>JABAHQ010001752.1_pt4 | contig 23386 bp, 20 predicted proteins | sample 7062091 | NCBI WGS metagenome assembly JABAHQ01 (sample SAMN14534359, study PRJNA622989) | marine sediment metagenome | biome: marine biome [ENVO:00000428]; feature: marine pelagic biome [ENVO:01000023]; material: deep marine sediment [ENVO:00002113] | place: India: Gulf of Kutch | collected...
GCTATGACCGCGACTATGTGGTGATGTTGACTGATTGGTCCGATGAGGATCCCGCTCGAATCCTTTCTAAGCTCAAGAAGCAGTCCGATTATTACAACTTCCACAAGCGCACTGTCGGAGACTTCATTAACGACGTGAGCGAAGACGGCTGGGCCGCTACGATTGCGAATCGAAAAATGTGGGCTCAGATGAAAATGAGTCCCACCGACCTCGCCGACGTAAGCGGCTACACCTATACCTATCTAATGAACGGCCAAGCACCCGACGGGAACTGGACCGGCATCTTTAAGCCCGGCGAGAAGCTTCGTCTGCGGTTCATCAACGGCTCGGCCATGAGCTATTTCGATGTCCGCATTCCAGGGCTGAAGATGACTGTAGTCGCAGCCGATGGCCAATACGTCAACCCAGTTAGCGTCGACGAATTCCGCATTGCCGTGGCAGAAACCTACGATGTGATTGTCGAGCCTGCGACCGAGGAGGCTTACACGATCTTCGCCCAATCGATGGATCGCACAGGATACGCCCGTGGCACGCTAGCGGTTGCCGAAGGGCTGAGCGCTCCTGTTCCAGAAACCGATCCTCGACCACTAATCACCATGGACGACATGGGGATGGATCACGGCAGCATGGGCGGTATGGCGGGCATGGACCATGGCGGCGACATGGGCGCGATGGACCATAGCAACATGTCCGGCATGAACCACGGTGACATGCAAGGGATGGGCGACATGGGCGCAATGGCCGGCATGGATCACAGCAAAATGGGTGGGATGTCCGGGATGGACCACTCTGGAATGGCTGGGATGAGCGCAGGTATGCAATCGCACCCGCCCTCAGAGTCCAATAACCCACTGGTGGACATGCAGACCATGAGCCCAACTCATAGGCTGAACGATCCCGGTATTGGCTTACGAGACAACGGCCGCCGAGTCCTGACCTATGGCGACTTGAGAAGCACTTTCCCCGATCCGGACGGCCGTGAGCCCAGTCGGACGATCGAACTCCATCTCACCGGCCACATGGAGAAGTTCTCCTGGTCATTTGACGGCATAGAGTTCTCTGATTCGGAGCCCCTGCGGCTCAAATATGGCGAGCGGGTACGCATCACTTTGGTCAACGACACCATGATGACCCATCCGATTCATCTGCATGGTATGTGGAGCGATCTTGAGGATGAGAATGGAAAGTTCATGGTTCGCAAGCACACGATCGACATGCCTCCAGGTTCGAAGCGCAGCTACCGCGTGACAGCCGATGCACTCGGGCGTTGGGCTTATCACTGTCACCTACTGCTTCACATGGAAATGGGCATGTTTCGTGAAGTCCGAGTGGACGAGTAAGAGGAACTTTATATGGGAAATTTTATGAAGCGTAAAACTCTTATCGGCAGCGCGTTAATGTTCAGTCTGCTGGGCGTAATGAATATATCAGCTGCGTTTGCAGAGCAAACGCATGATCAGCACAAGCAACCATCGGCTTCGTCGCAAAATTCAGGCAACAAGCCGGCATCTCAGACACAAGGCTCCTCTAACTCAGAAATGGACCACGGCGACATGGGTCATGGCTCGATGGACCATGGTGAAATGGACCATGGCAAGATGGATCATGACCCGAAGGCTACTGGTACTGAGGTGGATTCGCACCATGACCACTAGATCTTCTCGCTTTGCTCTTATTGCGCTCGGAGTTTCGTTGAGCGCAGCGGCTGGACGGATAGCCAACGCCGCCGAGATGATGGATCACTCGATGCATCAAACCCCTCCTATTCCGGCAGCTCAAGCCCCTGCATCTTCTGCCAAGCCCGCGGCAATGAATCATGGCTCCGGTGGGCAAATGGACCATTCTGCAATGGGTCATGGTGCGATGGACCATAGCAAGATGAACCATGGCCAAATGAAGCATGACGATACGCTCGAAATGCCCGGCATGGTTCATCCCTCGTTCATTCCAGTATTGACCGATGCGGATAGAGAAGCGGCTTTCCCTGGTCTTCAAGGTCATACGGTCCATGACAAGTATCTGGCCTGGTTCCTTCTGCTAGATCAACTTGAGTACCAGGACGCAAATGAAGGTAGCACCCTCAGTTGGGAAGCTACTGCCTGGGTTGGTGGCGATATCAATCGGTTCTGGTTTCGCTCGGAAGGTGAGCGAACGAATGGCGTTACTGAAGACGCGGAAATTCAGGCGCTTTACGGGCGTGCAATCAGTCCCTGGTGGGATGTAGTAGCAGGTGTTCGCCAGGACTTTAAGCCCGAGTCGCCGCAGACGTGGGCGGCTTTAGGCGTCCAGGGGATGGCGCTGTATGGGTTTGAGGCGGAAGCCACCGCCTTCGTCGGTGAAGGTGGGCAGACAGCAGCACGTTTTGAAGGCGAGTACGACATTCTCCTAACTAACCGGCTCATCCTCCAACCAACTGCCGAGCTCAATTTCTATGGCAAGGACGATCCTGCACGCGGAGTGGGCGCTGGTCTAGCAAATACAGAGGTGGGGCTCCGCCTCCGATACGAAATCGTTCGTGAGTTCGCACCGTACATCGGCGTCACGTGGAGCCGGGCATACGGTAATACCGCTGATATGGCGAGAGATGAGGGCGAAGACCTAGATGAGGCGCGGTTCGTTGCTGGCGTCAGGCTTTGGTTTTAAGGACCTTCGATGAAAAGAATAATTATTAGCTTCGCTGCCTTCTGTGCTCTGGGCCTGTTGGTAGTGGCCGGAGTTGTTTTCTCAGGACTGATTAGCGTTGCCGCGGATGATCCTCATACGGGAGTCGTGCACGCATTCCTGGAAACTGCTCGCAATCGCTCGATTGAGGTTCGTTCCGAAGACATAGTCGTGCCATCTCTCGACGATGAAGACCAAATCCGCGCCGGGGCGGGGAACTACGACTCGATGTGTGTGGGTTGTCATTTGGCGCCAGGCATGGCTGAGACCGAGCTAAGCAATGGCCTTTATCCCGCACCACCCAGCCTGGCTGAAGCGGGGCTATACGGTGACCCAGCAAAAACATTTTGGGTCATCAAGCATGGCATCAAGGCCACTGGGATGCCTGCGTGGGGTAAAAGCATGGCTGACCCGTACATCTGGGGAATGGTGGCTTTTCTGCAGAAGCTTCCTGAGTTAGATGAAGGAGCGTATCGAGCACTCGTTGCGTCTAGCGGTGGTCACCAGCATGGTGGTGGGGAGACCCCAGCTGGGCACGGTCAACAACATGGTGAGGTGGCCTTGGACAACCACCATCAGGGCGACAGTGGCGACTCGGATCACCATGGCTCTAGCAGCTCAAGTGATGCAGCCGGCCAATCAAACTTTGGTCACCATGTTAATAATGAAAGCGATGACCATCATGCGTCAGAGGAGCCCCAGGCGGTTAAACACAGCAATGGCAATGGCGGTGACAACGCCGATGCGGAAGGCAAATCTCCTTCAAAAAACCATGTACACGCAGACGGGAAGCAACACGACCACTAACATCCGGTATGTCTGTACCTAAGCGGTTCTGACCAGGCTCTTAGAAAGACGCCTCGGCACAAGCAAAGGGGGTCGGTCTTAGGCCATCCTAATTCGACGCAACGGTACCGGAGGGCTTTTCACAACCATTAGGCCGCAGGTCTAGTGACTCTCATAGTTAAGGGCTTTCGCTCCGGCCGTTCCCCATTGGATGCTCCCAGTCGTGGCGACCGGGAGCTCCCCATACCCCACCGGTTATCTAGAACAGACTAGCGAAGCCGGCTAAGCCATCGGAAGTTTGGCTCATCGTCTCCAACTGTCACCGCATACATCATATTCGGTACCGTTGCGCACCTTACAGCATTGTAATGAAGTTGGTCGAAACGGGCTCGGTAGGAGCGTGTCGTAATTCAGTGCCTGCTAATACGCTTATGAGGTATTTGGCTAGTAGGCACCGACGACATACCACTATCGAACCCTGGAGAACGCAATGACAAACTCAATGTTCGCTTCCTGTATCCAAGCTTGTTCGAACTGTGCCCTAGTGTGCGAAACGTGCGCCTCTGCTTGCCTGCGTGAGGATGACGTAAAAATGATGGCTCGCTGCATCGAGTTGGACCGTGACTGCGCAGACATTTGTAGGTTGGCCGCCACACTAATGAGCCGTGAAAGTGAGTACGCCAAGGAGTTCTGTGCCCTTTGCGCCAAGATCTGCCGCGCATGCGGTGAGGAATGCGCGAAACATCAGATGGATCACTGCCAAGAGTGTGCCAAAGCGTGCATGAAGTGCGCTGAAGAATGCGAGCGCATGGCTGCGTAACAATCTCGACTTGCTGCTCTGGCAAAGCTCATATCTCGTTGCCAGAGCCGCTTCGCCGGATTGACCGTTATATCCCAGCATGTGCAGAAGCTCAGCCAGCTGACTTGCTAGCAGAAAAGCCTAGATATCCGCAATGTTCATTTGGCTCTGCGCCCCGTAAGGAACATCTGGGCTGTGCGAGACAGGCTCTCACCCGCTTTTAAACAACAGTGCCTCAATTCGATCGTGTTCTTCCCGTGTCGGTAGAGCGGTTGAATTTACCTTGTCATCACTATTCGGCTGGCGATTTTCCGGTGGGCCAATTTCAGGGTGGTAAGCGCCATCTGCGTCGAATGCAACCCAGCCGTACCATTCTCGGATGACTTTGGAAGGATGGCCATCCTCCATTGCGACATACCAGTCCGCCAATCGGAAACGCTTACCGGCAAGCTTAGAAGTAGCCATTTCGGCTCGAACCAGCGCCAGATATAGCGGGTGCGGCAGTTCCTCTACGGCGCTGGTTTCGTCGAGCAAGAACGTGAACGAGGCGTGCGACGGTTGCTCTGTAGAACCGGCTCGCTCCTCTTCCTCGCCTAAGGTAAACACAGGAGCAAAACCGCCCCCCTCTGTTCTGAAGTTGGTCGTCTGGCCTTGGTAGACCCTGGCAGCGTTCCACTGCACCTCGCCAGCATAAGCGTACGCGCGCAGGTCAAACTTCATCGGTCGTACCTGAGGGTCGGCGACGGTTCTACGCTCGCCAGGAGCTACAAGGGACTGGGCGACGTAGTTTCCGCCAACGATTTCTTCCCAAACGCGCTTGGTGAGCTTGTCTCCTCGGTATACACCGCGACTACCAAACCCGCTGACGGGCTTGAAGAAGAGGCTACGGCGGTTTTGCCAGAGGTGCTCTGCGTTACCATGCCCGACAGGCACGGTAAGCGGGACGTATTGGGCCAATACGGCTCGGATTTGCTGACCAACGCCAATCTCTTCCAAAAAACGTCCGTTGGTTAGGTCAACCAACCGGCGTTTGTCGGCATAAAGGGCATAGGCCTGAGGGTGCGGCGTTACCGTCACGACATCAGCCAAATAAGCGCTGCGCAGCGCGCTGCAATTGTCACCTTCCAGATAGAAATCGGTGAGTCGGTTATAGACGAGATCCACAGGCTTTCCGTCGACCAAGAGGCACTCGTTGTGAAAGGCCAGATCGGCTGGGTCTGCGATTAGGCAGTCGATTCCTGCTGACTCGAATAACCGCTGAAAAAGAAGGAACTCCGGATACAGGTATTGGGCTTGTGGGCTTTCATCCAAGATCACCACGCGCGTGAGCGGACGTTGCTCGCCGCTCGCAGACCATTCTTGGGCGAACATATGCAGAATCGATTGTTCGAAGCCTCCGGGCCATTCCTGCCCCGGCGATAGTCCGACTACGCCGCTGCAACAACTGCGCTGCGCGCGGGCGAGCAATACGTTTAGCATCGCTCCGCCCGCATTTGTGTTTATTTCGATGAGCCCAAGCTTGTCCTCATCCAGATGAAAATCGTAGCCAAAGAAGACGCCCCGCGCGCGACGAGGGTTGTGTTGCGCAATAGGGGGGGCGGAATCCAGAGCATGCTCGCGCCAAGCGGGCAAACTCACGGTTCGCTCGATGGCTTGGATGACCTCACGCACCTGACGCAGTCGCGACGGCGAAACAAATACCGGTCGAGCAGCAAATACATGGGGGCAACGTGACTTCAATAGCTCTGACAACTCGGGATTTCCAAGCTGTTCGGACAATGCATTTGTGAGCGCAACCTGATCCAGGCTCACGCAGAAGCACGCTTCGTTGAGCGCTGCGGCCGTCGTACCGCATTTTCTCGATGAGGACGCTGTCACGGGAACCTCCAGGATCAAACATACAGGTTCGAAAGGCGTGACCTCTTTCGGTTCAGCCAGGCATTTCTCTAAAGCGTAGGTCAGGGTCGTTGTGGGCATCTGCCATTAACTAGACATAAGCCTTGGAAGCGTCATTGTAAAAGTCGTGCGTCCCTCCGCTGATTCACAAGCGATGCGCCCTTTGTGCGCTTCTACTATTGAACGAGTGATAGCCATGCCGAGGCCCGCGTTCAACGTAGTACCTTCGCGCCTTGCGGTGTCGACCCTGTAGAAACGGTCGAATATCCGGGTTTGAAGCTCGGCTGGAATAGTTATGCCGCGGTTGGAAATAGCCGTGGAAACCGAAGCGCCGCTCTCGCTTATTTCAACGCTTATGGTGCTGCGTTCCTCCGCATACCGAACTGCGTTAGAGACTATGTTTGAAATAGCCCGTCTTAGCATTGATTTGTCCCCATTCACCGATCCATCGCCTGAAAGAGCGATTTTTACATTTTTTTCCTCGGCTGCTAGCTCGTAATATTCGATAACGCTAGCGGCAATCTCAGCTATGCTGGCATCTTCGGCACTGGGCGTAATCTTTCCGTTGTCCGCCTTGGCTAGGAACAGCATGTCATCGACCATCTTTGACATGCGCCTAAGTTCTTCGAGGGCGGAATACAAAATGTTCTTGTAGTCGGTATTCTCGCGGTCGCGCAAGAGCGCGACCTCCATTTGGGTAAGCATGCTGTTCAGCGGCGTTCTTAGCTCATGCGCGATGTCCGCTGAGAAACCTGACAGCCGGAGGAAAGAATCATCCAAGCGCGAGAGCATTTCATTGAAGTTAGCAACGAGTTCATGAAGTTCGCCTGGTACTGACTCGGTCGGAATCCGCGTATCTAAGCAGTTGGCGGTTACGGTTGAAGATGTCTTGGATAGTTCGCCAATGGGCTTCAAGCCCTTTTTGATCAGAACAACACCTAGTGCCCCACTTAGAAGCGCACTGATCACGAGCGTATAAGCAAACCATTGCTGAATCATCTCGAAGAAGTGGACTCGATGCGTTACATCCAAAGCCAGATAGATGACTGCGTCTTGCCCTTCGACCCACTGATCTACTTTTCTGGTAATGCCACTGTACCGGTGCCCATCGAAATTTACTGCCCAGCGTTCCTCTTGATTATCCGTGACGAGAGGAAGCAAGCGCTCAGAAAAATTGTGGTGTGAGTAAACCGTTTTGCCGTCTATCACTACCGCAGTTGCAAACCCGAAAGAGTGCTCAATGACCGCATCGATCTTTGAGGTGGCCTCCTGTCCGAAAGCCGTACTGCTACGTAGCATATGCTCTACGGCAGCGGCTTTTTCACTCAGCACTTGCGCATCCTTGCGCTCGAAATGCAGCTGGCAGAAATAATAGAAGCTGATTGCGGCGACCATCAGCACAACCGTAACCACGAGCATGAAAGCCACCGCCATTCTGCTCGTCAGTGAAACTTTTTCCATCAGTACGGTCCTGGTTAGGCCAAGCACAAAAGCAGGCAGGGCGTCCGGAGGAGCCTTACCTGCTTCGATATGGTCGTTGCAGTATCGTTCGTATTCAAGACCTGGTCTGGACCTTCACCATTTTAGCGAGCTTCCGGCTTTGACGGTCTCCTTCATCCACCACATCCTTTCATCATTCCTCGCATGTCGCCTACCCTTGATATTAACTTTGACAGGTTAGCCGTTATTTACGCCAATCGGGGTGCTCAAAAACTCTACCGTATGAATTTTCCCGTCAGGTGTCTTTACCCTCATCTCGTAGGTTTGGACTTTGGCGTTAGTACGATAGTTTTGAATCATGTCAGTCTTGCCGTTCGCCCCTGCAGGTGCAATGTTAAGCACCTTACCTTCTTTAACCAACTCCTTAAGAGTGGACTTGGTTTCCGGATCATTCAAACGATGCAGCGTGCGTTCGCTTCCGCCTTCAGCTAACGCAAAAGATGAAGCAGCAGTTAGAATAAGCAGGAAAATCACTTTGTTCATACGGTTCATGGTTTTGACCCTTTGGTTAGTTGATACCGATATGTTATAAGTGCAAGACTTACAAGAAGCTGTTCTCAACGTTACAAAGCTGTAATTTCTCTCTTTTAATCGAGCTATGCCCGTCGCATATACGGCGAGCGGTTCTGCACTTACTGTTTTTCGATGCGGGTGACCGTGGAGTCCATTCCCTGCGAGGAGAAATCGAACTGGACCTTATCGCCTTCTTTTAGCTTTTGGAGCTGGTCAGGCTTTGCTTTGAATCCCATCGTCATTGCGGGCCAGCCCAAGGCCTTGACCGGGCCGTGGGCAATGGTGACGGTCCCGCTTTCGGTATTCACCTTCTTGATCGTGCCAGTAGCCGTAGCGGTCTGTGCGGCTGATTTATGGTCCATTTGCATGTTCATGCCTTTATGATCCATAGGCATGCCATCCATGGGCTTCTTGTCGGCAGCATAGGCGGCTGGGACCAAGAAAAGTGTGGCAAGGGTAATGGACATGATGTTCATGAATGTCTCTCCAGATCTGTAGGTTGCTGCGGTATGCAATTGCCGGTGGCGCAAGAGAAAAAATCTATCTATCCTTTGAGTGTGGTTTTTTGCGTTGCTTAACCGTTATTGAGTCCGAAGGGCAGTCCTCGGAATTCCACGATATGGGTCACGTCATCAGGCGTTCTGATTTTTATCTCAAACGTTTGGGGACGGCCATCATACTTGCTCCTTTGCATAACCCCACTTTTACCTGTGGCACCTGCAGGCCCTACACTTAGCACTTTGCCTTCCTCAAGTAGCGCCTTAAGTACTGGCTTGGCTTCTTTATGGCGCTGAATAACTTGATCAGAATTTTGTTCTGCCATTGCGAAAGAGGAGGCGGCAGCGAACATAGTAAAAAGGATGGTTTTGCTAATGGCTTTCATGACTAAACTCCTGATTGTTTGATGCCTATAGCTTAATGGCACAACACTTACAGTAAGCTGTTCTTCAAATTACAAAGCTGTAAGCGCAACCTTTTGTATTGCTGCGACCGCCGCGTATGTGACGGTCGCTTGCTCCTTTGCTTTTTATGTGAATCGAATAGTCGAAACCATGCCTTTTCAAGATGAACTCTACATTCAACCAGGCCCCGTCTTTTAAGGAGGGCTGAGGTGCTTGATTTTCACGGATGTTCACCAGTGGGTTTGGTTGCGTGCTGGGCCTGCAATTGCCGGCGGCGCATCAGCAGGTAGGCTGCCGGCAGAACGAACAGGGAGAGCAACGGCGCGGTGATCATCCCGCCCACCATGGGCGCGGCAATACGGCTCATGATTTCGCTGCCGGTCCCGCCGCCCCAAAGGATGGGCAGCAGGCCAGCGATGATCACGGCGACGGTCATGGCCTTGGGGCGCACTCGCTGGACAGCACCTTCACGAATGGCGTCGAGCAGGACGCCTTCGCCATGGGCTCCAGCGTTAACCCGATCCGTCCAGGCGTTCTTCAAATACAGCAGCATAATGACGCCGAACTCAGCAGAAACGCCTGCCAGTGCGATGAATCCGATTCCTGTCGCTACGGATAGGTTGTACCCGAGCAGATATAGGAACCAGACGCCCCCGGTCAGAGCGAATGGCAGCGTAGCCATGATGAGCAGCGCCTCGCCAAAGCGGGCAAACGTTAGGTAGAGCAATACAAAAATGATCAGCAAGGTAGCCGGAACGACGAGCTTCAGCTTCGCGTTAGCGCGCTCCATGAATTCGAATTGGCCGGAATAGCTGATGCTCATGCCGGATTCGAGCTGGACCCCTTTGCTGATCTTTTCCCTCAGATCGCCCACCACAGCCGCCATGTCGCGGCCACGAACATCGACGTAAACCCAGCCCGACAGCCTTGCGTTTTCGCTTTTAAGCATGGGCGGTCCGTCTGTCACCTGTACTTTGGCCACGGTCCCCAACGTGATCTGGCTGCCTTGCGGCGTGTAGATCGGTAGGTTGCGCAGATCGGATATCGAGTCGCGCCACTCGCGGCCATAGCGGAGGTTGATCGGATACCTGGCGAGCCCTTCCACGGTTTCACCAATGGTTTGACCACCGATGGCACCGGCCACGATCGATTGCACGTCCGCGATATTCAGGCCGTAGCGTGCGGCGGCGACACGATCGATATCCACATCGATATACCTGCCGCCGGTCAGTCTCTCAGCAAGCGCCGAACTGACCCCAGGCACCGTTTTGGCGATTTTTTCCACTGCCTGGGTGGCTTTGTCGATCTGTGCCAAGTCAGTGCCATACACTTTCACCCCGATCGGGCTCTTGATACCCGTCGCCAGCATATCGATACGGTTTCGAATCGGCGGGATCCACAGATTGGCTAATCCAGGTACCTGTACGGTGCGATCCAACTCCTCAACCAGCTTGTCAGGCGTCATCCCAGGGCGCCATTGATCCTTCGGCTTGAACTGAATGGTCGTCTCGAACATTTCCAGCGGGGCGGGATCTGTAGCGGTGTCGGCTCGACCAGCCTTACCGAACACGTGTGCAACTTCTGGAACCGTTTTTATGAGCCGGTCCGTCTGCTGCAGTAGCTCAGAAGCCTTCTGAGCGGAGAGGCCTGGAAGCGCAGTGGGCATATAAAGGAGGTCACCTTCATCCAGCGGGGGCAAGAACTCCCCACCAAGGCGAGAGGCCGGCCACAAGCCTGTCAGGAAGACCAGAACAGCCACCAGCAGAGTCATCTTGGGCCAGCGCAGTACCGCGTCCAGGGCCGGCTTGTAGATCCAGATGAGGCCACGGTTGAGTGGATTACGGTGTTCGTCAGGGATTTTGCCCCTGATCCAATACCCCATGAGCACCGGAACCAGCGTGACAGACAGGCCCGCGGCGGCTGCCATTGCATAGGTTTTGGTGAACGCCAGTGGAGCGAACAGCCGGCCTTCCTGCGCCTCCAGGGTGAACACTGGAATGAACGACAGCGTGATGATCAGCAGGCTGAAGAACAATGCCGGCCCCACTTCAACAGCCGCGTCAGTAATGACCTTCCAGTGCTCCTGGCCCTTCAAGGTGGAGTCAGGATGCCGCTTGTGCCAGGCCTCAATGTGCTTGTGGGCGTTTTCGATCATGACGATTGCTGCATCGACCATCGCTCCGATCGCGATCGCGATGCCACCCAACGACATGATGTTGGCGTTGATGCCTTGCCGCTGCATGATCACAAAAGCAATCAGGATGCCGATCGGCAACGACACGATGGCGACCAACGACGAGCGCAGATGCCACAGAAAAATCGCGCAAACCAACGCAACGACAATGAACTCCTCGATGAGCTTGTGCGTGAGGTTTTCAACGGCACTGTCGATCAGCTTGCTACGGTCGTACGTCGTGACGATTTCGACGCCTTGGGGCAGGCTCGCTTTCAGCTCANNGCGTTCTTGCCGCTCCGCAGGATCACCACGCCGCCGACTACCTCACCTTCACCGTCAAGCTCGCTGATGCCCCGGCGCATTTCCGGGCCGAGCTGGATATGCGCAACGTCCCCTAGCGTCACTGGCACGCCGCCGTCGAGACGCAAAGGAATGGCTCGAAAGTCTTTGAGTGTCTTGAGATACCCGGTCGCACGGACCATGAACTCGGTTTCTGCGAGTTCCAGAACACTCCCGCCGGTTTCACGGTTGGCTTCATCGATCGCCTTTGCAATCTGCTGCTGCGTCACGCCCCTGCTTGCCATGCGCACGGGATCCAGTACGACCTGATACTGCTTGACCATCCCGCCTATGGGCGCGACTTCCGCCACGTTGGGCAGTGTCTTGAGCTCATAGCGCAGGAACCAATCTTGCAAAGAGCGCAGCTGCGAGAGGTCATGTTTGCCCGTTCGGTCTACCAAAGCATATTGGTAGATCCAGCCGACACCTGTGGCGTCAGGGCCCAAAGCGGGTTTGGCGGCGGCGGGAAGCCGACTCTGCACCTGACTCAGGTACTCCAGCACCCGAGAACGGGCCCAATAGAGGTCGGTGCCGTCCTCAAACAGGACGTACACGTAGCTATCCCCGAAGAAGGAGTAGCCGCGGACCGTCTTTGCGCCGGGGACAGACAGCATGGTCGTCGTCAGTGGGTAGGTGACCTGATTCTCAACGATCTGGGGCGCCTGCCCGGGGTATGGCGTGCGGATGATGACCTGAACGTCGGAAAGGTCTGGCAATGCATCAACAGCGGTGTTTTTGACCGACCAGACACCCCAAGCCACCGCGAACACAGTAGCCAGCAGGATCAGAAAGCGGTTGGCCACTGACCAGCGAATTATGGCTGCGATCATGGCTGGCCCCCCAGCTTCTCGATGTGCTCAATGACCAGGCCTTCTTCGCTTTCACGCACGCCCACACGGACGCGGTCGTCGACTTGCAAGCCTGACAGCAGGGATTGATCCGCAACCGGAAAGGACATGGTCATCCCAGGCATGTTCAGCGTCTTGAACGGCCCATGCGACAGGCCAACCATGCCATCTTCCAGGCTGACGATCGTACCTTCAGCCTCGTGCAGCGCAGGTTCTGTAGAAGTTGCAGGCTCCTCCAAACCCTGAGCGGTCAGCCCGCGTAGGCTCGCCTCTGAATCCAGGAGAAACTGACCGGACGCCACGACCTTCTGACCGGCTTCCAGCCCTTCAAGCACCTCTGTCTGGTCATCGAATTCCCGGCCTGTGCGAACCTCAATCGGGCGGTAACGGCCTTGATCCTCGGCCAGCATCACCAATGCGCGCCGACCGGTGCGAATGACCGCCTCGGACGGGATGACCAAGACATCTTCGACGTTGCGACTCAACGTCACCTCGGCCGTCATGCCGGGACGAAGCCGTTGTTGCGGGTTAGGTAGCTCGACCCGGACACGCACAGTGCGGCTATCCAGGTTGGCTTGTGGTAGTACGGCCTGGATCGTCCCTTCCAGAACTTCACCTGCAAAGGCCGGGAGGCGCGCGTTGACCAGCTGCCCAGGCGCCACATTTGCAACCTGCGCCTCAGGCACCGCAACTTCTAACCATACCTTTTCCAGCCCATTAACACGTGCCAGAGACGCACCAGTGGATACGGTCATGCCCTCGCGAACGTCGAGGCTGTTCAGCACGCCGCCTATTGGACTCCTCACTGTCCAAACAGGGCGCGCTTTACCAGTTCGTTCTAGCTGCACTATGACTTCTGGCGGCATGCCAGCAAGGCGCAACCGCTGGCGAGCCGCTGCGAGCAGCTGGGGTTGGCCGACCCCTTTGAGCGCCAGGTACTCTTCCTGTGCGGCAGCCCATTCGGGAACCAAAAGATCGGCTAACGGCGCGCCTTTTTCGATGACATCCTCCGGTGCTCGGTCGTAAACGCGCTCGACAAAGCCACCGGCACGCGCCTGCACAACCGCCACGTCTCGCTCGTCAAACATCAACGCGCCTGTCGCTTCGAGCGACTGGCTGATCGATTCACGCGTTACGGTTGCCAAGCGCACGCCGAGATTCTGCGTCACGCTCGGGTCGATACTGATCGATGCCCCGTCGCTTCCCTCATCTGCATAGCGTGGAATCAATTCCATATCCATGAATGGCGACTTGCCCGGCTTATCGAACTTTTGCTGGGGGACCATAGGGTCATACCAATAGAGCACTTCCTTGTCTTCTTCTGCAGGCGATTGTCCGAAGGCTGCGGTAGGCAGACCGATTAGCGCTGCAGCGCTAATCATCAGAGGCAGACTGAAGGCGAGTACCAGCCGCTTGTGTTGGAATGTCATGGTCGGGTATCTCCAAAGGCGAAATGCAGGCGGGCATTGCTCAACGATCGATCGCGGGCGACGTCAATACGCCGTAGCCGGGTCTCCACAAGCTGTCGTCGCGCTTCGATCACAGCGGTCAGCTCACCGCTTCCGGAGCGGTAATCGGCCATGGCAAGGCGGACCTTCTCTTCAGCGAGGGGTAGTAAGGTTTTGTCGAGGCGGATGAGTGCGCGGTCCAGACGCTGATACTCAGCGAGGTCAGTACTCAGCTCTTGGTTGTACAGGCGCAAGGTCGCTTGGCGCTGAGCCTCGATCTGGGCAAGGCGAGCTCGTTCGGCCGCGATCTTCGGATCCTGCCGAGAGCTGGTAAACAGCGGCAGGTCGAAGCTGACGCTGAGGTTCACCATGTCGCCGTACTCACGGCCACGTCGCAGGTAGTCGATCCCCCAGCTCCAATCCGGTGTTTTCTCTGCGATGGCCTGGTGAACCTTTGCCTCCGCTTCACGAGTCATCGGGTCGAAGGCGAGTAACGCCGGGTGCCGGTTCAGGTTGTGCTGATAGTTATCAACGGCGGCAAGCCATTGCGGCCAGTCACCTGTAAGCGGCTGGCCTGCTAGCTCGCCTATCCAGCGCCGGAGGCCGGCCCGCGCAACAGCCTGGTTACGCAGCAGCTCATCCTCTTGTTCAGCCAGCAATGCTGCCTCTTGCCTCGGAAGTACGCTGTCTGCGGTTTGTCCGCTGCCGCCAGCAATGCGGGCCTGAACAGCCCGCGAAAGGAGCTGATTCTCGCTGTAAAGCTGCTTGAAAAGGCTTAGCTTCTGCTCGACCGCGAAGCTAGCGATCCATGCCTCGGCGGTTGCTTGGCGCACACCGAGACGTTCAACCGTTTGCTGGGCGTTTGCGAGCGCAACACTAGCCTGCGCGGCCTCGACACGAGCGCGCCTTTTCGCTCGGTTTGGCACATCTTGCATGACCCCAACCATTTGCATGGTCATGGCCTCTTGCTCCAACTGCCAGCGAGCGTCACCTTCGATGGGCACGCTTTGCAGTCCAAGCTTAAGTTTAGGGTCAGGAAGCTCGCCGGCAGGGATTGCAGCGCTGCGTGCGGCCACCAGGTTGGCGGCTTGCGCATGCAGCGAAGGCGCGTCTTGCTCGGCCACGCTCAGAGCTTGTTCTAAGGTCAAAGCGGACGCTAACCCAGGAAACGAGAGCGCGCCCATGATCAAGGCGGCCACGTACGGCGGCGCCCAATAAATACGGGGTTTCATTTGCGAAGGATTCCTGATCTTTCATGCGAGCCAAAGGCGCGCGGTAGCCGGCCCGAATGCTCACTCGGGCGGTTCCTATAATTTGATCGGAATTAGACGCGGGGTGGATGCCAGACGGCGTCTAAAAGGCTAGAGGGGATCAGGCCGTTATAGGGAGTGGTCACGGGTTTAGCAGCAGGCATCAGCTGGGCTTTTATTGAGACAAGCTGAAGGATACTTGCAGTTTTGCATTCTTGGCCCGTCTTGCAGACGGTCGCCGTTCCATGCTCATTCGCTTCACAGCACTCGTGTTCAGCACCGTCATCGGCGCCAACCATCGAAGCGTGGTCGGTCGTNNGGACATCACGTGATGCCCGGACGATCCAACCGGCATGAGCATTTCCGCTATCCCATTGATCGGAAGCGCAAGCACTAGCAGCAGGATAAGGAAGGAGCGCATGTAGGACTTCATATTTCCAGCTTACGGGGCAATTCATGAGCAATCAATTAGGCAATCGGTCGCTTCGCAACCGAAGCCTAAGCCTAAGCCTAAGCCTAAGCCGACAGGCTTCAAACTACACGCGTTTGACGGAGCCGGAGTGCGTTGAACACAACCGATGCTGAGCTGAGGCTCATGGCCAGGGCAGCAATCATCGGAGACAGCAACAGTCCGAAGAACGGATAGAGCAGACCTGCGGCAATCGGGATGCTCAACCCGTTGTACATAAAGGCAAACAGAAGGTTCTGACGCATATTGCGAACCGTCGCCACCGAAAGCGTGCGCGCGCGCAGTATCCCCATCAGGTCACCTTTAACGAGCGTAACTTGGGCGCTGTTCATGGCGACGTCAGTGCCCGTGCCCATCGCTATGCCGACATCAGCCCTGGCGAGCGCCGGCGCATCATTTATTCCGTCGCCTGCCATGGCGACTACTTTACCTAGGGCTTGTAGCTTAACCACCAGCGCCTCCTTGTCCTGCGGCTTCACTTCGCCATGCACCTCATCGATCGATAGCTCACGAGCCACCGCGCGGGCAGTGGTAAGCCCGTCGCCGGTGGCCATGATGACTTGCACGCCCTCCGCTTGGAGCCGCGCTACAGCTTCCTTGGAAGTCGGTTTGATTGGGTCCGATACGGCCAGCAAGCCGGCAAGTGCCCCATCAACAGCCAGGTACACAATGCTGGTACCGCTCTCGCGCATTTTTTCTGCCTGATCTCTCAACGGCTCGACGCTCACACCCGCATCTTCCATAAGCGCGGTGTTGCCTAGTTGTAGCTGCTTGCCTTCCACCAGACCACGGACTCCGATACCTGACCCTGACTCGAAGGTCTCTGGCTTCGCCAGCTGGATACCTTCGCTTCTGGCATGGTCTACGATCGCGTGGGCTAGGGGATGCTCACTACCTTGATCCAAGCTGGCAGACAAACGGATGACTTCCTGCGAGTCAAACGGCGTGACGCCTATGGCCCGATCGAAGACAGGTCGGCCCTCGGTCAAGGTTCCTGTTTTATCGACAATCAGCGTGTCTACCTTACGGACGTTCTCGATGGCGCCTGCGTCTCTGAAAAGCACTCCGCTTCCAGCCGCTTTGCCTGTGGCAACCATGATCGACATAGGCGTTGCAAGGCCAAGTGCGCAAGGGCAAGCAATGATCAGAACCGCAACTGCATTGATCAGGCCGAATACCCAGCCCTGCTCGGGTCCAAACAGGCCCCATGCAAAGAATGTCAGCAAGGCGATACCAATGACCGTCAGCACGAAATAACCCGCAACCGTGTCCGCCATTCGCTGCATGGGTGCTTTGGAGCGTTGCGCATTCGCAACCATCTGGACGATTTGTGAAAGCATAGTCCCGGAGCCAACCCTGGTGGCTCGCATGACAAGCGAGCCGCTCGTGTTCATCGTCGCGCCGATAAGCGAATCGCCTGTCCGCTTCGTCACCGGAACCGGCTCGCCCGTTAGCATGGATTCGTCGACGGCGCTCTCGCCCTCTAACACCTCTCCATCAACGGGTACCTTTTCACCAGGACGAACGCGCAGATGGTCGCCCTCGTGAACATGTGTGAGCGGGATGTCCTCCTCGGAACCATCCTTGGCGATACGGCGAGCTGTTTTGGGTGATAAGCCAAGCAGGGACTTGATTGCGGAAGATGTCTGAGAGCGGGCCTTCAGTTCGAGCAGCTGACCTAAAAGCGTCAGTGAAATGATGACCGCTGCGGCTTCGTAGTAAACGCCTATCCGGCCGCCCACAGTGAATGACTCTGGAAATATGCTCGGTAAGACGGTTGCTACGATGCTGTAAATATACGCAGCCCCTGTGCCAAGCCCGATCAACGTCCACATGTTTGGGCTGCGATGCTTAACTGATGCGAAACCGCGCACGAAAAATGGCCAACCTGCCCACAAGACAACCGGGGTCGTAAGGGCTAGTTCAACCCAGTTCTGGCTAGCGCCGTGAAACAGCGGTATCGCATGTCCCGCCATTGCCAACAGGGTTACTGCTACGGTCAGGGGCAGAGACCACCAGAATCGCTTCGAGAAGTCCTTGAGTTCGGGATTCTCCTCCTCGTCGAGTTCAGGGATCAGAGGTTCCAATGACATCCCACAGATAGGGCAATCACCTGGACCCATTTGGCGGATCTCAGGGTGCATCGGGCAGGTGTACTCTGTCGTTGCATCACCGGCGGGTGGTTTCTGTGCGGGTGGGGTAGATGCCCGAGAGGAGGTCCCATGAGCCTGCGGTGCAGCGAGATATCGAGCAGGGTCGGAACGAAACTTGGTCTGGCAACCCTGGCTGCAGAAGCGGTAAGTGCTTCCCTGATAATGCTCTTGATGCTCGCTATCCTCTTCCACCTTCATCCCGCAGACGGGGTCTGTGAGTGCTGCAGTACCTTTCGTTTGGTCGGGCTGGTGATGGCACTGCTGAGAGGACATACGGGGCACCTTATGGATTGGTTAGCGACGAACTTGGCCTATTGCAGGGACATTCGCGGTTTTTCAATGCTTGCAGCGTCTGACAGCCAATATATGCAAAGCGTCCTGACCAAAGGCTGAAGTAACCATTACATTTCTGTCAGGTTCTCTGGTATGTCAGGTCGTATGTATGTCCTGGGCGCGGTCAATGACTATTTGAGATCAAGACATCTCCACGGACGATGCGAGGCTGATCCAACCGGCTCGGAGTCGTCTTTTTGAATTTTGAAATTTCGCACCGTTGGTAATCACCACAAGCGAGGCGCGTCTGTGACGCGGAAGGGTGCCGCGACTCCTCGCGACTGCTTAAAATACAAACGAAAGCGGATGATCTGAGTAATTTGTAGCGAGGGGAAGGTTCGAGAAAGTCTGCGTACGCTGAGATCTGCTCACTAACACCTAGCTACCTATCTAGTGCACGCACGAAGCGCGCCACGCGTCGAGCTGTACGGCGAGGCCACAAAATGATGGAAATTATGGCTCAGCAATAATTATGGCTGAGCCATAATTCCATATAACCGCAGCGTCACGGAAAAACCGCAATTGTTTACAGCCTGCAATTGACCATGACAGCTGCCCCTCCAATGAGGGGATAGACTAAGTGGGTTAGCTAACTCGGGGCTGTGGAGATGATCGAGGATCGCGCCAATGAGCTGTTCATCAGCGCCGCTAGCATCTGGGAAATCGGCCAAAACGCGATGGGCAAAGCAAGCTTTCAGTTCGATTCAGGAGTACTAAGAAGGTCTCTTCTGGACGGCGACTACAAGGAGCTGTCCGTGACCAGCCGACACGCCATTACGACTGCGGCCTCGCCTCTCCTTCACAGCGCCCATTTGATCGGATGCTCATCGGACAAGCAGCTTCGGAAGGCTTCATCCTAGTAACCAATAATCATGCTACAGCGAAGTATTCGGGGCCAATCAAGCACGTCGGTTGAATGCGCCAGCCTTCATACCCTGTCGTAACGGGATGTCTAATGACCATACAAGCCGTCATTTTTGATGCTTTCGGGACACTGATAAAGATTCAAGATGGGTCGCATCCGTACCGACAGTTGATGAAGATCGGAAAGGCGCATGGGCGGCGCCCCCGCCCGGACGACGCGTCTTTCCTGATGAAATCTGCGATAACGTTGACGCAAGCCGCAGCGCATTTGGGGATCACTGCAAGCCCTGAACAATTGAGCACTCTGGAAACTGTCCTGGCAGAAGAGATCGCAGCCGTTGAGGCATATCCTGACGGGCTCGAAGCGGTGAAACTGCTCCAAGAGCAAGGCATTCGAATCGGTGTTTGCTCGAATTTGGCTTTCCCGTACCGGCAAGCCGTCCTGCGTTGCTACCCCATGCTAGACGCATATGCGTTTAGCTGTGATTTAGGCGTAATGAAGCCCGAACCCACCATCTACAGTTGGATTTGCGATCAGCTTGGGGCGTCCCCGACCGCATCGTGGATGATCGGTGACTCCCAACGTTGCGACCGAGATGGGCCAACGGCAGTAGGCATCCGAGGCTTTTTTGTTGACCGAAACAGCACCAACGGTGACTGCCCTGAATTGGTTACGTTCGCTCGTAAGGTATTGGCAACCGCGCGTTGAGCGAGCGATGTCAGCCCCATCCATTTTCGCACCTCGCGATTGAAACCTGGAATCACACCAGGCAATCCTGCTCCATGAACCTTGAACCGCAGTCAAAATAAGACCGTAAATTGAGTTGAGGTGATTATGATCGGGTGCCAACGGGAACACCTTAGAAACCCAAGGCGCCTCCCTAGATCATTGGTAACTTCAAACTCAGGAGCGTTTGGCTTCAACGCAGCCTAAACCCAACCGACTGCGGGCAGCTCTACTCGCCAACGCACGCAAAGCCACTCTCACAGATAGGTGAATGCGATGCTTGACAAGGCTCGAAAGGTTCATATACTCGCGCTCACTGTGAGCAATCCAACAAATCAAGGTTTCTTGCATAATGCGCTGAAGCCTTGATTTGGCCGGGATATTGAAGTTTGGGATTCAAATCCCCCCGGCCCAAACAAACAAAGCCCCGAGAATCTCAAGATTCTCGGGGCTTTTTCTTTGTGGTGTCGGAAGATGGCCGCGGGTCCTGGCAAGCATCTCTTGCCCGTTCTCTTGGGCAACAGGATTTCGTTGGCGCCGCGGTATTGCCCACTGCCGGCAGTCAGAAGAACATAGCCCGGTCAGCTGTTGCATTGACGCTCCCGCAGAACGGCGCCAAGAAGTTCAGGCAGCCACTCAGGCTTGAACGAAGATGGCGCCTCATCTTGCATCTCGCGCAGGCTCCACCACTTCCATCTCTGGATCGTGCTCTGCTCTTCTTCGGTCCATTTTGCAGCGAACACGCTAGTGTTCGCCGGGCACTCTACGAGGAAGTACTTTTCCAACCAACGCGCCGGCGTCGAGCGTGCCACGGCATAGACCTCGTCTCGTTCCTTTAGCAGCTTGCCGATTGGACGCGTAAGGCCGGTCTCTTCATACAGCTCTCGTGCAGCTGCGTCGGTGTAGCTTTCGCCCGGTTTCAGTTCGCCGCCAGCGGTCGCCCAGAACGGCGGCTGGTGTTCGTCCTTGTAGAAAAAAAGCAGCAGCCGCCCATCGGCATCCGCTATGACCAGTCGAGAGCACCTTCTGACTTCCATTGTTTCCTCGCAGCAAATTGGCACGTTGTGGCGTAGGTTACCCAGAGGTCCGGATCAGCGCGCGAGCGCGTCGCGGAACGCGCAGAATGGCGCTCGGACTGGCCCGCCCCAACCCGTAGACACGCGACCGCAGCCAGCCTCTCGGGGCGTACTATTTCAACCCGCCCATGCGCAGTTCGATCGGCGCCCGGCCCGGATAGTCTCGATGGATGCTCTATGCTGGTTCACTCCAGCCGTCCCATAGCAAGGAGTCCCCATGCCCAGCCTCGAATATCTGATTACCTGCCTGGTCGTCGTGCTGATACCTGGCGCGGGTGTGATCTACACGGTATCGACGGCACTGGTGCATGGGCGTCGCGCCGGCATCCTGGCCGCGCTGGCCTGTACGCTCGGGATCCTGCCGCATCTGTTGGCGACCATTCTTGGCGTCGCTGCCATCCTGCATTCCAGTGCGCTGGTTTTCGAGACGCTGCGCTATGCCGGTGTCGCGTACCTGCTCTATCTCGCCTACGCAACCTGGCGCGATCGTTCCGCGCTGGCGGTGGGCGGCGATGGTGCGACACTCGACATTCGATCGCTGGTTGCCAAGGCGCTGCTGGTCAATCTGCTGAACCCGAAGCTGACCATCTTTTTCCTGGCCTTCCTGCCGCAGTTCGTCCGGCCCGGCGCCGGTGACGAGCTTGCGCAACTGCTCGGGCTCAGCGCGACCTTCATGCTGATGACCTTTGTCATCTTTGCCATCTACGGCTTGCTGGCCCATGCTTTTCGCAAGGCGGTCGTCGAGTCGCAGCAGGTTCAGGCTTGGCTCCGTCGCGGGTTTGCGGCGTCCTTTGCCGGACTCGGTGCAAACCTCGCGCTGGCCGACCGATGAACGCCCGGGGCGGCTAAAGCCGACCGAGTACAGCAGTCCGAAACCCTGGGCCAGCGCCTCGATCGTCGGCGATGAGGCCGGCCCGCGCTTCTTCTGCGTGACCTGAGTTATGCTGCGGCACGCCCAGCGCTCCAAGCGTTGCGCTTCCATCAGGAACCCTTGCGCCGTGTCGATTCGCTCCCGTCTGGTTTGGCTGGTCATTGCCGTTATAGCCCCGGCATTCGCGTTTGCGCTGTATGGCACCTATGCGGTCTATCGTGCGCAATCGGCGCAAGTCGATCAGGGCATGAAGGAAGTTTCGCGAGCCGTCGCGCTGGCCGTCGATCGCGAGCTGAGTCGGTATGCCACCATCGTCTCGACGCTCGCGGCGTCCCCAACGATCGTCAAAGGTGACGTGCGGACCTTCCACGAGCGCCTTCAGCAGACCGAACATGCGGTGGGCGCCAGCGTGGTGATCTACGATCCGCAAGGCACCCCCTTGGCTGACACGGATCATCCGTTTGGCGCACCCCTGCCAAGCCTGCCGGACTTTCGAACCTTCATAACCACCACCCAGGCCGACGTCAGCCCGGCGTTCCGCGATCCGGTGACGGGGGCGCAGAGCATCGCCATCCGCCACCCGGTGATCCGCGGCGGCGAGGTCGTTTACTACCTGACCATGGACTTTCCGGTTGCAGGCATCGGTGCGCTGCTGGAGCAACAGGCGCTGCCGGAGAAGTGGCTCGGGGTGATCCTGGATCAGAACCAAACCGTCGTCGCGCGCACCCGCGATCCGGACAAGCACATCGGCAAGCGCGCCAGCCCCGATTTCGTCAGCCAGCTGCAGGCCGCGGCAGGCGTCGACGGCAAGGTGCAGTCCATCACTCGGGACGACGTGCCGGTAACGACGTTCTTCAGCCATGCACCCGCCTCCGGCTGGACGGCGCTGATCGCCATCCCCCGCAACGACCTGCTGGCCAGCGTGCTTGCGCCGCTGGGGACCGTGGTGCTGGGTATCCTGGTCGTGNNTGCTGGCGATCGCAGTCGGTCGAACCATCACCCGACCGCTTGCGCAGCTCGATGATGCGGCCAGCGCGCTGGCGCGAGGCGAGGTATTCGACCCGCCCAGCACGGGAATGGATGAAACCGACCGTACCGCGCAAGTGATGGCCCAGGCCAGCGTGACGATCCATCGCTCCAGCCGGGAGATGGCTCACAGGGTCAAGGAGGCGGTCGCCCAGGCCGAGCGCTCCCATCAGGCCCTGCTCCAGGGGCAGAAGCTCGAAGCGCTGGGCAACCTGACGGCGGGGATTTCCCACGAGTTCAACAACCTGCTGCAAAGCATGACCATGGGCCTGCAGCTGGCCGAAATGCTGACCTCACATCCGCGCGCCAGGCGTGCCATCGAGGGCTGCCAGCGGTCCGCCCGGCGGGCCACTCGCCTCACACGGCATCTGATGACCTTCAGCAGAAGCCGCACGGCCGACGCCGAACAGGTCGACCTGCGCGTGTTGATCATCGGCATGCACGAGCTGCTGACCGGCGCCCTTCCCAACCGCGTGACGCTGACGCTGGAGCTGCCAGAAGGGGCCTGGCCGACGGTCCTCGATCCGGTGCAGTGCGAGCTGGCCGTCCTCAACCTTGCGATCAACGCCCGTGATGCGATGCCGGAAGGCGGCCCGCTGGTCATCGCCCTGCATCAGCTCACTCTGGTGCAGGACAATCCGTTCGGTCTGGCACCTGGTCCCTACCTGTGCGTGGATGTGGAGGATTCCGGCTGCGGCATGAGCCCGGAAGTCCAGGCTCACGTGTTCGAGCCGTTCTTCACCACCAAG
>JABAHQ010002247.1_pt1 | contig 23364 bp, 17 predicted proteins | sample 7062091 | NCBI WGS metagenome assembly JABAHQ01 (sample SAMN14534359, study PRJNA622989) | marine sediment metagenome | biome: marine biome [ENVO:00000428]; feature: marine pelagic biome [ENVO:01000023]; material: deep marine sediment [ENVO:00002113] | place: India: Gulf of Kutch | collected...
GCGTCGCTGCGCCTTTGCGTTGGATTGTCTTGTGCTCGTCGCGGCGGAAACGCCGCTCCCACCGGGAATCAAGCATCGGCGCCACAAGTGGGATGAAAGCGACATTCCTGTCGCGACTTCCAAGACAACTCAGAAGTCGAAATGCAAAAAGCAGTTGGAAATGCAAAATCGCAGGCCACTAGGGCAGGAATTCCTCCGCCGGGGCATCGGGCCCGTAGCGGCGGATCATCCAGTCGATCTCGGCCGTGAGGGTCTCGTCCTCGTCGGGGTCGATCTCGCCCGCGGCCACCAGGCGGGCCACGAGCCCGGCCTGCACGGCCTCCGCCACCGTGCGCAGGGTGGGCGGCTGGTCCCGGTCCTCGCGATTGAGCTCGGCCTGGATGACGGTGGCCAGGGTGTCGCCCGCCCGGTAGCGCATGAAGTCCTGCGCCAGCACGTCGGGCCCGTATTGTTCGATGAGGGCCTCGATCTCGTCGAACAGCCCGCGCTCCTGGTCCGCGCCGATATCGCCGCGCTGGATCAGCCGCCCCACCACCCCCTCGTCCATGGCCTGGCGGACGGAGCCGAGCGTCGGCGGGCGCCGGGCATCGGGGTTGTTCAGCTCGAAGGCGATCACGGTGTGCAGGTCGTCGCTCACCGCGCCCGGAACGTCGATCTCGAATCCCATGTCGGGTCCTCTATCCGCGCTGCGCCGGACCGCGGCGCCGGCGCCCGGCACTCCTCACGAAAGCTTAGCAGGCCGCGGCGCCATCCCGCCCCGTGGAATACGGCCGAGGCCGGCCTATCCTTAGCGTGAGAGACCCAAGCCACCCGCACCCGTTCGCCATGGAGTATCTGGAGCAGCTCGTCACCGAGTGGTACGAGTACAAGGGCTATTTCGTACGCCGGGACCTCTGGGTGGGGCTGGAGCCCGACGGAAGCTACGAGTGCGAGCTGGACGTGGTCGCCTACCACACCGAGGACAACCACCTCGTGCAGATCGAGATACTCCGGGATGCCCTGAGCTGGGCGAGCCGGGAGGACCACTTTCGCACGAAGTTCGATGCAGGCAGGAAATATCTACACAGGATGGTCGCGGCGTCGCCGCCGCCCACCCTGGAGCAGATCGCGCTCATCGGCCTGGAGGAGCGGGCGCGGCGCCGGGCGATCGCCGGCGCGCGCATTGTATGGATACCCGACCTGCTGGCGATGATCTTCGGCCAGCTAAGGGCGATCGCCATGGCGTCCAACGTCGCGCCCGATCGCTGGCCGCTGCTGCACACCCTGCACTACGTGGCCGAATACCGCGAAACGGTCTGCGATGTGCTGATGCCCGCCGAGGCGCGCCGCACCACCTGACCGTGCACACGCAGCGCCGTCCCCATCGGTCACTGGCGCGCGGGCACCTCGGGCTCCGGCATCGCCGGACGCGGTGCCGCGACAGAGGCGCGCCTGCCCTTTCGCCTTTCGCCCAGCAGCAGCAGACAGGGGGTCATCACCAGGGTGAGCAGCGTGGCGAAGGCCAGCCCGCCGGCGACCGCGGTGGCCAGTTGGGTCCACCACTGGGTGGAGGGGCCGCCCACCTGGATCCGGCGGCTGATGAGATCGATGTTCCAGCCCAGCACCATGGGCATGAGCCCGAGGATGGTGGTGATGGTGGTGAGCAGCACCGGGCGCAGGCGCTGGGCGCCGGTGCGAAGCACCGCCTCCAGCGGCTCCATGCCGTTCTTTCGCAGCAGGTTGTAGGTATCGATGAGCACGATGTTGTTGTTGACCACGATGCCGGCCAGCGCGATCACCCCGACGCCGCTCATGACGATGCCGAAGGGCTGGTTGGTGACCAGCAGGCCGAGCAGCACCCCCACGGTGGAGAACACCACCGCCGAAAGGATCAGCAACGCCTGGTAGAAGCTGTTGAACTGGGTGACCAGGATGATCGCCATCACGAACAGCGCGACGCCGAAGGCCTTGGACAAGAAGGCCTGGGCCTGGCGCTGCTCTTCGTCCTCGCCCTTGAAGGTGACGTCCACGCGCGGGTCCAGCCCCGCCGCCGGCAGCCACTGGCGCAGCTCGCGCACCTTGTCGTCGGGCAGTATGCCCTCGGGCACGTCCGCCGCGACCTTCATGACCCGCCGCGCATCGGTGCGCTGGATGGTCCCCACCCGCGGTGCCGCGCGCCGGGTGACGAAGTTACGGACCGGGACCGGGCCCCGGGCGGTGGGCACGCGCAGGCGGTCGAGCTGATCGACGCTGCGGTCGGCGAGGGGGAAGCGCACCCGGATGTCCACCTCGTCGTCGGCGTCGTCGGGCCGGTACCCGGCAACCTTGATGCCGTTGGTGACCAACTGGATGGCGTTGCCGACGGTGGTGATGTCGGCGCCGAAGCGCCCGGCCTGGGAGCGGTCGACCTCGAGCTGCCATTCGATGCCGGGGATGGGCCGGGTGTCGGTCACGTCCGCGAAACCGCCGATCTCCTCCAGGCCCGCGCGCACCCGCGCCACCGCTTCCGGCAGCAGCTCGGGGACGCGCGAGGAGAGCTCTAATTGAATCGGCTTGCCCACCGGCGGGCCGGCCTCTTCCTTGCGCGGCTCCACGGTGATGCCGGCGAGATCGGCGGTGCGCCGGCGCACCTCGGCGAGGATCTGCTCGGCGGGCCGGCGGCGCGCCCAGTCCACGAGCTCCAGCTGGACCAGGCCGATGACGTCCTCGTCCACCTCGGAGCGAAACCGTATGCCGCTGCGGGCGTACACCGACTTGAGCTCGGGCATGCCCAGGATGCGCGCCTCCACCTCGCGCACCAGAGCGTCGCGCTCGTCGACCGAGAGATCCCCGCGCGCGTGCACGTTGAGCACCGCCTGCTCGGGCTCCACGTCGGGGAAGAACTCCACGCCGCGGCCGAGCTGACCGTAGGCCATGTACACCCCCGCCAGGACCAAGAACGCTCCCGCCACGACCTTGCCGGGGTGGTGCAGGGCGCCGCGCAGAAGGCCCAGGTAGGCGCCGGTCAGCCCGCCGATGCCGTCGAGGTCGCCGCCCTCGGCCGCGGCGAGGGTACGGGCGTTGCGGGCCGAGTCGGGGGCGCGGCGCCCCACCAGCGAGCCCAGGGTGGGCACGAACACCAGAGCCATCACCAGCGAGGCCGACAACGTGGCGATGAGGGTGATGGGCAGGTACTTCATGAACTCGCCGACCACACCGGGCCAGAACAGCAGGGGCATGAACGCCGCCAGGGTGGTCGCCGTGGAGGCGATGATGGGCCAGGCCATGCGCTTGGCGGCCACGGCATAGGCCCGGCGGCGCGCCAGGCCCTCGGCCATCTTGCGGTCGGCGAGCTCCACCACGACGATGGCGCCGTCGACCAGCATGCCCACCGCCATGATGAGCGAGAACAGGACCACGATGTTGATGGTCAGCCCGCCGAGGGCCAGCACCAGGGTCGCGGTCAGAAAAGAGCCCGGGATGGCCACACCCACCAACGCCGAGGTGCGCAGCCCCAGCACGGCCAACACCACGATCATCACCAGCAGAATGGCGGCGAGCACGTTGTTTTGCAGATCGCGCAGGGTGCTGCGCACCTGCTCGGAGCGGTCCTGCGTGAAGGCCACCTCGATGCCGGCCGGCCAGGACTTGCGCTCGCCCTCGACGGTGCGGCGCACCTGATCCACGACCTCGATGATGTTGGTGCCGATGCGCTTGGAGATCTCCAGCACCACCGCGGGCTGGCCGTCGAGGCGCGCGTAGCCGGTGGGGTCCTTGTAGGTGCGCCGCACCGTGGCGATGTCGCGAAACACCACCACCTTGTCCCCGCTGGCCTTCACCGGCAGGTCGAGCAGGTCCTCGACCGACTCGAGCACGCCGGGGACCTTGACGGCGAACCGGCCCTGCCCGGTGTCCAGGGCGCCCGCGGCGACCAGCTGGTTGTTACGCGCGACGAAGTCGAAGAGCTCGCGCTGGGTGAGGTTGTAGCTCTCCAGGCGCACCGGCTCGATGATGACCTCCAGCAGCTCCTCGCGGTCCCCGGCGATGTCGGCCTCCAGCACGCCGGGCAGCCCTTCCAGTCGGTCGCGCAGGTCGCGGGCCAGCGTCACCAACGTGCGCTCGGGCACGTCCCCGTAGAGGGTGACCACCAGCACGGGGAACAGCGCGACGTTGACCTCGGTGACCGTGGGCTCGTCGCTGTCGGCGGGCAGCTCGGCCTTGGCGATGTCCGCCCGCTCGCGCACGTCGTCCAGGGCCTGGTCGCTGTCGAAGCCGGCCTCGAACTCCAGGATCACCACCGCGTTGCCCTCGGCGGCCGTGGCGCGCATTTCCTTGAGGCCCTCGATGGAGCGAAGCTCGTTCTCCATGGGGCGCACCAGCAGCCGTTCGGCGTCCTCCGGCGAGATCCCGTCGTGGTGGATATTCACGTAGATGATGGGGATCGCCACGTCGGGATCGGACTCCTTGGGGATGGAGACATAGGCGAGGCTGCCGGCCACCAGCAACAGACCCAGCACCAGCAGGACTGGTCGGGCCCGGCCCAGGGCGGCGTCGATCAGGCTGCCCATTGCCCTAGCCCTCGGCGCCTTCAGCGGCCCTGTGCGCCTGGTCCACCACGGCGCGCACCTTCTCGCCCGCGCGCACGAACCCCTGGCCCACGGTGATGAGGCGCACCGTCTCGGGCAGCCCCGTCACCCACAAGCCCGCGGCACCGGAGCGCACGATGCGCACAGGATGAAAGCGCACCACGCCGGCCTCGTCCACTGCCTTCACCCCAACCTCGCCCGAGTCGTCGAGGGCCAGGAGCGCAGGGCTGAGGTGGTGCGCCTGCAGCGCGCGGGCGGCCAGCGTCACCTCGGTGGTCACCCCGGCACGCAGGGCGCTGCCGGGATTCGGTATCTGCAGCTCCACGCGAAACGTGCGCGTGGCCTCGTCGGCCTCGGCGGCGATGTAGCGCACCTGTCCTTGCAGATTCCCGCCGGTGACCGGACGTGCCCGGCCCCGGTCCCCCACCGCGATCTCGGCCACCTCCTGCTCGCTCACCTCACCGGCCACGATCAGCGGGTCGGTGTCGACGATGCGCGCCACCGGATTGCCGACGTCCACGAAGTCACCCAGCTCCACGTCGCGTTCCTGGAGCACGCCGTCGAAGGGGGCTCGGATAATGGTGTGGGCGATCTCCAGGCGCATGCGCTTTACCGCCGCGCGCGCCGCCTCGAGCCGCGCGCGAATCTCCGCGCGCTGGGTCTCGGAGAGGAATTCTCCCGCCGAGAGCTTCTGTGCCGCCGCGTATTCCAAGCGCCGCTGCTCCACCGCCGCCTCGGCCTCGACCAGACGCGCCTTGCGATCGCGCATGTCCAGGCGCACGATCACCTCTCCCGCCGACACCGCGGCGCCCCGTTCGGCGCCGAGCTCGATCACGCGCCCCTCGGCCTCGGCGCGCAGGGTCACCGCGCGGTTGGGCTCGGTGCGCCCGTTGACGACGACCTCCTGGCGTACCGGGCGGGCGTGAAACTCGCGCACGCGCACGCTGGTCAGGGCCTGCGCACGGGCGAACGCCTCGGTCCGCGCGCCGGCAGCAGCCGGCGGGTCCTTGGACAGCCCCGTGAGCAGCCACAATGTGAGTCCCAGTGCCAGGCCCGCGGCAATCAGGGAGGACTGGCGGGCCGCCAGAAAGCGTTTCATGGTGGTTTCCCTCCGCAATGATTGCCCTATTCCGTAGTCGCCGCATCCGCGCCGTCGCGTGCGGCCCGCTCGATGAGCTCGTCCCGGTGACGGCGCGTGTAGTCCAGGGCCGCCCCGATCACGGCGCGGCCGAATCCGATGGTAAAGCGCACCCCAGCGGGACAGCGGCAATCCGCCGACGGGGCATCGGCCTCGTAGCCTCCCAGGGTCTCCAGCACCTGCTCCCACTCGGCGATGCGCCGGCCGAGCTTGTCGGCCAAGACCCCCGGCGACAGAAGATGGGCGAAGTAGGTCAACACCAGGAACTCCGAGCGCACCTTGTGGCGCGGGTCCGTGTCCGACAGGGCCTGTTCGAGGGCCACACGGCCGGCCTTCGTGATGCGATACACCTTTTTATCCGGGCGCTTTTCCTGCTCGACGCTGTTTACGTCCACTAGGCCGTCGCGGGTGAGCTCAGCCAGCGCTGGATAGATCGACCCGAAGCCGGCGACGAAGAAGTGACTGAAGGCCTGCTCGAAATACTTTTTGATGTCGTAGCCGGCCATGTCACCGTCGGTGAGCACGCCCAGGCACAGCGTCTTTATGTCCATTGGGCCTCCGAGTCTAGAATCGGTCTGCAAAAGCCTTAAGATTATCGGATCGATATATATTGTCAAGATATAGATCATAACGATATAAATAGTGTGGCCGTGCCTCGCGCCACCGCCGGAATCCTGCGGACCCAGGCGGACGCTCGCCGGAATCGGCGGGCGGGAGTCGGAACGTCGCGGTAGCGCGCGCGACTGGCCGAAGCCTTCAGCTTCGCGCACAATCGGCCGAGAACAAGCGAAACGACCACGCGCGAAGACGAGCTGCGCTCCGGTACACCGACCACCACGTGACCTCTGCACCCTGCCCTCGACACTGCATACTCGCCCTGGTCCTGACCGTCCTGGCGCTCGCCGCGACTTGGACTCCGGGCCCCCGCGTCCTGGAGCGTTGGGGCTACAACCTGGGGGGGCGCTTTGCACCCGAGGGAGCCTCCGGCGCCGGCGTTACCGTGGTGGGCGTGGATCGGCGCACCCGCGAGGTCTACGGCCCTTGGCCCTGGAGCCGGAACCAGGTAGCTGAGGCAGTGATGCGCCTCAGCGACCTCGGGGCCAGCGCCATCGGAATCCTGGCCCCGCTGGAAACACCGGCGGCCCCACCCTCACTCCCGGCCCTGGCCGATGCCGTCGCCAAGCTGAACGGAAAGGACCGCCGCCGTCTCGCGCAGCTGGTGCGGCGCCTGAATCCGGATTCCAGCCTGGCGCGCGCCATGCAGCACACCAAGCGCGTGGTGATCGCCGCGCGCTACGACACGACACCGTCGCCCGCACCCGTGCCGGACTGGCTGGGGGAGATCGATCTGGCGAACGGCCCGAGCGATACAAGCGCCTACCGCACCGCGGTGGAGTTTCTCGCACGCGGACCGAGGGCCGATGCACAGGTGCGCGCACCGCTGCCCGCGCTGCGCGATGCAGCGGCCGGCATCGGGCTCACGCCGATCAGGGCCCCGGGCAGCCAGGTCAACGGCGTCCCCCTCACGGTGCGCGCCGGCGAGCAGACGCTGCCCGGTTTCGTCCTGGCCATGGCGGCCGCGGCCCAAGGGCAGACACCCGCAGAGCTGGTGGCGAGCGGGGGTCCCGCCGCCCCCGGCGGCATGTTCTATCCCCGGCCCCTTCGCCCGCCGGCCGCAAAGGACCCGGTGGCGGTGTACTCCGTGCGCGCCCTGCTGCGCGGCCAGGTGCCCAAGGCCGCCGTGCGGGGGCGCCCCGTGCTGATCGGCCTGACCGATGCGGGCACGGCAGCGAATCTTGTTGGCCCCGGCAGTGTCCGGTGGACCCCGGTGACCTGGAATGCCTGGGCCCTGTCGGCCCTGATACGGGGCGATGCCGTCGCGATGCCGCAGTGGTTTCACGGCGCTCAACGGGGCGCGGTGCTGGCGCTGGGTTTGTTTCTGATGTTCCTGCCGGCGCGGCTGCGCGGGCGTCTCGGCCTGCTGGTCAGCGTCCTATTGGCGGCGGTGGCGCTGAATGTCGGGCTGGTGACCCTGCTCACCGACGGGCTGTGGCTGCCGGTCATCACGCCGGCCCTGTTCCTCGTCGCCGCCCACCTGCTGCTCGCCCTGCACCACAGGCTCGACGCGGCGATCCTGCACATTCGCCGTGAGGCGGCGGACGCGCATCGCCAGCTCGGCCTCAATCTGCACGACCAGGGCCGGCTGGATGCGGCCTTCGAGGCGTTTCGCAAGTGCGACGATGCCGCGGTGGTGGAGCCGCTCTACCAGCTGGGGCTGGAGTACGAGCGCCGCCGCCAGTTCGCCAAGGCCCTCGCCGTATACGAGGAGCTGGCCGAGCTGGACGCCGGCTATCGCGACATCGGCGAACGGCGCGTGCATCTGGAGACGGTCGTCACCCACTTGCCGGGCGCAACTTCCGGTCCGGCCCCAGGGGCGGGCAACAGCACCGTGATCCTGAACAACCCCGGGGTGGAAAAGCCCACCCTGGGGCGCTACCGGCTGGAGCGCCAGCTCGGGCGCGGGGCCATGGGGGCCGTGTACCTCGGCGAGGACCCCAAGATCGGCCGGCCGGTGGCCGTCAAGACCCTGGCGCTCAACGACGAGTTCGAGGGCGCGGCCCTGGAGGAGGCGCGCGAGCGCTTCCGGCGCGAGGCCGAGGCGGCGGGCCGCCTGGAGCATCCCAATATCGTGCGGATCTACGACGTGGGCGAGGAGCACGACCTGGCCTACATCGCCATGGACTACGCCGAGGGCAGCAGCCTCGAGAACTGGGTGGAGCCCGAACGGCTGCTGCCGGCGGGCGAGGTGCTGGAGGTATGCGCCGAGGTGGCCGAGGCGCTGGACTACGCCCACCGGCGCAAGGTGGTGCACCGCGATATCAAGCCTGGCAACATCATCTACGACCGAGACAGCGGCGCGGTCAAGGTCACCGACTTCGGCGTGGCCTCCCTGGCGGACGAGCGCAAGACGCGCACGGGCACGGTCCTCGGCAGCCCCTCGTATATGTCGCCGGAACAGGTGACCGGCAAGCGGCTGGACGGGCGCTCGGACTTGTTCTCCCTGGGGGTGACCCTGTACCAACTGCTCACCGGCCGCCTGCCGTTCTCCGGAGACTCCTTGGCCAACCTGGCCTATCGGATCACCCAGGAAAAGCACCCCCCGCTGGGGAAGGTGCGCAAGGGGCTGCCCGGCTGCGCCAGCCGTATCGTCAACAAGGCCCTGCAGAAGGAGCCGCAAAGTCGCTTCGCCGACGGCGCCGAGATGGCCGAGGCCCTGCGCCGCTGCGGCTAGCCCTGTAGAAATGCCAAACGTGACCCAGTCCACGGCCAGGGGGCGCGATAAGATTCTCGGGCGGAGGCCGATAACCCTAGACAACCCGAGAACTGACTGGATCAACGGAAAAGGGGGGGACCCATGCCCATCCTATTGCACATCCGCAATGGCGCGGTGATCGGGGAGCACGAGCTCCAGCCGGGGAACCTGCGCATCGGGCGCAAGCCGGACAACGACATTCGTCTGGACGACTCGACGGTGAGCGGCCACCATGCCGTGCTCACGGTCAAGCCCAGCCCCTACATGGACGGGTTGTACGATATCTACGTGGACGATCTGGGGAGCACCAACGGCACCCTGGTCAACGGCACCCCGGTCGAGCATCATCGCCTGCAGCACGATGACATCGTGAGCACCGGGACGCACGAGTTCAAGGTCGTGAATGACGAGGGCAGACCGCTGGACAGGACCCGCCTGTATCTCCCGGAGGACGCCTCCTAGCCCGGGGAAAGAGAGGCTAGGCCGCGTGAGTGCGCGGCGTTGGCCCGGTCGGGGCGGCACCCGGGCCCGCCTGCGATTGCCTGAGGCGCGCAATCAGCCGGCAGGCCGGAACGCCGTACCGTTCGTCCAAGTCCATGGCCCTCTCCAGCACAGGGACGCCGCGTGCGTCGTTGGCCATCGCGAGCATGCGGCCCAGGCACCAATGCAGATCGGCGTCACGCGGCCGGCGCTCCAGCAGACCTTGATACAGCGCGGGCACATCGGCGGGCCGGGCGTGGCGGCGAACCAGCTCGATGTACTCCCCGATCTCGTGCTTGCTCAGGGCCTCCCCGGCCTTCTGCTGTAACGCCTGGATGCGGCTGCGACCCTCCTGCCACTCGCGATAGGACCGCCGCCATTGCGCGGCATTGGCCCTGAGCCACTCGCGGTCGAAATGCTTTTGCGCCTCGGTCAGCGCCCTGCCCATGTAGCGGCGGCCCGCGTGTTCCGCAGCGCGTTCCGGCAGGCCTGCCCTCTGATGGCCAATATTGTCCAGCCGTTTCTCCAAGCATGGTACCGGGCCCTTGGAATCGCCCTGCTCGGCCAACGCCTCCTTCAGCCACAGACGGCGCTCGTCCTCTTTGACGCCATGGGCGAACGCCCGGACCATGGTGGAATAGGGCAGGTGCGGTGGGCGCGGCGCCTTGCCGCGAGTGGAGTTGAGCGCGGGCCAAAACTTCTCGTCCAGGAACCGGGCATTGACCACTGTCGCCACGATGGCCTCGGCCACGTCCTCGTGGGCGACGGTCTCGGCGGCGTACAGGTCGGCGGCAAGCTCGTCCAGGCACGCGGCCCGTCGACTCGCCCACTCGTACAGGGGGCAATAGGCAGCAAAGAACCCGCCTGCCACCCAGCGCAGCGGCGCGGGCCCTTGCGTGTCGCGGTAGTAGGCCCAGGTCTGGCGCAGGTGATACAGCCTGCCGGTCACGGGATTGCGGGCTAGAGAGAGCCGGCCCATACACCGGCCCAGGGCGACCCGAAACTCGGTCGGCGACAACGTGAGCAGCAGCGGCAGCCCCAACACGAGGGCATTTTCGTACAACGCGGGGAGCCCGAATCGCGGCGCGCGCAAGACCCGCGCCTCGAAACGCTCGGTCACGAAGACCCGGTGGATGCGCGGCCCGCCGTAGGCCTGGTCCAGCTCCCCGAGCAAGGCAAAGAGTGCCGGTGCCTTTTCGCCGTTCACCTCGTAGCCCCGCGGCGGCGGCGCCCGCATCGCGACGAGCATCCCGGTCATCGCCGTGCCCAACGCCGCTGCCCCGCCCAGCCCCGCGACCTGGAGCCACGCGGCTGACGAGTGGGCGCTGAGCACCGCCCGTGGAAGATGGGCCAAGCTCACCAGGGCGAGCACCGGGAAGAAGGCCAAGAAGGCATATCCCACGGCAGCGACCAGGATACCCAATCCCAGGGCCAAGTGCCGTACATACTGGCGGGGCCCGCGGCGGATGTTGCGCCCAAGCCGCCGCAGCCGGTCAAGAATCGTTCGCATGCTGTGGCCTCGTACGGATTGGCACCTACCGGCACCATAGTCACCCGACACGGAAAGAGGCGCCGCGAGGCGCGTCACAGATCAACACGCCCGGGCGGCCTCGCACGCTCGAGGTGTGCGCCGGTTGGCGGACAGCGGGGCGCGGCAATGACCGAAAAGAGCGTACCGACACCTGCGCGCGGACTGTCATGGAGCCGCCCAGACCGGGGGCCAGGGGCCCGTGCCGCAACGCCTAGCCCGGCTTGGTGGAGATTGCCGTGCGGTCAAAAAGGTCTTCGCCGACGAGCTGGCTCAGGGGCTTGGTAACGGCGATGCCGCAGCCCTGGGCGTAGTCGACGCCGATATGCTTCAGCTCGTCCAGGATCTGCTGATCCTCGACGAACTCGGCGATGGTCTGGATGCCCATGACATGGCCCACCTGGTTGATGGCCTCCACCATTGCGCGGTCAATGGGATCGCGCACCAGGTCGCGCACGAAGTTGCCGTCAATCTTCAGAAAGTCCACCGGCAGGCTCTTGAGATAGGCGAACGAGGACATGCCACTGCCAAAATCGTCCAGGGCGAACCGGCAGCCGTGCTGCTTGAGCGCGCGCATGAAGTGCACCGCCTGGCTCAGGTTTGCCACCGCCGCGGTCTCGGTTACCTCGAAACAGATGCGGCCGGCCGGCATCTCGAGGGCGGCGAGCTGCTCGAGGATATGCCTGAGCAGGTGCTCGTCGCCCAATGAGTGGCCCGACAGGTTGATGGTGCAGAGCATCAGGTCACCCAGGCGCTCGCGATGCTCGCGCAGCCATGTGAAGGTGGCACGCACCACCCAGCGGTCTATCGCCGGCATGAGGTTGTAGCGCTCGGCCGCCGGCAGGAATGCACCGGGGGGTATCAGCGCGCCGCCAGGCTCGCGCATGCGTACCAGGATCTCGAAATGGATGCCCGCCGCGGCGCCGCGCCCGAGAACGGGAACGATGGGCTGGTAACACAGCTCGAACTGATCCTGGTCCAGGGCATCGTGAATGCGCGCCACCCACTGCATCTCACCGCGGCGGCGGGCGAGCTCTGCGTCATCGGCCTCGTACACGTGCACGCGGTTGCGCCCGCTGTCCTTCGCCATGTAGCAGGCTGCGTCGGCGGCGCTCAGCGCGCTCGCCGCGGTGCCGGTGTCTTTTCCGATGGGGACGACGCCCACACTGACGCCCACCGAGAACGTCTTGTCCTCCCAGACGAAACGAAAGTCCTGCACCGTTGCGCGAAGCTGATTGGTCAGCCCCAGGGCCTGGTCCAGGGGACAGCACTCGAACAGCACGCCGAACTCGTCACCGCCCAGCCGTGCCAGGGTGTCGGTCTGGCGCACTTGGCCGTGCAGCAATGTGGACAGCTGGCGCAACAGCTCGTCCCCGGCCACGTGCCCGCAGGTGTCGTTGACGACCTTGAACTGGTCGAGATCCATGTAGCACAGGATGTGCTCCAGGCCGTCGGAACGCGCGGTATGCAAGGCATGCCCCAGGCGCTGCTCGAACTCGCGGCGATTGACCAGACCGGTGAGGGCGTCGTGAGCGGCCAGGTAGTCCATCTTGCGCGCCATGGCCCGCGCCTCCGCGACATTGCGAAACACTACCACTGCACCCGTCACCTCGCCGTCTTCGTGGATGGGGTTGGAGGAATACTGCACGGGAAAGGAAACCCCGGAGCGCTTCCACAGCACGGCGTCGTTCGACCAGAACGTACGGTCTTCGTGAATGCTGCGATAGATATAGGAACGCTCGCGGGGCAGCGGCGTGCCGTCTTCGCAGCTGTGGTGCACGAGCTCATGCATGTCGCCGCCCTGCAGCTCCTCCGCCGTACGCTCCAACATCTCGGCGGCGGCGCGGTTTGCGAACGTGCAGCGCAGGCCTCGGTCCACGCCGAAGATCCCGTCGCCCGTGGACTCGAGCAGCAGGCGATTGTACTCGCCCAACGACCGGAGCTGTTCCTCGGCGCGCTTGCGCTCGGTGATATCCACGAAGGTCACGACACTGCCGATGATCTCGCCGTTTTTGAAGATGGGGTGCGACCAATATTCTACGGGGAAGCTGGTGCCGTCTCTGCGCCAGTGCACCTCATCGGCGGAGTGGGCGCTCTCGCCGCGCAGGGTTGCCATGCGCACCCGGCAGCTTTCCTTTGGATAGGGCCGGCCGCCCGGGAAGGTGTGGTGGGCAAGCTCGTGCATGTTGGCGCCCAGCAAATCTTCCTCACGGTCGTAACCCAGCATGCGCAGGCAGGCCGAGTTGACGAAGATGCATTCTCCTTGAAGGTCGACGCCAAAGATCGCCTCTGCCGTCGAATCCAGCAACAGTCGGACCTGTTGCTCGCGCTCGATGCGCATCGCCTCGGCCTCTGCGCGCTGGCGCGAGAGCACCTGCGTGTGAACGGCCAGCGCCGCCTCGCGGGCGAAGCTCTCCAGCGCCAGGCGCTCCTCTTCCCCGTACTCGTGCGCCTGTTTCGTCGTGATCGACGTGAGCACGCCGATCACCCTGCCTTCGACCTTCAGCGGCGCCGCAAGGGCCGAGCGCGCATGGAAGCGTTCGCGCATGGCAGGGTTCACCCGCGAATCATGCTCGGCGTCGTCGATGGCCAGTGTCTCGCCTCGACCGAATACCCAGGCGGCTACCGAAGTCTTGTCCAAGGCAAGCCGAAAATGGCCGTCGGGCTCGTAACCCCGGCCCGTCTGAGCCACGCACACCAGCTCGTCCCTCCCGGCATGGTGCAACATCAGGAAGATGGTGTCGCCGCCCACCGCGGTACGGCAGAGATCGATGATGATCTCCACAACCTCCGCGAGCGTCGTGTTCTCACCGTCACTGCGCAGAATGCGGTTGGTGATCTGCAACAGGTCGTTGTGCACCTGCCGATCCTGCAGCAGCCGGCGGTAGCCGGCGGCAAGCACACCAAGCTCATCGGTGGATCTCGGGTGCAGACTCGTGAGATCGCGCCCGGCAAAGGACCGTGGGCTGGCAACCAGTCCCTCCAACGGCGACAAGGATTGGCCGAAGCTGTGCATCGCCATCAAGCTTCCGGCGATCGCGAGCACCTCCAGCGTGAACCAGACGCCGAAGGTCTCCATGGTGAAATAGCCGGTGCGCGTCCAGTAGTACTGGACGATCATCGTATCGATGAGCAGCGGAACCAGCGCGCCTATGAGGAACACCTTGGTACGCAGAGTCACATGCGGCAGGCGCAGCCGCACATGGCCCACGCTGCGCCCGAACAAATCAAGCATCTGAAAGAAGATGGGCAGGCCGACTATGATCGACACGATTAGCGCCACCAAGTGGATGCGAAACCAGTCCGTGGGCTGCGCCTCGAAGTCCGTATACAATGCCGCGCTCAGCATCACCGAGCTCGGCGCCAGCACCAGGTAGCCGAGAAATATCGCCCAGAAATCCAGAGGGAAGCGGCGCATGCGGCGCTCGGCCGCAGCCCAATCCGCTGACCCCCGGCTCGCGAGATAGCGGGTGATCGGGCGCGCGAAGCGGCGGAAATACGCGACGGAAATGCCGAGCGTACACAGGATGAACAGCGGCTCCAGGGGCGTCGTGAGGATAAGCCGCAGCTGGGCCGCGCTGAACATGTCGATGTGGTTCAGGAACACCAAACCGAAGACGGGCGGCACCGTCCAGGCGAGCAGGATGAGCGTGTTGAAGTGGCACCGGAATCGCCGAACCGGGTCGGGCTCGTTGCTGGTGTCGTCGGACTCGTGGGACATGAGCTCTGGCCTGCTCGAGACCCGGCGCGGGAGATCGCGGCGGCTGTGGATTCTGTCGGTCAACGGGCGAATTACTTGAGCGCGTACGGAATCTTGCACCGCGGCCGCGGCACAAAGCACTGGATCAGCGTACCAGGGGTGCCTATACGAGGCGGGCTGAGTTGCGATTCGCCCTGCGCTGGCGGCGGGCCGCTTCCCCGCACCCCTCGGCTCCCCCAGTGAGCCGCGATCGGCGCCCCATGACCGATCCGCCGCCCGCAGACCGGCCTGTGTAACCGGTCCACAAAGCATGCTAGTATTGATAAGTTTTTTTTCGCCCCGTGATGGCCGCAAAAGGGAGCGATAAAACAACTATATACGCATATAAATAAAAAGGGAAGGGAGTGACATGGCTTCACTTGCCAAGCGGGTCCCGGAGCTCACCCTGCTCATCGCACTGACGATCCTCGCCTATGCGGTCATGGGGCTGTTCTCCCAGGTCGAGGGTTCCGAGGTCCTCAGCCCGACCGCCGCCTGGGGCGTCATCGTTGGATCGTTTCTGATCAGCACCCTCGTCGCCATCGTTGCCGTGCTCGGTGGGGTGGGGGGCGGCGTGTTGTTCACGCCCATCATGTTGGGCTTTACTTCCGTCGATACCCTGCTGGTTCGATCCACCGGGCTGGTGGTGGCCATGTTCAGCGGCCTTGTCTCGTCGGGGCCGTTCATGCGCAAGGGCCTGGCCGACATCCGCATCGTGTTCTACTGCGGCATCCCCATCATTATCGGGGCGATGGCCGGCGCAAAGGCGGCGATCTCCCTGGCCGAGACCATGGGCGATACCGGGGATGCGGTGGTCCGGCTCTTACTGGGTGTAGTCCTGGTGTTCATCGCCTTGATGTTCATGCTCGGAGGAAGCAAAACCGAATATCCGGTCCCCAAGAGGGTCGATGGGCTCAGTGAGCTTCTGCACCTGAAGGCCAGCTATTACGAAGAATCCCTGGGCAAGGTAGTGCACTACCATGCCGTGCGACCGGCGCTGGGCTTTGTGCTGTTCCTGGTCGTGGGCTTCACCGGAGGCTTCTTCGGTCTCGGCGGCGGCTGGGCGGTGGTACCCGTGCTCAATCTGGTCATGTCCGTGCCCCTGAAGATTTCCGCAGCATCGTCCGGCGTCCTTCTCGCCATGGGCAATGCTGCGGCCATATGGCCCTACATTGTCAAAGGCGCGTTAATCGCAGTCTTTGCGGCACCGTGGATGATCGGACAGGTGATCGGCGGCATCCTCGGTGCCCATATCCTGGCACGAGTAAAGGCGGCATTCGTACGCAATATCCTCATCGTCTTGCTCGTGTTGACCAGCATCAAGCTGCTAGCCCGCGGGATCGAGGGGCTGACAGGCATCGACATCCCGCTCTTGTAACGGAGAGTCATCATGGCGGAACAGCACACCGAGGCCCACGAGCACCCTATCGCCGAACAAGAAATCGAGCAGCAGGCCGATGATCGCCCGGCCGCGCCGCTCGCTGGCGTGGTCTATGGAGATGCCGTCTACTGGGGCACGATCGCGGCCGCTGCGCTCACGCTGATCGGTGAGGTGCTCAACTTCGTCACCTCAAGGAACTACATCGCCCCCTCCTACCTGCTCTCTTCGATCTGGCAGGGTAAGGACGTGGACAACATCTGGGGGAAGGCGGTGGGCGCAGCGCCGAACGGCCACTGGTACCTGGACCACCTTGGCACCGGCGACGGCCTGACCACCGCCGGCATCGCCCTGGGGGTATTCGTGGTGGTCCCTGCGATCCTCGCCTCTGCGGCGGTGCTCTACCGACAGCGCCAGGCCCTGTTCGCCAGCCTCGCTGTGATCGCCGCACTGGTTACCATTGGAGCGATGATCGCCTAAGGCCCTAGGGGCCGTCCGGACGACCGGACGCGACCTACCATATGAGGCGCGGCTTCGTCACGGAATCGTCGCGTCACAGGATCGGCACTCCCCCTCTTCATACCCATCATCTCAACGGGGGACGCCGACGCTGCAGATCTCCTTCCTTCCATTTTGCCTTTTGACTTTTGCCTTCTCAATCCCACTCCCCTTCCCGAATTCGGTTGATTGCCGCGGCCACCTCGTGCAGGCGCGGCATCGCCAGATCGCCCCTCTTGTAGGGCGCGAACACATCCAGCCCGTCGCGCCGCGCCACATCGAGGATCTTGCGCAGGCTCCCCACAAGGCTGTCCCCGCTCTCGCCAAGGTGGCGCGCATAATAGGCGGTCATCCAGCCGACGGCCCGGGTCTGATCCTTGTCCAACAGCTGTTCCACGTTGGCGAGATCGATTGCATGGTCCCCGTAGGAGAGCGCCTCCCGGCGTTTGACGTCGATCTTGACAGCGTGCCTCCCGCGTGAGGGATCGAGGACGCTGGGTCGGGGCCGGCGCGCGCACCCGGCGCAGATCGGGGCCAGGCCGCTGGTGTCCAGCTCCGACAGGGCCGCGCCCGCGAGCGAACGGGCCTCGGCCGTGACGTCCTCGGGCGCATAAGTATCCATCATGATCACCGTGTCGGCCGCTTCGAAGTAGTCCCCCGAGCCGCCCATGACCAGTACGGTGGACACGCCGCAGCGCTTGTAGAGCTCGCGCACCCGGTGCAGAAGAGGGGTGATGGGCTCCTTTTCCCGCGCCACGAGGCGCTGCATGCGCGCATCGCGGATCATGAAATTGGTGGCGCAGGTGTCCTCATCGATGAGTAGCAGCCGGCTGCCGGTCTCCAGCGCCTCGATGATGTTGGCGGCCTGGGAGGTGCTCCCCGAAGCGTTCTGGGTGCTGAAGCGCCGAGTGTCGCGGCCGAAGGGCAGGCGATCGATGAACGGGCTGATGTCGACGCCGGAGACGGCCCGGCCGTCCTCGGCGCGCACCTTCACGGCCGTGGGATCGGTGACCACGCGCTCGCGACCGTCTCCGGGAACATGATCGTAGACGCCTCGCTCCAAGGCATGGAGCAGCGTGGACTTGCCGTGGAACCCGCCGCCCACGATCAGGGTCACGCCGCGGGGAATCCCCATCCCGCGCACCGGACCGGCGTTGGGCAGCACGGGCGCGTGGGCCAGCGAGTCGGGCGCGCGAAACCGAACCGCGTGCTCGCGCAGCGGGCGGTCGTCGATCCCGCTTCGCCGCGGGAGGACGGCGCCGTCGGAGACGAAGGCCGCCAGCCCCTGGGCGTCCAGCCAGCGGCGCAGGTGATCCTGGTCCTCCACCGACTGCACGTGGGCGGCCAGGGCCGCGCCATCCAGGTTCCTATAAATGAGGGCGGCCTCGACCACGCCGGGCAGCTCTTCGAAGAACATGACCTCGGCGGCCCGGCCGTCGGTGCGACGGCCCCGTGCGGGCAGCCCCACGGTCAACCGCGCCTCGACGAAGGCCGCAGTGACAATCAGGGCGTTGCGCACCAGCACCTGCTGGGCATTGGCGTGGATCTTCACCTCGCCGCTGTGGCCGGTGCCGCGCCCGCCCCGCACACGCTCGCCGATGGCACGGCGCACCGCCCGGGCGACGAAGTCCTCGCAGGCGACCCGGCGAGTCTCCGTGCCCCACAGCTCGCCGGGCAGACCGGCCAGGTCCATGGGCACGCGGACACTGACCCGCGACGGGGTGGCGAAGGGATCGCCCTGCACGTGGTCGACACACAGGTCGTAGCCCGTGAAGCGATAGGCGCCCTCGATCTCCTTGTAGGCCTTGTAGGACTTGCGATCGATCGACCGCAGCTGCCGGCGCAAACGCTCCATGCCGCCTCTCTCCCGCGCGCTTGTGGACCCCCAATACAAACGCACAGGCTAACGCGCGCATACAACCGACGCAACGCGTGCGTGATGTGACCCAGTCTTGAACAAATCGATCTAGGACAGGGGACCTCGCGCCGCTTACGCTCGCTGCGCTGTCCATACTCCGCGCGCTACGGGCAAGCGGCCGGCACCCAAAAACAGGAGCCAAACACCGCAATTATGGGTATTTCCCTCGTTCCGACCGCTTACCGATGCAACTATCTGGGTAGGAGGTGAGTGGAGGGGCTCTCAGCGATACGGGGCATCGGCCGCCCGGTCACGGGCGATCTCCTCCTCCATGCGCTCGCCCAACGCGAGCAGCTCCTGCTTGCGGATCACCTGGTCCCCGCGCCGCTCGAAGTGAAATTCATAGAGGCGCGTGAGCACAATCGCGTCCACCGGGCAGGCCTCTTCGCAAAAACCGCAGTAGACACACTTGAACAGGTCGATGTCGTATCGGGTGGTGCGCCGCGTCCCGTCGGCCCGCGCCTTCGAGTCGATGGTGATGCCCAGGGCCGGGCAGACCGCCTCGCACAGCTTGCAGGCGATGCAGCGCTCCTCGCCGTTGGGATAGCGGCGCAGCGCGTGCAGGCCGCGAAAACGCGGCGACTGAGGTGTCTTCTCCTCGGGATAGCGAACCGTGACCTTGGGCGCGAACAGCCGCCTGCCGGTGACCGCGAGCCCGCGAAAGAGCTCGTAGAGCAGGAAGGCGCGAACGTAATGCCCAAACTGTTGCAGCGGTTTCATGGGACGCGCCTCGCGGAGCGGATCGGCCCGCTTGACAGCACCCAATCGTTGCATAAACCGATCGAGAACCGGGGCCTTTACCCGCACCCAACGCTGTCGTTCGTGCAATTATCAATCACGACTTGTGCAACCTGCAGGCTAGCACCCGCCGGCCTTCAGTCAAATCGATCGTCCCGGATCTGGATCCTGCCCTCATGGACCCGCGCGGGGAACTTGTGCACCGGCTCATAGGCGGGCGGCGCGGTGACTGCGCCGGTTCGCACGTCAAAGCGGGCTCCGTGACGCGGGCAGATGACCTCGTAGCCCTCCCGCTCCCCGCCGGTGAGCTCCCCGCCGTCGTGGGTGCAGACGTCCTCAATGGCATGGAGCTCGCCATCGATATTGAACACTGCCACTTCGTCGTCGTTGACATCCACCACCCTGTAGCCGCCACAGGGAATCTCTTCCGCCCCGCAGACATCAATCCAATCGGCCATCGTCAACCTCCAGTACGGGCACTCTTCAATACGAACATCCGGTGCAGTGTCCGCAGACAGACGCCCACCCCGTCAGAGCATCCCAAGCTGCAGGCGCGCCCCTTCGGACATACGCTGCGGCGTCCAGGGCGGGTCCCAGACCAGCTCAACCGTGGCCTCGCTCACGCCCGGCACATCGCGCACCGCACACTCCACCGTCGAGGGAAAGGTCTGGGCCACCGGGCAGCCCGGCGCCGTCAGGGTCATCTTGATCTCGACCCTGCCGGTCTCCTCATCTACGTCCAGGTCGTAGATCAGGCCCAGCTCGTAGATATCGACGGGGATCTCGGGGTCGTAAACGCCCTTGAGCGCCCCGATTACCCGCGCCTTCAGCTCGCTAACTTGTGTGCTCTGCGCTACGCCCATCACGATAACCCCTCAACTACATAAAATGCAGATCCTGAGACTCGACCCCGCAACCCATTGCCATTTTGCATTCTGCATTGTGCGTTCCGAATTCTATCCTTCGACTTTCAACTTTTGACGTTTTACTTTTGACTTTCGACTTGTCATTCCGTCGTAACCGTCTCTTCTTTCCCCTCCAGAGCGCAGTGCATAGTATGCCACGCTAGCGTGGCGCACTTGACGCGCATCGGGAAATCGTGGATGCCGGCCAGCGCCTCGAGCTTGCCTACATCGCCGTGCTCCCCCTCTTGGGTCAGCAGGTTGTGCACATTTCGAAACAGCGCCTCGGCCTCCTCGATGGTCTTGCCCTTCAGCGCCTCGGTCATCAGGGAGGCCGATGCGGTGGAGATCGCGCACCCCGCGCCCTCGAACCCCACGTCTGCGATCCTGTCGCCGTTCACCCTCATGTGGATGGTGAACTCGTCGCCGCACAAGGGATTGAACCCATGGGCATGCCGGTTGGCTCCCTCGGGAGACTTGGGGTAGTTTCGGGGGCGGCGGTTGTGCTCCAGGATGATCTCTTCGTAGAGATCGCGCAGGTCACTCATGTCCAAAGATCTCCTTCGCCTTGCCGATGGCGGCGACCAGGACATCCACGTCGTCGCGGGTGTTGTAAAGCGCCAGCGCCGCCCGCGCCGTGGCCGGCACGCCCAAGCGACGCATCGCCGGCATGGCGCAGTGATGGCCGACCCGAACGGCCACCCCCTCGGCATCCAGCACGGTCCCCACGTCGTGGGCATGAATGCCCTCGACCACGAACGAGAGGATCCCCGCCTTCTCCGGGGCGGTGCCAATGAGACGCAGACCGGGGATCTCGCCAAGCGTCCGGCTCGCGTACTCGTGCAGCCGGTGCTCGTGGCGGGCGATCGCCTCCAGCCCGACTGCGCCCAGGTAATCCAGGGCGGCGCCCAGGCCCACGGCGCCGGCGATGTGCTGGGTGCCCGCCTCGAACTTGTAGGGGATATCGGCGTAAGTTGTCCGGTCGAAGGTCACCTCGCGGATCATCTCCCCGCCGCCCTGGTACGGCGGCATCTCGCGCAACAGCTCGGCCTTGCCGTAGAGCACGCCGATGCCGGTGGGCCCGTACAGCTTGTGGCCGGAGAAGGCGTAGAAGTCGCAGCCCAGCGCCTGCACGTCCACGCCGAAGTGGGGCGCGGCCTGGGCGCCGTCGACCAGGACGCGGGCGCCGGCCGCGTGGGCCAGCTCGACGATACGCCGGACCGGGTTGACGGTGCCCAGCGCGTTGGAGACGTGGCTCACGGCCACCAGGCGGGTGCGTCCGCCCAGCAATCTCTCCAGCTCGTCCATACGCAAGGCGCCGGCGTCGTCGATGGGGGCCACCCGCAACACCGCCCCGGTCTGCTCGCACAGGAGCTGCCAGGGCACGATGTTGGCGTGGTGCTCCATCTCCGTGATCAGGATCTCGTCGCCGGGGCCCAACCGGGTGCGGCCGTAACTGGAGGCCACCAGGTTGATGGCCTCGGTGGTGCCGCGCACGAACACGATCTCGCGCCTGTCCCGGGCATTCAGGAAGGCGCGCACCTTTTCCCGCGCATCCTCGTAGTCGCGAGTCGCGCGCGCGGCCAGGGTGTGCACCGCACGGTGCACGTTTGAATAGTCCGTGGCGTAGAAACGGCTGACCGCGTCGATGACGGCCTGCGGCTTGTGCGCCGTGGCGGCGTTGTCCAGGTACACGAGCGGCTTGCCGCGTACCTGCTGCTGCAGCGCGGGGAAATCCGCGCGGATCGCCTCCGGGTCCAGGCCAACGGAGCCGCCCGGCGAGGTCACGGTCTCCTTGGCGGCGTTCATGCGAGCTCCCTGGGCGAACGCCCGTGCAACAGCCGCCCGGTGAGCTCGCCCTCGAGCTGGGCGCGCACCGGGGCGAGCCTCATGCGCTCGATGATGTCACCGGCGAAGGCATAGACCAGCAGGCTGCGGGCGAGCTCGTAGTCCACGCCGCGCGAGCGCAGGTAGAACAGCTCGTCGGGGTCGAGCTGGCCCACGGTGCTGCCGTGCGAGCACTTCACGTCGTCGGCGTGGATCTCGAGCTGCGGGCGGCTGTCGGCCTCGGCACCCTCGGACAACAGCAAATTGTTGTTGGCCTGCTGTGCGTCGGAGTGCTGGGCGCCGGGGTGCACGACCACCCGGCCGGTGAACGCGCCCCGCGAGCGGCCGTCCAGCACGCCCTTGTACCATTCGCGGCTGATGCTGCGCGGATTGCGATGATCGATGCGCGTGAAATTGTCCACGCGCTGGCGCCCCCGGGTCAGGTACAGTCCGTTCAGCGTACACTCGACGCCCTCGGCATTCAGGACCGCGGCCACGTCGTTGCGCACCAGCCGGCCGCCGGAGGCCACGTTGTGAGAGGTGTAGCGGCTGTCGCGCTCCTGATGCACGTGGATGGCTCCCACGTGATAGGCCTGCTCGCTTTCGCGCACCAGCTTGTAGTGCTCCACCGACGCGTTGGCGCCGACAACGACCTCGGTGACGGCGCTGGTGAAATAGCGGGCCTCGGAGGCGCTGGCATAGGACTCCACGATCAGCGCATGGCTGTCCCGCTCCGCCACCACCAGGTTGCGCACGAATGCGGCGCTGTTTGCGGCGCCGCTGGCGACAAACAGGAGCTGGATCGGCGTCTCCACGACGGCCCCGCGGGCCAGGCGAATGAACGCCCCGTCGCCCATGAATGCGGTGTTGAGCGCGGCGAACCCGTGGGCGCCGTCGTCCGCGCAGCGGCCCAGGTGCGCCTGCAGCACGTCGGGGTCCTGCTCCACGGCCCGGGCGAGGCTGGTCACCGTGACCCCGGGCGGCAGCGCCCGGGGCTCGGAGAGCTCGGGGGCGAAGCGCCCATCCACGAACACCAGGCAGTGTGCGCCGGCACCGCCAAGGACAAAGGGCGCAATGGCATCGGACTCGAGGCGCAGGGCCCGGGGTATGTGAAAGCTGTGCTTGGCGAGGGGCTTCACGTCGGTGTACTTCCAGGCCTCGCTGCGCGCGGCGGGCAGGCCCAGCTCGGCGAAGCGGTCCAGGGCCTGGGCGCGAAGCCGCCCCATCCACGCAAGGCGGGCGCCGGGCAGCTCCGGCTCCCGGCGCCGGTACTCCTCGATCCAATGATCCACCGCCGACATCGCCGCGCTCATGATGCCGGCCCCGAGACACCGCTGCCCTCTGCGGGCCGCTCCACCCAG
>JABAHQ010041530.1_pt1 | contig 23346 bp, 19 predicted proteins | sample 7062091 | NCBI WGS metagenome assembly JABAHQ01 (sample SAMN14534359, study PRJNA622989) | marine sediment metagenome | biome: marine biome [ENVO:00000428]; feature: marine pelagic biome [ENVO:01000023]; material: deep marine sediment [ENVO:00002113] | place: India: Gulf of Kutch | collected...
CACCTGTTCGAGCGCGACTGCTCGATCCAGCGGCGCAACCAGAAGCTCATCGAGATCGCGCCGAGCCCGCAGCTCACCCCCGAGCAGCGCGCCTATATCGGCGACCTGGCCGTGCGCGCGGCCAAGGCGGTGGGCTACGAGAACGCCGGTACCGTGGAGTTCCTGCTCGCCGATGACGAGGTGTACTTCATGGAGATGAACACCCGGGTGCAGGTGGAGCACACCATCACCGAGGAAATCACCGGTATCGATATCGTTCGCGAGCAGATCCGCATCGCTTCGGGCCAGCCGCTATCGGTCAAGCAGGAGGACATCCAGCATCGCGGCTTCTCCCTGCAGTTCCGCATCAACGCCGAAGACCCGCGCAACAACTTTCTGCCCTGCTTCGGCAAGATCACCCGCTACTACGCGCCCGGTGGCCCCGGCGTGCGCACCGACACGGCGATCTACACCGGTTACACCATCCCACCGTATTACGACTCCATGTGCCTGAAGCTGGTGGTCTGGGCGCTGACCTGGGAAGAGGCGCTGGCCCGGGGGTCGCGTGCACTGGACGACATGCGCGTGCAGGGCGTGAAGACCACCGCCACCTACTACCAGCAGATTCTCGCCAACCCGGATTTCCGCAGCGGCCAGTTCAACACCAGCTTCGTCGACAACCATCCGGAACTGCTGAACTACTCGATCAAACGCAAGCCGGGCGAGCTGGCCCTGGCCATCGCCGCCGCCATCGCCGCCCACGCAGGCCTGTGAGGAACGCACCATGACTGCCCAGAAGAAAATCACCGTCACCGACACCATCCTGCGTGACGCCCACCAGTCGCTGCTGGCCACCCGCATGCGCACCGAGGACATGCTGCCGATCTGCGAGAAGCTCGACCAGGTCGGCTACTGGTCGCTGGAAGTCTGGGGCGGCGCCACCTTCGACGCCTGCGTGCGCTTCCTCAAGGAGGACCCATGGGAGCGCCTGCGCCAGCTCAAGGCAGCGCTGCCCAATACCCGCCTGCAGATGCTGCTGCGTGGCCAGAACCTGCTGGGCTACCGCCACTACAGCGATGACGTGGTGGAGGCATTCTGTGCCCGCGCGGCGGAGAACGGCATCGACGTGTTCCGCATCTTCGATGCAATGAATGACGTACGGAACCTCGAAACCGCGATCCGTGCGGTGAAGAAGACCGGCAAGCACGCCCAGGGCACCATCGCCTATACCACCAGCCCGGTGCACACCGTCGAGCTGTTCGTTGAACAGGCGCGGGCCATGCGCGACATGGGCGTCGACTCCATCGCCATCAAGGACATGGCTGGCCTGCTCACCCCGTTCGCCACTGGCGATCTGGTTCGCGCGCTGAAGGCCGAGATCGACCTTCCGGTGTTCATCCATTCCCACGACACCGCTGGCGTGGCCAGCATGTGCCAGCTCAAGGCCATTGAGAATGGTGCCGACCACATCGACACCGCCATTTCTTCCATGGCCTGGGGCACCAGCCATCCGGGCACCGAGTCCATGGTCGCCGCGCTCAAGGGCACGCCGTACGACACCGGCCTCGACCTCGAGCTGCTGCAGGAGATCGGCCTGTACTTCTACGCCGTGCGCAAGAAGTATCACCAGTTCGAAAGCGAATTCACCCGCGTCGACACCCGCGTGCAGATCAACCAGGTGCCCGGCGGGATGATGTCCAACCTCGCCAACCAGCTCAAGGAGCAGGGTGCGCTGCACCGCATGGACGAAGTGCTCGCGGAGATTCCCAGGGTGCGCAAGGACCTCGGCTACCCGCCGCTGGTCACGCCGACCTCGCAGATCGTCGGCACCCAGGCGGTCTTCAACGTGCTCGCCGGTGAGCGCTACAAGACCATCACCAACGAGGTGAAGTACTACCTGCAGGGCCGTTACGGCAAGGCGCCGGCACCGGTCTGCGAGCACCTGCGCTTCCAGGCCATCGGCAGCGAGGAGGTCATCGAGTGCCGCCCGGCCGACCTGCTGGCGCCGGAACTGGACAAGCTGCGCAAGGACATCGGCGAGCTGGCCAAGAGCGAGGAAGACGTGCTGACGTTCGCCATGTTCCCGGACATCGGCCGCAAGTTCCTCGAGGAGCGCGAGGCCGGCACGCTGCAGCCCGAGGTGCTGCTGCCGATCCCCGACGGCAAGGCCGCGGCCGCCAGCGTCGAGGGCACGCCGACCGAGTTCGTCATCGATGTGCACGGCGAGACCTACCGCGTCGACATCACCGGCGTCGGCGTCAAGGGCGAGGGCAAGCGGCACTTCTATCTCTCCATCGACGGCATGCCCGAGGAAGTGGTGTTCGAACCGCTGAACGCGTTTGTCGGCGGTGGCGGCAGCCAGCGCAAGCAGGCCAGCGCGCCGGGCGACGTCAGCACCACCATGCCGGGCAACGTGGTCGACGTGCTGGTCGCCGTCGGCGACGTGGTGAAAGCCGGGCAGACCGTACTGGTCAGCGAGGCGATGAAGATGGAGACCGAGATCCAGGCACCGATCGCCGGCACCGTGAAGGCCGTTCACGTCGGCAAAGGTGACCGGGTGAACCCGGGAGAAGTCTTGATAGAGATCGAGGGCTGAGTGAAGGGTGGCGTGGCGAGCCGATCGCGCCACGCCAGCGTCGTTTCGATCCGCCTGCCCGCGCGCTGTAGCGGGCGGCGGAACGTAGCACGCTGGCAATGTGTCCCCTTTGGGAGCCCCAGCGGCTCCTTTTTTTCGAGCCTGTGGATGCCAGGGAGCGGTTTCAATTTCCGAGCTGTGGAGAATCTAGATGGGTATCGACCCGGTAGTGCTGTTCTTCGTCTTCGGCCTGTTCGCCGGGCTGGTGAAGAGCGAGTTGAAGTTGCCACCAGCGCTCTACGAGACGCTGTCGATCGTGCTCTTGCTGGCGATCGGTCTGCATGGCGGGGTGGAGCTGGCCGAGCAGGCCAGTGCCGCGTTGCTCGGCCAGTCGCTGCTGGTGCTGGCGCTGGGCGTGCTGCTGCCGATCCTGGCGTTCGGCCTGCTGCGCGGCCTGCGCTTCGACCGGGTCAACGCCGCGGCGGTGGCGGCGCACTACGGGTCGGTGAGCGCCGGTACCTTCGCCGTGGTGGTGGCGTATCTGGCGGCGCGCGAGGTGTTCTTCGAAAGCTACATGCCGCTGTTCGTGGCGATCCTCGAGATCCCGGCGATCCTGGTGGGCATCCTGCTGGCCAAGGGTGTGTCGAAGGACACCGACTGGAAGGAGCTGGGCCGCGAGATCTTCCTCGGCAAGAGCATCATGCTGCTGCTCGGCGGCCTGCTGATCGGTGCGATCGCCGGCAAGGAGGCGATCAAACCGCTCGAACCCTTGTACACCAGCATGTTCAAACCGGTACTGGCGTTCTTCCTGCTGGAAATGGGCCTGATCGCCTCCGGGCAGCTCGGCTCGCTCAAACGCTACGGTGCCAAGCTGGCTGCCTTCGCGCTCGTCATGCCGCTGATCGGTGCGCTGATCGGTGCACTGCTGGCGCGCTTCATGGGGCTTTCGCTGGGCGGCACGGCGATGCTCGCCACGCTGGCGGCGAGTGCGTCCTACATCGCGGTGCCGGCGGCGATGCGTCTGGCGGTGCCGGAGGCGAATCCGTCGCTGTCGCTGACTGCGTCGCTGGGCATCACCTTTCCGTTCAACATCCTGATCGGCATTCCGCTCTACCTGGCCCTGGCCGAGCGGCTGATCGCCTGGGGGTTCTGAGATGAACGCGCACAACCGAACACTGCTGACCGTGATCTGCGAGGCGGCTCTGGAACACAAGCTGGAAGCCGACCTGAAAACCCTCGGCGCTCCGGGCTGGACGCTGTCCGATGCCCGCGGCAGCGGCAGTCGCGGCGTCCGCAGCGCCGGCTGGGAAACCGATGGCAACATCCGCCTGGAAGTGATCTGCAGTCGCGACGTCGCCGAGCGCATCGCCGAGCACCTGCAGGCGCGCTACTACGCGAATTTCGCCATGGTCTGCTACCTCAGCGAGGTGGAAGTGCTGCGCCCGGAGAAGTTCTGATCCGCGCTGTGATGCCGCCTGGCCGGCGGGCGTCCATCCTCGACCAGGAACCGACGGAGCTGCCGATGCACGCCCTGCTGCAGGAGATTCTCGACGAAGTACGCCCGCTGCTCGGGCGCGGCCGTGTGGCCGACTACATTCCGGCGCTGGCCGACGTGCCAGCCGACCAGCTGGGCATTGCCGTGTGCAGCGCCGAGGGCGAATTGTTCGAGTCCGGCGATGCGCGGACGCCGTTTTCGATCCAGAGCATCTCCAAGGTGTTCAGCCTGGTGCAGGCCATCGGCCATCGGGGCGAGTCGCTGTGGGAGCGCCTCGGTCACGAGCCGTCCGGGCAGCCGTTCAATTCGCTGGTGCAGCTGGAATTCGAGCGCGGCCGCCCGCGCAACCCGTTCATCAACGCCGGCGCGCTGGTGATCTGCGATGTCAACCAGTCGCGCTTCGCCACTCCGGAGCTGTCGATGCGCGACTTCGTCCGGCACCTGTCGGGCAACCCGCTGATCGTCTCGGACACCAAGGTCGCCGAGTCCGAATACCAGCATCGCGCACGCAACGCCGCCATGGCCTACCTGATGCAGGCATTCGGCAACTTCCATAACGACGTCGAGGCGGTGCTGCGCAGCTATTTCCATCATTGCGCACTGCGTATGACCTGCGTCGACCTGGCCCGAGCGTTCGGCTTCCTCGCCCGCGACGGCATCTGTCCGCAGGGCGGCGAGGCCGTGCTCTCGCCGCGCCAGACCAAGCAGGTCAACGCCATCATGGCCACCAGTGGCCTCTACGACGAGGCCGGCAACTTCGCCTACCGGGTCGGTCTGCCCGGCAAGAGCGGCGTCGGCGGCGGCATCGTCGCGGTGGTGCCCGGACGCTTCAGCGTCTGCGTGTGGTCCCCGGAACTCAACGCCGCCGGCAATTCGCTGATCGGCATGGCCGCACTCGAGGCGCTCTCGCAGCGCATCGGCTGGTCCGTCTTCTGACGGCAGCGGCCCATCACCTACAACCATTGGAGAGAAGCGACATGAGTGACGACAGGAGAAGTGAAACCGCGGAGGAGGCCCTCGAACAGATCGTCACCGGCGTGCGGCGCTTTCGCGAAGAGGTGTATCCCGAGCAGCGCGAGCTGTTCAAGAAGCTGGCCCATGAGCAGACGCCAAGGGCCATGTTCATCACCTGCGCCGATTCCCGGATCATCCCCGAGCTGATCACCCAGAGCTCACCGGGCGATCTGTTCGTCACGCGTAACGTCGGCAACGTGGTACCGCCCTACGGGCAGATGAACGGTGGTGTCTCGACCGCCATCGAATTCGCCGTCATGGCCCTCGGCGTGCAGCACATCATCGTCTGCGGTCATTCCGACTGCGGGGCGATGAAGGCGGTGCTCAATCCAGCCGAGCTGAAACGCATGCCTACGGTGAAGGGCTGGCTGCGCCATGCTGAGGTAGCGAAGATCGTCGTCGAGCAGAACTGCGGCTGCGCCGACCACAACACGCTCGGCATCCTCACCCAGGAGAATGTCGTGGCGCAGCTCGACCACCTGCGCACGCACCCGTCGGTTGCCGCACGGCTGGCCAGTGGCGAGTTGTTCATCCATGGCTGGCTGTACGACATCGAAACCAGCGAGATCCGCGCATACGATGCCGAGCGCGGCGAGTGGCGGGTGATCGGCGACGGACCGCTGCCGATGGCGACGCCGCGGCCGCGCTACCGCGCGAGCTGAGGCTCAGCGGTTGCCGGCCAGTGCCTTGCCGCGGTGCTGGATCAGGTAGCACAGGTCCGGTGTCTTGCTGCAACCGGCATAGCCCTCGGCGATCACCTCGTCCAGGGCCTTCTGCAGGCGGCTTATGACCTCGTCCGGGGTGTCGGGGCTCAGCGCCAGGTACAGCGGTTCGCTGCGATAGCTCAGCACGACCTCCAGCTGGCTCTCGTCGATGCCCTGCTGTCGGGCGTGATAGCGCCACACCGGATCGGCCGCCGCCCACAGGTCGATCCGCCCGGTCATCAATTTGCGCAGGTTCTCGGCATCGTTGAGGCTGTTGCTGACGTCCAGGTTCTGGCTCTCCAGATACAGGCTGACGCTACCGGCGCTATGTGCGCCGACCCGATAGCCTCGGGCCTGGGCAAGATTGTCGAACCTCAGGCCATTGCCGGCGGGCGCCAGCAGCACGCTGTCGTGGTGCGCCAGGGGCCCGACCCACTTGAACTGACCGGCGTTCTGCGGCGTGCGCGCCACCGAGAACAGACCATGGGCGGGCTGCTGCTGGGTCTGCTCGTAGAGTCGGCTCCAGGGGCCGCGCAGGGTCAGGTTGTAGGCGATGCCGGCGCGGCGGAAGATGTCGCGCACCGTATCGGTGCCGATGCCTTCGATGTTGTCACCGCGGGCGAAGGTCTTGCTGTTGGGCCCATGTTGAAGGGCGGGAAGCTGTCGGTTTGCAGGGTGATTTCGTAATTGGCGGGCAGTTCGGCCTGGGCGGCGAATGCTGCACCGATGAGCAGGGCGAACAGCGCCCCGGTGGTACCGGATCTGGCCATGGCATCGGCTCCTTGACGCTTTTCTTGTTGTTGTCGGCGTAAGCAAGGGTAGTGGTGCGGCGGGCACACTGCCAGCCAGCTGCGCCTGCCATGCGGGGCAGCGCGCATTTTCTGGCTGTTCAGCCGGCCATTTCGCCGCACAGATCGCGGCCGAACCAGTGTTCAACCTGGGCCTGATCGAGGCCGGCGGCGAGCAGGGCGAACAGCTTGCCCAGCGCCGCTTCGCGGGTCATGCCGCCGCCGGAGATCAGCCCGGCATCACGCAGCGCGCTGCCGGCGGCATAGACGCCGAAATCCACATGGCCGCCCGGGCACTGGCTGATCGCCGCCAGCACCACGCCCTGGCGGTGCGCCTGGCGCAGTGCCGCGATGAAATCGACGTCGTCCGCCGGCCCGGTGCCGCTGCCATAGCATTCCAGCAGCAGCGCCTGGGTACCGCTGGCCACCAGCGCCTGGACCTGGGCCGCGCCGACACCGGGATACAGCGGTAGCACCATGACCTGCGCCAAGCGCTGCGGCAGCAATGCCGGCGCTCGCTCGGTGGCGTTCGCCAGGCGCTGGCGCGGGGCTTCGGCAAAGGCATCGAAGGCGTCGCTGCGCAGCTTGCTGACCCGCGCGCCGTGCAGTAGCGCACCGTTGAAGTACAGCTGCACACCTTGCACCTGCCCGGCCTGCAGGGCGCGCATGGCGCCGAACAGATTGGGCCAGGCGTCACTGCCCTCGCTGCCGGCCGGCAGCATGGCACCGGTGAGCAGCACCGGTACCGGCAGGTCGAGCAGCAGGAAGGACAGCGCGGCGGCGCTGTATGCCAGGGTATCGGTGCCATGCAGCAGCAGGACCGCGTCGCAGCCGTCCACCCTCACCGCGCTGCGGATGCTTTCGGCCATCTGCAGCCAGTGGCGCGGCTGCATGTTGGCGCTGTCCAGCAGCGGCTGCAGTTCGTGGAAGGTCCAGTCCGGCAGCGGCCCGGCCTCGTGCGCCTGCTGTTCGCGCATGCGGGCTTCGAAGCCGGAGGCCGGCAGCAGTCCGGCGGCGCTTTGCTGCATGCCGATGGTGCCGCCGGTGTAAAGCACCAGCAGACGTTGAATAGATAGGTTCACGCGCGCTCCTCGCTCGTCGGCGCAGCCGTCGAAAAAATAAGGCGGGTAGGGCTGGCACCCGCCGCCGCATGTTAACGGAGCGGCGAGTGTCCGGCTGTCGCGTCGCGCTGTCAGTGGCGCGAGGAGGCATCCGTCGTGGCTGGCGCGTTGGCCTGCCAAACGGCCGGGTCGAGGTCCAGGTCGGCGAAGTCCTTCGGATCGAGCACCGGTTGCTCGATGCCGGCGCGGACCTGTCGGTCATAGTCGCGCATCAGGCGCAGGCCGACCTTGAACAGCAGGGCCACGGCGATCAGGTTGGCGATGGCCAGAAGGCCCATGGTGACGTCGGCGAAGGCGAACACGGTGCCCAGGTCCTGCACAGAACCCCAGAGCACGAGGATGATCACCAGCACGCGGTAGATCACCACCGGGGTGCGCTTCTCGGTGAAGAAGCCCAGCGCGTTCTCGCCCAGGTAGTAGTTGTAGATCAGCGTGGTGAACACGAACAGCAGCAGCGCGACGCTGACGAACACCCGGCCCCACTCGCCGACGACGGCAGCGACGGCGGTCTGGGTCAGCACTACGCCGGCCTGGTCCATGCCCGGCTCGTAGACGCCGGAGAGCAGGATGATCAGCGCGGTGCAGCTGCACAGGATGATGGTGTCGATGAACACCGACAGCGACTGCACGATGCCCTGCGCCACCGGGTGCTTGACCTCGGCCACAGCGGCGACGTTCGGCGCACTGCCCAGGCCCGCCTCGTTGGAGAACAGGCCGACGCCCATCAGGATCGCCGCGCCGATGCCGCCGGCGAAGGCCTGCTCGAGGCCGAAGGCGCTGCGGAAGATCAGGCCGAAGGTCTCCGGCACCGCGCCGATGTTGCTGCCGATGACGAACAGCGCCATGGCCAGATAGGAGAAGGCCATGATCGGCACCAGCACGTCGGCCCATTTGGCGATACGGCGGATGCCGCCGAAGATGATGCCACCGATCACCAGGGTCAGGGCGATGCCGCTGGCCACGGTCGGTACGCCGAAGGTGTCATGCAGCGAGCTGGCGACGGTGAAGGACTGCACGGCGTTGAAACCGAAGCCGAAGGTCATCAGCAGCAGGATCGAGACGACGATACCCAGCCAGCGCTGGCCAAGACCGTGCTGGATGTAGAAGGCCGGGCCGCCGCGGTAGGTGCCGTCGGGCTCTCGGCGCTTGTACAGCTGGGCCAGCGAGCACTCGAAGTAGCTGGTCGCCATGCCCACTAGGGCTACCACCCACATCCAGAAGATCGCGCCCGGGCCGCCGACGGTCACCGCGGTCGCCACTCCGGCTATATTACCGGTACCGATAGTCGCCGACAAANNGACGCCGGCGATGTTGCCTGCACCGACCCGGCCGGCCACCGAGAGCATCAGCGCCTGGAAGGAAGAGAGCTGCCCCGGCTGCCGCTCGAAGGCGTGGCCGAAGATGCTGAACATGTTGCCGAAATAGCGGAACTGGACGAAGCCGGAACGGATGGTGAAGAGCAAGCCCAAGCCGATCAGCATGACGATCAGCAGTTTGCTCCAGATAAGGTCGTTGAGAAGGTCGAGCATGGCGATGTTCACCTTGTTGTCGTTGTTAGGGTGTCCGGCGCGCGCCGCTGCGCCGTGCAAGCGGGGGATGTTTCAACAGCGTGGCTCGTGGAGCAATTTCGCGGCTGGCCGCGATGTGGCGCGAGTTGATGCTAGACTTGCGACACTCGCGTCAGACTGGGGCCAACTCCTGTGACCTCTCACCTCGCTGAAAATCTCAAGCTGCTGTGCAGCCATTACCGTTCCATCGCCGAGGTGTGTCGCAAGCTCGCCATCAACCGCGCCCAGTTCAACAAGTACCTGGGTGGGCAGAGCCGGCCGACGCCGTTCAATCTCAAGCGCATTGGCGACTTCTTCGGCGTCGAGGGCTACGAGCTGGAAATGCCGCCCGAACAGTTCGCCCGGCTGGTCGGCGCCCGCCATCCGGAAGCCCAGGCGCTGCCGCGGACCGATCCGTTGTTGGCCCTGCTGCAGCCGTTGCGCGACCAGACCACCAGCCTGTCGCGTTATTGCGGCTACTACTTCGAATACGCCAACTGCATGTCGGTGCCGGGCAGCGTGCTGATCTCTCTGGTACACCTGCGCGAGGAAAACGGCCTGTACCTGTTCGAGCGCCAGGAGCGCCAGGAACGCGCCAGCCCCACCCTCGGCCAGGCCGAGGACTGGGTGCGCTGTCGTTATCTGGGCGCCGCCTTCGGCCTGCAGGACCGGCTGTTCCTGATCGATTACGAATCGCTGACGCTCAACGAGATGAGCCAGACCATCCTCATCCCCAGCTTCAAGAGCCGCATCACCCGCCTCAACGGCCTGAAGACCGGCGTCTCCTCCGGCGACCGTCGCACGCCAGCGTGCACCTCGGTGGTGTGGGAATACCTGGGCCGCGAGATCAACCGGGTCAGCGCCTATCGCCAGGTGATGCTCTACAGCCCGGACGACCCGCGCATCGACCTGGACATCCGCGAGCGCCTGGCGACGCCGCGCGTGGAGGCGGGGCTGTTCCAGATCGACTAGCCGACGCGCCTTCACTCCTTGGCGCTGCTGTCGTACACCGCGCGGTCGAGTTCCGCCTCGCTGCGACCGACCAGTGTGGTGGTCATCAGGTCGCCGGCGACGTTCACCGTGGTGCGCGCCATGTCGAGGATGCGGTCGATCCCGGCGATCAGCGCCACGCCTTCCAGCGGCAGGCCGGCGGCGGTGAGCACCAGCCCGAGCATGATCAGTCCGGCACCGGGAATGCCGGCGGTGCCGATGGAGGCCAGCGTCGCGGTGAGGATGATCATCGCGTACTGCCCGGCACTGAGGTCGATGCCGAAGGCCTGGGCGATGAACAGCGCGAGCACGCCCTGGTAGATGGCCGTGCCGTCCATGTTGATGGTGGCGCCCACCGGCAGCACGAAGCCCGCCACGCCCTCGGAGACGCCGAGGTTCTTGCGCGCGCATTCGATGGACACCGGCAGGGTGCCGGAGCTGCTGGACGTACTGAAGGCCACCGCCAGCGCCGGGGCGATGCCCTGGAAAAAGCGCAGCGGATTGAGCCGCGCCAGCAGGCCGAGCAGGCCGCCATAGACCAGCAGTACATGGGCGATGCTGGCCAGGTAGATCACGCCGATCACGCCCGCCAGCGGCAGCAGCACTTCGGCGCCGTGGCTGCCGACCACGCCGGCGGTCAGGGCGAAGACGCCGATCGGCGCGACGCGCATCACCAGGTCGGTGAGCTTGTAGAAGGTTTCGGCCAGCGCATCGAACAGGCGCACCGCCGGGGCGCCGCGCTCGCCGATCAGGTTGATGCTCACGCCCAGGGCGATGGCGAAGACGATGATCTGCAGGATGTTGCCCTCGGCGAAGGCGGTGACCGGGTTGGACGGCACCAGACCGACCAGGATCGACACCAGCGAGGGCGCCTGCTTGGCCTCCTGGGTGCCGCTGGCGACCATGTTCATCCCTTCGCCGGGGCTGAACAGCGCGCCGAACAGCAGGCCGATGCTGACCGCGAAGGCGGTGGTCACCAGGTAGATGACGATGGTCTTGAGACTGATGCGGCCGAGCTTGGCGCTGTCCTGCATCGAGGTGATGCCGGCCACCAGCGAAACGAACACCAGCGGCACGATGAGCATCTTGATCGCGTTGAGAAACAGCGTGCCGATCGGTGCCAGCAGCTGCGCGTCTGCGCCGAAGGCCATGCCGGCGGCGACGCCGAGGGCCAGGCCGATGAGGATCTGCTGCCAGAGCGGCAGGCGGACGAGCAGGCGCAGGGGAGCGGAGAGGGTCGTACTCTGAGTCATGGGTCTTCCTGTTGTTTTTATTGTGCGAACGGGCCGGGCTGGCGGCCCGTAAAGCGAGCGCCCGACGTCGGAGTCGGGCGCAGGGGAGCGATCACACCGCCAGCGGGGCCAGGCGTGGCGCGATCATGTTTTCCGGGCGCAGGATATCGGCCAGCATGGCCTCGTCCAGTAGCCGTTCCTCGCGCACCAGCTCCAGCACGCTGCGGCCGCCGAGCAGCGCCTCGCGGGCCAGGCGGGTGCTGTTGTCGTAGCCGATGTAGGGGTTCAGCGCGGTGATCAGGCCGATGGAGCTTTCCATCAGCTCGCGGCAGCGCGCCTCGTTGGCGGTGATGCCTTCGATGCAGTGCTCGCGCAGCATGTCCATGGCGCGCTGCAGCAGGCGGATCGAATCGAACAGCTTGTAGGCGATCAGCGGCTCCATGACGTTGAGCTGCAGCTGTCCGCCCTCGGCGGCCATGGTCAGCGCCAGGTCGTTGCCGATCACTTGGAAGGCGACCTGGTTGACCGCCTCGGGGATCACCGGATTGACCTTGCCCGGCATGATCGAGCTGCCCGGTTGCAGATCTTCGACAGCTTCACCGCCAGGCGCTTGAGCATGCCGGAGAACAGCACGAACGAACCCATGTCAGAGGTGGCCTCGATCAGGTCGGCGGCCTGGCGCAGCGGCTGGCCGCTGATCTGGGCCAGGCGCTGCACGGCGATGGCCTGGTAGCGCGGGTCGGCATTGATACCGGTGCCTATGGCGGTGCCGCCGAGGTTCACTTCCAGCAGCAGCTCCGGGGCGAAGCGGCGCAGGTGCTGCAGATCCTCGCCGAGGGTGGTGGCGAAGGCGTGGAATTCCTGGCCGAGGGTCATCGGCACCGCGTCCTGCAGCTGGGTGCGGCCCATCTTCAGCACATGGGCGAAGGCGTGACCCTTGCCGGTCAACGCTTCGCAGAGGCTGTCGAGACTGGCCAGCAGGGTGTCGTGGCCGAGCAACAGGCCGAGGCGGATCGCGGTGGGATAGGCGTCGTTGGTCGACTGCGCCATGTTCACGTCGTTGTTCGGGTGCAGATGCTGGTATTCGCCCTTGGCGTGGCCCATGGCTTCCAGGCCGAGGTTGGCGATCACCTCGTTGGCGTTCATGTTGGTCGAGGTGCCGGCACCGCCCTGGATCATGTCCACCACGAACTGCTCGTGGAATTCGCCGCGAATCAGTCGTGCGCAGCCCTGGCTGATCGCCACGTGCTTGCCTTCGGGCAGGTAGCCCAGCTCGCGGTTGGCGTCTGCCGCCGCCTGCTTGACCATCGCCAGGGCAACGATCAGTTTGGGGTAATGCGACAACGCCACACCTGAGAGGCGGAAGTTGTGCAGGGCGCGCAGGGTCTGGATGCCGTAGTAGGCGTCGGAAGGAACGGGGAGGGTGCCAAGCAGGTCTTTTTCGATTCGCGATGATGCAACTTCGGACATGATGGTAACGTGGCTTCGGTAGGCGCAGGCAGTGCTGCAGTGCGCCTAAAGTAAGGCCTGCGGCCTTTTAGAGGCCAATGCCGTTGCTGGCTGGCTCATGCCGAAACGGCATAATGTTGGTGTGACTTCCCGCTCGTCGCCATCGTATGAGGGCTCTTTCACATGAATCTGGAAACCAAGTGGCTGGAGGATTTCGTCGCCCTCGCGGCGACTCGCAGCTTCTCCCAGGCGGCGCAGCGCCGCTTCGTCACGCAGCCGGCGTTCAGTCGGCGCATCCGTTCGCTGGAAGAGGCTCTGGGCCTGCAGCTGATCAACCGTTCACGCACACCCATCGAACTGACTGAGGCCGGTCAGCTGTTTCTGGTCAGCGCACGCAACATGGTCGAGCAGCTCGGCGAGGTGGTGCGCCATCTGCACCATGTCGAAGGCCAGCAGGGCGAGGTGCTGCAGATTTCCGCGGCGCACTCGCTGGCGCTGGGCTTCTTCCCGGCGTGGATCGCCGGTCTGCGCAACGATGGGCTGAACCTGGCCACCCGACTGATCGCCACCAACGTCGGCGAGGCGGTGCATGTGCTGCGCGAAGGCGGCTGCGACCTGATCCTCGCCTACTACGATCCGGATGCCGCGCTGCAGCTCGACCCGGAGCTGTTCCCGTCGCTGCACCTGGGCCGTACCGAGATGCTGCCGGTCTGTGCAGTCGGCGCCGACGGCGTGCCGCTGTACGACGTCGACAGCGGCCAGACCGTGCCGTTGCTGGCCTATAGCGCCGGCGCCTTTCTCGGCCGTTCGGTGAACCTGCTGCTGCGCCAGCGCGCGCTGCGTTCGACTACCGTCTACGAGACGGCCATGGCCGACAGCCTGAAGAGCATGGCGCTGCAGGGGCTGGGCATCGCCTGGGTGCCCCGGCTGAGCGTGGAGCCAGAGCTCGAGCGCGGCGAGCTGGCGATCTGCGGCGGTGAGCAGTGGCGGGTACCGCTGGAAATCCGCCTTTATCGCTGTTCGCTGATGCGCAAGGGTGCGGTGCGCCTGCTCTGGCGGCGCTTGGAAAACCGCACGGTTGACGCGCAGCGAGCGACGGACGAAGCCGCCGGTTAGGGCACTCTGCGCAGGCAAATGAGCGCATCAAGCGGTTAACTGCACACATTTTGTTGCGGGGCGCTGGGCAACTTTTTCTTGCAGCACTGTCTTAGCTGAGCAATCCGAGCCATGGCCAGGCCCGGACTCTAGCCAAGGACAGACAGCCGTGAACCACGACTCCGACGCAACCGTCCCCGATACGGAGGCGGACTTCGTTATGCCCGCCCCGGCGACCGCCAGCATCGCACCCGTCACGCTGCATGCCGCGCTGACCCGCATCGCGCAAGCCTCGCCCGATCGAGCGGCGGTGCTTTCGACCCGCTTCGCGCCGCTGGACCATCGCGGCCTGCAGCAGATGATCGAGCGGACCCATCGCCAGTTGCGCCTGGCCGGTTTCGGCCGCGACGCGCGGATCGGTGTATTGCTGCCGGAAGCGCCGCAGGCGGCGGTCGCGATCATTGCCATCGCCTGTTCCGCGGTTGCCGTACCGCTCGATCCGCGCCTCGGACCGGCCGAGCTGGACCAGTTTCTCCAGCAGCTGCCGCTCGATGCTCTGCTGATCGGCAGCGATGGCGACCAGCAGGGCCGCGCGGCCGCCGAGCGCCACGGACTCATGCTGATCAGTGCCGAAGCGGCGGAAGATGGCAGCCCGGCACTGCGCCTTGCGATGCCGGTTGCGGCGCAGCCGGCGGCGGACGAGCTGCCCGAGCCAGATGCCCCGGCGTTCATCCTGCGCAGCTCCGGCACCACGGCGCTGCCCAAGCTGATTCCCTTTACCCATCGCAACATGCTGACCGCTGCACGCAAGTGGCAGCGCTGGTTCGGCCTGGATGCCGGCGATCGTTGCCTGTGCGTGTCGGCGCCCTATTACTCCCACGGGTTGAAGGTCACCATCCTCACGCCGCTGCTTACCGGCGGCAGCGTCGCCTTTCCGCTCAGCCCGGCGGTGGTGGACCTGCACGAGTGGTTCGCAAGCCTGCGCCCCAGCTGGTATTCCGCTGGTCCGGCACTGCACCTGGCGATTCTCGAGGCAGCCCGGGCGCACCCCGAAGGGCTGAGCACACAACGGCTGCGCTTCGCCTCATCCGGCGGTGCGCCGCTGGGGCAGGAGATCATCGACAGCTTCGAGCGCACCCTGGGCTTCCCGCTGCTGGAGCACTACGGCTCCAGCGAGGCCGCGCAGATCGCCGCCAACACCCCAGACGCGCGCAAGGCCGGCACGGTCGGGCGACCCTGGCCGGAGACCCTGAGCATCGTCGGCGAGGACGGCCAGCCGGTCGCCCCTGGCGAGCGCGGCGAGATCCGCGTGCGTGGCGCCACGGTGATGCCTGGCTATCTTGGCGACGATGCGCTCAACCGCGAGGTGCTGCGCGACGGCTGGTTCCACACCGGCGACATCGGCAGCCTCGATGAAGAAGGCTTCCTGCACCTGCACGGGCGTCTGCGCGAGGTGATCAACCGCGGTGGCGAGAAGGTCAGCCTCTCGGAAGTCGATGCCGCGCTGCTGCGCCACCCGGCCGTGGCGGAAGCCGCGGCGTTTGGCGTACCGCATCAGCGCCTCGGCCAGGACGTCGCCGCGGCCGTGGTACTGCGTCCGGCAATGGAGGTGACGGGCGCCGAGCTGCAGCGTTTCCTGCGTGACGACGAGCTGGTCTACTTCAAGGTGCCGCGACGTGTGCAGATCATCGAGGCCTTGCCGCGCGGGCTGACCGGCAAGGTGCTGCGCCATCACCTGGCTGACGCCTACGTCCAGCAGCGCAACGAGCGTGCCCGCCTGTCGACCGGCGCGGTCGCGGCTTCGCAGCTGGAGCAGGACGTGCTAGCCATCTGGCGGCGCCTGCTGAAGACCGAGGCGGTCGGCCCAGAGGATAACTTTCTCGACAGCGGCGGTGATTCGCTGCTGGCTACCGAAATGCTCACCGAACTGGAGCAGATGCTCGGTCGGGTGATTCCCGAATCACTGCTGATCGAGGCCGAAACCGCCCGCGAGCTGGCGGCGCGGCTGGAAAACCTTGCCAACCACGTCATTCCGGTCATCGATTTCAACGCCCAGCCGGGGCGCACGGCGCTGTTCTGGTTCCACGGCGATTTCGCCCACGGCGGCTACTACATCCGGCGCCTGGCTCGGCTGCTCGGCCCGCAGCAGCCGCTGACCGCCATCGCCCCCCATGGCATGGCTAACGAGCCGATACCGGCGTCGGTGCAACAGATGGCGCGTGAGCGCCTGCCGCTGATCCTCGAACGTCAGGCGCAGGGGCCGTATCGCATCGGCGGCTACTGCAATGGCGCACTGGTGGCCTTCGAGGCCGCCCGCCTGCTGATCGAGGCGGGCCATGAGGTGGAGATCGTGGCGCTGATCGATCCGCCCACCGCCAATGTTCGGCCCTGGTCGCGCGCCATTCTGCGCAGCCTCGACCGCGTGCTGCCGGACATGCACCTGGCCCGCGCCTACGAGGCCCTCAGTCGCTTCGGGGAGACCAGCAAGTGGCCCTATCCCAAGCGCATCGCCAACCTGGTCTGGAAAATCTCGCGGCGCAGCGTGCGCATGGTGCGCCAGCGCCTGGCCGGCCATGTGCCGACGCCACCCACAGCGCGTGATCGCGAGGTGCGAGTGCGCTTTCTGCACTACTCGCTGGTGATGGCGCGTTACCTGCCCGAACGCATCGACGCGCCGGTGGTGTACTTCTCGGCCGACTACACCAGCCGGGCTTGGCGCGACATGGGCACCAGCTTCGAGAGTTACGACGTACTCGGCGGCCATCACCGCTGCGTCAAGGACTACACCGCCTCCATCGCCACGCCACTGCGCGCGTTGCTGGAGGATTCGGCTGCGGCGATGCCTGGTCAGAGTGGCTTGATGTTGCCGCTGACCGAGCCGGGTGAGCGCGATGGCCTGGTGCCCTGATCATGCACGTGTCGAGCCCGCTGCTGCCGCACAGCTTCCCTCGTCCCTCGGTAACAGGAGTAACCGCATGAAACGCTCGATCGCCACCGTATCCCTGAGCGGTACCTTGCCGGAGAAACTGGAAGCCGTGGCCGCCGCTGGTTTCGACGGCATCGAACTGTTCGAGAATGACCTGCTCTATCACTCCGGCAGCCCGCAGGACATTCGTCGACGCTGCGAGGACCTGGGGATCGAGATCACCCTGTTCCAGCCGTTTCGCGATTTCGAGGGCTGTCCGCGCGAGCGCCTGCAGCGCAACCTCGATCGCGCCGAGCGCAAGTTCGACCTGATGCAGGAACTCGGCGCCGAGCTGATGCTGCTGTGCAGCAATGTGCAGGCCGATGCGCTGGGCGACCGCGAGACCTTGCTCGGCGACCTCACCCTCATCGCCGAGCGCGCCGGTGCGCGTGGCCTGCGGGTCGGTTACGAGGCCCTGGCCTGGGGCCGTCACGTGAAGACCTGGCGCGATGTCTGGACGCTGGTGCGGCAGGTCGACCATCCGGCGCTGGGCGTCATCCTCGACAGCTTCCACACCCTCGCCCTGCGCGACGATCCCAACGCAATCGTCGATATTCCGGGTGAACGGATCTTTTTCGTGCAGCTGGCCGATGCGCCGCTGCTGAGCATGGATGTGCTGGAGTGGAGCCGGCATTTCCGCTGTTTCCCCGGCCAGGGCGAATTCGATCTGGCGGGTTTCCTTGCGCCCGTACTGCAGGCCGGCTACGGCGGTCCCCTGTCACTGGAAGTGTTCAACGATGGCTTCCGCGCCGCGCCGCCGCGTGGTGTGGCTGCCGATGGCCTGCGCGCCCTGTTGCACCTGGAGGAACTGACCGGCCAGCGCTTGAGCGCTACCGCCAGGCCCGCGCCGGCCACCCAGGCACTGTTCACACCACCGCCGGCGCCGCGCTACGAGGGCATCGACTTTCTCGAATTCGCGGTCGACGAGCCGCTCGCGGCGCGGCTGGGCGATTGGCTGCAGCGGCTGGGCTTCGCCCACGTCGGCCAGCATCGCTCCAAGGCGGTGCAGCTGTATCGTCAGGGAGAGATAAACATCGTGCTCAATGCCGAGCCGTACTCGTTCGCCCACAACTATTTCGAGGCGCACGGGCCATCGGTCTGTGCCATGGCATTGAAGATCGACGACGAGGCCTCGGCCCTGGCGCGCGCCTGCGCCTTCGGCGGGCAGCCCTACCGCGGGCTGATCGGGCCGAACGAGCGGCAGATTCCGGCCGTGCGTGCGCCGGACGGCAGCCTGATCTATCTGCTCGAGTCCGGCGCGCCGGGGCAGAGCAACTACGACATCGACTTCCGCCTGCACGCCGTCGCGTCAGCAGGCACTGGCCTGCAGCGCATCGATCACATGGCCACCGCACTGCCGGCCGAGAGTTTGGCCAGCTGGGTGCTGTTCTACCGCAGTCTGTTCGACTTCGAGGCGGACGACGAGCTGGTCCTGCCCGATCCCTACGGCCTGATGAAGTGCCGCGCCATGCGCAGTCCCTGCGGGCGGGTGCGGCTGCCGCTGAACACCTCGCAGGACCGCCACACCGTGATCGGTCAAACGCTGTCCAGCTACCGCGGCGCCGGCGTGCACCATGTGGCATTCGCCTGCGACGACATCTTCGCCGAGGTGGCTCGGGCGCAGGCGGCCGGGGTGCCGCTGCTGGAAATTCCGCGCAACTACTACGACGACCTGGCCGCCCGTTTCGACTTCGACGATCGGCTGCTCGCCGAACTGGCGCGCTACAACGTGCTGTACGACCGCGACGCCGAGGGCGGCGAACTGTTCCACGTCTACACCGAGCCGTTCGAGGGGCGTTTCTTCTTCGAGATCCTGCAGCGCTGCAACGACTACGCCGGTTACGGAACGGCCAACGTGGCGGTACGCCTGGCCGCCATGGCCAAGCAATGCCGCCGCGCTGCCCCGGCCACACGTGTCATGGCCAGCGCCGGCTGATGGTTCATTAGCCAAAGGCCCTAGCTTGTGGCCGCGGCAGCGATGCTATGATCGCGAGCGGCCCGCCCCCTTGCGGATTGCCTGTTTCGTGCGGCCGCTGGAGCCCTGTCGTGCCCACCCCAAAACCAATCGGCCTGCGTCAATGGATCTGGCGGGCTTTCGTTCGCAGTGCGCTGATTCCACTGGTGTTGGTGGAGGCGGGGCTGATTGCCATCTACCTGCTGACCAACAGCGCGATCCGCGACGCCCAGATCGAGCACCTGCGCGAGACTGCGCTGAACGACCTGCAGGCGTCGGCCAGCCTCGAGTCGCGGCTGATCAGCGAGCAGCTGGAACAGGTCGCCTCGCTCACCGAGCTTTATCGCAACCTCACCGCACAGGCCCTGCTGGGTGACGCGCCGGTCGCGCCGCCGGAGCTGGCGCTGAGTGGCGACGGGGTGCGCTACAGTCCTGAGAACAACGGTGGCGCCGCGGTCTTCTACTCCAACGCCACGCCGGCCGAGCGCCACGACCTGGAGAAGATCGCGCGCTTGCGGCAGCTGGAGCCGCTGATGAAGGAGATCGAGGCGCGCAATCCGCTGGTCGCCAGCCTCTACTTCAACAGCTGGGACAGCTTCAACCACATCTATCCGTGGTTCTTCACCCTCGACCAGTACCCGGCGGACATGGACATCCCCCAGTACAACTTCTATTACCTGGCCGACGCCGAGCACAACCCGGGGCGTGGCGTGGTCTGGACCGACGTCTACCTCGATCCGGCCGGGCATGGCTGGATGATGTCGGCGATCGCACCGGTCTACCGCGACGATTTCCTCGAAGGGGTGGTGGGCATCGACATCACCGTCAGCGGCATCCTCGAACAGATCGGCCAACTGCAGGTGCCCTGGGGCGGCTATGCCATGCTGGTCAGCGACGACCTCACGATCATGGCCCTGCCGGAACCCGGGGAAACGGATTTCGGCCTGGCCGAGCTGACCAACCATTCCTACCTGGATGCGATCCGCAGCGAGATGTTCAAGCCCGAGGACTTTCGCCTCGATCGACGTCCCGAAACGGCCGAGCTGGCCGCGGCGATATCCGGCGCCGCCAGCGGCGTGCAGCAGGTGATGCTCGGCGGCAGGCCGCAGCTGGTGGCCTGGACCACCGTGGCGCAGACCGGCTGGCATCTGCTGACGGTGGTCGACGAGGCCGCGGTGTTCCGTCAGACCAATGCCTTGGCCAGCCGCTATCGGCAGATCGGCTACCTGCTGATCGCCGGCCTGGTGCTGTTCTACATCGGCTTCTTCGCCCTCATGTGGCTGCGTGCGCGCCAGCTCAGCCAGGCACTGCTGACGCCCATCGCCGGCATCTCGCGGATGCTCGGCGAGATCGGCCTGGGTCGTTGGCGGCCCGAGCCGCTGCAGGCACAGATCCGTGAACTCGACGAGATGTCGCGGCACACCCAGGAGATCGGCAGCCGCCTGGCCTACAGCGAGTCCGAGCGCTGGGAAGCGCAACGGCGCCTGGAACTGGTGCTGGAAAGCGCCACCGAGAGCCTCTGGGAGTACGACATGGCGAACCATTCGCTGCGCGTTCGTGGCGCGATGGTGGCGCGCTTCGGCCTACCGTCCGGGCAGCTCAGCGACAGCGATTTCCGTCAGCGCATCCACCCGGACGACCTGCCCCAGGCGCTGGCGCAGATCGAGCGGGTGCGCGAGGGGCTGCAGCAGCGCTACGAGGCCAAGTACCGCTTCGCCGACAGCATGGGTGGATACCACTGGCTGCTCAGTCGCGGGCGCGTGCTCGAGCATGATCCGGACACCGGCGCGGCGCGCGTGCTGGCCGGCACCCATGTGGACATCGACGCCCTCAAGCGGGTCGAGGAGGAGCTGCGCGAGGCAACGCTGCAGGCCCAGGCTGCCAGCGAAGCCAAGGGCCGGCTGCTGTCGGGCATCAGCCATGAGCTGCGCACGCCGCTCAACGCCATCCTCGGCTTCGCCCAGCTGATGCGCATGGACTGCGACGATGAAAGCCAGGCCGAGGCGGCGGAGTACCTCGACGAGATCCTGCTGGCCAGCCGGCACCTCAATCAGCTGCTGGGGGAAATCCTCGAATGGTCGAGCCTGCAGAACGAGCCGGCGCAGCTCGAGCTGCAGCCGGTGAACGTCTGCGAGCTGATGCGCGAATGCGCCGAGCTGGTCTCGCTGGACATCCAGCAGCGTGGGCTGCGGCTCGACCTGAGCCTGCCGGACGAGCGCCTGCTGGTGCTCGCCGAGCCGCGGCGGCTGCGCCAGGTGCTGTTGAATCTGTTGTCCAACGCCATGAAGTACAACGTGCCCGAGGGGCACATCAGCCTGCGTGCCGAGACCAGCCCGAGCCATGTACGCCTGCTGGTGGAGGACACCGGTCTGGGCATCGACCCCGCGCAGCAGGCGCAGGTGTTCGAGCCCTTCCAGCGGCTCGGACGGGAGAACAGCATGATCCAGGGCACCGGTATCGGCCTGTCGCTGTGCCTGGAGTTCGCCAGGCTGATGAACGGCCAGATGGGTCTGCACAGCGAGCCGGGCGTCGGCAGCCGTTTCTGGATCGAGCTGCCACGGCTGGCGCCGGCCGCATCGAGCTAGCGGCCCGACCATGCGGGGTACTGGCCGGTCACGCCTTGCGCTATACTGCGCGGCTTTCGCGCGGGCGGCCTGTGGCCGGTTCGCGCCCATCCAGGCCACGCTCTTTTGCGTGGTTTGTTGTTATTGACGCGCCCGCGGGCGCCCGACGAGAGGCACGACGATGAGCGCACTGGTAGGCGTGATCATGGGCTCCAAGTCCGACTGGTCCACCCTGAGCCACACCGCCGACATGCTGGAAAAGCTGGGCATTCCCCATGAAGTGACGGTGGTGTCCGCCCACCGCACCCCGGATCTGCTCTTCCAGTACGCCGAACAGGCCGAAGCGCGCGGCCTGCGCGTGATCATCGCCGGTGCCGGCGGTGCCGCCCACCTGCCGGGCATGTGCGCCGCCAAGACCCATCTGCCGGTGCTCGGCGTGCCGGTGCAGTCGTCGATGCTCTCCGGGGTCGATTCGCTGCTGTCCATCGTGCAGATGCCGGCCGGCGTGCCGGTGGCCACCTTCGCCATCGGCGAGGCCGGCGCCGCCAACGCCGGTCTGTTCGCGGTCGAGCTGCTCGCGGCCACCGACGCGGACCTGCGCGGGCGGCTGGAGCGCTTCCGCGCCGAGCAGCGCGACCAGGTGCTGGCCATGACCCTGCCGCCGGCGGAATGAGCCCCGCGCCGATCCTGCCCGGCGCGACCCTGGGCATGCTCGGCGGCGGGCAGCTCGGGCGCATGTTCACCGTCGCCGCCCGCACCATGGGCTACCGCGTGGCCGTGCTCGACCCGGACCCGGACAGCCCGACCGGCGCGCTGGCGCACCGCCACCTGCAGGCCGACTACCTGGATCCGCAGGCGCTGGACGCGCTGGCGGCCGAGTGCGCGGCCGTGTCGACCGAGTTCGAGAACGTGCCCGCGGCCGCGCTCGAGCGCCTGGCCGACCGCTGCTGCGTGCGCCCGGCGGCCGCCGCCGTCGCGCCGACCCAGGACCGCTCGGCCGAGAAGGCCTTCCTCGACCGCGCCGGCATCCCCACCGTGGCCTGGGCGACGGTCGGCAGCGCCGACGAGGCCGACCTCGCCGTCGCCGAGGTGGGCACGCCGGCGATCCTCAAGCGCGCGCAGGGCGGCTACGACGGCAAGGGCCAGGAGCCGGTCGTCACGGCCGCCGATGCCGGCACCGCGTTCGTCGCCCTCGACGAGGTGCCCTGCATCCTCGAGCAGCGGGTGGAGCTCGCCTGCGAGCTGTCGGTGATCGTCTGCCGCGGCGCCGACGGCGGTATCGCCTGCTACCCGCCGGGCGAGAACGTGCACGTCGGCGGCATCCTCGCGACCACGCGGGTGCCGGCGGCGGTCGATGCGGTGGTGCGCGATCGCGCCGTCGCCATCGCCGGCGAGGTCGCCGCCGCGCTCGAGTACACCGGCGTGCTCGGGGTCGAGCTGTTCGTCACCACCGGCGGCGAGGTGCTGGTCAACGAGCTCGCGCCGCGGCCGCACAACTCGGGCCACTACACGCTCGACGCCTGCGCCACCAGCCAGTTCGAGCAGCAGGTGCGGCTGCTGTGCGGCTTCGGCCCCGGCGACACCCGCCTGCTGTCGCCGGTGGCGATGGTCAACCTGCTCGGCGACCTGTGGAGCGACGGCGATCCCGACTGGGCGCGGGTGTTCGCCGAGCCGGGCGCCAAGCTGCACCTCTACGGCAAGACCCGCGCGCGCCCGGGCCGCAAGATGGGCCACGTCAACGTGCTCGACGAGGACGCCGGCCGGGCGCTGGAACGCGCCCGCACCCTCCTGCGCGACCTCGGCGGCACACCGGCCTGATCGTCGGCGATGCACCCCGGCCTCTGCATGCAGGCCGGCTTTTGCGAAGCAACAGC
>JABAHQ010007589.1_pt1 | contig 23308 bp, 19 predicted proteins | sample 7062091 | NCBI WGS metagenome assembly JABAHQ01 (sample SAMN14534359, study PRJNA622989) | marine sediment metagenome | biome: marine biome [ENVO:00000428]; feature: marine pelagic biome [ENVO:01000023]; material: deep marine sediment [ENVO:00002113] | place: India: Gulf of Kutch | collected...
GCAGGTGGATGAACTGTTAAACGCAAGCCGAGTCCCTCACGAATTCCTTCCAGCGCAGGAGCAGAATGAATCCTATACAAGGATTTAAAAAATATGGAGCGATTCTCGGTATCTACAACAATACAACCTCTACGAGGTTTCCTGTGATCAAAAATAGATAAAGTATACCCTCAAATGCCCTCGTCGTCAATTTTCTTCAAAAATTCTTAACAGCTCGAAATTTTTCATCATACGTTGATAATTACACCTTTTAGTCGTAATTTTTGGCAAAAAATATTTATCACTATACAAACAAAAATTGATAAATTCGGAAGGCTTCTTATCCCGAAGAGATTAAAAACTAAATTTGGCTTAAAACCGGGAGAAAATATCGAGATCATGGAAACCGAGGAAGAAATTATCATCCGCCCTGCGTCCAAATCCGGTAGAAAAATCGGCGCTGATAAAGGATCTGTTGATATCGCAGATGATTTTGATGCCCCCCTTGAGGACTTTAAGGAATATATGTTTTGAAGAGAGAACAATTATGAAACCAGTCCAAACATTCACCGTTTCACCCTCCCTTCCCAAACGACTGGAAGGGCTGTATGAATTGGCTTATAACGTCCGATGGGCCTGGAACTATGATGCCCTGGAACTTTTCCGACGCCTTAGCAAAGACTTATGGGAAAAATCCGGGCACAATCCGGTCTTAATGCTGGGACTGTTAGAGCAACAGTACTTGGAGGAGCTTGCTGAGGATGAAGGGTTTATTGCCCATTACGAGCGGGTTATGGAGAACCTGCACAGCTACATGGATGAGGCCAAAACCTGGTATCAAAAAAATTATGAAACAGTGCCGGAAGCGCTTATTGCCTACTTTTCTGCTGAATTTGGAATTACCGAATGTATTCAAATATATTCAGGCGGATTGGGGATCCTGGCTGGTGATCATTTAAAGTCCGCCAGTGAATTGGGCATTCCTTTAATCGGGGTCGGTTTGCTCTATCAAAAAGGATATTTCCGCCAATATTTAAACCCGGATGGCTGGCAGCAGGAACGCTTTCCGGAAAATGATTTTTTTAATATGCCAATTGAACTGCAGCGCAACAAAGCCGGAACGCCCATCAAAATTGAGGTTGATTATCCCAATCGAAAAATCTACGCGCAAATCTGGAAGGCGCAAGTGGGACGAATTGCCCTGTATTTGCTGGATACTAACATCGATGCCAATTCAGCGGAAGATCGGGATATTACCGACCAACTTTATGGCGGCGATAACGAAATGCGCATTAAACAAGAGATCATGTTGGGTATTGGCGGCTTTCGCGGGTTGAAGGCGTTGAACATCGAACCGACTGTTTTTCACATGAATGAAGGGCATTCCGCCTTTTTGGCCCTGGAGCGTATTCGTCATTTGATCAACGATCATGGGCTTTCTTTCCCCGAAGCACGGGAAATTGGAGCAGCCGGAAATGTGTTTACCACCCATACGCCGGTTGAAGCAGGACATGACTACTTTGAACCGGAGTTGATGAAACAATATTTTGAAGGGTACTATCAAAAATTAGATCTGCCCTCCTTAAATGAATTTTTGGGATTGGGCCGAAAAGACCCGTTTGACCACAAAGAATTTTTCTGCATGACGGTTCTCGCGTTACGTTTATCAAATTTTTGTAATGCGGTAAGTCGGCTCCATGGTCAGGTTTCTCGCACGATGTGGAAGGTGCTCTGGTCCAATGTGCCGGAAGATGAAATTCCGATTTCGTACGTCACCAATGGTGTGCATACGCGATCCTGGATATCAAAAGAGATGACTACCTTGTTCGATCGCTATCTGGGGCCCCGCTGGCGGGAACAGCCGGGGGACCAAACCGTGTGGGAATCGATTGAAGATATTTCAGCCGTGGAACTTTGGTTAACTCATGAAGTGCGACGACAGCGGTTAGTCGCCTACGTTCGCCGTCATTTAGCAAAACAAATTATGAAAAGAGGCGGCTCTACCGCTGAGCTCGAAGCCGCCGAGGAAGTATTGGCACCGGATTTATTGACAATCGGGTTTGCACGCCGCTTTGCCACCTACAAACGCGCCACTTTAATTTTGCATGATGAGGAACGGCTCAAAAAGCTCTTGACCGACCCGGAGCAGCCGATTCAAATTATCTTTGCCGGCAAAGCCCATCCCAAAGATGAAGAGGGCAAAAAATTAATCCGACGCATCGTCCACTTCTCCCGCCGGGAAGAAGTGCATCATCGGATTGTGTTTCTGGAAGATTACGATATGGACATGGCTCGCTATCTGGTGGAGGGGGTTGATGTATGGTTAAATACACCCATTCGCCTCAAAGAGGCCAGCGGCACCAGCGGGATGAAGGTGCTCGCCAACGGCGGATTGAACCTGAGCATCCTGGACGGCTGGTGGGATGAAGCCTACACCCCGGAAATCGGCTGGGCAATTGGTGCTGGGGAGGATTATGAAGACGAAGAAATGCAAAATAAAATTGAGTCCGATGCCTTATACGATTTGTTGGAAAAAGATGTTATTCCAATTTTTTACAGACGGGGAGGCGATGATATTCCTCGTGAATGGGTCTCTTTGATGAAATCCTCGATGAGCAAACTCAGTCCGGTATTTAATACCAATCGAATGGTACGCGAATATACGGAAAAATATTATCTGCCTTCAATAGAACAATACCGTCATCTTTCTGAAAAGCGTTTTGTTGCAGGAAAGGATTTAGCCGCCTGGAGATCCAAAATTCTAATTGACTGGTCTCATGTCGAGATTCAGAGTGTGGAAGCATCATCTGACGCCCAGCTAACGGTAGGCGATCCTCTGGAAGTCCAAACGATTATTCAACTTGGAGAACTAACTCCAAATGATGTACTGGTTGAACTCTATTACGGACGACTGGACAGCAAAGGAAATATTAACGAACCACAAACAGTGGAGATGCAGCACCAGAGTACGGACAAGAATGGCAATCACATTTTTGCCAATAATACGGTAAATATCTCCAATAGCGGATTACATGGTTATACTGTGCGGGTGATGCCAAGACACAAGAATTTGGAACACCTCTCAAAAACCTGGTTGATGACCTGGGCGGATTCATGACATGTACTTTCCATGTCAATGCTGCGTTTAATTACTACAGGAATAAGTGTAAAAAGGGATAAAAAGGGGATGGAGTAATGCCAGTGTTTGGATTGCATGGATTTACTAAAGAGATGGTTATCCTTGTTTAAAATAATCCCTGTAGTGATTTGTTTTGCTTGGGCTGGAAAATACTACAAGGATAAGTGCAAAAAGGGATAATGCAATCGATGGAGTAATGCCAGGGGTTGCATTGTATGGATTTACGCAGAAAAATCACATCTTTGTTTAAATTTATCCCTGTAGTATTTTAGTCAATTTCAATTGTAAATCAAAATACGCCTTCTTAGATCAATCGCAATTCGGGTTAGAATATGTATAATCCGGAAGTCACTTACAAAATCAATAAGTGCCTGTTCGATGTATATAACAACCTGGGGAATATATGGTCTGAGGAAACTTACGAGAACGCATTGGAAATTGCCTTCAATGAAGTAGGATTCCAATGTCGGAGACAGGTAGAATTTGATGTGTATTATTATAACTATCGTGTTGGTGTTTATCGTATGGATTTGATTATGGACGATATGCTGATCATTGAATTAAAAGCATTGCCTCAAATTTTTCCTGTGAATAAAGCACAGATCATTTCATATTTAAAAGGAACTAAAAAGCCGATTGGGTTATTGGTAAATTTCGGCCAAGAAAGAAAAGTCTTTTTTCAATACTTTCCCAATAAGGTTACCGCGAAATGTCTGGACATTCATTTCGATAAAGAAAAAACCAATATACAAGAACAACTGCCTTTGTTATTGTTAGAGAAAAGCAAAGCGGTTTTAGAGTATCTCGGACCGGGCTATTTTCATCAGGTATATCAACGTGCAATGAATTATGAACTTCGCATGTTAGATACACCTTATCAGAAAATCTTCAAAATTGAAGCTAATTTTAGGGGACAACTGGTTGGCGCAAAAGAGGTTAGGCTATTTAAAATTGAAGATTTATTATATGCCCCAGTCGCAGTCACTGAGCTGACGGATAATATTTTAAACAAATTTGTTTTTTACATGAAGCACACAAACAGCAAAAAGGGTCTAATTGTAAATTTTCATAGCATAAATCTTGATTACCGTTATTTTGATGTGAAATGACATTGCAAATAACTACAGGAATAAGTGTAAAAATGGATAACAAGGGGATGGCATAGGGCCAGTGTTTGCATTGCCAAAAAAATTACTAAGCAAATGCCTATCCTTGTTTGGCCAACGGCATCCCCATGGGAAAAATTATTCCTGCAGTAATTCCCCCTACCACCGACTTTCCATCCCAACCAGATGATTGGTTGGCCCATGACCTCGTCCGATGGCCAATCCCTCTCGGATTGCTTCCGTAACATAATTTTTGGCCTGACGAATCGCATCCAGTGGTGTGTTACCTTTGGCTAATCCCGCGGCAATTGCTGAGGCGAAAGTGCATCCGGTACCATGCGTATTCCGGGTATCGATTCGAGCAGATCGCAACGTGTCAAAATCTATACCGTTATAGAGGATATCGATAGCCTCATTATCGATATTCAAATGCCCGCCTTTCAAAACCACCCAGCGGCAACCGGTCTTCTTTAATTCCACTGCAGCCGATTTCATATCCTCTATCGTATTAATTTTTTGATCCAACATTACTTCTGCTTCATATAAATTTGGCGTGATAACGGTTGCCAGTGGGAGTAACCTGTCCAAAATACTTTGGCGGGCAGATTCATCCAAAAGCGGATCGCCACTCTTGGCCACCATCACCGGATCCACAACCAGTTTGGGGATACCATATTCCGCTAACGCAGAAGCAACGGCCTCGACAATGGCTGTGTTGGCCAGCATGCCGGTCTTGGCTGCATCGGTGCCCATATCAGTCATGATGCTTTCAATTTGCCTGGTCACAAAATCAGGTGAGATCTCATAGACTTCCTGAACACCCACCGTATTTTGGGCGGTTAAAGCAGTAATGGCTGACATGCCGTGAACCCCAAAGGCCATAAAAGTTTTTAAATCCGCCTGAATGCCGGCACCACCTCCGCTATCGGAACCGGCAATAGTTAATGCTTTTTTCATCCCTTATTTCCTCCATCGTTGGCTACACTTTCTTCAAAGTGATCCCATCCTCTGGGGTGAATGGGAATCTGTTTTTCGCGAGCATCGACCAAATAATACCCTTCATTTTTGGGGATAATTCTACCAATCTCTCTGATCGGAATCCTGAATTCATTGCCAATAGCTTCAATTTCTTCAATGGGCGTATCCGATGCGACGGTAAATAACAGCTCATAATCCTCGCCACTGTGCAGGACCATCTGGATGCTGCTCATCCCGCTAAGTGATTCGATCTGTTCAATATGTTCCGGCAAGGGTAAACGCAACTGATCGATCACTGCGCCCACATCACTCCTGGTACAAATATGATAGAGGTCGCCGGCAAGCCCATCACTGATATCGATCATCGCAGTGGCAAAACCTGCCCGGGCAATCTCGTGCCCTATTTTGATGCGGGGGGTGGGGTGGAGATGCGCTTTCACCAAATGTTCATATGCGGGTGGATAATTTCTGCCTATATTTTCCAATATGTAGAAACCGGCACCTGAGGCACCCAAAGTGCCGGTCACAAAGATTCGATCCCCTTCCTGTGCGCCACTGCGCGTGATAACCTGATTGCGAGAGATTTCTCCCAACAAGGTAATATCAATGATCAACTTATCTTCCGTCCGGGCTAAGTTACCACCAACAATGGCGGACGAGTAGATTGATAGCTCATCTTTCATCCCCTCAAACAGTTGGTCATAAGCATTTAATGGAAAAGAATTGGGTAAGCCCAGTGATACCAACGCATAAGTGGGAGTTCCACCCATTGCCGCGATATCGCTGAGATTCACCGCCATGGCTCGCTGTCCCAACTGGTAGGGCGATATATATTTTAAACGAAAATGACGATCTTCTACCTGAATATCACAGGTTATTAACAACGCCCGATGATCATCGATGCCAATGACAGCGGTATCATCTCCAACGCCATGGATCACGGTCTCGCCTAAATTTTTAGGTAAAATTCTTTGCAGACGATCGATCAGGGCAAATTCACCCATCTCACCAACTGTTTTAATTGCTGTGAACATTATGCAGTCCTTTCTGCTAAAATCGCTGCTTTCAAGTTACGGGTTGCGGCTTCTATGTCATCGGCAGAGACAATTGCTGAAATGATCGCCACGCCATCCGCACCGGCTTTGAGCACATTAACTGCATTGGTGATATTGATGCCACCAATTCCGACGATTGGTATCCGGCAGTGTTTACGGGCATCTCGGATCAGGGACAACCCCATCGGTTCACCCGCATCTGATTTTGTGCTTCGCGCCTCATACACCGGACCGACTCCCAGGTAATCAGCACCGTCCCTTTCCGCTTGCCGAGCTTCTTGCGGGGAGGTAACAGAAACACCCAGAATTTTATCAGACCCGATCAGCTTGCGTGTTTCGACTGCCGGTAAATCATCCTGGCCCACGTGCACCCCGTCAGCATCGGTTGTCAGGGCGATATCCACCCGGTCATTGACAATAAATATTGCTCCCCTCTCCCGGGTAATTTTTCTAATTTCAGCCCCAACCTCATAGAACTTTCGACTGGAGGCTTTCTTGTCGCGCAACTGGATTACATCCGCGCCACCGGTAAGGGCAGCCCGAGCAATCTCGGCATGAGTCCTGCCACCACTCAGTTGCTCATCCGTAATCACATAGAGTTTCCAGTTAGAAGAAAAGTTTTTGGAGACCATTTGAAAAACGTTGTTATAATTCAGAATAATGAGTTTATTCTTACAAGTATTGACCGCGAATTGCGCAAATTTTCACTAATTGCTTTTATTGATTTTATAATGCATTCATTTCGGGTAATTAGCGAAATTAGCGATTTTAAAAAAAGACTTAATAATGGAACGAATAACGTCATTTGCAATATTCACCGGCTTTGCTATTAATTCGGAATTCCTTGCGGCCACAATTCCATCTTCCAGCTCATATCGAAAAATAAATATTCAAACCGGGCGCTGGAAAGATATAATTGAAACCAGCGCTCTTTGTCTTCCTCCTTTGCACCGGCAGCAATATCATTCATTCGTCCGATAAGCCAGTTGGTTAAATCGGTGAATTCCTGAGAGGAATAGGTATTGATCCAATCCTGGTAAAACTTTTGCTCAGGCAATCCTTGTTCTTTTAAACGATGGCCAATTTCCGTATATCCGGCCGCACAGGGCAGAAGGACCGCCACAATATCGTTCCAAGTGCCTTCAAAACTGGTGCGCAGCAGGAGATTGGTATATGCCGAAGTAATCATCGCTTTCTCGGTTTTTTCCAATTCCTGATTGGATATGCCAAATTCCTGGCAGGTTTGGCGATGCAGGTCCATTTCCATATTCAGGGTGGCATTCAACAGGGTGGCGAAGTAACCCATATCATTGAGTTGCCGCGCCTTGGCAGCACCCAGGGCAAATAGACGGCTGAAGTCGATCAGGTAGAGGTAATCTTGTTTGAGGAAAAACTTGTATTTGTCGTGACTTAACGATCCCTCACCAATTCCTTCTACGAACGGATGCTCAAAGATTGCCCGCCAGAGCTGTTCGGCCCGGCTACGCATGTGATCGTAAAAAAAATTATTCGTCATGATGAGAAACTCCTCTAATTTTACTCGGAAGTTGCTTTGCCGTAAGCTGCCCAAAAGGGATCAACTTTCGGATGAGTTAATTCGATTTGCCGTCCGTTCTCAAAATAATGCAGACCTCTTTCTTTATCCACCAGTTCACCTACAATACTGGCCGGAATGCCTTTATCATCAAGTCTGCTCATGACTTCCTGAACTTTATGAGGGCGACAGCTCAGGATTAAGGTTCCTTCACTGATGGAAGAATACGGATCGATATCAAATAAATCGCAAACTTTTTGCACGGTGTCCTGAACGATAATTTTCTCTTTTTCAACTAGCATTCCCATATCGGCAGCCTGGGCCATTTCTACCAGACCGCCCCACACGCCACATTCGGTGGCATCATGCATGGCGGTAATGCCATCATCACGCACACCGGCTTCGACCGCAGTCAGCGCATCTTCAACCACCGACATTTGCCAGAAAATCTCCTCAGCTTCTTTAGCAGTTTGCTCATCATATCGTTTGGCGACTTTATCCGGAAAGGTCACAGCGAATAGTCCCGAGGCTTCCACTGCTGCTCCCTTGGTCATAATGATCGAATCCCCGGCCTGCGCCATGGTCGGACTGATATATTTGTCTTTTTCACCAATTGCAATTACCGTCGCCCCGCCAATCATCGGATACTCACATCCCTGGTAGCGACCGGTGTGTCCTGTCACAATGGACATACCGATTTTCTCGCATTCCCGGTGCATGACCTTCCACAGCACTTCCAGATCATCTCGGGTGATGGACATGGGCAGATTCAAATCAATGGTGATGTAATTGGGACGCAGTCCTGAGGTGACCGCATCCGAGGCTAAAATATGGATGGCAAACCATCCGGAGCGTTCCCACCCGTAAGGCGGCACTACAAAAACCGGATCCGTGGTGGTTACCATCACCTGATCGTTACCAATGTCCACAATGCCAACATCAACGCCATGTTGTGGTCCGATTAACACATTCTCCCGTTTTCGCCCTAAGTGGGGTAAAATAATTTCATCAAAAATTTCAGCGGATACTTTTCCAATGTCAGGTAATTGACCGGCCATTTTCGCACCTCCGTTTTTTTATAAAAACAAAAAACCGTTCCCAGCAAGCGGAAACGGTTTTAACTTTTTAAATTCAATTTACTCTCGTTTCCCTGCGCTGGAATTAACCAGATCAGGTTCAAGGGGTATCATCTCAGCCGATCCTTTTCAAGTCAGAATCAGCACCCCCACGCATGTTGATGTTTATACTAATGAATGTAGCTAACTAAATCAAGAGGGTTGTAAAAAAATATTGCTTAATTATTGCTGGATTCCCCGTGCATAAATTAGCCAGAATCTGATTCAGCTAGAGTTAGTTCTGACCGACGAATAACAAAATCACCCCAATCAAAATCAACATCAGTCCGAAATATCGAAACAGATTATATTGAACTGATATTGGTGATGCAACCTCTCCTTTCCCCAAATAACGCTTAAGAATGCTGGGCCAAATGAAGGCTGCAAATATCCCCACTGCGATAATTATAAAGCTGTCAGCAATATTTCCAAGATTGTCAATCACCTTGTAAATTTCCTCTGATTAATCAGTCTTGGTAACACTTAGCAATTCCATCATTTTCTGCCTGTCTGTAGTTGGCAATTTACAAGTATAGTTTTGGCAAACGTAAGCGGTAGCCTGACTATCGATGGCTGTCATGGGTTCGGTAAATTTCGCGATTGAGGTAATTGGTGAATCCCCATTCACGGGACGTAATAATAAAACCTTTTTGGGCATAAATTCTCTCTGTATGGTCTCTAACATGGATTGGGTATCATCTTTCCCCGGATCTCCGGCAATCACAATTTCATAGCTTGGTCCCACACCAAATTCAAAAGCGGACATCAACAGTGTAAATGCAGCCGGATAACGCATAATATTATCGGAAAAGGAATTGGCAAGCTGATTGGCTTTGTGTTCATATTCGCTGTTACCGGTCATTTTACCCAGGCGCAGGAGATTAAGCATCATCACCGAATTGCCGGAAGGCATGGCCCCGTCTTGTATCTCCTTCTTGCGCACGATTATTTTCTCCGCATCATCTGCGGTAAAATAGAATGCCCCATTTTTTTCATCCCAAAAATGTTGTAGCAGGATTTCATTACACTCAAGGGCGGTTTGTAAATATTCCACTGCAAAGGTGGTTTCATAAAGTTCGATTAATCCCCAGAGGAGAAACGAATAATCATCCAGGTATCCGGCAATTCCTACTTCCCCATGTCGGTAGCGATGCATGAGGTGACCGTTTTCGTCACGCATGGTGTTTAAGAGAAAATCGACAGCCTTTTGAGCCGTTTTGGTATACTCCGGCTCACCCAAAACTCGCGCAGCTTTGGCAAATGCGGCAATCATCAACCCATTCCAGTCGGTGAGAATCTTATCATCCTTGAACGGATGCACTCGCTCTTCACGTGCCTCATATAATTTCTTACGGCATCGTTCGATAGTTTCCGACAATTTCTGTTCAGACAATTGCAGTTCATCAGCTAATTCAGGGATCGGTTTGCTTAAATGAAGAATATTTTTACCGGTCGGACGGCGCGTCGATTCTTCCTCATAATTTCCATCTTCTTCCACATTATATATTTTGGTAAAGAGTGACCCGCCTTCCTCACCGAGGATATTTAGAATTTCTTCATAACTCCAAACATAAAATTTGCCTTCTTCACCTTCGCTATCCGCATCCTCCGCTGAGTAGAATCCACCGCTGGAATCGGTCATATCTCGCTGGACATAGGTCAGCATTTCTCTAACTGTCCGTGCATAAAGTTCTTTTTTGGTGACCTGATAGATTTCGGTATAAGCGATGCTCAACATGGCCTGATCATAAAGCATCTTTTCGAAATGAGGAACCAACCAATCCTCATCCGTTGAGTAACGGTGGAAACCAAAACCGATATGATCGTAAATTCCACCCAATCGCATATTTTGCAACGTAGTTTCTACCATATTCAATGCCTGCGTGTTGCCAGTGCGTTTGTAATAGCGAAGCAAGTACATCAGATTATGGGGACTGGGGAATTTTGGCGCAGTGCTAAAACCGCCGTTTTCGGAGTCGAAGCGTTCTTCCAGTTGCGTGTATGCGACTTCCAGCGCATTCGGCGTTAGCTCCTTCTGCGACGCCTGATCGGAAACTTTTGACAACGCTTCGGTCACCTTTTCAGCCGATGCATAGATTCTCTGGCGATCGTTTTGCCACATCGTTTTGATGCGGGGAATCAAATCGACCATCCCCAATCGATTGAAGCGAGTGTCTTTGGGGATATAAGTTGCCGCAAAAAAGGGGCGCTTATCCGGAGTCATCAGAATAGTCAGCGGCCAGCCGCCGCTTCCGGTCATCATTTGACAGACAGTCATATAAATGTCATCGATATCCGGGCGTTCTTCGCGATCCACTTTAATGTTTATGAATGCATCGTTCATTAATCCGGCCACGGTAGAATCTTCAAAAGACTCATGCGCCATAACATGGCACCAATGACAGGTAGAATAACCGATGGAGAGGAAAACGGGTTTATCCTGTTCTTTGGCAGCCTCAAAGGCCGCTTTTCCCCAGGGATACCAATTGACCGGATTTTCCGCATGTTGCCTCAAGTAAGGGCTCTGTTCTTCTATTAACCGATTGTATTTATTATCTTTCGTATATGTCATTTTTTTATCCTCATCTTTTGTTGCTTTACAAGCATTGTAGATCATTAAACTTGTCAGCATACTCAAAATCACAAAGTTCGTTTTGATATTTGTTGAGAACATTGATAAAAACTACCCAATTTAAACAACAGCCCTGTCATTTTTTTCAAAAGTATAAAATTAAAACTGCCACTGCAAACCTAACTCAAAAATAAAGGTAAAATCTGATTCGCAGGTGAAAGCATGGATCACAATGAGCATTTGATAGAAAGATGGGAAACCGGAGTTCCAAAGCAGTCTCCTGCCAAGCAGGAGTTTGGAAGGAGACAAAAAAATGCAATTGAAAATCAAGTGGGACTTTTTGTAAGCGTTTTAAATTTATTCGTAACCCGGACGAAGCTAAGTGAATCTAATGGATTAAACAAAGATGTCAGGCATCGTTAAACAAAATTTAACAGCATATTTATGATGAATGGAAATAACAGCATTATCAAAAGATGTAAAAGCAAGGCAGATTTCCATCAATTATTATCGGAGAGCACTCAAAAACCTGTCTTCTTATTAAAACATTCATCGGCCTGCTCATTATCAGCAATGGCCTGGAATCAATTTAGCCAAATCGCGGAAGACCATGCTGGGGCAGAATATTGGATCGTTTCGGTGATTGAAAGCCGCAGCCTCTCGCTGGAAATTGCAGATTTGACCGGTATTAGGCACGAATCCCCTCAGGTTATTTTGTTTTATAATAAAGAACCGGTTTGGAATAAATCGCATTTGGCAATCAGACAGAAAAAATTGGCCAAGGCGCTAGAAAAAGTGAAGGCTAAAATGGATTAAAGCTACATATTAACCGGTTTCTTAAACCTCTTGGGTTTAGGGAATCTTTGTCCACGATGACCGAACTTTTCCATGGGTCGTATGCCACAGGCATCCCCTTGGGAGACTCCTTCGGAGAATCCAGGATGTTTCTTTTATTGCATCTCCCTCATAAAGCCCAATCTTTGCATATTTATTAGCTTTTTGTTCAATCTTGTTTTATAATGTATTCTTCAATCTTAATTGGGAAAAGTTGTATAAAATCAGCCCGGATATTATTGAACTCTTATGGAAATTCCCCTTTTACAGGACATCGTTATAATTTTCGGCATCTCGATTGTGGTCCTATATTTATGTCACCAGGCTCGTATTCCCGGAATTGTCGGATTTTTGCTAACGGGTGTGCTTATTGGTCCACATGGTTTGGGTTTTGTGAAATCCACACACGAGGTGGAAATATTGGCTGAAATCGGGATCGTTCTGTTGCTTTTTACAATCGGCATCGAATTTTCCTTTCAGAAACTTCTGAGAGTTAAAAAGCCAGTATTTATCGGCGGCACTTTACAGGTCCTGGCCACTCTGGCTCTGGGTGCCTGGATTGTTTGGGAAATGGGACTATCGATTAACAAATCCATATTCATTGGCTGCTTAATTGCCTTAAGCAGTACCGCAATTGTGCTCAGAACTTTTCAGGAAAAGGCACAAATCGACAGTCCTCATGGCCGGACGGTACTGGCGATATTAATCTTTCAGGATTTGATAATTGTTCCAATGATCATTTTAACCCCGTTACTGGCAGCCGGGCCGGAAACAGACTTGCAGTCAATCCTCATTTTGTTGGGGAAAGGGATCGTTATTGTTCCCATAATCATTCTCATTGCCAGATTAATGATTCCCAGAGCCTTACATCAAATTCTTCGCACCGGGAGGCAGGAACTTTTTCTATTAAGTGTGGTCATGATTGGGCTATCTGTCGCCTGGCTAACATCCCTTGTCGGCCTATCATTGGGGCTTGGTGCATTTCTGGCCGGATTAATCGTCTCCGAATCCGAATATAGTCACCATGCCTTAGAAGGCATTTTACCCTTCCGGGAAGTTTTCAGCAGTTTTTTCTTTGTGTCAATCGGGATGCTTTTAGACATTAACGCTTTCCTGCAAAATCCCGGAATCATTCTGTTGATTGTTGTTTCAATTTTGTTAATGAAAACCATTATTGCCAGTGGGGTGTCATTGGCTTTAGGTTCATCTTTACGAGTTGCCATTCTCACAGGACTGTCGTTGAGTCAGGTTGGGGAATTCTCTTTCATCCTATCCAAAACCGGCTTGACATTTGATCTTATCGATGTCGAGATCTATCAGCTTTTTTTAGCCGTGTCAATCCTGACCATGGCAGTGACACCATTTATCATTGAATATGCTCCACGATTGGCGCACCTGGTAATGAAGTTACCGTTCCCGAATCGGATGAAAGCCGGGAGTTATGCTTTATCGTTTACTCAAGCTGTCGACTCCCTTGAAAACCTGAATGATCATTTGATCATTATTGGATTCGGAGTTAACGGACGGAATTTAGCCCGGGCAGCCAAAGCTGCCAATATCCCCTATGCTATCATTGAGATGAATCCGGACACCGTTCAGGAAGAAAAAGCCAAAGGGGAACCCATTCTATATGGTGATGCCACCCACGAAGCGGTTTTAAATCATGTGGCGATTAAAGATGCCAGAATTTTAGTTGTAGCCATTTTAGACCCAACTGCCACCGGCAGAATTACACAGATCGCTCGCAGGCTTAATCCTGCCCTACACATTATCGTAAGAACCCGTTTTGTACAGGAAATTGATCCGGTGTTAAGATTAGGTGCAAATGAAGTCATCCCGGAAGAATTTGAAACATCCGTGGAGATTTTTACGCTGGTATTGATGAAATACCTGGTTCCTGAAGACAGAATCGAGCAATTTATTTCAGAAATCCGTTCAGAAAACTACCAGATGTTTCGCAATCCGTTTTACAAGGCGAAGTCAATATTTGATTTAAGGCCTCATTTAGCCAACATAGAAGTTCATACACTGAAGATAGACGAGCAATCTCCTTTCACCGGAAAAACACTCGGGGAAATAGATTTGAGAAGAAAATATGACATCACCTTGCTGGCTATCAGGAGAGACTCCAAAATATTAACCAATCCCGCTTCTGATATCAGTTTTCAACCCGGAGACTTACTGATTCTACTCGGCCCTCTGGATAAAATGAAAGCAATTTGTTGACATCGTGTAACCGGGACGAAAAGTGAAGGTTTTCCACTGATTTTGTTAAATTTTTGTGAGGACTTTTTTAGACGGTTGTTCTAAATTAAACGAAAAATTCATAATCTCAAAAAATAGGCGTCTGTTCTCCATGGAAAACAATAAAAAAATTTTAATCATTGAAGATGATCCCAATATTGCAGACGTTCTTGAAATCCACCTGAAAGACATCGGTTATGAACTGGAACGCGCCTACGACGGTAAGACCGGTCTGCAAAAAGCACTGAATAATAATTATCCGCTTATTATATTAGATTTAATGTTACCTAAATTGGATGGCATGGAAGTGTGTAAACGAATTCGCGCCGAAAATTCCTACATTCCTATTTTAATGTTAACCGCCAAATCGGTAGAAATGGATAAGGTGCTCGGCTTAGAACTTGGCGCAGATGATTATATCACCAAACCGTTCAGTGTGCGAGAGGTGATGGCTCGTATCAAAGCAATTCTGCGCCGGGTAGAAGTGGACCTGGAGATTAATCAGCAAAAGGACGAAAATACCTATATCGAGTTTGGGTACCTGGCAATCGATACGGAAAAGCATAAAGTTACTTTGAAGGGGAAACTGATTGAATTAACCGCCAAAGAGTACGAGTTATTGTTGCTCTTTGCTAAAAATCCCGGACGTATCTATAATCGGAACACCCTGTTAGATTTAGTATGGGGATACAAATATAATGGGTACGATCATACCGTCAACTCACACATTAATCGACTGCGAAATAAAATTGAGGAAGATCCGGCTAACCCCAAATTCATAAAAACATTGTGGGGGGTGGGCTACCGATTTGCCGAAGCAGAGGATTTTGAATGAAACGTTTCCTGCGGACATTTTACGGAAAACTCTCTGCCGTATTCTTACTGCTATTACTCCTGATGGGGGTTATCCAAATCTATATCACCCTCAATGCCACTACCAGTTTCCACTCCGAAGCAGATCAAAAACTACATTTGCGTCTGGCAACAGATGTGGCAGCTGAATTCCGCCCCCTATTGAAGGACAGTATCGATTATGAAGGCATTCACCATCAAATTCATTATATGATGGTGATTAATCCTAATATTGAAATTTATTTACTGGATGGGAACGGAAAAATCCTTGCCTTTTTTGCAGAACCCCAAAAAAAGGTCAAAGCTCAGTATGTTAACCTGAACCCCATCAGAGATTTCCTGAACGGTGAAACGGAAATGCCAATCTGGGGAGAGGACCCCCGACATCCGGGGCGTAAGAAAACTTTTTCGGTCGCGCCCGTTCAAATCGGAGATGACATTAATGGCTATCTGTACATTATTATAGGAAGCGAGCAATACGATACCGCATCCAGCGCCATCCGTGAAGGCTACATCGTGGAAACAACGGTGATTGGATTATTGATCACTTTGGTATTTACGGGCATTATCGGATTGATCCTGTTTGCATTTTTGACCCGGCGAATCCGTAAAATGAGTAAAGTCGTGAATGAATTTGAAAACGGAAAGCTGGATAAACGGGTTCCCGAGAAAAGTGGTGACGAATTAGGATATTTAGCCAATTCCTTCAATAAAATGGCAGATACCATAGTGGCGAACATGGAAGATTTAAAAAAGACGGATGATTTGCGACGGGAACTGGTCGCCAATGTTTCACACGATTTGCGCAGTCCCCTGGCAACGATTAAGGGTTACCTGGAAACGATTCAGATTAAAGACGGAAATTTATCTGAAGAGGAACGACAAAAATACATGTCGATTATTTTAAATATTACCGAAAATCTGGAAAAGTTGGCCGAGCAACTTTTCGAATTATCCAAATTAGATATGAGGGATACGGCTACCTATCTGGAGCCATTTTCAATTGCCGATTTAGTTCAGGATGTGTTGATGAAATATAAGCCGGTTGCGGAGACTTCGAACATCAATCTGGAAGTACGTTTACCGGAAAGTTTGCCCCAGGTTTATGCGGATGTGGGGTTGATTGAACGAGTCTTATCAAACCTGATGGAAAATGCGCTGCGATATACTCCCCAGGAGGGTCGGATTACAATCGAAATCTCTCAGGAACAGGATAACATGCGAGTTGCGGTAGAGGACACTGGCTGTGGTATTGAAGAAGATGAACTACCGCACATATTCGATCGGTTTTATCGGGTTGAAAAAAGCCGTGCCCGGGCCACAGGCGGTTCCGGCTTGGGTCTGGCAATTGTTAAAAAAATTATGGAAATTCACAACACTTCCATATCGGTGGATAGCCAGGTCAATGTCGGCACCCGATTTTCATTTACCTTAGAGGTCTGGAAACAACCAATTCCCACAGGCTAAATTCATTACATACCCTAATAGCTCCTTCATCCGCTCTTCGCTTTTCGCTCCTCTCTCTTGGTCTTCCTTCTGTCACTATTCGCCCTTCCTGTAAGATCCCTCCTCTGTCTTCAGCAATATTTTCACGATAGTTCATTTCCATCACATCACCGATTGACATTGGCCTGATTTCATCATATAATGATCTCCGTACCGATGGTATGTTAAATTTAATTACCCAGTAAACACAACATGATGCCATTACAATCATTCAATTTCAGAGACGAGAATAAGCGCAAACAAACAGTAGAGGTATTGTTTGAAGATGAACAATTATTGGTCGTTAATAAACCGGCCGGTATACCGGTAATTCCCTATCACTGGAATCCGGATCTACCCAATCTAAAAGACATGTTACAGGCTCAATATGTCAAACAACTGCGTAAGCACCGGCAGGAAATTCTAACGACTCATCGGATTGATTCGGATTCCAGCGGTGTGGTGATTTTTGCACGAACCTCTCAAATGCACCGAGAATTAAATCGCCTATTTGAACAATCAACAATTGAGAAAATTTACTGGGCAATTATCGAAGGGCATCCTGAAAACGAGAGCGGCTCTATTGATTTGCCCTTGCAAAAGCACCCTACCCGGCCTCAGTTCATGCAAGTTCATCAGCAAGGGAAGCCTTCCTCAACTCACTACGATGTTGTGGAAAGCTTCAAGCATTTTAGTTTGCTCAAAGTTATGCCCAAAACGGGACGCACCCATCAAATCCGCGTCCATCTCAGAGAAATCAATTGCCCCCTGGCTATCGATCCGGTTTATGGGTACCGAGAAAGCTTCGATCTGTCGGTCATCAAGCACAATTACATCAAAAAGAATCCTTTTGAAATGAACCAACCCTTGATCTCCCGCTTAACCCTTCATGCTTATCAACTTCGTTTTAAAGATCCGTTCACCAATCAGCTCAAAGAATTTACGGCCCCGCTGGCAAAAGATTTTCATGCATTGCTTAAAGCATTGCGTAAATGGGATAAACACTAACAAATGGGGAAAATTTTTTCCTGATATGCGGAATATAGACACCGGATCAGGATATTCTCATCAGCCGGCAAAAATTTTTATTTATTTTAAAAACAAAGGCTTAAGTCTGATTAAGTGAATATTGGTATTATTTTTGTCCGTAGACATTCTTATGCCTAAACAGACACACTATTCAATCGTTTCCGGTTTTGTAATGATTATTACAGAAAATCTCTCCAAAAATTTCCAAATATTTTATGAGTTTTGTCGATGAACTTTATATATATTCAAGGCGTAACATACAAGATGGTTTTTAATATTATGGCAGGTTGCTTTCTTCGTAATTTTAATTTTTCCATCAACGTTAATCTTCAATCTTCTTCAATAAGAGCTTATCATCGTTTTTAACAAAAGGAAGGTCTCAACAATGTTAAGATCAAGCTCTAAGCAGATAGTTTCCGGATTTATCCTGGCCGCACTCTTTCTAACCATATTCCCTGTAATGGGACAATTTTTTTATTTCGGTAGAAACAAAGTACAATATACGGATTTCAAATGGCAGATTTTAAAGACAGATCATTTTGATATCTATTATTATAAAGAGATGGAAGATCTGGCCGAGCGGGGCGCTTTTTTTGCTGAAGAAAGTTACGCTTACCTGGAGAATAAATTCAATTTTACCATCAATCGCAGGATTCCTCTCATCTTTTACAGTTCTCACCTCCATTTCCAGCAAACCAATGTTACCCCCGGACACATCCCTGAAGGGGTGGGGGGCTTCTTTGAATTTTTGAAAGGAAGAGTGGTTATCCCCAGCAATGGCAGTTTAAATGCCTTTCGTAAGGTAATCCGCCATGAGCTTGTTCACGTATTTATGCATGCCAAGGTTCATTTTGTTAACAAAGAACACAGTCGCTTTGACGGCACTTATCCCCCGTTGTGGTTCACCGAAGGACTCGCTGAATATTGGTCCAGTAAATGGGATGCACAGGCGGAAATGATTATCAAGGATGCGGTCCTTCATAACTATATAACCCCCTTATCAAAAATGTATACGATTACCGGTAGCTTTACCATGTACAAAGAAGGGCAATTGATTTTAGAATATATTGCCGAAAACTACGGGGAGGAAAAAATTCTCCTTTTAATGGAGAACATCTGGAAGCACAGTAAATTCTCCGATGTGTTTCAGGAGGTTATCGGTAAATCTTACGAAGAATTTGACAAAGAATGGTTGTATGCACTGAAGAAGAAATACTATCCCATGTTAAAAGAGAATGATTTCTCCCGCATGGTCTCCGAAACTATCGTTAAAAAGGGATACAACTTTAAGCCGGCCTATTACAATTCTTCAGAAGGTGATAAAGTCGTGTTTGTCGGAAATCGCACCGGCTATACCAATCTATATATGACCGACTTAAGCAAAGAGGATGGGGATACTAAGATCCTTATCGAAGGGGGACGCAACTCGGACTTTGAATCATTCCATATATTTTCCAGCAAAATTGATGTCTCTGAGGATGGGAAATTAGCCTTTTCTTCCAAAAGCGGTGAAAATGATGCGCTCTACATATATGATATTCCCAGTGAAGAGGTATTGAGAAAATATCACTGGGATGATATTGTAGGCATCTCCTCCCCTTCCTTTTCCCCGGATGCACAGCGCGTGGTCTTTTCCGGTTTAAGCTTTCGTGGTGTTAAGGATTTATATATCCTGGATCTCAGAACGGATGAATTGATGCGAATAACCAATGACATTTATGAAGATAATGCACCAACCTTTTCCCCGGACGGCAATAAAATCGCCTTCTCTTCCGACCGAACCGTGTACGGCCTGCAATGGTGCTATAACATCTTTGTGCACGATTTGGAAACTCATTTAACCCATTATGTAACATCCGGTGAGTATCAGGATTATACCCCAACCTGGTCGCCGGACGGCAACTCAATTGCATTCACTTCGGACCGGGATTCCGCGCTAAACATATGGACAGCCGATATTTCTAAGGTCAATCAGTGGCATGAAAACAGTTACGAAAAAATTCCGGTTAAACAAGTAACTTACTTTGCCAATGCTTCATTCGATCCGGAATGGATTGATAACGATCATATGTGTTTTTCTGTATTTGAGAACAGGGGGTTTCAAATACGGAAACTCAATAAGGTTCAACAGCGCATTGATAATTCAGAAGAGAAAGAAGATGATAACCTTCGCTTAGCTCACAATCATTGGAAGCCCGGAAAAATATCGGGCAGCAAAGTCATTGATAAATTGAAATATGAGAAAAATTATGACCTGGATATCGCCCAAACCCAGGTAAATCAGAATCCGTTTTGGGGCACAAACGGTGGAGCAATGCTCACCTTTACCGATATGTTAGGCAACGATCAATACTACATTTTGCTATACAACAATGCCCAGAGTCGTTCCGATTTTTTACGCAGCATGAACTTTGCGCTAACCAAAGTGTCCCTGGGCAAACGGACCAATTATGCCTACGGTGCGTTCCGCTATGCCGGCCGGTTCTTTAACTTTAAAGACAGCTTTTTCTTTGAAGATCGGGTGGGCGGATTTTTTACCATCAGTTATCCGTTCTCCCATTTTAAACGACTGGAATTCACCACTAATTTCAGTTATTCTGATAAAGAAGTAACCCCTGTAGACAGACGCTTTGCCTGGCTGACTTCTAATTCTTTATCCTTCGTACATGATAATTCGATTTGGGGATACACCGGCCCAATTGAAGGATCGCGCTATAATTTCACGGTCGGGAATACCTACGACATCCGTTTTTCCAATGTCAATTACTGGACCTTTTTGGCAGATTACCGTCACTATTATCGGCTTCATCCCAAATTAACTTATGCAGTACGCTTTTTAGGATTAATGAATGAAGGCCGTGAAACCCGCTGGTTTACCCTGGGAGGTAGCTGGGATTTACGCGGTTACGATCGATGGTCAATTCGGGGAGAAAAAATTGTTTTTACTTCTCACGAACTCAGATTCCCATTCATCGATTACCTGGGCATCAAGTTTCCGTTTCTCTCGATGGTATTTCCGGGTATACGCGGCGCTCTCTTTTTCGATGCCGGCAATGCCTGGAATGATGAACTCAACGGCCTCCTGGGAAGCTTTGGTTTCGGTGCCCGTCTGAACTTGGGCGGATTTCTGGTACTGCGCCTGGACATTGGCCGTCGAACCGATTTTGAATCTGTCAGTAACGACTGGTTTACCCAGTTCTTCTTCGGCTGGGATTTTTAAAATTGAGTGGTCTGTCAAATAAGCTACGAGACATAAGAGATTTCTCGCTTCCGCTCGAAATGACTTCCATAACTGTCATTTTCCCGAAGGGAGCGGCACGAAGTGCTCCCCTTGGGAAAGCGCATTGAGAAATCTGTATAGGTAAAAACTTTTTTGACAAACTATTGAGTGGTGATAGTTAACTGAGCAAGCAATGACTAAAGTTATTACAAAATTTTCAATTTTCTTCATCCTTTCGGCTCTGATGCTGGGTTGTAGCGGACTTATTTCGCTAAATATGCCTCACCAGTCCACGGTTGACATTAATAAAGATTGGGTCATGTTAGGACGCAATTACCAGCGCCAACATTTTTCAACCCAAAATATAGAACCTCCGCTGGAAATCGCCTGGAAAGAAGGCGTCAATTCCGTTGTGACCGATCATCCGCTGGCGATGGGCAAATACATCTTTGCCCCGACCAAAAGCGGTAGATTGTATTTGATTGATTATAATAGCGGCCAGGGAATCGGTAGTGGTGATATTGGTCCCTCCCTGGAACATGTACCGGCAATTCATCAGAATATTATGTACGCGGGAACAAGCATTGGCAACGAAACGCTGATCGGATTTGATCTCAGTCGATCTAAACGGGTGCTTAGTGCAAAATACCCCTACATAAACACTTCTCCCCTGATTTGGAATGACAAAATCTATTTTGGAACTGTTGATAACCTATTTATTTGTGCGTATTTAGAAACCGGAAATGAAATCTGGCGATATGAGACAAATGGTCCAATCCGCAGTTCACCAGCTTTCCATAAGGGGACGGTTGTCTTTGGCGACGATAAAGGCTGGCTCTACGCAATGGATGCAACCTCCGGCGCCGAATTGTGGAAGAAAGAACTAAACGGAACCATTTATTCCCACCCGGTTCTGGGAGATTCGCTGGTCTATGTCGGCACAGTCAGTGGTACCATGTACAGTTTAAGTTTAAATACCGGCAAAATTAAATGGGATCAATCTTTTTCCGGTTCCATATACGGCAGCCCGGCACTATATAAAAACATATTATATTTCGGCAATAATGCGCATGAAGTGATTGCGCTCCACAAAGATAGCGGTGAATTAATCTGGAAATTTAAAACCAAGGGGATCGTAAATACAGCCCCCCTCCCCTCTCCCGATTATCTGTATGTGACTTCCTGGGACAAACATTTGTATGTCTTAAACCGATTTTCCGGAAAACTGGTTTTCGAATATCTTCTGGACAAACCCTCCAAATCTTCGCCAATTATTTATAAAGAGTATTTGTTAGTTCACGCCGCTAACAATGACCTGATTGCTTTCGCAAATGAACAATTCATCCAAGCACGGAGAAAACAAAAATGAAACTCCATATAATCGTTTGTCTGGGGATATTTTTGGCCTTTTCAATAATCGGGATGGCCCGGGATACCGGTATGGTCTCTATCACTTCAGAACCGAGTAACAGTTGGGTCAGAATAGATTCGATACTGGTAGGAAGAACACCGATTTCGAAATTTAAGCTGAATACAGGATTGCATCAAATTCAAGTTTACCCCCCGCAGAATGGCATCTGGAATCTGGAAAAACGTATTTATGAATTATCAATTAAACCCAAACAAGATACCTCACTTCATGCTGTCTTTGGCAAACCGGTGCTGGTTAACTCCATTCCTTATGGGGCACAGCTCTTCTCCGACACAACTCAATTTGGTTTTACTCCCCTGTATATCCCGTTTGCAGTGCACAAAGGCAAACAGTTCAGAATTGAGAAAGAAGGGTTTAAATCATATCGCTTTAGCTTGGATTCAGACAAACCTGTTTTGGCACATTTGACAAAAAGAGAAGAGTTTATTAAAAATAAACCGGATTCGAAATTTCTGGGCTTCATCTCCAAAAAACATTTAAAGAGCAAATTTACCCTGCTTGCCTTAACCGTTGCCACCCATTGGGCTTCCTTCTATTTCAAGAACGTTGCCGATGACAATTTCGAGAAATACCGTCAAACCGCAAATCCGCGATTAATGGATAGATACTGGGATAATACTCAAAAATATGATCGTTTATCAGAGATTGCCTTGGGCGCCTCTTTTGCCAGTCTGGCCGGATTGGTGTATATGGTGATTTGGAAATGATTAAAGGTTTCCTAAACCTTTGAGGTT
>JABAHQ010025398.1_pt1 | contig 23282 bp, 22 predicted proteins | sample 7062091 | NCBI WGS metagenome assembly JABAHQ01 (sample SAMN14534359, study PRJNA622989) | marine sediment metagenome | biome: marine biome [ENVO:00000428]; feature: marine pelagic biome [ENVO:01000023]; material: deep marine sediment [ENVO:00002113] | place: India: Gulf of Kutch | collected...
ACCTGCTCCGGGGCGCGGCCGACGAAGCGGGCGGGGTCGGTGAGCTCCTCGAGCTCCGATCGGTCGAGGCGGAAGGCGTCGTCCCCTGCGATCCGCTCCAGGAGATCGGCCTCCTCGCCGTCCTTCATCCGCTCGGCGGCGGCCATGGCGTGGCGTCGGATCCGCTCGTGGAGCGTCTGGCGGTCGCCCCCCCGGGCGACGGCCCGCATCAGCACCCCCTCGGTGGCCATGAAGGGGAGGTGTGCGGCCAGGTTGCGGCGCACCACCTCCCGGTTCACGACCAGGCCCCGGGCCACGTTCTCCACCAGGACCAGGACCCCGTCCAGGGCCAGGTAGGCGTCGGGGATCGAGACCCGACGGTTCGCCGAGTCGTCGAGGGTCCGCTCGAGCCACTGGGTCGCCGCCGTCACCGCCGGGTCCTGGGCCAGGGTGATGACGTGGCGGGACAGGGCGCAGATCCGCTCGGCCCGCATGGGGTTGCGCTTGTACGGCATGGCCGACGACCCGATCTGCTCCTCCTCGAAGGGCTCCTCCACCTCCCGGAGGTGGGCCAGGAGGCGCAGGTCGGTGCCCATCTTGGACGTCGAGGCCGCGACCCCCGCCAGGGTGGCGAGGAGAGCGGCGTCGACCTTCCGGGGGTAGGTCTGGCCCGTGACGCCGTAGCGGCGCTCGAAGCCCATGCGTGACGCCACGGCCTCGTCCAGCCGATCCACCTTCTCGTGGTCGCCGTCGAAGAGCTCGAGGAAGGACGCCTGGGTGCCCGTGGTGCCCCGCACCCCACGGAAGCGGAGGCGCTCCAGGCGGAACTCCACCTCCTCGAGGTCGAGGAGGAGGTCCTGGATCCAGAGGGTGGCCCGCTTCCCCACGGTGGTGGGCTGGGCGGGCTGGAAGTGGGTGTAGGCCAGGGTGGGCACCTCCCGGTGCTCCCGGGCGAACCGGGCCAGGGCGTCCACGCAGCGGACGATCCGGTCCCGGATCAGCTCCACGGCCTCCCGGTGGAGGAGGAGGTCGGTGTTGTCGCCGATGTAGGCGCTGGTGGCTCCCAGGTGGAGGATCCCTCGAGCGGCGGGTGCGTCGTCGCCGAAGAGGTGCACGTGGGCCATGACGTCGTGGCGGAAGCGTCGCTCGTACTCCGCGGCCCGCTCCAGGTCCGCGTCGTCGAGCCGGTCCCGCATCTGGACCAGGGCCTCCTCGGGAATCTCCAGCCCCAGCTCCTCCTGGGACTCGGCCAGGGCCAGCCAGAGCCGACGCCAGGTCCCGAAGCGGTGTTCGGGCGAGAAGATGCGCTGCATCGGCTCCGAGGCGTAGCGCTCGGCCAGGGGGTGCACGTAGCGCGGTCCCTCGGCGCTCACGGTCGCCCCCAGTAGAAGGTGCGCACGCTCAGGCCGCCGTTGCGCTCGAAGTAGAGGCGGACGGTGCCCGTACCGGCCACGGCCCGGAGCGCCCGGGCTGCCCCTTCGGCGGAGCGGATCCGCGTGTTGTTGACCTGCACGATCACGTCGCCCGCCACGATCCCGAGCTGGCGGCTCAGGGCGGCGGAGACGCCCACGATGAGGGCGCCGCTCTCGCTGGCCAGCCCCCGCTCGGCCCGTACCTGGGGAGTGACGGTGATCAGCTCCAGGTCCTGGAGGGCACGGATCCGCTCGGCCCGGAGGGAGGGGAGGGGCTCGGTCTCCAGGATCACGGGCTCGGCCCGTCCCTCGAGCCGCACGGTGACCTCGTCCCCGGCGCGCACGTCCAAGAGGAGCGCCTCCACGTCCAGGGCATTGGCCAGGCGCCGCCCGTCGGCTTCCAGGAGGCGGTCGCCCTCGTCGATCCCCGCCCGGTCCGCGGGAGAGTCGGGCGCGACCCGGGACACCCGCACGCCCCGGGTCCGGCCCCAGGCGTCGGCGTCCACGGGCTCCACGTCCATCCCCGTCCAGGCCCGGCGCACCTCGCCGTGGCTCGCCAGGTCGAAGGCGATGCGCACCGCCCGGTCGATGGGAATCGCGAAGCCCATCCCCTGGCTGCCCCCGGACCGTGAGAAGATCGAGGTGTTCACTCCTATGACCTCACCGAGGGCGTTCACCAGGGGGCCTCCGGAGTTGCCGGGATTGATCGGCGCGTCGGTCTGGATCATCCCCAGGTAGACGCCACCGTCGTCGGCCTCGGAGGACGGGATGATGTGCCGATCCACCGCGCTCACCACCCCGGCCGTCACCGTGGGCTCGGCGTTGGAGAGGAGGTAGCCGAAGGGGTTGCCGATCGCCACGGTCCACTCGCCGATGAGGAGCCCGTCGGAGGTCCCCAGGGGCGCGACCGGCAGGTCCTCGCCCTCGATCCGCAGGACCGCCACGTCGGCCACCTCGTCCCGGCCCACGAGCTCGGCGTCGAAGTCCCGGCCGTCGGGGAGGGTGACCTTGATCCGCTCCGCGCTCCGGATCACGTGCTCGTTGGTCAGGACCAGGGCGGTGGAGCCCCGCCGGTCGTAGACGAAGCCCGAGCCCAGGCCGGGAACGCGGCGGGAGTAGCCGGGGGGGAGGAAGAACTCCTCCCAGAGGCTCCGGGGCCGGGCCCGCTCGGTGCGGATCACGTTGACGCTGACCACGGCCGGCGCGGCCCGCCGAGCGGCCCGGACGATGGCGGTGCTCCGTGACGCCTCCGTCGCGCGGGTGGCATCGGATCGCTCCTGGACCTCCGCCCCCGGCGCCGGACGGGAGCCGGTCCTCTGGGTCGGCGCCGTAGCCGGCGACGCCCGGGCCGTTTCCACGCCGGAGCCGCCAGCGGGCGTGTCGGCCTCCTCGCCGGGCCCGCAGGCCATGGCTCCCGCCACCGCCAGGGTCACGAGCGGGGAGCTGGCGCGCACGGTCGGTCCCCTCCTACAGGTCGATCCCCAGGGTCTCCCAGTCGCTGAGGAAGCGCTGGAGGCCCTCGTCGGTCTTGGGATGACGGACCAGCTTGTGAAGGACGTCCACGGGGATCGTGGCGGCGTCGGACCCGATCAGCGACGCCTCCACCACGTGGCGGGGATGGCGGATCGACGCCGCCAGGATCTGGGTCTCCATCTCGTAGTTGTCGTAGATCTGCCGGATCTGGGCCAGGAGATCCACGCCGTCCCCGGAGATGTCGTCGATCCGGCCGATGAAGGGCGAGATGAAGCTGGCGCCGGCCTTGGCGGCCAGGAGCGCCTGGGTGGGGGAGAAGCAGAGGGTGACGTTGACCCCTACCCCCTGGCACCGGAGACGCCGGCACGCCTGGAGACCTTCCTCGGTGAGGGGCACCTTGACCACGATGTTGTCATGGATCGCGGCCAGGCGGGTGCCCTCGTCCACCATGGCGTCGGCCTCCACCGCCACCACCTCGGCGCTGATCGGGCCGTCCACGGCCTCGGCGATCTCCCGGAAGAGCTCGGCGGGCTCCCGGTCGCCCAGGAACTTCGCCATGTGGCTGGGATTCGTCGTCACCCCGTCGATCAGGCCGGCGACGGCGGCGCTCTTGATCTCGTCCACGTCGGCGGTGTCGAGGAAGATCTTCATTCTGGCTGTCCTCTCAGGATTCCGGTGCGCGCTCGGTCCGACGGGATCCCACGGCGTCCCCCTCCCCGGCCACCGGCCCGTACTCCACACGGGTCAGAAAGAGCCCCTGTGGGGGCGCCGGCGGAGAGGTCCAGAGATCCGTGTCGGAATCGTTCAGCAGCCCGTCGATCTCGGTCGGGGCGCGGCGCCGCCGGGCCACGTCCACCATCGTGCCCACCAGGTAGCGGACCATGTGGTGGAGGTAGCGGTCCGCGGTGATCGTGAAGCGCAGGCCCGGACCGCTCCACGCCTCCCAGACGGCCCGGTCCACCCGGCAGCGCGTCCCGCGCTCGGGCTGTCCGGACTTGGCGAAGGCCCTGAACGATCGGCGACCGGGGATCAGGGCGGCCGCCCGGTCCAGGAGACCCCGGTCCAGGGCGTCGTCCACGGGCCAGCAGTAGCGTCGATGGAAGGGTGATCGAGCCTCGGCCTCGGTTCCCACCCGGTACTCGTAGCTCCGGGCCACGGCGTCGAAGCGGGGATGAAAGCCGGGGTGGGTCCGCCGGGCCGCCTGGATCCACACGTCCTCGGGGAGGACCGCGTTCAGCGCCCGGGCAAGGGTCTCGGACGTCCACTTCGCCGGGAGCTCCACCGAGGCCACCTGGCCGGTGGCGTGGACGCCCCGGTCGGTCCGCCCGGAGCCCGTCACGGTGCGCGAGACCCGGGCCACCCGCTCCACGGCGTCCTGGAGGACACCCTGCACGGTGCGGCGCTCGGGCTGGATCTGCCAGCCGTAGAAGCCGGAGCCGTCGTAATGGATGTCGAGCCGGAAGCGGATCTCCTCCCCGGAAGTCACGCCGCAAAGGTAGATCCGCCCGGAGGGATGTCAAGCCGAGATCTTCCCGTAATATCGGGGATATCCCGGTACGCATCCTCGAGCTCCGTTCCCCTCTTCCCGGACGCGTCTCCTCGCCTCGGATTCCCCCGGCGGGCGCCCCCGGTTTCTTCCCTCCGCCGGTGGATGATAGGATAGCGGGACCCCGAGGGCCGCGTTCCGGGAGGCCTCCGGGGGCGGGGGCCACGAGGGAGTCGGAGGAGGAGCGGAAGCGAACGATGTCGGAAGGGACGGACGGCGTGGACGACGCGATCGACATGGGCGCGGTGATCGACCGCGTTTCCCGGGGACACGCGCTCGACGCCCGCGAGGCGGAGGCGGCGTTCCACCGGGTGATGGAGGGAGCGGCCACAGCCGTGGAGATGGCGGCCCTCCTGGTGGCTCTGCGGACCAAGGGCGTGGCCCCGTCGGAGTTGGCCGGAGGCGTGCGTGCGCTCCGGCGGGCCATGGTGGCGGTGGAGGCCCGGGATACGGGCGTCCTGGTGGACACCTGCGGGACCGGGGGCGGGACGCTGACCACCTTCAACATCTCCACCGCGGCCGCCCTGGTGGCGGCGGGCGCGGGTGTCTCGATCGCCAAGCACGGAAACCGCTCCTTCACCTCCCGCAGCGGGAGCGCGGACGTCCTGGAGGCCCTGGGCGTGCGCATCGAGCTGGAGCCCGAGCGGATGGCCCGCATCCTGGACGAGGTGGGGGTGGTCTTCATGTTCGCGCCCCTCCTCCACCCCGCGATGCGACACGTGGCTCCGGTCCGTCGCGAGCTCGGGATCCCTACGATCATGAACATCCTGGGACCGCTCACGAATCCGGCCGGGGCCCGGCGCCAGGTTGTGGGCGTGGCCGATCCGGATCTCCTGGAGCTCGTGGTCCGGGCCCTTCAGGAGCTCGGCCACGTCCGGGCCCTCGTCGTCCACGGGGAGCCCGGGATGGACGAGCTCAGCCCGTCGGGTCCCACCCGGTTGGCGGAGCTGAGGGAAGGGCGGGTATCCCACCGGAGGGTGAGCCCGGAGGAGATGGGCCTGGAGCGGGTCCCCGCCGAGACCCTGTCCGGAGGGGTGCCGGAGGAGAACGCCCGGATCATCCGGGAGGTGCTGGAGGGCGAGACCCGGGGCGGAGCCGCCGCGGCCATCCTCCTCAACGCCGGAGCGGCGATCTACGTGGCGGGGAAGGCCGACTCCCTCGAGGCGGGAGCGCGGCGAGCCCGTGATGTGGTCGAGAGCGGGGCCGCGCTGGAGAAGCTGGAGGCCCTCCGGGCCGCCACACGGGCTCCGGGGTGAGCGACAGGACCGGATCCGCCGACGCTCAGTGGACGGTGGCGTCCCGATCCTCCCGACGGGCTTTCGGGCGCTCCCGCGGGGGAGCCGGCCGGACCACCGACTTCAGGGTCCACGGACCGGGGAAGGGGGCCGAGGGTGCCTTCTCCACCCAGACGATCTCGGCGGTCCCGGCCGAGATCCGTCCCACGGCGAACGCTCTCCGCACCTCAGTACTTCCGGATCACGCCCACCACCACTCCCTGGATCTCCACGTCGTCGCCGTCGACGACGATGGGCCGCATGGTGGGGTTGGCGGGCTGGAGGCGAATCCGGTTTCCCGGCTCCCGGTAGAGCTTCTTGACCGTGGCGGACTCGCCCTCGACAAGGGCGACGACCATCTCGCCGTTCTCGGCCGTGGGCTGGGAGCTGACGACGATGTAGTCCCCGTCCCGGATCTGCTCGTCGATCATCGAGTCCCCCTGGACCCGGAGGACGTAGTTCCGCTTGCCCTGGCGGACCATGTCGGGAGGAACGGGGATCGTCTCGTTGTCCTGGACGGCCTCGATGGGGACGCCGGCGGCCACGTTTCCGAGGAGGGGCAGGTCGGCGCCGGCGGGGACCGCTCCCCTGCCCAGGAGCTCGATCGAGCGGCTCTCGTTGTAGGCCTTCCGGATGTAGCCCTTGCGCTCCAGATTGCTCAGGTGCTCGTGGACCGTGGCGAGGGAGGAGTAGCCGAAGGCGTCGGCGATCTCCTCGAAGCTCGGAGCGTAGCCGTGCTCGTCGATGAACCCCTCGATGTGGTCGAGGATCTCTTTCTGGCGCTTGGTCAGCGGCATGGCCCGGTCTCCGTCCCGAGAAACCCGAAGAGGCACCGAATCCAGGATACCCGAAAGTTGACCGAAACGCAACCCGGCGGCGGGGCGACGGGGCCCGGACGATGAGCGTTCTCGACCGCATCGTGGCGACGAAAAGGGAGGAGATCGCCCGGCTCCGGAGCTGGAAGGGAGCCCTCGAGGCCGGCCTCGAGGACGCTGCGGCTCCTCGGGACTTCGCCGCCGCCCTGCGCAGGGAGGGCGATGTGGCGGTGATCGCCGAGGTGAAGCGCCGGTCTCCGGGGGCGGGGGAGATCCGGCCGGGGCTGGACGCCGCAGGGCTCGCCGCCGCCTACCGGGAGGGGGGCGCCTCCGCCGTGAGCGTGCTCACGGACCGGGAGTACTTCGACGGCGGCCTCGACGACCTCCGGGCGGTGCGGGGCGCGGTCGAGCTTCCGATCCTCCGGAAGGACTTCGTCCTGGACGACGTCCAGGTGGTGGAGGCCCGGGCCGCGGGGGCGGACGCGGTGCTCCTGATCGTGCGGATCCTCGCCCCCCGGGAGCTGCGGTCCCTCCTGGAGCGGGCGGGCGAGCTCGGGATGGCCGCCCTCGTGGAGGTCCACCACCGGGAGGAGCTCGCTCGGGCATTGGACGCCGGAGCCCGGGTGGTCGGGGTCAACAACCGCGATCTGGCCACCTTCGAGGTGAGCCTGGAGGTGACCGCCGAGCTGGCCGCCCACACTCCCGCGGACGTGGTCCTGGTGTCCGAGAGCGGGATCGGAACCGGCGAGGACGTGGCCCGGGTTGGCGCCGCCGGGGCCGACGCCGTCCTCGTCGGCGAGTCGCTCCTCCGCGCCACCGATCCGGGCGCCGCGGTGTCCGAACTGGTGGGCAGAAGCCGGGTAGGACGGGGCGATGCCTGAGCCCGTTTCCGCGCTCCGCGTGAAGATCTGCGGACTGACCCGCCCCGAGGACGCCGTGGTGTCGGCCGCGGCGGGGGCGGACTACCTGGGCGCCGTGCTCGTTCCCTCCTCGCCCCGGGCCGTGGACGCGGACTCGGCCCGGCGGATCGGCGAAGCCCGGCCCGGCGGCCTCGTCCTGGTCAGCGCCGACGCCGAGCCCCGAGGGCTGGCGTCCAGGGCCCGGCGGGCGGAGGCGGCGGTCCTGCAGCTCCACGGCGAAGAGAGCCCCGGTGACGTCCGCCGCCTGGGCGAGGAGGGAGAGTGGAGTGTCTGGAAGGCGCTTCGGGTCCGCAGCGCCGACGACGTGGAGAGGGCTCTGGATCGCTTCGCTCCCGTGGCCGACGCCCTCCTCCTCGACGGATGGCGTCCCGGGGAGCTGGGCGGGACCGGCGCCTCCTTTCCGTGGGAGGAGGTCGGGGAGGTTCGCCGATCGTTTCCCGCCTCCCTGAAGCTCGTCGTCGCCGGCGGCCTCACGCCGGAGAACGTGGGACGGGCGGTGGAGCTCCTCCGCCCCGACGTGGTGGACGTGAGCTCCGGCGTCGAGCGCCGTCCCGGAATCAAGGACAACGGCCGGGTCCGGGCCTTCGTGGCCGCGGCCCGGGGCGCGCTCCATCCCACGTGACCTTCCCCCGAAGCCCCGACCCGCTCCCGCGCCGACCATGACCCAGACGAGCTCCCCTGCTCGATCCCCGGGACGCTTCGGGCCCTACGGCGGACGCTACGTTCCCGAGACCCTCGTCGCCGCCCTGGACGAGCTGGAGGCGGCCTGGGCCGCCGCGTCCCACGACGACGGCTTCTGGGCCGAGCTCCGGGGGCTGCTCCGGGACTACGCGGGCCGCCCCACGCCGCTCTACCGGGCCACCCGCCTGGAGGCGGAATTGGGCGCGCCCGTTTGGCTCAAGCGGGAGGACCTCCTCCACACCGGAGCCCACAAGATCAACAACACCGTGGGTCAGGTCCTCCTGGCGCGACGGATGGGCAAGGAGCGGATCATCGCCGAGACCGGGGCCGGACAGCACGGGGTCGCCACGGCCACGGCCTGCGCCCTCTTCGACCTGGAGTGCGTGGTCTACATGGGCGAGGAGGACGTCGAGCGTCAGGCCCTCAACGTCTACCGGATGGAGCTCCTCGGCGCCGAGGTGCGCCCCGTATCCGCGGGAACCCGGACCCTCAAGGACGCCACCAACGAGGCGATCCGGGATTGGGTGACGCACGTGGAACACACCCACTACGTGATCGGCTCGGTGGTGGGCCCGGCTCCCTTTCCCCGCATGGTTCGCGACTTCCAATCCGTGATCGGTGAGGAGGCCCGGGGCCAGATGCTGGAGCGGGAGGGGCGGCTCCCCGCCGCGGTCGTCGCCTGCGTCGGAGGCGGCTCGAACGCGATCGGGATCTTCCACGCATTCGTGGACGACGAAGAGGTCGATCTGGTGGGGGTGGAGGCGGCCGGTGAAGGCCTCGAGACGGGCCGCCACTCCGCACCCCTGGCGGCCGGCATCCCGGGTGTCCTCCATGGATCTTTGAGTTATCTTCTGCAGACGGAGGACGGCCAAGTGGCGCCCGCCCATTCGGTCTCGGCCGGATTGGACTACCCCGGCGTGGGCCCCGAGCACGCGCACCTGAAGGACTCCGGAAGGGCCGCCTACGATTCCGTGACCGACGGGGAGGCCCTGGAGGCGTTCCACCGGCTGTCCACGACGGAGGGGATCATCCCCGCCCTGGAATCGGCCCACGCGGTCGCCTGGGTGCTGAAGAAGGGCGGCGCGTACCGAGACCGGGGGCCGATCCTCGTCTCCCTGAGCGGTCGGGGAGACAAGGACGTCTCCCACGTCGCCCGGATGGAGGGACGCCGATCCTTGCTCTGAGCGGTCGCCCCGGGGCGACCGGAAGCCCGCCGGAGAGACACCCGTGTCCGAGCCCCCCCTCGACATGTCCGACCGCGGAGTGACCGGAGCCTCCCTGGACTGGGAGGAGGAGGTTCCGGCAGAGACGCTCGAGGCTGTGAAGGACCTCTTCGTCGCCCTGGGCAAGGCGCTGCGGGCCCACCAGCTCTACGACTCGAACAACCCCGTCTACCAGCGCTTCGTCACGGGGCTCCGGGACGCGTTCGGCGGAGTCTGGTCCGAGATGGATCGCCTTCCGGTCCAGGTCCAGGAGGACCGCTTCCTCTGGAGCGGCGAGGTGGTGTACCGGAGCGAGAGCCGGTCCGACTCGGTGGCCTTCCTCTTCTACAAGGACGGGATCCGGGAGATCACCTTCCTCCCCGGGATCGAAGACGACGAGCTCCTGACCTTCCTCGGCGTCCTCCAGCGGGCCCGCAACCTCAAGCCGGAAGGGGACGACCTCCTGACGATCCTCTGGGAGGAGGATCTCGAGACCTTCCGATATCACTACATCGACGTTCTGGCCGAGGGGGTGGAGCTCCCCGAGGCGGGACCCGGCAACGAGCAGTCCGAGTTCGAGGCCGTGCTCCAGGGTGAGGTCGGCGACCTGGAGGCGGGAGCGGTGGACGATTCCGGGGAAGCGGGGACGGCGCGGGAGGCGCCGCCCGGTCAGGTCAGCACCGAGGACTTCAACCCCACCCTCTACTCCCTCGACGCCAAGGAGATGGAGACCCTCCGCCAGGGGCTGAAGCGGGAGATGGGCCGGGACCTCCGGCGCTCGGTGCTCGAGGCCCTCTTCGACCGGGTCGAGGATCCCCGGCGCCGGGAGCGTCAGAGCGAGATCCTGGAGATCTTCCGGACCCTCCTCCCCAACTTCCTGAGCCGGGGCGCCCTCCGGCCGGCCGCGGCGCTTCTCCACGAGCTCGACCGGCTCCTCTCCGAGGAGGAGATGCTGGACGAGGAGCGGGCCGAGCAGGCCCGGCGTATCCTGGAGGACGCCAGCGCCCCGGAGACCGTGGGGGAGCTCGTGCGGGCTCTCTCGGACGGCTCGATCCGGGGCGACTCGGAAGTCCTGGGCACCTTCCTCCAGTTCCTCCGTCCCAAGGCCCTGATCCCCCTCCTCCGCGCGTCGGAGCGGACCGAGGACGAAAACGTGCGTGAGGTCCTCCGGGAAGCGGTCCAGGCGATCGCCGGGAGGCACCGCTCCGGCCTCCTGGGGCTCCTCGACGCCGGCGACCCCCTCGTCGTGGCCGGCGCGGTCCGCGTCGCGGGCCGCATGGGGATGGAGGACGCCGGTGCCAGGCTCGTGCGCCTCCTGGAGCACGAGGCGGCGGACGTCCGCCTGGCGGCCGTGGAGGCCGCGCTCTCGCTCCGGGCCGCCACGGTCGCCGAGCCCCTGGAGTGGGCCCTGGAGGACGAGGACCGGCGGGTGCGCATGGCCGCGGCCCGGGCCCTGGGGAGCCTGGGATACGCCCCGGCCACGCCCCTCTTCCGGGAGATCCTGGGCAGCAAGGCGATGCGCAGGGCCGGGGTCGGCGAGATGGTGGCGTTCTTCGAGAGCTATGCCGAGCTGGGAGATCCCGACGCGGTGCCGTTCCTCGACGACATCCTGAACGGAAAGGGGTTCCTGCGCCGCAAGGAGCCGGAGGATCTCCGGGCCTCGGCCGCGCTCGCCCTCGGGCGAATCGGCACCGCCGAGGCCCGGGCGGCCCTGGAGAAGGCGATCGACGAGCCGGAACCGGTGGTCCGGAGCGCGGTGAGCCGGGCGCTCCGGGGAGAGGAGGAGGGCCGTGGCTGACGCCTCCGACGCCGACACCCTGCGTCTCCAGGACGAGGGACGGAAGATCCTCACGGCGTTCTACGCCGCTCTGCGGGCCCTCAAGCTCTATCCCGTGGAGAACGTCACGGTCCAGCAGGCCCTCGACGAGCTCCACGCCGTCATCCGGCCGGTGCTCGAGGCCGAAGAGGGGCTCGAGCTCCGGGTCGTGGGCGACTTCTTCTTCCTGAACGAGACCCGGCTGCGCCTGGACCTGTCCAACTTCTCGACCTTCGGCAGCGTCGCCCGAGCCCTGCACTCCCACGGGATCGGTGGCGTCGAGGTTTCCCCCGCGGTGGAGCGGGAGGAATGGGCTCCCTTCCTCTCCCTCCTCCTCCGGGATCCCGAGGGAGATCAGCCCTACGCGGCCTTCCTCGACCGCATCGCGGCCACCCCCGCCCACCACGTGGACCTTCGCCCGGCGAAGGAGACCCTGGAGCAGGGGCTCGCCGAGGAAGAGGCGATGGCGGCCGCGAAGCGGACCTACGCCCAGTCCGTCGAGGTGGCCAAGAGCGTGCTCGGGGACGTCAGGCTCGGAAGGGCGGTCAACGTCCGCAAGGTGAAGCGGGCCGTCCAGGGCATCGTCGATCAGGTCCTCTCCGACGAGCCGTCGATCATCACGATGACGACGCTTCGGGACTTCGACGAGTACACGTTCACCCACTGCGTGAACGTCTGCATCTTCAGCGTCGTCATCGGGCAGCGCCTCGGCTTGACCAAGCTCCAGCTCTACGAGCTGGGCCTCGCCGCCCTCTTCCACGACGTGGGGAAGATGCGGATCGACGAGGAGGTCATCAACAAGACCGAGTCGCTGAACGACGAGGAGTGGGCGCAGCTCAAGCAGCACCCCACCGAAGGCCTTCTCACGCTCTTCCGCTTCCACGGGTTCGCCGACGTCCCCTACCGCCAGATGCTCGTCGCCTACGAGCATCACATGAAGGTGGATGCGTCGGGCTATCCGGAGAACAGGCGGGAGCGGCTCCCGGGCCTCTTCTCCAAGATCGTGGCCGTGGCGGACGGCTTCGACGCGGGCACTTCGGTGCGCAGCTACCAGTACGAGCCCTGGCCCCCGGACGAGGTTCTCAAGGAGATGCGGGACAACCCGAAGCGGGGCTTCGATCCCCTCCTGGTGAAGCTCCTGATCAACGCCACGGGCGTGTACCCGATCGGGACCCTGGTCATCCTGGACACCCTGGAGCTCGCCGTGGTCTCGGGGGTGAACCCCGAGCCGGAGCTCCTCCACCTTCCCCGGGTGAAGGTGATCTCCGACGAGATGGGGATCCCCCTGGCCGAGCCCCGGGAGCTGGACCTGGCCCGCACCGACCCCGCCACCGGCAAGCCGGTGCGGACGATCATCAAGACGACCGACCCACAGAAGTACGGAATCCGTGTCGGAGACTACCTCGTCCCCTGAGGGCGAGGCCGGCCCGGGTCGCGGCACCGAGGGACCGTCCGGCCCTTCCGCGCCCGTGGACGCACCTCCCCCTTCCATCGCCCGGAGCTTCTCGACCCGCCGGGGAGAGGGGAGGGCGGTCCTCATCCCCTTCCTGACCGCGGGATATCCCCGACCCGACCGGGCGGGCGAGGCCCTCGACGCCCTGGTCCGCGCCGGCGCCGACGTCGTGGAGCTGGGGATCCCCTTCTCGGATCCGCTGGCCGACGGTCCCACGATCCAGCGGGCCTCGTTCCGGGCCCTGGAGGAGGGGATGACGGTGGGGGGCGTCCTGGACCTCCTCCGAGCCTTCCGCGCACGGCACGACACCCCGGTCGTGCTCTTCACCTATCTGAATCCGGTCCTCCGTTACGGCTTCGAGCGCTTCCTCGATCACGCCCGGGAGGCGGGTGCACAGGGGCTCCTCGTCACCGACCTTCCGGCGGGGGCGGATGTCGAGAAGGAGGACGCGGTCCGTGAGGCGGGCCTCGACCTGATTCGCCTCGTGGCCCCAACGACCCCCCCGGAGCGGGTGCCCGAGGTCGTCGAGGGTGCGACCGGCTTCGTGTACTACGTCTCCCGTACCGGGGTGACCGGGGCCCGGACCGAGGTGCGCCGGACCCTGGGCGGCGAGGTCGAGGCCCTGCGGGCCCACGTGGAGCTTCCGATCGCCGTGGGCTTCGGGATCTCCACTCCCGCCCAGGCGGCGCTGGTGGCCGGGGTGGCCGAGGGAGTCGTCGTGGGCAGCGCCCTGATCGACGCCCTGGACGAGGGTGGGTTGGAGGAGGCCGAAGCGTTCCTCGCGGGGTTGCGGAAGGGGATCGATGAGGCGTAGGGGCGCCCGCCGGCTTCCGCCGGCGACCCTCGCCTCGATCCTCCCCGTGGCGCTCGGCGCCCTGGTGGCCGTCCCGTGTCACCGGCCCACCGCGGCTCAGCAGGCCGGCGCCCGGGCGACGAGCGCGCCCCGGGCCGCGGTCCCGGTCCCCTCCGACGCGGGACCCCGCCGGACGGTCTGGCCGGACGCGGCCCCGTCTCGGGGCTCGACGACCTCGGTTCTAGGGCGCCGGCCCCGCCAGGGCCGGTCCGGGCCGGTTCAGATCGGCGTCTCTCCCCGGTCCCCGGCGGTCCTGGCCCTGGGGGGCCTTCTCGGGGGTGCCGCGGGCTTCTTCGCCGGGGGCTATCTCGGGGCGTGGATCGCCGACGAGACGGCCGACCCGGGTCAGGATCTGGCCGCCGTAGGGGGCTTCGCCCTGGGGGGGGCGGCTGGCGAGGTCCTGGGGCTGGCCCTGGGCGTTCACCGGGCCGACCGGGGCGAGGGCTCGTTCTGGAGCGACCTCTTCGCCTCGGCCCTCTCCGGAGCCGCGATCGTGGGGAGCGCGGCCCTGATCGACCTGGACGGGGCGCCGGCGTGGACGCTCGCCGGTTTGGGCGTGGCCGTACAGATCGGATTCACCGTGGGGACGGAGATTCGGAGCCGACCGTAGGTCCATTCGGAAGCGCGGGATCCGGCTCCACGAAGACCGTCTGCACGCGCTCCGGCACCACGCTCCCCGGCGGGGAGCCCCGGGGGCTCCGCACGTACTTGCGCCGGGTCCAGTCCACGGGGACGGTGGCCGCGTGGCGGGCGTCGGAGTTGAGCGCGGCCAGCACGGCAGCCTCGGCCAGGTCCCGGGCCGGAGGGTTGCCCTCGTCGTCCCAGCGGAGGATCACGTGGGCGCCCGGAGCCTGGCGGGCGTGCATCCAGACGTCGTCGGGGCGGGAGTGATGGAAGGTGAGGTCCTCGTTGGCCGCTGCGCCTCGTCCCACGCGGATCTCCAGGCCGCCCGAGCTCCGGTATCGCCGGTACGGGAGCCTCGGTCCGGCATCTTTCCGTCCCTTCCGACGCCTCCTCTCCTCGGGGAGGGCGTCTTGGATCTCCCCGGGACTCGCCTGTCCGCGGCGGGCGCGCTCGGCGAGCCCTTCCAGGGACCGGACCTTCTCCTCCGCCTCCTCGATCAGCCCCGGGAGGCGCTTTCGGGCCCTCTGGACCCGGGCGGCCTCCTCGTAGTAGCGGTCCGCGTTGGCCTGGGGCGTGAGGGCCGGGTCGAGCTCCACGGTCACGGGCTCGCCCTCGAAGCCCTCCAGGACCGTCCGCTCCTCTCCCCGGGGCACCTCCCGGTACCGGGCCAGGATCAGGTCGCCGGTGCGCCGCAGGGGCTCGGGGTCGGGCGCCTCGGTGAGCTCCCCCCGGAGCCGCTCCGTCCTGCGCCGGGCCCGCTCCAGAGCGCGCTCCAGACGGCCCGCGAGCTCCGAGGGAACCACCGCGGCCTCGGGCGTGGTCCCACCCCCCCCCGAGATCGCGCCCTCGAAGGCATCCAGGAGCGTGGGCCGGGGCTCGTCCTCCACGCCGGGGAGGCTCAGGGGATAGGGCTGGAGGCGCTTCGCCGTGTGGAGGATGCGGGGCTCGGCCTCGCCCTCTCCCAGAGAGACCGCCCGGAGCCGGCGCCAGAGGCGATATCCCCGGCGGAGGGCCTCGTGGGCTTCGGCGTCGCCGGCCCCGGGCCGGGCGGCGACCCCGAGGAGGGTGGCCGCGTTGAGGGAGGAGGTGAAGGCCACCCCCCGGAGCAGGGCACGCCGTCTCCCTTCGGGCGGGGCGGACGTCAGGAGCTCCGTCCACTCCTCTTCGTCCATGGGCTTCTCGATCCCCCGACGGGCCGAGGGCTCCGGGGGACGGTAGACCTCTCCGGGAGCGAGGGAGCGTTCCTCCAGCTCCCTGGGCCAGAGCAGCCGACGGATCCGTCCGCTGCCCACCGCGATCCAGACGGCGTTCCACTGGTTCGTCATTAGCTCCACGGCGATCCCCTCGGGCTCGGCGGCGCCCCCGGGCGGCTGGAGCTGGAAGAGGATGAGGCGCTCGTCCGGGGGCGCGTGGATCTCCCGGAGCCGGGCCCTGAGGCTTCGGGCCTCCCCGGGGGGATCGGTGGCCTCCAGGAGCGCCACGTCCCCGCGCTCGGGGTGCAAGCGGAAGACGAGGGTGGCCTCCCGAAAGAAGAGGAGGAGGTTCCGGGGCTCCCGGTCCAGGAGGGCCGCGCTGAGCCGTGCCCCGCCGAGCCGGGCCTCGAGCTCCCGGGCCGTGGCCGCGGTCAGGGGCGCGTCCCAGATCAGGGCCACGAGAGGCCCCCGGGACGAAGGATCCGGGGGTGGCGGACGGGGTGCGGACGGGTCAGCGCGCTCCTCCCGGGGGACGGGACGACAGGGTGGCTCCGGAGCCCGGAAGGTAAGGGGAGAACCCGCCCCCGAGCGAGGTTTGACACCTTTCCCACCCGCGTCTAGCTTTCGGCCGCGACGATCGCCGAAAGGCGGCGGATCCCAACGACTTTCGCCGTCCCGATACCCCACCCGCTCCCGCACCGGAGCAGCCGTGACCGCCTCCGACCCGGCTCCCAGAGAGGGAAGGACCACCCTTCGCCGCCTCCTCGCGATGAAGGAGGCGGGGGAGAAGATCGTGGCGCTCACCGCCTACGAGGTGCTCTTCGCCCGCCTCCTGGAGGAGGTGGGCGTCGATCTGATCCTGGTGGGTGACTCCCTGGGCCAGGTCGTCCTCGGCTACGATTCCACCCTGCCCGTGACCCTGGACGAGATGATCCACCACGCCCGGGCGGTCCGTCGGGGCGCGCCGCGCACCTTCACGGTCCTCGATCTCCCTTTCCTCAGCTTCCAGGTCTCCGAAGAGGAGGCGGTCCGGAACGCCGGCAGGGCGCTCAAGGAGGCGGGCGTCCACGCCGTGAAGCTGGAGGGGGGAGACGGGCGCACCTGCGCTACGATCGAGCGCCTCGTCGCCGCGGGGATCCCGGTCATGGGCCACGTAGGCCTCACGCCCCAGTCGGTCCACGCCCTGGGGGGATACCGGGTCCAGGGCCGGGGCGAGGACGCCGCGGAGCGGATCCAGGGGGAGGCCCGGGACCTGGAGAGCGCGGGCTGCTTCGGGGTGGTCCTGGAGCTCATTCCCTCGTCCCTGGCCGGAGAGATCAGCGAAGCCCTCACGATCCCCACGATCGGGATCGGCGCGGGGCCACGATGCGACGGCCAGGTCCTGGTCCTCCACGACGCCCTGGGCCTCAACCCCGGCTTCGAGCCCCGCTTTCTCAAGCGCTTCGCCCGCCTCTGGGATCGGGCCCGGGAAGGGGTCGAAGCCTACGCCCGGGAGGTCCGGGAGGGAGACTATCCGGCCCAGGAGCACTCCTTCGAGAGCGAGGCATGAAGCTCGCCCGGACCCGGGACGAGCTCGCCGGCGCTCTGGGGGAGCTTCGCCGCTCCGGAGGCGACGTGGCCCTGGTGCCCACCATGGGATACCTGCACGAGGGACACCTTTCCCTCGTTGATCTGGCCCGGGAGCGAGCCCGGGCGACGGTCCTCTCGATCTTCGTGAATCCCACCCAGTTCGGGCCCGACGAGGACTTCGTCACCTATCCCCGGGATCTGGAGCGGGACGTGGAGAAGGCCCGGGAGCGGGGGGTGCACCTGGTCTTCGCGCCCCGGGACGCGGGGGTCGTCTATCCCGACGGTGAGCCCCGGATCACTGTGGATCCCGGCCCGATGGCCGAGCGCCTCTGCGGCGCCCACCGGCCCGGACACTTCCGGGGAGTGCTCACCGTGGTGGCGAAGCTCCTGGGCCTGGCTCGCCCCGACGTGGCGGTCTTCGGCCGCAAGGACTTCCAGCAGGCGGTCCTGATCCGGCGCATGGTCTCGGACCTGGAGCTGGGCACGGAGATCGCCCTGGGCGCCGTGGTCCGGGAGGAGGATGGCCTCGCCATGAGCTCCCGCAACGTCCACCTCTCTCCGGACGAGCGGGCACAGGCGAACGGGCTCCACGCGGGCCTCCGGGCGGCCCGGCACGCGTTCGGGTCGGGGGAGCGGGAGGCGGCCGCTCTCCTGGAGGCTCTACGGGACGAGGTCGAGGCCCGTCCGCTCCTGGCGCTCCAGTACGCGGAGATCGTCGATCCCGGGAGCCTGGCGCCCGTCGACCCGGTTCCGGAGGGGTCCGTGGCCGCGGTGGCCGCGTACTGCGGAGGGGTCCGCCTCATCGACAACACCGTGCTGGAGTGAGCGCCCCCGACGAGGTCCCGGGGACCCTCCACCCCTCGGTGCGCGCCGCGGCGGAGGGGAAGCTTCCCCCGTGGGCCCGGGCGGGACGGGAGCGCCGGGAGCACATGGCACGGGTCGCCGGGCTCCTGCGCGGGTGGGCGGAGGAGCGTGGACTGCCTCCGGAGGAGATCGCGCGGTGGACCGCCGCGGGGTGGCTCCACGACGCGCTCCGGGACGCGCCTCGCGCGGAGCTGCGGCCCCTGGTGCCCGCCGACGCCGCGGCCTTCCCGGATCCCCTCCTCCACGGCCCCGCCGTCGCCGAGCGTCTCCGGGCCGAGGGGGTGGGTGACGAGGCCCTCCTGCGGGCCGTGGCCTACCACTCCGTGGGACACCCCGACTTCGACGTCCTGGGCCTCGCCACCTTCTGCGCCGACTTCCTGGAGCCGGGTCGACGCTTCCGGCCCCGCTGGCGGGCCGGGCTCCGCCGCCGCATGCCCGACGACCTCGACGCCGTGGCTCGGGAGATCGTGGCGGCCCGGATCCGCCACCACCTCGAGGGGGCCCGCAGCGTGCACCCCCGGACCGTGGAGCTCTGGAACCGCCTGGTGGAGGGCTCCGGATGAGCCCCGTGCCCCGGGAGCCGGGGGAGGAGCGGCCGTGAGGATCGGCGAGCGTCTGCACACCGGGGCGGTCTTCGTCGTGGTCCTGGCGGCGGGCGCCCTCCTGGGTTCCGCCCTGGTGCAGTGGCGCGGCTCGGGGGGAACGTCCGATTCCGTGCCCTTCCAGCCCCAGGTGGACGGGCGGATCAGGGTGGAGGTGCTCAACGCCGGCGGCCGTCGGGACATGGCGAAGCGTGCGACGGACCTTCTCCGGGATCGGGGGTTCGACGTGGTCTACTTCGGCAACGCCGAGCGCTTCGATCAGACGACGTCGGTCGTCCTCGACCGGGTCGGACGTCCCGAAGCCGCCGGGGCCGTGGCCGCGGCACTGGGGATCGAGAGCGTCCGCAGCGAGATCGACCGGAACCTCTACCTGGACGTGACGGTACGGCTGGGCTCCGGGTGGGAGCCCGCCCTCGCGCCCGACGCCGGTGCGGCTCTCGACGGGGAACGCTGGTGGGATCCGCGCCGATTTCTGCCCGAAGGGGAACGACCCGCGGGGGAGGAGGGACGGGAGTGAGTGAACGGGACGTAGCGAATGGGCGGGCCGGAAAGGGGGCGGCCGAGGAAGGGGACGCGGCACACCCGGCCGTGGAGTGGGGCCGGTCGATCCTCATCGCCCTGGTCCTCTACCTGGTGATCCGCACCTTCCTGATCCAGACCTTCGTCATCACCTCCGGCTCCATGGAGCCCACCCTCCTGGTGGGGGATTTCCTCATGGTGAACCGGGCGGCGATCGGGACCCGGATTCCCGGCACGTCGGTGTCGCTGCCCGGATACTCCGAGCCGCGGCGGTGGGACGTCATCGTCTTCGACCCTCCGCACGAGGAGGATCTCATGCTCGTGAAGCGGATCGTGGGGATGCCCGGCGACACCCTGCGGATGAAGGAGAAGGTCCTCTTCATCAACGGGGAGTCACAGGAAGAGCCCTGGGTGGTCCACGAGGATCCCACCGGAGACGAGACCCATCCCTGGATGGCGTGGCAGAAGCAGTACCTTGTCGACACCGTGGACGTCTCCCACTACCGTCCCACCCGGGACGACTGGGGACCGATCGTCCTGCCCCCGGAGCACTACTTCGCCCTGGGCGACAACCGGGACTCGAGCCTGGACTCCCGCTACTGGGGGATGCTGGAGCGGTGGCGCCTGGAGGGTCGGGCGGTGTTCATCTACTTCAGCTACGAGAAGGAATCCCTGAGGCCCTTCCCCTGGCTGCGCGAGGTCCGCTGGGGCCGCATCGGCGACGGGATCCACTGACGGCTCGCGGGATCTCCTGCCGCCCTCCCGGGCTCAGCCCGTCGCCACGGCCCGGGCCCGGAGCTGCCCACACGCCGCGTCGATCTCCCTCCCCCGGGGGGTGCGCACCTCCACCTCCACGCCCCCTTCCCGGAGCACCGTCTCGAAGTGGCGGAGCCGCTCCGGAGGGCTGGGCTCCCACTCCTGATAGGGGATCGGGTTGTAGGGGATGAGGTTCACGAAGGCGCCGATCTCGTCGGCCAGCTTCCCGAGGCGGTGGGCGAGCTCGGGCGCGTCGTTCACATCCCGGATCATCGTGTACTCGAAGGTGACCCGCCGGTGGGCCCGAAGCCGGTAGGTCGCCAGGGCGTCCATGAGCTCGGAGAGGGGCCAGCGCTCTTCGAGGGGGATCAGCTCCCGCCGCAGCTCGCTCTCCGGCGCGTGGAGCGAGACGGCCAGGGTGAACTGCTCGGGCCGGTCCGCCAACTCGAGGATCCCGGGGACGAGCCCCACCGTGGAGACCGTGATGCGACGGGCTCCGACCCCGTAGCCCCGGTTCAGGACCGTCAGGGAGGAAAAGACCGCCTCCCGGTTCGCCATGGGTTCGCCCATCCCCATGTAGACCACGTTGGAGACACGCCCGTAGCCGTGCACCCGGGCCCAGCGCTGTGCCCCCCGATACTGGGCGACGATCTCTCCGGCGGTGAGCTGCCGGGCGAAGCCGCTCCACCCGGTCGCGCAGAAGGTGCAGCCCATGGCGCATCCCGCCTGGGACGAGAGGCAGAGGGTGAGGCGGTCGCCCGAGGGGATGAGGACCGACTCGACCAGCTCCCCGTCGTCGAGGCGCCAGAGGTGCTTCGCGGTTCCGTCCTCGGAGCGGGAGACGGTGTCGCTCTCCAGCTCCGTAAGGGTGAACGTCTCGTCCAGGACACGCCGCTCCGCCTCGGGAAGGGTGGTCATCTCCCGGAAGGTGGAGGCGAGCTCGTCCACGACCCAGTGCAGCGCCTGGTCGACCCGGTACGAGGGCTGGCCCCGCTCCTGGAAGTGCTTCTCCAGGGCGCGGCGGAGATCGTCGGGCTCGAGGCCGATGAGGTCGATGCGTTCGGGAGGCATGGCGGGCGTCTCCTACCCCGCAGCGCCCGGGAAGGGTCAACGTCCGGGGAAGGGCGCCCGGGGGGGATCGAAGGCCGACGGGGACGGGCGAAGAGAGCCCGAAGATCGGGACGCGGTGAGCTTGAAGCCCACTTCGCGCCCGTTTACCTTTTCGGACCGATGAGAGGGAGACAGCGCAGGTGAAACGGGCAGTGCTCGCCTGGGGACCCGCCGCCGTCTGGGCGGCGGTCCTCTTTTTGTCCAGCGAATGGTCCGGCCTGCCCCGCTCGGTCTGGGCGGCCCTCAACGACAAGCTGGTTCACCTGGCGCTCTACGGGGTCCTGGGCGCGACCCTGGCCTGGGGCAAGCACAGCACCTCTCCGGCTCCCCCCCACTGGGCGCTCCTCCTCCTCGGCGTCGGATACGGCGCCCTCGACGAGTGGCACCAGAGCTTCGTGCCCCGCCGGGACCCGTCCCTCGGCGACCTGATCGCCGACGTGGTCGGGATCGGCGTGGGCTACCTCCTCCTCTGGCTGGCCTCGTCCCACTGGGGACGGGTCCGGGGCGGCGGCTCCTCGGCGCCGGATGCGGCCTCGTCGGACTGAGCCGGGGCCCACCGGACCAGAGACGACACGATCGGCGGAGATGAAGAGAGAGGCTCGGACGACAGCGATGGCGGAACGCAGGCACGAATCCACGGCGATGCGCACCCGGATGGCGGGCAGCCTCCGGGCCGAACACGCGGGCGGGCGCGAGCGGCTCACCGGCTGGGTCCACCGACGCCGGGATCTGGGCGGTCTTCTCTTCCTGGATCTGCGGGACCGGAGCGGGCTGGTCCAGGTCTCTCTGGGGCCGGAGTGGACCGAGACCCGGGCCCTGGAGACCGCCGGCCGGATCGGCCACGAGGACGTGATCCAGGTCGAGGGGGAGGTGGTGCTCCGACCCGAGGACGCCCGGAATCCGGAGATGGCGACGGGCGACGTGGAGGTCCGTGCCTCCACCGTGCGGATCCTCGGCGAGGCCGAGACGCCGGCGATCCCGGTCTACCGGGGTCCGGAGGACGAGCTCCCGTCCGAGGAGCTGCGCCTCCGCCACCGGGTCCTGGACCTCCGGCGGCCCGAGCTTCAGGCGAACCTCGTGCTTCGCCACCGTCTGGTCCTGGAGGCCCGCAACGTGCTGGACCGCCTGGGCTTCGTGGAGATCGAGACGCCGATCCTCACCAAGCCCACGCCCGAGGGCGCCCGGGACTACCTGGTGCCGAGCCGGAATCATCCGGGGGAGTTCTACGCCCTCCCCCAGAGCCCCCAGATCTACAAGCAGATCCTCATGGTGGCGGGCCTGGATCGCTACTTCCAGATCGCCCGCTGCTTCCGGGACGAGGACCTGCGGGCCGACCGTCAGCCGGAGTTCACCCAGATCGACGCCGAGATGTCGTTCGTGGACGAGGAGGACGTCCTGGGCGTGGGCGAGCGGACCATGGCGGCGCTGTGGCGCGAGATCCTCGACGTGGACTTGCCGACGCCGTTCCCGAGGCTCACCTACGCCGAGGCCCTGGAGCGCTACGGGACCGACAAGCCGGACCTCCGCTTCGGCATGGAGTTCATCGACGTGACCGACCCGCTCCAGAAGAGCGAGTTCCGCCTGTTCGCCGGCACGAAGGAGAGCGGCGATCGGATCAAGGGCGTGGTGGCGAAGGGGGGCGCGGACGCATTGAGCCGGAAGGACCTGGACGCGCTCGACGACGTGGCCCGGGCGGCGGGTGCGCCCGGCTGCCTCTGGGTGAAGCGGACCGACGACGGCTGGTCCGGCCAGTTCGCCCGGTTCCTCGACGAGGACATCGGCGCCCGGTTCCAGGACGCGGCCGGGATCGAGCCGGGCGACGTGTTCGTGGCGGTCATCGGGTCGTTCTGGACGCGGCCGCGGGTGGCGGAGAGCCACGGCGGCGCGTCGGACGCCGAGCTGGTCCACGGGGCCGAGGGCGCGCTGGACGCGCTCCGCCGCCACCTGGGCGACGTGCTGGGGCTCCGGGACCCCGATCAGCACGCGTGGGCGTGGATCGTGGATTTCCCGCTCTTCGAGTGGGACGTGGACGCCGAGCGCGTGGTGGCGTCGCACCATCCGTTCACGGCCCCGCACCCCGACGACCTGCAGGCCATAGCGGAGCACGTGGGCGACGGGCCGGCGGGCCCGGAGACCGGGCGGGCGCTGTTCGACGCGTTCATCCGATCCCGGGCGTACGATGCGGTGTACAACGGACACGAGCTGGCCAGCGGCTCGATCCGGATCCACGACCCGGACACCCAGCGTATGGTGTTCCGGGCGCTGGGCATCGACGGGGACGAGGCGGAGCGGAAGTTCGGCTTCCTGCTGGAGGCGTTCCGGTACGGCGTGCCGCCCCACGGCGGGTTCGCCTTCGGCGTGGACCGGATGATNNATGGCCAGCGGCTCGATCCGGATCCACGACGCGGAGACCCAGCGACTGGTCTTCCGCGCGCTCGGCATCGACCGTGAGGAGGCCGAGCGGAAGTTCGGGTTCCTGCTGGAGGCCTTCCGGTACGGCGTCCCGCCCCACGGCGGGTTCGCCTTCGGCTTCGACCGGCTGATCATGCTGCTGACGGGGGTGCCGAGCCTCCGGGACGTGATCGCGTTCCCGAAGACCACGGCGGCCCGGGCGCTGTTCG
>JABAHQ010004381.1_pt3 | contig 23268 bp, 19 predicted proteins | sample 7062091 | NCBI WGS metagenome assembly JABAHQ01 (sample SAMN14534359, study PRJNA622989) | marine sediment metagenome | biome: marine biome [ENVO:00000428]; feature: marine pelagic biome [ENVO:01000023]; material: deep marine sediment [ENVO:00002113] | place: India: Gulf of Kutch | collected...
TCTTTGTGGCCGGTACAGCCGCCCTCTTCGCCATGGACAAGGTTGGCCTGCTGACCGCCATCGAGCGCCTCCTGTCGCCCCTCATTGTCGGTTGGCTCAATCTGCCGGCCCAGTTAGCTGGCGTCTTCCTGGTCGGTTTTCTGCGCCGTGATTACGGCGCGACCGGACTTTTCGCCCTGGCCCGGACCGGCGAGTTAGACTCACTACAAATCCTGGTCAGCCTGGTGGTCATCACCCTGTTCGTCCCTTGTATCGCCAACCTGTTGATGATCGCCAAAGAATATGGCCTCCGGACCGCTTTAGCCGTAGCCGCTTTTGTCTTCCCCTTCGCCTTTCTGGTGGGCGGCTTATTAAACTGGTTCTTAAAAAGTTTGAACATTTTAACATTTTAATGTAGCAAAGATTAGCCTGGAGGAACTATGCGTTGTCGCTTATGTGGCTTCGAATTCGAGGCAGCAAGCATGGCTTGCCATACCGAGTGTCCCATGGGCAGCCACTGTAACTTGATCTGCTGCCCCAATTGCGGCTACCAGGTGGTTGATGAATCCAAAAGCTTCCTGGTCAGACTCCTGCACCATTTTTGGCCCCAAACTGCCGGCTCACAAAGTCGCCGGCGGCGGCCGGCCCGTGAGCCGGCCGAGACGCCGGTTGTACCTCTGACCCACATCCCCGTGGGCCGGGAGGTGGAAGTCTACAGCCTGGAGGATATGCTCCCGAACCGGCTGGCCCGGCTCAGCGCCTTTGGCCTGGTGCCCGGCGGTCGGGTAGCGGTTATGCAGCGTCGCCCCGCCCCTGTCCTCCGCGTCGGCGAGACCGAGTTAGCCCTGGGCGAAGAGGTTCTGGAAAAGATTTGGGTGCACCTGTAGGCTTAAAAGCTCGGATTCAGACAACCCGGCTTCTGGAAGCAGAAGCCGGGTTTTTGTTGTATAAAGAGATCATAATCGGTGCCAGAACCACAGCCGGCAATGGCAGATTGACCGCCTCTGGGTCACGGTAAAATGCGTAATATTTTTCAAGAAAACACTAGCTCAGAATGGAGACCCCCCACGCCCAAAATTATTCATGATTGCTAAGGCAACTGGACAAAAAAGCAAGATGTTTAGAGCAAGGAACACAAGTAATAGGCTACCAATTATACCTGCGAGTCCGAGACACCCATTCTTATTCAATAAGGCGATACTATGTCTGATGCCAAAATGAGTTAGGCTTATACAAACGACAAATACAAACCTTAGTATCCAACGAAGAGGTTGGGTTAGGGTGTTGTTGGAGAAAATCAGGAGATCCCTATATTCTTGATTTATCGCAAACACTAATAATCCTACTACAGGGGGCAAGCCTGCAATGGCGGTAGCTATAATGAAGGCTACAAGCCGCGTATCTGTGGGTAGTGATTTGACATGCTGTTGTTCTATCTGCTTATACTCCGTAGTTATGTAGGACGCGCGTTCGCTCAGTTTCGTATTTGATGAGACAGGTTTGGGGGGCGACGAAATTGAGGTTAAAGCCTCCTGTGGCGTTTGAGATTTAAGCAGTCCTGTTTGGCGCTTTTGGGGGGCTTGTAGCTTGGCCAGGCCATCTTTGGCTATCTGATTATTAGGGTTGATGCGCAACACATGCTGAAGGCTTTTTATTTTTTGGTCGTGGGTGATGTCAGTTTGAGTAAGCCATAACCATGCTTGTTCATTGCCTCGATCTTCCTTTATAACTTCGGCTAATAATTTTCTACCCTCTTTCTTGTCCCCAGCTTTGATAGCCGCTATTGCTTGCTCTAATTTAGTTGACATAGTTATCACCTGGCGTTTTATTTGAATCAAATTATTTACTTCAAAATAGTCAACACGACTATAAGTATAACCCAAAAGCAGATTGCATCCAACAGGATCTTGTCCTACGAAAAGGAAATTTCTAGAGAATTACATTAGCCAACTCAAAGTGGCTGACTTTGTGAAAAATAGCACAAACTCACCAATAAAAATGGTCAGTTTGCATCTTTCGGCCCCATATAATGTAGGCTATACTATTGCTATAAACTCTCAAAACTCGCAAAACGTCCAAGATATTCATCCCTGCCAGAGTATTAGCAGTACAAGGAGGGTGCTGCGATGAAATTATCAAGAAGACAATTTATCAAACTAGGAGGGGCAGCCTCCACGGTGCTGGCAACTGGGTTTCATCCAGCGCCTGTGGCGGCTGCTCCTCGATCATTCCAGGTCAAATGGACACAAGAAACCGCCTCCATTTGCCCTTATTGTGCCGTGGGCTGTGGTATGATTGTCGGCACGGCCAACGGCCAGGTGGTCAATATCGAGGGTGATCCTGACCACCCCATCAACCAGGGTGCGCTATGTAGCAAAGGCACCACCCTGAAGCAACTGGTCAACAGCGACCGCCGGATCACCAAACCCATGTACCGTGCGCCCAACGCGGCTGAATGGCGTGAAGTGGAGTGGGCGTGGGCCCTGGACGAGATCGCCAAACGGGTCAAGGAGACCCGCGATGCCAACTGGATCGAGACCGAGGCCGACGGCCGCCTGGTACGTCGCACCGAGGCCATCGCCCATGTTGGCAGCGCAGCCCTTGACAATGAAGAATGTATTCTGCTGGTCAAGGCGCTGCGTTCGCTGGGGATTGTCTATCTCGAACACCAGGCCCGCATATGACACTCCGCTACTGTTGCGGCTCTGGCAGAGTCGTTCGGTAGAGGAGCGATGACTAACCACTGGATTGATCTCAAGAACAGTGACGTCATCTTGATTATGGGCTCCAACGCGGCCGAGAATCACCCCATCTCTTTCAAATGGGTAACCGAGGCCCTGGAAAATGGAGCTACCCTCATCAGTGTAGATCCCCGCTTTACCCGCACGTCGGCCAAGGCCGACATTTACGCCCCTATTCGCGCTGGCACGGACATCGCCTTTTTAGGTGGGCTCATCAAATACATCCTGGACAATGACCTGTATCATCAGCAATACGTCGTCGCGCACACCAACGCCCCCTTCCTCGTCAACCCCGATTTTGACTTCGCAGAGGGCGTCTTCTGTGGCTACGACGCTGGCCAACGCAAATACGATAAGTCCGCCTGGACCTATCAAACCGACGCCGAGGGCATCCCCTTGGAAGACCCTAGCTTACAAAACCCACGTTGTGTCTTCCAATTACTCAAGCAGCATTACGCCCGCTACGATATAGACATGGTGTCTAAAGTCACCGGCACTCCCAAAGAGGATCTGCTCAAAATCTACGAGGCCTTCAGTTCCACCGGCGTGCCAGACAGGGTGGCCACCATCATGTATGCCATGGGCTGGACCCAACACACCTATGGCACGCAGAACATTCGAGCAGCGGCCATCATTCAATTGCTGTTGGGGAACATCGGGCGAGCGGGCGGCGGCATCAATGCCCTGCGCGGTGAGAGCAACGTGCAAGGTTCCACCGACCATTGTCTGCTCTTCCACATCTTGCCCGGCTATCTCAAACCACCTCAGGCTAAGGATGAGACTTTGGAGGCCTACCTGGCCGCCTATACGCCCAAGTCCAACGATCCCAAGAGCGCCAACTGGTGGCAGCACTATCCCAAGTACGCCGTCAGCCTGTTCAAGTGGATGTACGGTGACAACGCCACGCCGGAGAACGAGTTTGGCTACCAGTTGATGCCCAAGCTGGCTGATGGCGGCAATTACTCCTGGTTGGCCCTGTTTGAGGCCATGTACGCCGGCAACATCAAAGGCTTCTTTGCCTGGGGCCAAAACCCGGCTGTGGGTGGGGCCAATGCCAATATGAACCGCAAAGCTATGGAGAACCTGGACTGGCTGGTCGCCGTAAACTTATGGGATACGGAAACCTCCAGCTTCTGGCGACGGCCCGGGGTAGATCCGGCCAACATCAAGACCGAAGTCTTCTCATTGCCGGTCGCCGCTTCGGTGGAAAAAGAGGGCAGTATCACTAACTCCGGTCGCTGGGGACAGTGGCGCTGGAAGGCGGTCGAGCCGCCAGGTGAAGCCAGGCCCGACTCCTGGATCATCAACCAATTGATGATCCGTCTGCGCAATCTCTATGAGGCTGATCCCGGCCCCAACCCAGACCCGATCCTCAAGCTGGCCTGGGACTACGGCCCCGGCGAGGTGGACGTGCATCAGGTGGCCCAGGAGATCAATGGCTGGGCTATGAGTGATGTCAAGGATGCCGATGGGAAGGTCATTGTGCCGGCTGGCCAGCAGGTCAAGAACTTCACCCAATTGCGCGCCGACGGCAGTACAGCCTGCGCCAACTGGCTCTATTCGGGCAGCTACAACGAGGAGGGCAACATGATGGCCCGCCGTGACAACACCGACACGCACCCGGCCGGCATCGGACTCTACAGCAATTGGGCCTGGGCCTGGCCGGTGAACCGGCGCATCATCTACAACCGCGCCTCATGTGATGCCCAGGGGCAACCTTTCGACCCAGCTCGCTTTGTCGTTCGCTGGAATGGCGAGAAGTGGGAAGGCGACGTGCCCGATGGCGGCTGGCCGCCCGAGGCTAAACACGCCTTCATCATGAAGCCGGAAGGTCACGCCCATATCTTCGGTCCTGGCCGAGCCGACGGCCCCTTCCCGACCCATTACGAGCCGTGGGAGAGTCCGGTTGATAACTTGCTTTACCCCAACCAGAACATCAACCCGGCTTTTAAGATTTGGGACTCGGAGATGGATTACCAGGGCGCCCGCGACCAGTATCCCCTCGTGGGTACCACCTACCGGGTTTCGGAGCACTGGCAAAGTGGGGCCATGACCCGCAACCAGCCCTGGCTGGCCGAGATGCAGCCCAACATGTTCGTCGAGATGAGCCCCGAACTGGCGGCTGAAAAAGGCATCTATAACGGCGAAAAGGTCATCGTCGAGTCAGCGCGTGGCTCCATCGAAGCGGTTGCCATGGTCACCCGGCGCATACGGCCTCTTCACGTGAATGGGCAGGTTATCCACCAAGTGGGCTTACCCTGGCACTGGGGCTACATGGGGTTGGTCACCGGCGGCAGCGCCAACGAGCTGACCCCCCCTGTTGGCGACGCCAACACCATGATTCCCGAAACCAAGGCGTTCCTCTGTGACGTCAAGAAGATAGCTTAGAAAGGCGGTGATAGACATGTCAAATGCGATGTTAATTGATCTGACCAAGTGTATTGGTTGTCGAGCTTGCCAGGCCGCCTGCAAGCAGTGGAACGACTTGCCGGCGGAATCGACCGAAAACTGGGGCAGCTACGAAAACCCGCCCCGGCGGTCGGCCAAAACCTGGACCACGGTAACCTTTAATGAAGTAGATCAGGATGGCCAATTTGCCTGGGTCTTCGCCAAGCGACAATGTATGCATTGTGAGGAACCGGCCTGCGCCTCGGCCTGCATTGTGGGCGCCCTGCGCAAGTCTGCTGACGGAGCGGTGGTTTACGACGACCACAAGTGTATCGGTTGCCGATATTGCATGGTAGCTTGTCCCTTCAATGTGCCCACCTTTGAGTGGGACAAACCGGTCCCCTATATTCGCAAATGCACTTTCTGCACCGACCGGCTGGCGGCGGGCATGGAACCGGCCTGCGCCAAAGCCTGCCCGACCGAGGCCATTCTCTTCGGTGAGCGGGAAACACTTTTGCAGGAAGCCCACACCCGCATCAAGGCCAATCCCGCCCAATACGTGAATCACGTCTACGGCGAGAACGAAGTGGGCGGCACCTCGATCCTATATCTCTCCGCCGTCCCCTTCGAAAAGCTGGGCTTCCCCAAGCTGGGATCAGAACCCATCGCCCGCTATGCCGAAGTGGCTATGTTGGCTGTGCCGCCGACCATCGTGGGCGCGGCTGTAGCGATGGGCGGCGTTTACTGGGTAATCCAGCGTCGCGAGAAGATGAGACAGGCGGCGCTTCAGGAGCAAGATAGTAGGCCCACAGAGCAGTCCTCTGAGTTAAGCGAAGGGAAGGAGGCACATGATGACAGTTGAAAGCCCTACTGAACTCGGTCAAAACAAACAATCTTTTCCCGTAGTTAGGACCACCATTCTGGGAATCTTGATGGCCATCGGCCTGGTGATAGCGATTATCCGTTTCGCCAACGGCCTCGGGGCCGTCACCAACCTGAGCGACGGTCGTCCCTGGGGCTTGTGGATCAGCCTGGATCTCTACTGCGGTGTGGCTTTGGCCGCCGGTGGGTTCACCATGGCCGCCATCGTCTACATCTTCAACCTGAAGAAGTATTATCCCATCGTCCGCTCAGCCATTCTGACCGCCTTTCTGGGCTATCTGATGGTCATCTTAGCCCTGCTGGTGGACTTGGGACAGCCCTGGCGCATCTGGCACATCACCATCTATTGGAACCAACATTCCCCCCTCTTTGAAGTCGGCTGGTGCGTCCTGCTCTACACTATCGTCCTGGCTCTGGAGTTCAGCCCCAACGTCTTCGAGCGCTTTAATATGCAAGCTCCTCTACGTTGGATCCGGGCTATCCAGATACCGCTGATCATCACCGGTATCGTGCTCTCTACCCTGCACCAATCTTCGTTAGGCTCCATGCTGCTGATGATGCCGGACAAGATCCACCCCCTCTGGTTTACGCCTATCTTACCCATTCTCTTTTTCCTATCGGCCATAACCGTAGGGGCGGCTATGCCCATCTTTGAAACCTCGCTGAGCAGCCGGGGGCTGGGCCACCATGTAGACCTTGAGATTCTGGCTGGCCTGGGCAAAGGGCTGATCTACTTGCTGGGCCTTTATCTGGTGGTCAGGCTGGGTGATCTGTTGCTGGCGGGCGAACTGGGGTTGATCTTCTCCAGCGGCGTATATAGTTTGATGTTCCTGTTGGAGGTCGGCCTTGGCGTCATCTTACCTCTCATCCTTTTTGCCTTGCCCGCTGTGCGTGGAAGCCGGACGGCTATTTTCTGGAGTGCGGTGTTGGTTATCTTGGGGCTGGTCCTCAACCGGTTCAACGTCAGCCTGATCGCCCTATCCCCGCGCCCCGACACCCTGTACTTCCCACACCCCATGGAGTTCGCCATTTCGATCTCCGTCATCGCCGCCGGTGTTCTGGCTTACATCCTGGCAAACCGCTATCTGCCCATCGTCCATCACGAACCAATGACCGAAGCAGCTCGATAAGGAATCAGCGAAGCAGCGAAATTATGCCAATAAAAGCCGACATCCAATACTACATCCAAACAATGCCCCAATACCGGGAGGTGCTCAACGCCTGGCAAAGCATCTTCGACTTCCAGGCTAACCTGGCGGAAAAACTTGCCCTGGGTACTACCGAAGGGATGGTCCCCAACCTGCGCTTTGAGCCAGCCGTAGCTCATGAGAAATGGCAGAGGGGACATCCCCTCTTGACCGGCGAGTCCCTCCCTATTTCACCGCCCCTGTTTCGGGAAGCTCTGATCGACCTTCGTCCTTTGCTGCCCTCTGAGGAACTGGTGCAAGTGGCCCTCGACCGGTTGTTGGCCTCAAGCTTTATGACTCTCTCAGGCCTTGAAAGGGTGCTCGAAGGTTTAATCGCCGAGGACGAAGCCTGTATCCGGCAAATAGCCGAGGTCACCTCGGCCGATCCTGAAGCCCTTGCTTTCCTGCTGCAGACCGTTTTGTCCCCCTTCTTCCAACAGCAGGCCAGGCCCTATAGGGCCTGGCTTGAGACAGCCCACTGGCGGCGGGGTCGATGTCCCATTTGTGGCAGTGAGCCGTGGCTGGCCCGGCTGGCCCGCGAGGACGGCCGGCGTACCCTGGTCTGTTCACTTTGTCGGACTGAATGGCCCTTTGACCGGCTGCGCTGTCCCTTCTGCGAAGGAGGCGATCAGCACTTTGACGCTCCCCTCCCTCTATCCCCCCCACTGGCGACCTCCCCCCTTTCCTCCCCCCCGCTGGGGGGGATAGAGGGGGAGAAGAGAGAGGGGATACGGCCTCAGATTCGCTACTTCACCGTGAACGGCGATGAGGCCCATCGCGTTAACTGTTGTGACCGTTGCCAACGCTACCTCAAAACAGTGAACGAATGCCTGATCGGTCATCGCGTCAATCTGCTACTGGAGGACGTTGTGACGGTTCACCTGGATACACTGGCCAGAGAATATGGCTATCAGTAACACTCTTGCCCCCCAGCCAACGGCCCTGGCCCATAGCGAACCGGTCGTCTATTTGCAATATCTGGAAGACGAGGGGAGCTGGGCTGACAAATCGTTGGCGATCGAGTCGGCCTGGCCACTCATCGTCAACGAGGAGCACTGGTTAACCGTTCTCTGTACCCCCACTAAACTCGACTATTTTGTCCTCGGTTTCCTATACAACGAGGGACTCATCAGCGCACCGGATGAAGTGCTTGACCTACAGATCGTCCCATCTCCGGAAGCGGTAATTCAGATCGAACTCCAAAAGCGAAATTTGGCTCTCCCCAAACAACGTACCCTGACCAGTGGGTGCGGTGGTGGCATCACCTTTGTAGACCTGGCTGCTGCTCGCGAGCCGATCTATACCTCGTTTCAAGTGGCCGCCGCACAGATCTCAAAGCTGATGACCGAACTGATGGCCAGCGTCGCCGACGATCACCGCCGCATCGGTGGCTTCCACACGGCCGGCCTGAGCGATGGGCAGGGGTTGTTGGTCACGGCTACCGATATTGGCCGCCATAACACCCTGGATAAAGTGGCGGGTGAGTGCCTGGCCCGTAACATCTCGATGCATCAGGCCATTTTGCTGACTACCGGCCGTATTTCCGTGGAGATGTTGGGCAAGGCTGCCCGCATGCGAGTACCCATCGTTGTCTCCCTTAACTCCCCGACCCACCTGGCCGTCCAACTGGCTCACGAATGGGGTATTACCCTGATTGGTTACGCCCGCGGCACCAAGATGCAGGTCTATACGGGGTGGCAGCGTATCTCCTCGACTTTACCCTTCATCCACCCAAAGAACCTCAAATCGATCTCTGCAGTTGCCGGCCCTGGTGTATAAATGAGGTTTGTCACATAACTTGGTGACAAATATCACTATTAAAAGGGTATATCTTCGGCTACACTCAAGAAGACGTACTGTGTCGGCAAGTTGCTAATTTGCTTCATGAAAAAGCGCTTTCCTAGGCAACAAAAAATAGAGCAAATACACTAGTAAAGATAGTGCATTTGCATCTTTCGCCCGCAGAGAAACTAGGATATATTAAAAGGGCAAGCGCGCAAAACGCGCAAAACGCTTAAAGTGCGCACATGTCACCTATCGACGGCGCCAGGTCGGACATGTGTGTTTTAGTTGTCTAAATATCCAGTGGCAAGGTCAGCCTCAGCTTACCAACCAGGCCCAGGAGATGCGAGTTGAGAAACTCTTTCCGATGCCCCGAGAGTATGGAAGAACCTGGCGACTTCCTACCCAGGGGAAGGAGAGGATTTGTTTAACCGATCATCTCGCAGATCTGATCCTATTCAGATGCGGCGAAAGGGGAAAGACGTATGAAAAAAATTGGAGACCTTGGTAAGCGCCTTCTGACACGGGCAGAAGTTGCCGAGATTTTTCAGGTAGCTCCGAGCACGATCACCCGCTGGGCCGAGGCGGGTAAGCTGCCCGCGGTCAAAACGCTGGGCGGACATCGTCGCTATGAGGCTAAAGTGGTTATGGAGCTGGCCCAGTGCCTTATTCAAGAGGAGACAAGTATGAAACAAGCAGTCATGAGTGTACCAGCCATGTATGGCGATCACCACGTCGTAGAGGTACGACGCCTCTTACTGGAGATGCCAGGCGTTGAAACGGTCAACGCCAGCAGTTGCTTTCAAACGGTCGAGGTAGTTTACGACCCGGCCAAACTGAGTGAGGATGAAATTACAGCCAAGCTTGATGAAGTCGGCTACCTGGGTGAATTGGCAGTACCTATAGAAACAGGCCTGGCTGTCACCCAGGAGGCCAAACGCAACGGCCAAACTTTCTTCCGCCACACCACCGCCTATGCCCAAGTTCGCCAAATAGTTGGTTTTGCCCAACAGGTCGGTTTTACCGGGCGTCCGCTGTGGCCCTGTCCTGGTGTCGGCGTTATCAAGCGCACAGATCTAGAGGAGGTACCCCATGCCTAAGCGAGAAAGAAGTCCTGAAGAGCGAAGCAGTGATCCCGCTGCCCAACAAATGCTAATTTGGGCAGACGAGTTGGGCCTTGGCACGGCCTTTCACCGGGCCGACAACATGGTCCCCTGTAATCTCGGCGCGGCCGGCATGTGCTGTAAGCTGTGCGGCATGGGGCCTTGCCGCCTCACCAAAGAGGGCCAAACCGGTGTCTGTGGCGCGACGATTGACACTATTCAGGCCCGCAACCTGATTCGGGCCATTGCCGCCGGTTCCGCCGCCCACTCTGACCACGGGCGTGATATGGCCTTCACCCTAAAAGCCGTGGCCAACGGTGAAGCTGAAGGCTATATGATTCGGGACGTAGCCAAGTTGCGCACTGTCGCCGCCAAATACGATATCCCCATCGAGGAGCGCGCCCCCGAGGAAATCGCCAACGATCTGGCCGATTTGTACATCGCCCAGTTTGGCCAGCAGCGGGGGGAGGTCGCTCCTCTGCGCCGGGCGCCGGATAAACGCCAACAATTATGGGCGGAACATGGGGTGGTGCCGCGCGGCATCGATCGTGAGGTCGTTGAGGCGCTCCACCGCACCCACATCGGCGATGACCAGGACCCTGAGCATATCCTCCAGCATGCCATCCGCACCGCCCTGGCCGACGGTTGGGGTGGTAGTCTGATCGCCACCGACGTCTCTGACATTCTCTTTGGCACCCCTGCCCCAGTTTTGGGACAGGCCAATTTAGGCGTGCTGAAAGAGGACATGGTCAACGTCATCGTCCACGGTCACGAACCGACCCTCAGCGAGATGATTGTCGCCGCCTCGCAAGACCCGGAAATCATCGAATACGCCCAGGCAGCCGGCGCAAAAGGGGTCAACCTGGCCGGTATTTGCTGCACGGCCAATGAAATCTTGATGCGCCAGGGCATCCCGGCGGCGGGCAACTTCCTCCAACAAGAGCTATCAATCCTGACCGGCGCGGTCGAAGCCATGGTGGTCGATGTTCAGTGCATCATGCAGGCCCTGGTCGGCCTGGCTCAAAACTTCCACACCGAGATTATCACCACCTCCCCCAAAGTGAAGATTAAAGAGGCCACCCATATCGAGTTTAATGAACACCGCGCCCTGACCATCGCCAAAGAGATTTTGCGCCACGCCATTGACAACTACAAAAACCGGGGCGATACTCACATCCCTGATGTGCGCGAGGACTTAGTCCCCGGCTTTTCGCATGAGTACATCAACTACATGCTGGGCGGCACCTACCGCGCTTCCTTCCGCCCCCTGAACGATGCCATTATGGCGGGCCGGATTCGCGGCGTGGCGGCCATTGTCGGTTGTAACAACCCTCGTAGCCGCCATGATTACTTACACACTTACGTCACCCAGGAACTACTTAAACAAGATGTTTTGGTGGTCGAAACTGGCTGTGGGGCCATCGCCAGCGCCAAGTTGGGTTTGCTGCTGGGTGAGGCCGGGCTGGACAACGTTGGCCCTGGTCTGCGCGAAGTATGCGAGACGATTGGCATTCCACCCGTCCTACACATGGGATCGTGTGTGGACAACACCCGCATTCTGACCGTACTAACCCAAATGGTCGAGGAAGGCGGCCTGGGCGATGATATTGACCAGATTCCGGCGGTCGGCCTGGCTCCGGAGTGGATGAGCGAGAAGGCTCTTTCGATTGGCGCTTACTGTGTCGCCTCCGGCGCGTATGTCATCTTTGGCGGCTCTTCGCCCATCAGTGGTATGCCCAACCGTGTCTCCGATAGCGACATCGTCCTGGGCTACATCAGCCAGGGTTGGGAGAAGCTGTACGGCGGCAAACTGGAATTCATCGACGATCCCGATGAGATGATTCGGAAGACATTGGAACACATTGACAAAAAGCGGGCCGCCTTGAAGCTGCCGGCGTATGACCCGACCCGTTTCGGATTCAGTGGCGATACCCGCATGCTCGAACTGGAGGCGCTGCCCCTGGCAGAACGACAAATGGCCCTGTACGGCGCACCAGTTCCAGAGGAGGTATAATCTCATGTCTCGATATATTGCTACCCGTGCTATTCGCGGCGCTAACGCGCTGACTACAGAAGCCGAGCTCATGCTCCAGAAGGTGCTGGCTGAAAAGGGGCCGGATACCCCTGTCGCCTTCCCCAATACGGCTTATTATCTGCCCCTCATTTTCGGCATGACCGGCCTTCAGATTAAAACGCTCGGCCAACTCTCCGATGTCCTCAGCCATGCCCGTTCCTTACTGCATCCGGTCCCTTCAACCAAACATTGGACCCCTTATCTGGGCGAAACGCTGGACAGCGGTATGGCCACTTTGCTGTCTGCCGAGACTATCGAGGCCATCCGGTTTGTCTACGGCTTACAGCCGGAGCCCATGCCCGGTCTACATTTGACCGGCGGCACCGCCTTCACCAGCCCCGATAATGGCCGGGGGGATAACGGAACCGGCAACGGCCTGGATGGACACCTGAACGGCCCTATTGACGACATTCAGCTGCGCTCCTGGGGCATCCAACTGGTGGACGGACGTATGCCCGGCTTCGCCGCCATCGTCGGCGCGGCTAAGTCGAACGAAGTCGCGGTCAAAATCGTGCGCGAACTTCAGCGGCGTAACATCTTGTGCTTCCTCTCAGGCAACATCAACGGGCGGAGCATCATCCACCAATTAGTCGAAGAAGGGGTTGAGCTGGGCTACGACACCTACACCGTCCCCTTCGGCACCGATACCCTGAGCGCCATCTACGCCCTGGGCTTTGCTGTCCGCTCGGCTCTGACCTTCGGCGGCCTCAAAGGGGGACAGGCCCGCGAAATCTTGCTTTATAACAAAGAACGCGTCTTCGCCTTTGTCCTGGCTTTGGGCGAGGTAGACGATTTGAAGTATGCCGCCGCCGCCGGGGCGATCAACTTCGGCTTTCCGGTCATCGCCGATACCGTCATCCCGCAAATCTTGCCCACCGGCGTCACCACTTACGAGCACGTCATCTCCATGCCCTGGAACGAAATCGATGGCCAGGATGATATGGAAAAGGCCGAGCAGTTAGTCCAAAAGTGCATTGAGATCCGGGGCGTCAAAATCAAAATGACCGAGGTTCCCGTTCCGGTTCCCTACGGTTCGGCCTTCGAAGGAGAAGTGGTCCGTAAAGCTGATATGCGGCTTGAGTTTGGCGGCAAAAGATCACGCGCTTTTGAGTATCTGCGTATGGTCGATATGGATGAGGTCCAGGATGGTAGAATCGAGGTTATCGGTCCCGGCTTTGAGGATATTGATGTTGGTGGGGCCATGGACATGGGCATCCTGGTCGAAGTCGCCGGCCGCAAAATGCAGCTCGACTTTGAACCAGTCCTCGAACGCCAGATCCACTACTTTATCAACAGCGCTTCGGGCATCCAACACATCGGCCAACGCGACATCGCCTGGATTCGGATCAGTAAGTCCGCGGCCGATAAAGGCTTCAACCTGCGTCACTTCGGCGATATTTTACACGCTCGTCTGCACGCCGATTTCGGCAGCATCGTCGACAAGGTTCAAGTCAAAATCTTCACCGATCCCGATTTACACGCCGAATGGCTGGCCAAGGGGCGTGTAGCCTACGACCATCGCAACAAGCGCCTGGCCGACCTGACCGACGAAAGCGTGGACGAATTCTACTCCTGCACCCTCTGCCAGAGCTTCGCCCCCAACCATGTCTGCGTGGTCACCCCGCAGCGGGTGGGTCTATGTGGTGCTTACAACTGGCTCGACTGCAAGGCCAGCTACGAAATCAACCCCACCGGCCCCAACCAACCCATCCCTAAGGGGCGCATCCTTGACGAGGTCAAGGGATACTGGACCGGGCCCAACGAATTCGCCGAACAGGCCTCCCACGGCACCGTCCAGGAAGTAACCATGTACTCCATCATGGAGAACCCAATGACCGCCTGCGGCTGCTTTGAGTGTATTGTCATGGTTATCCCTGAGGCCAATGGGGTCATGGTCGTCTCCCGCGAGGATACCAGTATGACCCCGGCCGGCATGACCTTCAGTACCCTAGCCGGCCTAGCCGGCGGTGGCCTGCAAACGCCGGGCGTGATGGGCGTCGGCAAGTACTACCTCACCAGCCCCAAGTTCATCTCCGCCGACGGTGGCTTCAAGCGGGTGATCTGGATGAGTAGCTTCCTGAAGAAGAGCATGGCCGAGGAGTTCAAAGCGGTCGCCGAACGCGAAGGCGATCCAGACCTGATCGATAAAATCGCCGACGAAACCATCTGCACCGAGGTTGACGACCTGTTGGCTTACCTGGAAGAGGTCGGCCATCCGGCCTTGACTATGGATATGATGTTTTAGCGACATGTGGTGTGAAATGTGAGGTATTTACGCTGAAAAGCTTCACGTTTCAAGGTTCGACAAAGGAGTTATCCGATTGACTGTCAAACTGGTGCGTGATTTGATGCACATCGGCGTGACTACCTGCCCGGCCGAGACCCCCCTGATCGAAGCTGTACGTATCCTCCTCCAGGAGGGTCTCGAATCGCTCATTGTTCTTGACGATAATGGTCATGCGGCCGGGCTGTTTGGGCGGCCAGAGGCGGTGGCCGCCTATGGTCTGTCAGGGGCCCATATGCATGGCTATGCGGGGCTCACTGTAGTCGAGGCTATGCGGCCTGACATTCCAGAGATTCCACCCGATATCCCAGCCACGGCTGCCGCCCAGATCATGCTCGATCAGCAGGTTCGTGATCTGTATCTGATGCACCACGACGGTGGCATCAGGTGGCCAGCAGCCGTGCTCCGCTTTGACGATGTGCTGCGGTACTTGGCTGATAAGTCTGATCGCTATCGCTCAGGGTGACAAACCACAACCTATATTCAAGGAAGGATCATTATGCCTGATAGTGTTTACAAAATCATTGAATTAGTCGGAACCAGTGAAACATCTTGGGAGGAGGCGGCCAAAAACGCCGTCGAAATCGCCAGCAAATCTCTGCGCGACTTGAGGATCGCCGAGGTCAAAGAACTGGACCTAAGGATAGAAAATGGGAAAGTTGTTGCCTATCGCGCTAAAGTGAGTGTTTCTTTTAAGGTTGAACCAGACAACATATGATCCAGGTGACGTCTCGTCACCGTCCTTATCCTGCCAGGAGCTTCGGCCCTCGCCAGGAACTCCGACAGAATCTTCAACAGGAGGTTGCTGAAGATGCCAACGATTGAAATTCCCACTGAAAAGTGGAGCGGCAAAGTCCGCGAAATTACCCTGGGTGCCACCGCCGCAGAGGGCGGGACCCGGGCTAAAACTATAACCGTGGGCGGCGAAACAACCCTGCCCTTCCTCCACTTTGAGGGAGAGATCCCCCATCCCCCCGTCATCGCCGTCGAAATCCAAGACCGCCCACCGGCCGATTGGCCGGCTGTCTTGACCGGGGCCTGGAATGGGGCCACCACAGATGTTACGACCTGGGCCAAAGCGGCCGAAGAAGTTGGGGCTGACCTCATTCTCTTGAAGTTTGCCCTTCACCAGGACTTGACCCCCGCTTCCGCCTGTAAGACCTTGCGTCAGGTGTTGGAAGCCACCGGTCTGCCGCTCCTCGTCTTTGGGCCGGGCCAGGCCGACCTGGATAACGACATCCTGGTCGCCGTGGCCGAAGAAGGCAAAGGTGAGAACCTGGTCTTGGGTGTATGCGAGGATAAAAACTACCGCACCATCGTCGCCGCCGCCCTGGCCCACAACCATATGGTCAATGCCCGCAGCCCCATGGACGTGAACTTGTGCAAACAACTGATCATCCTCGTCAACGATATGGGTTTGCCCCTGGAGCGCATCGTCATGGACCCCACCACCGGCGCTTTGGGGTATGGCATAGAATACGGCTACAGTGTCATGGAGCGCCTGCGGCTGGCCGCCCTGCAAGGGGACAGCATGACCCAACAGCCAATGCTCGTTACCCCTGGCGAAGAAGCCTGGCGCACCAAAGAAGCCCGCACCGGAGATGGCGTCCCCGATGCCTGGGGTGAGTGGGCCGAACGGGCGGTTAACTGGGAAACCCTCACCGCCAGCACCCTCGTCGAGTCAGGGGCCGACATCGTCGTCCTGCGCCATCCTGAGTCGGTCAAGCGAGTGCGAGGGATGATTGATGCCCTGATGAACAAAGAATGGAGGTAAACTATGGCTCTATCCGGCCTTCAAATCTACAAACTACTGCCGGGCAGCAGCAAAAACCCAGAAGTTAAAGCCCACGCCAACTGTAAAGAGTGCGGCTTTCCTACCTGCCTGGCCTTTGCCATGAAACTGGGTCAGAAACAGGCTGAACTATCTCAATGTCCTTACGTCGAAGAGGAGGCCAAAGCGCAACTCGAAGCTTCGGCTGCACCCCCTATCCGGCTGGTCACCCTTTCGGCGAATGGCCATAAGCTGGAAGTGGGCAACGAGACCGTCCTCTTCCGCCATGAAAAGACATTCTATCACCAGCCCGGCCTTTTCATCCGGGTCAAAGATACCCAACCGGACGCAGCCGAGATCGCCAAAGCCGTCGGCGACTACACCGTCGAGTATGTAGGCATGGACCTGACCCTGGATGGCGTCGCCGTTGAAGCGGCGGGCGGTGACTTTGCCGCCACCGTCGCCGCCGTCGAAGCGGCCTGCTCTCTACCCCTCATCTTGCTGACCGAAGATCCGGCCACGGCTGAAGCGGGTCTGAAAGCAGCCCAGGGGATTCGCACTTTACTTTGGACAGCTACCCCTGATAACTGGGAAGCGATGGCCAAGTTGGCCAGTCAATATGAACTTCCCCTGGCAGTTCGCGCTGGTGACGGCGACCTGGATGCTGTAGCCACATTAGCCGAACAGGTCAAGGAGGCCGGCGTCGAAGATATCGTCCTTGATCCTAGCGTAGACGATTATGGTCGCAGTCTGACTGTCTTCACCCAATTACGGCGGCTGGCTTTGAAGAAAAATGAGCGCAAAGTGGGCTATCCCCTCATCGCCTTTGCCAGCGATGATCCCGTGCTGGCCGGTCAACACATCGCCAAATATGCCGGCTTCGTCATCCTCGATCACTTTAGCCCAGCCACTGTCTATCCGCTGTTGGTGATGCGGGCCAACCTCTTCACCGACCCGCAAAAGCCCATCCAGGTCCAACCCGGCTTGTATGAGATCAACAACCCCAAACCGGGCGATCCACTGATGGTCACCACCAACTTCTCCATTACTTATTTCTCCGTAGCCAACGAGGTCGAAAGCAGCGGTATGCCTGGCTGGCTGTTGGTGGCCGATGCCGAGGGTATGAGCGTCCTGACCGCCTGGGCCGCCGGCAAGTTTGACGCCGAACGCATCGCCAAGAGCGTCAAGACCACCGGCGTGACCGATAAACTGAGCCATCACCGCTTGATCATCCCTGGCCATGTGGCCGTCCTCATGGGCGAGTTGGAAGAAGAGTTGCCCGGCTGGGAGATCAACGTCGGTCCACGGGAGGCAGTGGACTTGCCGAATTTCTTGAAGATGCAGTGGGGATAAGGAAGGATTATCATCGCTACACATACGATCTACTTTGAACCGTCCGGCGAGACTGTAGAGGCCTCTACCGGCGTGTTACTATCTGAGGTGGCGCGCCAGGCCGGTCTCGACCTAAATATGCCCTGCGGTGGTCAGGGCCGTTGTGGGCGCTGCGCTGTCATCGCCCAAGATGGGGCCGGGATACGTCGCCGTTCCACCATTCGTCTGACCGAAGCAGACTTGGCCGCAGGCTATGCCCTGGCTTGTCAAACAGTGGTCGAAGGAGATGCGTTGATCACTATCCCGCCCCAAGAGAAAGTCGAACGGCGTCTGGTCACCGACAAAACGGCCGCCAAGGTCACCCTCCCCTTCAGCTACGATCCACATCAGCACCAGCCCATGCGCCTTTTCTCGCTCGAGCTTGATCCGCCCAGCATGGCCGATCAAACGGATGACTGGTCGCGCCTCAAGCGTGCTCTAACCACCACCTATGGCCTCTCTGATCTCACAGCCGATATGCCTACTTTACGCCGGCTGGGGACTACCCTGCGTGAACACAACTGGTCAGTCACCGCCGTCATCGAGTTAGACACCTGGGATCACCCTGATGGTCCCCCTCGCCTGGTGGAATTATTACCTACTAACCCTTCCCCCCCTCTGGGGGGGATTGAGGGGGGGCAATCGGAATAGCTTGCCGGGTCTTCACCTCCGCCTGATCGACCCGACCCTCAGCCTCGATCACCCACCGCCCCCCTTTCTCCAAAATAAGTAAGCCCTTCTCCGCCCCCGCATTCTCGACGACGATTTTCATCATCTTCGCCAACAAGGCATCCAACATAATTTCGCCCGAAATCGTCTGTGAGGCTTTGAGCACACTGGCTAAATCCAGGGCGCTGGAGGCCCGTTCAGTGCTAGTCGTGGTGAGAGGGACGCGCACCGAAGCCGTTGTATCCTGCGCTAAAAATTGCGGATAACGTTTTTCTAGGTCTTGTACTTTGGCTGCCGCCCCCCAACGTAGGTAGGTATAGTGTGCATCACGAAGATAGTGACGGGCCAAACGGTCTTGGTTTCTTGCTACATGGAATTTTCCAGCCAACTCATTAGCCAAAGCTTCTTCATGAACATAGCCGTTCTCATGGGCCAGATCAATCGCTCGGTCATAATACGTCCTTGCTTCCTCATCTTTACCCAATACGCGAGCGTACTCGGCCTCCACCAGATAGTATTTATGCTGATAGTTCATTGGAGCGTGCCTGGCCGAAGTTTTCATTCTCTGTTGATTGGTCATAACCTTCTCAAGAATACGATCTTGATCACGCTTCTCACGATGCGGAAAAACAGCTAACTGGGCTAGAGAGTCGTAAAAACATAGATTTGCCCCCATTTGCATGCCCATCGCCAAGCCCAGATGATCTTCTGATATGGCAGCATTTTCAACGGCTTGGTCATATTGCTCAAATAGATAACAAAGAACGAGCTTATTTAAATACAAGTAACATATAGCTAAACTATCATTTGCTTGTTGATGTATCGGTAACATTTTTTCTTCATTGTAACTCTCGCCAATTATCCTGTGTGGACTTTCTGCGCGGCCCAGTAGATTCAAGACAGTCTGCCGATACATCTCATTCCAACTTTGGTTACTTCCCTGCCAATTGAGTTGATCAACAACCTTCATATACTTGATCATTTCCTCATTAAGTTCATTGAGTTCTTGACCAACCCAAAAGGAATGGGATAGGTACATAAATATGGAAAATGTGGCAAATGTTAAGTCCCCTGTTTCTAGACAGCCTTGATGTACATCTAAAAAAGGCTTTATTGTTTTTTGGGCATGTTCCTTCCAATGTCTAATAAAAGCGTTGAATAAATAAACGGCCTGTGGTTGTCCGACCATCAGCCGTTCTCCTAAACGTAGGGAGAGCTTGCCGAACTGATACCCTAGTTCAATGTCGCCTCCCGCACCACACATGAGTGTTCCAAAACAGGCATGAAAAGATGGCGTCTGAGGGGCGCTACCATGTTTAATAGACAGGTCGACGGCCTTTAGTGTAACTAACGTACTGAGTTCAGGTGACAGTAAAGATGAAGCGTTCATTAAAACCCAAAGAATACGCATTGCTGCTAGACGATAAGGATCCTCCATTTCGGGCAGGTCGACCAATTTCTCAATCTGTTTTCCTGCCAGAGCAGACTTCGTTTCCTCTAATGCGATTAATGTATCAGCTTGGTTTGGTTCCTCCGGAAACGTGACGTCAAATAACGGCAAAACGTTTAATCCGGTCTCTACGACCTCCGGTAGCATATACTTTGTATAATACGCTCGCATTCTAACTTCATACGCTTTTACTTTGTCTAGTAATGTCTTGGCTTGGTGTAAGATAATCTCAGTTAACTGCTCCATTTTCTCATAATCACCGCTTAGATAAGCAGCTTCGGACGCTTCCATATGCAAAGACAAGGTGAGGTCATATAACCGGTGCCAATTGTCTGCTGAACTTGTAAGATCATGATCAGGCGCATAATCATCGATCTGCTTAACAGGATATGAGCGTGTAAGCAGCGCTAACCCTATCTGGAGATAATTGAATGCGGGTTGATAGGCTGCTGATGCCTTCGCTTTCCTGCCCGCAATCAAGTTTAATTCGACGAGTTCATCCTGCTCTGCCTGAGTGCTGATACATTCAAGCCCTTGATTCAGTTGATTGACAATATCAAAAATTTTCTGCTCTTTTTGGGCAGTTGGGATCTTTTTAAGTAATAATTGTCCTATCTGTCTATGAACCTGCTGTTTATCTTCTTCAGGAATAAGCGAATAGGCAGCTTGCTGGATACGGTCATGGGTGAATTTATAGTCAACAATGATGGCTTCGTCTAAACCTTCCACGTCAAGCTCCATCAGCTTGTAGGTATCATCTAAGGGTGAGATTAACCCCTCCACCATCGCGTCCCACAAATCGGCTGCTGTGTCTTTTGCTGAATTTTGATAGACGATCATCAACGTGCGAAGATCAAAATAGTTGCCTATGCAAGCTGATAACTTTAAGGCTTCCTGTGTTTTTGGGCTAAGCTTTTGCACTTTACCCATCATCAGTTCGACCACATTATCGGTGATATTTCTTGACCGAATTTGTGCAAGATCCCACCGCCATCTCCCTCCGTCGGTGGACGGGTCAAAGGTTAACAATGCTTCAGTATATAAAGACTTCAAGAATTCATTAATGAAGAATGGATTGCCCCCAGTCTTAGCCAGCACTAACTCGGCTAGTGGCTTGGTCGTCTCTGGTGATTGATTTAGGGCGTCTGCGATGAAGCGGCCGACATCGGACAAATCTAAAGGTTTGAGAACGATCTCATTGACAATTGCGCCAGCTTGCTGAATATCTTTCAAAGTTAAGATCAGGGGATGGGTTTTCCCCACTTCATTATCCCGATAGGCACCAATAACCAAAAGATTGCGACTATCTGAGGCGGTCATTAGCCGCTGTGTCAAGTCTAAACTGGCTGAGTCAGCCCATTGTAGGTCGTCCAAGAATAACACCAGTGGATGTTCAGGTTGAGCAAATACTTTGATGAAATTTTGAAAGGTTAAGTTGAAACGATTTCGAGCTTCTGCCGGTGCAAGGGTTGGAACTGTCGGTTGGGGGCCGACAATCAACGCTACCTCGGGAATAACATCAATGATAACCTGACCGTTGGGCCCGAAAGATGCTAATAGTTCTTGACGCCAACGTGCTATCTCGGCTTCGCTTTCAAGCAACAGTTGTTGGATTAAAGAGCGGAAGGCTTGTACAAGCGAGGCATAGGGAATATCTCTTTGAAGTTGATCAAACTTGCCAGCGATGAAGTAGCCGTGTTGACGGGTAATCGGTTTGTGAATCTCTTTTACCAAAGCGGATTTCCCAATACCAGAATATCCCGAAACAAGCACAATTTCACTGTTACCCTGGCTAACACGCTCAAAGGCAGACAGGAGCAGATCTATCTCTTTTTCTCGTCCGTAAAGCTTTTGAGGAATTTGGAATTTGTCCGAAACATCTTGCTCTCCAATGGAAAAGAAGTCTATCTGACCCGTAGTTTGCCACTGCCGCTGACATTCTTCCAGATCAACCTTCAAGCCATAGGCTGATTGATAACGGTCTTCAGCATTCTTTGCCATCAGCTTCATTATGATGTCAGAAAGAGGCTGAGGTATATTCGCTTTAAGTGTGTGTGGCGAAGGTGGGTGTTTGGCAATATGGGCATGGACGAGTTCCATCGCATCAGTCGTTTGGAAAGGCAATTGGCCTGTAAGCAACTGATAGAAAGTGACCCCTAATGAATAAAAGTCAGTGCGGTAATCCATAGCCCTATTCATGCGCCCGGTCTGCTCTGGAGAAATATAAGCCAGTGTTCCTTCCAGCACATTCGGATTGCGTAGCGATGGATTTTCGCGCGTGAGCGTTGTTGAGATGCCAAAGTCAATCAGTTTAAGTTGGCCCGTTGTCGGATTTAATACAATGTTAGAAGGATTAATATCTTTATGGATAACATGTCGCTGATGTATTTGTCCCAATATGTCGGCGACTCGAATTGCAATTGATAGAAATTCCTTTAAAGTGAACGACTGGCTCCGCATTAACAGATCAAGGGATTGGCCGCCGAAGTCCTCAAGTACTATCACCCAGCGATGTTGATCGGTTTCCAGCCGATAGGCATCAATGACACCTGGCAAATCCAAATCTCGGGTTCGTTCATATTCTCGCTTAAACCAGGCTATCTTTTCAGGGGGAGGAGAAGCTTGTTTCAACATTTTGAGGATGACTGGCCGGTTACTCTCCCTATCACAGCCCCGATAAACAAACGAATTGTAACTCTCATAGATTTGATCATCAATCCGGTAGCCTAAGATTTCCGTTGTCACTATATTCTCTCCTTCTAAGGCATGCCTCGATCTTAATACCGATTAGCATAGCAAATTTTTGGGTCGAGTATATCTCTTGTCCGTTAATCAACTCATATTTGGTTTCTTGGAGCGGGGAATAACTTGCATATACATTTCTTTATCGGGCCGCATCGTCAAGAAAAGAGTTGGTTTAATAGACTGATCAGGTGGAAGAACCAGGCGGTACTTCTGGGCAACCGTCGCCAAAATCAGCCTGATTTGCATCAAAGATAACGCCTGACCGATGCATATGCGAGGTCCTGTTCCGAAAGGGATATAGGCGTATTTAGGAATCCGCCTGGCACGCTCCTTAGTGAACCGTTCGGGCCAAAAACGTTCAGGGTTTTCAAAGAATCGGGGATCACGGTGTAGTAGATAAGGACTAATCCAGACCGTAGCCCCTTTATTTAAGGTATACTCGCCTACCTGGACATCTTCTTTGGCTTCACGGACTAAGGCTACGGTCGGAGAATAATAGCGCAGCGTTTCTTTAACGATCATTTCGTTATACGGTAAGTGAGGAAGATCTTCGGCACAGGGGGCACGTTCTTCCAGCACCCAGTCTAATTCTTCATGAACTTGGACTTCAAGTTTGCTGTGCTGTGAAAGCGCATACCAAAGCCAAATTAACGTCGTTGGGATTGTATGATGACCGGCAAAAAACATCTGCATCATTTCACCGACCAGCTCCTCATAGGTCATCTGGCTCCCATCTTCATAAGTAGCGTTGACGAGAAACGACACCATGTCGCCTCGATCCTCTCTGGTGTCAAAGCGATCTTGAATGATCTTTAACGTCGAAGCCATATCTTGTCCAGCCC
>JABAHQ010023657.1_pt2 | contig 23264 bp, 22 predicted proteins | sample 7062091 | NCBI WGS metagenome assembly JABAHQ01 (sample SAMN14534359, study PRJNA622989) | marine sediment metagenome | biome: marine biome [ENVO:00000428]; feature: marine pelagic biome [ENVO:01000023]; material: deep marine sediment [ENVO:00002113] | place: India: Gulf of Kutch | collected...
GCATTATTTTTCAGGAGAATCGCAATGGCACAATTCAGCGTCAATCCACAGCGTTTTGATCCGTACAAAAATTTCAAATTCCGGGTGAAATGGGATGGCCGGTACGTGGCCGGGGTGAGCAAGGTTGGAGCTTTGAAGCGCACCACCGAGCCCGTCACCCACCGGGAAGGCGGCGATCCCAGCACGGAGCGCAAGTCTCCGGGCCAGACCAAGTACGATGCCATCACCCTGGAGCGCGGGGTGACCCACGATACCGAATTTGAGAAGTGGGCCAACAAGGTCTGGAACTTCGGTCCCGGCCTGGGCTCCGAGGTCTCCCTGAAGGACTTCCGCAAAGACGTCATCATCGAGATCTACAACGAAGCCGGGCAACTGGCCCTATCGTACAAAGTGTACCGCTGCTGGGTCTCCGAATTCCAGGCCGTTCCCGAACTGGACGCCAGCGGCAACGCGGTGGCCATCCAGACCCTGAAACTGGAAAACGAGGGCTGGGAACGCGACTACGACGTCAGCGAACCGACGGAACCGAGCTTTACTGAACCGGCAGGATAAACATTATGCGCCCACTCGCTGCAGCAGAGCTTCTCGATATCTGGGAGCGTGGACGGCACACTCCTCCATGGCAGCAAGCTTTGTTTCTGCTGGCCGCCGCCAGCCCCGAACATACTACAGAAGCTCTGGCGCGCCTGAGCATCGGCCGGCGCGACGATCTGCTGCTGGAGCTGCGGGAATGGACCTTTGGTAGCCAACTGGTAAGCGTAGTGGAGTGCCCTGCTTGTGGCGACCGGCTGGAGTTCACCATCGACGGCGGGGAATTCCGGTCCGAGCCCGATGAAGCGCCGGAGAGTATCGATTTCCACACCGAAGGTTATCGGGGGACATTTCGGTTGCCCAACACCGAGGACCTGGCCGCAGTATCCGGCATTCAGGAAATGGAGGCGGCCCGACGAGCCCTACTCGCCGCCTGTGTGTTGGAATTATCACCTGCTTTGGAAGCGGATGCACCGGAGAACGGACTGACTGTGAAAGCACAGGAGTTGCCGCCAGAGGTACAGGAAGCCATCGATCGGCAGATGCAAGAGGCCGACCCCCAAGCCGACATCCAGATTGATCTAGCCTGCCCAGCCTGCGGTCACCGGTGGGTTGCTCCCCTGGATGTCGTTTCCTTCTTCTGGCAGGAGATCGACGATTGGGTCCGCCGCATGCTGCAAGAGGTGCACACCCTGGCGTCCCATTACGGCTGGAGCGAAAACGAGATTCTGGCAATGAGCGCCTGGCGGCGTCGAGTTTATCTGGAAATGGTGCAAGCATGAGGGACTTATTGTCCAGCCTGATCAGCAGAAATCAGAAACCGCACGCCCAGATAAGACCGCGGCTGGGTTCAATGTTCGAGCTGTCTCCGCGGCCAGGGTTGACGTCATCGGAGCTGCCTGAATTGGTCGGAAGCGAGCTGATGCGAAACAACCATGCAACAGAAACACAACGTCAGTCCTCGGCCGCTCCTAGTCTGCGCTCATATTCGGCTACTCAGGAGACACCATTGGGGGCAAACCCGCTCCCCGGAAGCCTCCAATCCTTCACATTCGGACCGGAAGCGGGCCAGCCAGACGTAGTTGCAGAGCTACGAACGCCGGTTGGCGAAATAAGCGGAGACAGAGCCGACCCCGCTCGCCTGGCCCAGCTTGCTGTACGACCAGAGCGCCCCACCGATAGCCCACTCTCCGCGGCAACGCCGTCAACGATTCAACCGACAGCTCCACCGACGAACGCGCCGATCGGCCCTCAGGCCGGGGCCCAAAGGGTCAAAGCAACGAAAGAGCTCAGGCCGACACAAGAGACTGATCCACCCGTGGCGTCGCAGACCCCCAAGGTGGCACAGACCCATGCGGACTATCCTCCGAAGCGAACCATCGAAAACCGGAGGGCAAAAAATAATTCCCCTGTAGCGCAGCCATTTACCCGGGAAACCGTCAGGAAAGCCGACATCCGACAGCAGACCGAACATCCACCTGAAGAATCGACGCCTATTCGTCCAAAGCCATCCATTCCGTTCGAAAACGAGCCGCCTTTTCAACCTCAATCAAGAAATGTGGCGCCAGAAGTTGCAGGGAGAACCCAGGCGCGCGCACCAATGCCTCCAACCATTCGGGTTACCATCGGCCGCATCGAGGTGCGAGCCCAGGGCCAGGAAAAGTCGCGGCCTCGTCCTGCATCCCCCCAGCCGGAACGACGAGGGCCGGGGCTGTCTCTAGCTGATTATCTGAAACAGCGAGGAGGCAGCCCATGAGCAACTTCCTTGCCATCGCCACCGTCACTGCAACCCTGCAGGCCATGATACAGACTGCAGTCCAGGAGGACGTGTCCGGATCTGAGGCGACCATGGTGCGTCCGGATGGTTCCGAAAAAGGCCTGCCCAAAACGGGAGTGAACATCTACCTGTATCAGGTGACCCCCAATGCCGCCTGGCGCAACGCGGACCTGCCGACGCGCAGTGGGGACGGACGGTTGGTGCAGAAACCCCGGGTCGCCCTGGATCTCCACTACCTGTTCACCTTCTATGGCGACAACAAGGAATTTGAGCCGCAACGGGTCCTCGGCAGTGTGGCTCGCACCCTGCACAGCCAGCCGGTGCTCAGCAGGGACATCATCGAGTCCACCATGAGCAGTATCACTCACCTGACCGACTCGGATCTGGCCCAGGAGGTCGAACTGGTGAAGCTCATGCCCCTGTCCCTCTCTCTGGAAGAGCTGTCCAAGCTGTGGTCGGTCTTCTTTCAGACGCCATACACCCTGTCCATGGCCTATCTGGCCTCCACCATGCTCATCGAGGGGGAGGATGCGCCGCAACGGCCCTTACCGGTGCGGGTGAGGAACATCACCGTGTTTCCATTCCAGTATGCGGTGATCGACAAGGTGGTGTCGCCAGCGGGCGATAACGAGCCTGTGGTCATGGGCGAAACCGCTTTGATCAAGGGCGAGCGGTTGGGCGGCACCGTGCAGTCGGTCCGGGTGGGAGAGGTGGACCTCACGCCGGACAATGTGGGCAGCACCGAGATCGGCGTCCAGCTCACAGATACGAACCTGCGGGCAGGCGTTCAGGGCGTGCAGGTCATCTACACGAACGGGGCGGAAAGCAATGTGGCACCCCTGATTCTGCGTCCGACCATCACAAGGGATCCGGCCGACAACTACGAGATCACGGTGTCGGGCATAGTTACAGATCCGGAAGACGGCACCCGCTCGGCCACGGTGACCGTCCGGGTCACGCCCGAGGTGGGGTCGAGGCAACGAGCGTTGCTGTATCTGAACGAAGCGCCGCCGACCACCGAGCCGTTGCGGGCCTATACTTTCCCTGCAGAAGCCCGGACATCCGATACAGATACGGTCATTTTTCAGGTCGGCGGCGTGGAGCCGGGGAATTATCTGGTGCGGGTGCAGGTCGCCGGCGCAGAAACGTTGCTGGAGACAAACGGAACCGGCGCTTACCATGCGCCCCAAATTACGATTTAGAGCCAAGGCATGGAAGCATCAATCGAAAAGACATGGCTTGAATTGAATCAGCAATACCTTTCGGCAGCGCTCCGGCAGGTACGGACGCTGCTGAAGGCTCACGTAGCCAGGTCTCAAGCCGGTGCAGAAGCATCGGCTGCCGATGAGCGCCAGCCGGTTTCGATCGAGGGGATGCCCGGACCCTCCTCCCTTGAGACGCTTTGCGCCCTGTTCGGGTTGTCGGAATTCGAACGCGATGTGCTTTTGATGTGTGCAGGGATGGAGCTGGACAGCTCTTTTCAGACCCTGGTTGCCAAGGCCCATGGGGATCCGACCAGAGACCGGCCCGACTTTAGCCTGGCGTTGGGGGCTTTTCCGCAGGCCCACTGGAGCGCCCTGAGCCCCGGTGCGCCCCTGCGACATTGGCGCCTGATCGAATTGGGTGCAGGCACGAGCATGGTGGCCAGCCCGCTGCGCATCGACGAAAGGGTGCTGCATTTTCTGGCCGGGGTGCAGCACCTGGACGAGCATCTGGTCGGCTTCGTCCGACCGGTGACGGAGCCGGGTTCCGGTGCGCTGGTCCCGTCCCACGCGGCCCTGGCCGAGCAGATCGCCGCCGCCTGGGCCCAGACCAGCCCGAAACTGCTGCCGGCGGTCCAACTCTGTGGCCAGGAAGCGGCGGGCAAGAGGGCCATTGCCGCCGCTGCGGTGGGACACCTGGGCCTGAATCTGTACGAAATGTCCGCACACGTGCTGCCCACAGCCCCCCACGACCTGAATACCCTTATCCGCTTGTGGCAGCGTGAAGCGGCCTTGAGCAACAGCGCCTTGTTCCTCGACTGCGACGACATGGATCCGGGAGACAGCATGCGGGAGAACCTGATCCGCCGCTTCATCGAAAACGCCGGTGGTGTCCTGCTGATCGCCGGCCGGGAGCGCCGCCAGGTTCGACATCGTCCGACGATCAGTCACGATATCGCCAAGCCCACGAGCCGGGAGCAAAGGCTTCTCTGGGAACAAGCTCTGGGCCCGGCGGCCGCCGACCTCACCAGCCATGTAACCCGCCTGGTGTCCCAGTTCCACCTGGATGGGCCCTCCGTCCAGGCCGCATGCACTCGTTCGGCTAGCCATGCCACAGTTCATGAATCCACGGGAGACGGACATGCGGAATTGAAGAATCTACTGTGGGAGGCCTGCCGGGTGCAGGCCCGTCCCCGTCTGGACGACCTGGCCCAGCGCATCGAGCCGGTTGCCGCTTGGGAGGATCTGGTGCTGCCCGAGAGCCAACTGCGCACCCTGCGGGACATCGCCATCCACGTGCGACAACGGAGCAAGGTCTACGATACCTGGGGCTTTGCCGCCAAATCAAACCGGGGACTGGGTATCAGCGCCCTGTTCGCCGGGCCCAGCGGCACCGGCAAGACCATGGCCGCCGAGGTGCTGGCCAACGAGCTGCGCCTGGACCTGTACCGCATCGATTTGAGCCAGGTGGTCAGCAAGTTCATCGGGGAGACGGAAAAGAATCTGCGCCGGGTGTTCGATGCGGCGGAGACAGGGGGCGCCATCCTCCTCTTCGACGAGGCCGACGCCCTGTTCGGCAAGCGCAGCGAGGTGAAGGACAGCCACGACCGCTACGCCAACATCGAGGTGAGCTACCTGCTCCAGCGCATGGAGGCCTACCGCGGCCTGGCCATCCTGACCACCAACCTGAAGAGCGCCCTGGACGATGCCTTCCAGCGTCGGATCCGCTTCGTGATCCAGTTCCCTTTCCCGGACCGGGAGCAGCGTGCGGCCATCTGGAAGCGCATCTACCCGGCGGAAACTCCCACCGAAGAGTTGGACTGGCCCCGCTTGGCGCAGCTCAACGTGGCAGGAGGCAACATCCGCAACATCGCCCTGCACGCCGCCTTTCTGGCTGCCGAAGCGGATCACCCCGTACGCATGGAACACTTGCTGGAGGCGACCCGAGTGGAATACGGCAAGCTGGAGAAGCCCCTGACGGCCGGGGAGACGCGGGGCTGGGAGGCCGGTTAATTGGAGGCACTGATGACAAGGAGATTGGGTGGCGAGAAAAAGGGACATCAGGCCGCATTGCCTCCAGCAAAGAGGAGCCGTCATGGATGAGCGGGCGATCTGGTATCACGTGGTGACGGTCGTTTCCCTGGTGGTTTTCAAACTGGCCGTGCTGGTGATCGGCTACCTAATCGCCCGGCTGGGCCATGACCTGCTGATCAAGGGGGTCAGCGGCGAGTTCAAGTTCCGCACCGAGTTCAAGGGGACCAAGGCCGACCTGGTCAGTGCCTCGCCGGGGGTTTTCTTCATCCTCATGGCCACCATCCTGATCGCCATCGGGGTCATCAAGGACAAGCCCTTTGCCACGAAGGTTACCGAGAAGCAGATCGAGACGGCCGGTGAGCGTGGGAGTCAGGAAGCCGCAGGCGGCAAGCCTGAACTGCCTGTCAGCCCACCGAAGGAGGTTACGCAATGAAAAGGCAACTTTTTCTTCTGGGGTTCCTGTTTCTGTTCGTCAATTCATCCCTGTCCGCAGCGGAGCCCGATCAACTCTACCAGCAAGGTCTTCAGGCCTATAACTCGGAAGACTACCTGTCCGCCAGCGAGCACCTTTTCGCCTACCGCCAGATGGCCGGAGCTGGCCTGTCTGCCGATTTTCTGGAGCAGGTGAACAAGGCCCTGGCTTATGCCGAGGCTCAGGTCCAGGTGGCAATCGAGACCAAGAGGGAACTGGACGAACACGGGAGAGTAACGGAGGTTACCGTGGAAGCCTCCGGCAAAGCAGATGCACCTGGGGCACCCCGCAAAAAATCCGAACCCTTCCACCCCNNGGGACCGAAGCCCAGTCTACCTACCAAGCCGGCAGCAATTGAAGGTGGAAAGTTTAACATCGGCAAATCTGGAAAACTGAAACTGGCGCCGAAACACACTGTTCAGCCCGGCATGGCAAAGCCTGAAAAGAAGGATGAGACGGTGGCGATTAAGAAAGAGCTGGAGACGATGAAGCTGAAAAATGAGCGCCTTGTGCAGGCGCTCAAGAGGTGCCAGATGGAGAAACGCCCCTGATCGCCGGGGGAATTCATTGTTGGGAGGCCGGATAATCGGAGGCATTGGTGACCAGGCGATTGGGCAGGAATAAGGGAGAGCACCCGGCACAGGACGCCACCAGCCTCGAGCTGCACATCGAGGAACTGGTGCTTCATGGCTTCGATCACTTGGATCGCGCGGAGCTGGGGACGGTGGTGGAACAGGCTCTTAATCAGTTATTTACAGAACGGGGCGTGCCCCCCGCATTGAAACAAGGTGGCAGTATTGACAGCCTGGATGGCGGAAGGTTTACGGCCCAGCCGGACACCGGCGCTCACGAAGTCGGCGGCCAGATCGCCCAGGCCATTTATCGGAGTTTCGGATCATGAACGAACGACAACAAATATCGACCAAGATATCGACGGCGGCACCGGCTGGGACCTCACTGGTGCGCAGAGGCTTACTGCAGCGCCGATGTGCCTGTGGCGGCATGTCAGGACCGACGGGTGAATGCTTATCGTGTTGCCGGATACGGGGGCTCGGCAAGCCATTGCAAGCCAAACTGCGCATAAATCAGCCTGGCGACCGTTTCGAACAGGAGGCGGACCGGGTGGCAGATCAGGTTATGCGCATGCCGGAGCCGGGTCTTCAACGGAAACCCACTTGAGGGGGGAACGGTTCCTCGTGCAGGGACAAAGATGACCTGTTACGGACCAACCTTCTGGTACAACGGCGAACCCCGTGTGACGTTGCCAGCACCGATGCGCCGTCTATCGTGCAAGACGTACTTCGCTCCCCGGGACAACCGTTGGATGCCGAGACGCGGGCCTTTATAGAACCCAGCTTCGGCCAAGATTTCAGCCAGGTGCGGGTACATACGGATGCTAGGGCTGCGGAGTCTGCGCATGCGGTGAATGCGCTGGCGTACACAGTGGGGCGGGATGTGGTATTTGGGGCGGGACAGTATGCGCCAAAGATAGATGAGGGGCGGCGGCTACTGGCTCACGAACTGGCACATACGATTCAGCAAGGTACCTATTCGTCAAAACTCCGGCCCAGTCTGGCAATCGTCGAGATGCAGGATCCGTCCGAGGCGGTCGCAGAGCAGGCTGCTGATACTGTTCTTCGGAATGGAGATGTGCCTCATCTAATAGATAAGGCCGTTGGCCTTCAGCGCTATGCTATCTGCGGCACGCCCGAAGAATGCCCTCCTCGTGTCGCTGGAGAAATCCGGCGTGCCGAACGAGAACCAATGGTTGTCGGCGAGGTCTCCAATGGGATTAGCGGCACACTGGTAGGAAACTTCGCCATTGGTAGCAGCACACTCAAGCCGAGTCTCCGTCGCAATACTACCTGGACGGAGTTCAAGCGGCATATGGCCGGAGCGACCGACATCCAATGGGAGATTCTGGGATTCACCGATTGCCAAGGATCGGAAACACTAAATCAACGGCTACGTCGTGAACGCGCCGAGGCGCTATTCCGAGATCTGCCTCAAACCGCAAAAGACCGCGTGATCGCGACCGGCCCAGCCCCTCTAAGTGACTGCATCGCTGAAAACACAGGGGAACAAGGGCGGTCTTACAATCGTTCAGCCTTTGTGCGGTTGGTGACCACCTCCTACAATTTTGAAGCTGAGGAAGTTCCTGGAACTAACTGCGCGTCGCCGATCCAAGCGAATACACTGGATGAATACATCGCTTTAGTGATGTGCGCGGAGCGTGCTTTGTCCGACTATACACCACGCAAGATGCTTTCCCTGCTTCGACAGCTCTACTACAGTGGTCAATCCTGGTCCCGCTGCCGTGGCGCTGGGTGCAGGTTCTGGTCTGATATCATTCCTTGCGGTATCAGCATCCCGAATCCGGAAGGTGCGCTGGGAACCCCTTTGTTCACCGCACTACGTGATTCCAAGGTAGTTGAAGGAGTAGACATCGGCCATGTCTTTACCGGGCTCGAGTCGATGTTCTGCCCGCGCTCAAGTGTCGAGTTGGAGGTTCCGGGTCCGAATTGGACTGTCGACATAAAGAATTTCGAGTTCGCAACCTGGGCTGGGGACCTTGGATCGGCGGTAGCGCAAAAAATCCATGACGAGCAGGACAATGATATGCCTACTCAGNNAGCCCTGGAATAATTATTTCCAGACTAGCGGTTCGCTTGCGAGTGAAGAAGACCTGACCGGTGATATTGACGCTTATGTACAGCGTGCTGGATTGTCCGGCTCCTCTTGGCAAGATTCGCCCCGGCAGACACTGAGTAGCTTGCCGGGTCCGGTATCACAGGTTTTGGCAGACTACTATATGAGTCCACCAACTCGAGGTGAAGCCAGTCGATCCAACCGCTTTGCTTGCTTTGTTCGTGCTATGGGGGGAAGGGTGGCTGGCAGGTCGATCATCGGCGATCGGATCACGCTTGCCGAGCGAATCCGAATTCGGATTGGAGAATTTGCCGAGAATTTCTACAAACTGAAATGGCATTCCGGCTACTTCGCCGCTGGCGGCATCGGCTCCTGGTTTGTCAGGTACAGTGGCGAACTGGCGCGTAGATTTCTGAATTGGATAGAGAGCAAACTTTGATCTTCAGATCACGAGAGAGATTATGGCTCATCTAAAACGTCAACGAAAGGGTGATGTGTCATAGCAGCTTGTACTAATAATATATATCTCTCGACAAAATACGAGTTGAAGGTTGATTTCATGAATATACATACTGCGTTACACAAAAAAAGAACAACATACCGACCCTTGGTGCCAACAATCAACGACATTCTGCAACGCAAATGCGCTTGTGGCCCAAACACCGTTACCGGTGGCGAGTGCACTGAGTGCCTTAAAATGCGGGCCCAGCGTAAAGCCGCTGGTCATATCGGCCCCGAAACCGCCCCACCCATCGTCCACGAGGTGCTGCATTCACCAGGCCAGCCGCTCGACCCAGCCACTCGAGCCTTTATGGAACCCTGCTTCGGTCACGATTTCAGCCAAGTGAGGGTACATGCCGATGCTAGGGCGGCGTCGTCGGCCAGGGCGATGAATGCCCTAGCCTATACTGTGGGGCGAGATATGGTGTTTGGCGTGGGTCAGTATTCGCCGGAGACTGGCGAAGGAAAGCGTTTACTGGCCCATGAGTTAACCCACGTGACGCAGCAGAGAGGAGAGACGTTTTCAGGTAAGCTGAGTATTAGCGATCCTTTTACCGTCTATGAGAAAGAAGCGCATCGGAATGCAGAGATGCTCTCTACTCAAGCTCCGAATATTTCGAGTGTTTCCTCGACTGATCCTGTGATTGCTCGACAGGAACTTCCCGGTCCAATGTCCCTGCCAGAACAACCGCCAATGACAATGGGGCCTACGGCCCCCTCGTTGCGAGGAATGGTTGCTATGTCGATTGCTCTGGGCGAGGTGGGGGTCAGAGAAGTGCCTTCCGGTTCGAATCGAGGTCCTTGTGCTGGGGGAGCCACTCGTGGCTGCGTCGATGCCTATACGGGTGGAAGAGCCCAGCCTTGGTGCGCTCATTTTGTTAGTTGGTGCTTTGAGCAAACCGGCTTCTCCCCCTTTGGTCATCTTGCTTCAGTAAACGGGTTGCGAAGGTGGGGGCGATCACAGGGCTGGTATGTCGAGCGGGCTGCCGTCGCTAGAAGGGAATTTACACCGTTAGCCGGTGATATTTTTACGAAACCTCGCTATGAGGGGGTAGGCCCCCAGCGCAAGCTTGTAGGGGGGCATACCGGCTTTGTAATTCGGTACGACCCGGCCAGCCGTCTTCTTGAAACGGTTGAAGGAAACACCGGCGATAAGGTCCAAATGCGCACCAGGTCCTTGGGTGATTTAGATGGATTTATTCGCGCAGGTTCATAAAGTTCTGAAACATACAGTAGGTAGAATGAAAGGAATCAATAACCCATGAGCACCCTATCCAACTCGCCCCGCCTTCTCAAAGGCGCCATCATTGGGTTCGATCTGCTCAATCCTTTGGCCAGCGTCATCATGTTCCAGTACAACCCGAAGGAGGTGCGCCGCTCCGTCCAGGGCCAGATAAGCACCGAGGAAGGCGCCGGCCCGGAGGTGACCCGTCTGAAGGGTCCGCCCAAGGAGACCATCGATTTGACCATCGAGATCGATGCCACGGATCAGCTGGAAAAGGGGGATGCCGTTGCCGGCAGCATGGGCATCTATCCCCAGCTTTCGGCCCTGGAGATGCTGCTGTATCCCAAGAGCGTGGACGTGATTCTCAACACGGCTCTGCTGGCTGCAGGCACCATCGAGATCCTCCAGCCCGAGGCTCCGTTCACCCTGTTCATCTGGGGCATCAAGCGGGTGCTGCCGGTGCGCATCACCAGCTTTACCATCACCGAGCAGGAGTTCGATCCCAACCTGAACCCGATCCGGGCCTCCGTGCCCCTGAGTTTGAGCGTCTTGAGCTACAGCGATTTCTCCGTGACTCATCCGGGCTATCACCTGTTCCTGGCCCACCAAGTGGTCAAGGAGACCATGGCCACCATCGGCAGCGCCAACAACCTGGCTGCGGTGGCCGGCGGCAACATCAGCCCTTTGTGAGGAGGAAGCCATGTTCGAATCCACCAGCCGCTATGCTTCCCTGCCGACCGCCACCTACACCGATGCCGCGGGTCGGACCTCCACCTATGTGCGCCGGCGCTTTCTGCCCCAGGGCGAGCGTCAGTCCCTGCTCGTGGAAGTCACCGTGACCGACGGGGATCGCCTGGACCTGATCGCTGCCCGCACCATCGGCGACCCGGAGCAGTTCTGGCGCATCTGCGACGCCAACAACGCCATGAACCCCTTCGATCTTGTGGCCGAGCCCGGCGACGTCCTCCGGGTGACCACCCCGCAGGTGAAGGTATGAGACTGGTCGGAACCCTTCTCACGCTCCTCATCGGGCGCACCGTTCCGATCCCCGCGCCTGTCCCGTTCACGGAGGCCCTGGACAGCGTGGAGGTCACCCACAACGACGAAGAGCGCTCCGGCTTTCAGATTACGTTCAAGGTGGGCCGGGGACGGATGGACGTGCTGGACTATGCACAGTTGAGCAGTCCGCTCCTCCAACCCTTCAGCCGGGTGGTACTGCTGGTGACCTTCAATGCCGTGCCCCAAGTTCTGATGGATGGAATCATCACCCATCAGCAGTTTTCGCCCGGGGAACGTCCGGGGCAGGGGCAACTGACCGTTACCGGCGAGGACGTGAGCGTGCTGATGGATCTGGAGGAACGTTCGGTGGAGCACCCGGCCCAGCCGGAAGCCCTCATCGCCCTAAAGGTCATCGCCGGTTATGCCCCATACGGCCTGATTCCGCTGGTGATCCCGCCACCAAGCATCGACATCCCCCTGCCCACCGAGCGAATTCCCGTGCAGCAGGCCACGGACCTCGCCTACCTGCAGGAGATGGCCGCCCGCTTCGCCTACGTCTTCTATGTGAATCCCGGTCCGGCCCCCTTGACCAACACGGCCTACTGGGGTCCGCCCCAGCGCCTTGGCATCCCCCAGCGGGCGCTGTCCGTGAACATGGGACCGAACACCAACGTGGTGGGCGACGTCAACTTTCAATACAACAGCCTGGAGGCAACCTTCGTGGAAGGCTCCGTGCAGGATCGCCAGACCGGCCGGGAGACGCCGGTGCTGACCCGGGCCAGCACCCGCATCCCCCTCGTCAGCAAACCGGCCTGGCAGACCCAGTCCCATGTGCGGAAGCGGCGCTTCCGGCAGACTGGCCTCAACACCGTGCAAGCTTATTCGCGGGCGCAGGCCGAGACCGACCGTTCCACCGACAAAGTGCTCACGGCCACCGGCGAGCTGGACGCCACCCGATACGAGGCCTTGCTCACCCCCCGAGGCCTGGTGGGGCTTAGGGGGGTGGGATTCTCGTATGACGGATTTTATTACGTGAAAAGTGTGACCCACCGCATCCGCCGTGGCGAATACCGGCAGAGCTTCACCCTGACGCGAGAAGGCCAGGGGGCCATTTCACCCGTGGTGGTTCCGTAACTGAAATAAGGAGTAACGAACAGAGCCATGCCCCAATTCTTCGGTAAATATCGCGGGACTGTCGCCAACAACCTCGATCCCCAGCAGATGGGACGCCTGCAGGTGAGCGTTCCTTCCGTACTGGGAGATGGCCAGTTGAGCTGGGCCCTTCCCTGTGTATCCTTCGCTGGGCCGGGAGTGGGTTTCTTCACCCTTCCGCCCAACGGCGCCAACATCTGGGTGGAGTTCGAGGGCGGCGATCCGGACTACCCCATCTGGAGCGGCTGCTTCTGGGGCCTGGGAGAAGCCCCGGCGACGCCGGCCCTCGAGCAGATGAAGGTACTGAAGACGGACATGGGCACCATCACCATCAACGACCTGCCCGGCGCGGGCGGCATCAAAATCGAGACCACCCTCGGGGCCAAGATCGAGATCAGCGCCCAGGGTATCGAAATCAACAACGGCATGGGGGGCGTCATCAAGCTCGCTGGGCCTCAGGTGTCCGTCAACAACGGCGCATTGGAGGTGATCTGATGCCGGGATTTCTGTTACATGCAGGCGCTACGGTCATCTGCAGCCACGTCGGGCAGGCCCAGCCCACGGAGCCCTTTCCCCGGGTGCGGGTGGGCGGGCAGCCCGTCGTCACCCAGAGCGCGCCCTACACCGTGGCCGGATGCCCGTTTACCACGTCTGCAGGTCCCCTGCCCTGTGTTACCGCCAACTGGGTCACGGCTGCTCTACGGGTGCGGGCCGGCGGATTGCCCGTGCTGCTTCAGGATAGCCAGGCGGTAACCGTTCCCAACGGCGTGCCTCTGAACGTCCTCGTCACCCAGGTGCGGGTAAAAGGAACGTAAGGAGACGATCCATGAATATCCGCTATCCCTTGCAAATCGATGGCCGAGGCCGCACAGCCACTGCTCCGGACGCGGAGCACATCCGCCAGATGATCGAACAGGTGCTCTTCACATCGCCGGGTGAGCGGGTCAACCGGCCGGACTTCGGCACCGGTGTCATGCAACTGGTGTTTGCACCCAACAGCCAGGAACTGGCTGCGGCCACCGAGTTCACCATTCGGGGGGCGCTCCAGCAGTGGCTGGGCGAGGTGATCCAGATCGAGTCGGTGGATGTGGAAAGCCAGGAGTCCACCCTGCGCATCACTGTCCAATATGTCGTTCGGAGAAACCAGCAGCGGGCCGTGGCCCAGTTCAGTCGGGAGGTCTGACAACAACCATGGGCACCCGATATTTCTGCAAAAACGAAAAGCGACGCCAGATTCTGCGGGATTCTACCGTTACGTTAAACGGTATCGATTATCTGGAAGTCCTGGACCGGGATGCGCCAGACGGCAGTCCCCGGCAACGCACCTTGCTCGTGCGCATGCTGAAGGCATCGCCCTGGGGCCTTAGCGCAGGCAATGTACACATCGAAGGAGGCGTCCGGGTCAAGGATGTTCGGGTGAACGGGGTGTTGCGAGCGTCCGATGCCTCGGATGAGCTGGTGGATTCCGGGCTGATTACAGAGGAGGAGAAAAACCTGCTCCTGGACTTGCCAAAACCGGACCACTTCCTGGTAGTGCGAACAGATGCGCATGGGGACTACTCGCGGTACACCCTGCATTTGGTGCTGTCCCCCACCAGCGAAAAGCCACCAACGGATTTCGATCCGATTCTGTCCCAGGTGGACTTCTCGTTCAAGGTGGAGTGCCCCAGCGAGTTCGACTGTGAGGCCGAAGAGGTATGCCCGCCCGAGCCCTTGGACGAGCCGATCATCGACTATCTGGCCAAGGACTACGCCGGTTTCCGCAAGCTCATGCTGGATCGGCTGTCGGTGGTTCTGCCCGACTGGCAGGAGCGCAGCCCGGCGGACATCGGCATCGCCATGGTGGAAATGATGGCCTACGCCGCGGACCATCTGAGCTATTACCAGGACGCGGTCGCCACCGAGGCTTATCTGGGCACCGCTCGCCGCCGTACTTCGGTGCGCCGTCATGCACGGTTGCTGGACTATCCCATGCACGACGGCTGCAATGCCCGCACCTGGGTCCAGTTTCAAGTGGCAGGAAATACGACCTTGGAGAAAGACAGACAGGTATTAACCCATGTCAGTGGCCAGGGCACGCGGATCGAACCAGGCTCATCAGCCCACGCTCAAGCTCTAGCCCAACAGCCGATCGTCTTTGAGACCCTGCATGGAGCCAGCCTGTTTCCCGAGCACAATCGGATGGAGTTCTACACTTGGGGTGACGAAGGATGTTGCCTGGCCATCGGATCGACTCGGGCGACCCTGAATAAGCATTTCCCCGAATTGACGCCTGGTGATGTGTTGCTCTTTATCGAAGATCGGGGTGTGGACACAGGCAAAACCGCTGATGCCGACCTGGCCCACCGGCATGCGGTGCGGCTGACGGAAGTGACTCTTGCCGAAGACCCCCTTGGCGGTCAGATACTGGAACCGCCGACCACGGGGCCTGTGGCAATCACGGAGATTGCGTGGAAGGCCGAAGACGCCCTGCCGTTTCCCTTTTGCCTTAGCCTGGTGGAGGTTCCATCCGAGGAGTTGGACCCCGGCGCCCCAACCAGACAACCGGTCAGCGCAGCCCTGGGCAACGTGGTTCTGGCCGATTATGGGCGTACCATAGCTGGCGAAGATATACCTCCTCCATCCGGACACCGTCTCTATCGTCCCCGGCTCCGGGAAACCAACATCACCTACCGGGTGGTCTACGATCACAATGATGCCCTGGCAGAGGCGGCCACGGTCACCGTGCAGCAGGACCCCCGCAATGCTTTGCCCGCTGTAGAACTCAGGGGGGACGGAACAACCTGGGTGCCCCGGCGGGATCTGCTGGCCAGCGGGCGCTTTGCCACGGAGTTCGTGGTGGAAACGGAGAGCGACAGCCGAGCGTACCTGCGCTTCGGGGATGGGATATTTGGCCGGCCGCCCCAAGAGTCCGAGGAGCTCACCGCCCGGTACCGCATCGGCAACGGTACTGCCGGCAACATCGGCGCCGACGCGCTGGCCCATGTGGTCACCGCGGAAGGCGTGACCGGCGTGCGCAATCCTTTGCCCGCGCAAGGCGGTGGGGATCCCGAGTCATTGGAGGAGGTTCGTCTCTACGCGCCCCAGGCCTTCCGCACCCAGGAGCGGGCCGTCACCGAGGAGGACTACGCGGCCGCAGCCGAGCGTCATTCGGCAGTGCAGAAGGCCATGGCCACCCGTCGCTGGACTGGCAGCTGGCATACCATGTTCCTGACCGTGGACCGCAAGGGGGGCCTGCCTGTGGATGCCGCCTTCGAGAGCGATCTGCGCCTCTTTCTAGAGCGTTTCCGGCTGGCCGGGCAGGACCTGGAGATCGATGGTCCGCGCTTTGTGGCATTGGAAATGGCGTTTGTCGTCTGCATCGAACCGAACTATTTTCGCAGCAAGGTCAAAGAGGCCCTGCTGGAGGTGTTCAGCAGCCGGGACCTGCCCGATGGACGCCGCGGTTTCTTTCACCCGGACACCTTCACCTTCGGGCAGCCGGTCTATCTGAGCAAGATCGTGGCCGCCGCCATGCAAGTGCCCGGAGTGCGCTGGATCGATACGTCGGATCGGCCACCCAACCTGTTCAAACGCTGGGGCGAACCAGCCCACGCCGAATTCGAAAAGGGACAGATCGACATGGGCCGCCTCGAGATCGCCCGCCTGGACAACGATGCCAGTCGCCCGGAAAACGGCAAAATTGACTTCATTATGGAAGGCGGGCTGTAGCCAGATCAACGGGAGCATGACGCATATGACCAAGCCATCTGATCCACTCTCCACCTGCGATTGCTGTGAAACCGGTGTGGAGGAGCCGGGTCATGAGAATCGTCCCGGCCAGTCTGCACTAAATTACCGCGTCGGCACCCATTCCAGCTTTTTGCGGCGCATGCTGGCAAGGCTGGCCCGGCAAGAAATCCCTGCAGGAGACCATAAAGGAGAGCGGCCCCTGGTCCGATTGACTACCCGCTCCACGGACGATGCCTCCATTGCCATGCTGGATGCCTGGGCGACGGTAGCGGACGTGCTCAGCTCCTACCAGGAACGCATCGCCAACGAGGGCTTTCTGCGCACGGCCACAGAGCGCCGTTCCGTTCTGGACCTGGCCCGGGCCATTGGCTATGAACTGAACCCCGGGGTGGCCGCCAGCACGTACCTGGCCTTCACCGTGGAAGACAGCGACAGCACGCCGGGCACGGCCACCATCAAGGCGGGCACCCAGGTCCAGAGCATTCCGGCCAAAGAAGGTGAGCTTCCCCAAACCTTCGAGACCTCCGAGAAGTTCGAGGCACGGGTGGAGTGGAATGCCTTTAAGCCCAAACAGACCAAACATCATGAGATTATTGCCGGACTAAAGAGCCTGTATTTGAAAGGTGTAAATCTGCGACTGGAGCCCGGAGACGCCATCCTGATTGTCGGCCCCGAGCGAGGTCAAGACCCCGTAAAGCTCGAACCCAAAAAATCGGAAAGATGGGATGTGCGCCTCCTGAAAACTATAACACCCCTGGATGGTTATACCCTTATAACTTGGGAGGAAGGTTTAGGGCGAGAAGCTAACGGTCAAATCATTACTCCGCCAGCCGCAGACCAAACGGCCGAAATTTACGTCTTTCGCAAGCGGCTGGCCCTATTTGGTCACAATGCGCCGGACTGGCGGGTAATGCCTGAAGACGTAAGGAAGATGTACTGTCGAAAACCGGATGGCAGTTTGGATGCTGGATGTGTGACAGAGGGGGAATGGCCAGAATTTGAACTGGATTCCGAGGATCCGCACCTAGTTATCGACGGGGACCATCCGGAGATCCTTGCACCCACATGGATCGCCTTGATCGACGAGGACTATACCGAGTTGTACCGGGTCACGGAGGCGGTGCCAAATTCCCAGCCTAACTTCGCCCTAACCGGTAAAAGCACCCGAGTCACCTTGGATACCACTGAAAGCCGTGATCAATTCAACCGGCGCACGGCGGTGGTGTTGGCCGTCCCCGAAAAGCTAGATCGAGCGGAGAAACCCGTGGAAACCAAGGTGGAGGGGAACGCCATCGAGCTGGACAAGGCGGTATCCGGTTTGCGCAAGGGGCAGCCCCTGATCGTCAGCGGCAAATTGAATGAGACTGACGAGGATCCGGTCAGCGAGGTGGCCTTCTTCGACCCCCTGTTGGAGGCGGAGACATACAGCACCCTGCACCTGAAGGAGTCCCTGGATAACGAGTACGTCCGCACGACCGTTACCATCTTTGCCAACGTGGTTCCGGCCACCCATGGAGAAACAGTGGCCGGCGAAGTGCTGGGCAGCGGTGATGGGGCACAGACGAACCAGCGCTTCACCCTGAAACTGTCACCCCTCACCTTCGTTTCGGCTTCGACTGCCAGCGGCGCGGAAAGCACCCTCGAGATCCGGGCCAATGATGTGTTGTGGCCGCCGGTGTCCTCTCTCTACGGAAAGGGAAAGACCGACAAGAACTATATTATACGCATCGATGATGAAGCTAAGGCTACGGTGATTTTCGGGGATGGGAAGAGCGGCTCCCGGTTACCCACTGGCCAGGAGAACATCAAGGCGACCTATCGCTTTGGCATCGGCAGCGATGGCGAGGTGGGAGAAAACACCCTGACCCTCCTCACGAAGCGGCCGTTCGGCGTGCGTAGCGTCACCAACCCGGTGGCGGCCGCCGGAGCGGCGGATCCCGAAAAGCTGGAGAACGCCCGCGCCAATGCTCCCCTGACCGTGCTGACCCTGGACCGCATCGTCTCGCTCCAGGATTTCGAGGACTTTGCACGGGCCTTTGCCGGGATCGGCAAGGCCCAGGCCATCAGCGTGTGGAACGGTGAAAGCAACCTGGTGCACATCACCGTAGCCGACGATGACGGCGATTTGGTGCCCAAGAGCACCATGGAGAAGCTGAAGGACGCCATCGATGACGCTCGGGATCCCAGTGTTGCCGTGGATCTCGAAAACTACGAGCTACTGACCTTTTTCCTGGAAGCGTCCGTGCAATACGACGCGGCCTATCTGGCCGAGAAGGTACAGTCCGCAATCGAAAACGCCCTGAAGGAAGCCTTCTCCTTCGACCGGCGCAGCTTCGGCCAGCCCGTCACCGCAGCGGAGATCATCGGCGCCATCCACCAGGCGGAGGGCGTCATCGCTGTGGATCTGGATGCACTCTTCTCCAGGACGGCCACGGGCGTACCCATCGTGGCCCTGCGGCCGGCGAGACTGANNCTGCGGCCGGCGAGACTGAGACCGCCCCTGGTCAGGTTCCTGAGCATCGGCGGCACTAGGTTGCCCAGCCTCTCATTGCCTGGACGCCCGGGTCTGGCAACCGGTGAGAAGGCAAAGCCAGCGGCGGTACTTCCGGGCATGACCGCTAGATGTGCAAACGGGCGTATCCTGCCCGCTCAGCTTCTTCTGCTGGACGAAGCGGGTATCAATTTGACCATGAAGTCAGCCTAATCGGGAGCGACATGGTGAACGATTCAACTGACGAACGTCTCTACATTCTACTCCCGGCCATCTATCGCATTCGCGACACCGAGCAGGGTGAGCCCTTGCGGGCGCTCATGGCAGTGATCGAGCAGGAATTCCAGCGTCTGGAACGGGACATGGACGACCTGTACGCCGACTGGTTCATCGAGACCTGCGCGGAATGGGTGGTCCCTTATATCGGCGACCTGCTGGGTGTTCGCAATCTGCACACCGTGGGCAGCGCCGGCATCTTCAGTCTGCGGGCCTTTGTGGCCAACACTCTGCGCTATCGACGTCGCAAGGGCACCGCGCCGGTGCTGGAGCAACTGGCCCGAGACGTGACGGGGTGGCCGGCACGAGCGGTGGAATTTTTCGAGCGGCTCTCCACCAACCAGCACGTGAACCACGTCCGCCTGCACAGCCTGAGCACGCCGGATCTCCGGCGGGCCAACGACTTTGAGCTGCTGGGCGGCCCCTTCGAGACCGCGACCCACACCGCGGAAGTGCGGCGCATCGCGATCGAGCGGGGCAAGTACAACATCCCCAATGTGGGCCTCTTTCTGTGGCGGCTGCAGCCTTACTTCGTGATGCGCAGCACGCCCCAGGCGGTTTCCGACCCGGATGACGGACGCTTCACCTTCAGCCCCCTGGGCAACGACATGCCCTTGTTCAACCGGCCGCAGACGGAGACGGAGATCACCCATCTGGCCGAGGAGAATAACGTGCCCGGCCGCCTGTGCCGCCGGGCGCTGTACGATGACGTGGAAGCCTACCGGGCGGAAGTGATCACCGGGACCAGCCCGGACACCAACTATTTCAGCAAGCAACCCGTGCTCCAAGTCTTTTTTGACCATACCTCGGACGCTCTGCTGCCGGAGGAAATCCTCATCTGCGACCTGAGCGGCTGGGAAGATCCTGCCTGGACCCGACCGGCCACCCAGAGTTTCTCGCGGCCCGACGGCAGCCCTTTCAGCACGAAGGTGGCCGTGGACCCGGTGTCGGGTCGTCTGGCGCTCCTCGCTGGCGTCACACCCCCCGAAGAACTGGAGGTCAGCTATGCCTACGGCTTCAGCAGCGACATCGGCGGAGGTCCATACGGACGGCGGGACACCCTGGCCACAGCCATCAGCCAGGATTCCTGGAGCAAGACCGTGGACCAGACCGACTCTGGAGCTGATTTCAGCTCGGTTGCCGCGGCCTTGGCCGACTGGGTCGGCAACGGAAAAGAAGACGGCATCATCACCATCACAGACAGTGGCACATACGCCGAGGACATATCGGTGTCTTTGACTGCAGGACAGACCCTCATCATCCAGGCGGCGGATGGCCAGCGGCCATTCCTACGCCTGATGGACAAAGCTGCGCCTCTGGGCGATCTGACTATCACTGACGGAGATGGCAAAAACGCCTCGCTCATCCTCAACGGCCTGTTCATGGAAGGGGGAATCCACATCGAGGCCGCCAGCCTGGAACACCTGCACCTGAAACATTGCACGCTGGTCCCCGGCCGTGGTCTGGAACCGGACGGTACACCCCGTCGGTCGGATTTCCCGAGCCTAGTCGTGGACGAGCCCAATCGTGAGCTGCGCGTCCAGGTACGGAACACTATCCTCGGTCCCCTGCGCCTTCCGGAAACCATGACCGAACTTTCGATTTACGACAGCATCGTAGACTCGCCCCAGGAGGAACTTCCAGCCATCGCCGTGGACAACGCAGGCGAACCGGGACCTAAAACCATCTTGGAGAGGGTGACCGTGTTCGGTTCGGTGCACGTGCGGGAGCTGGCCCTGGCGTCGGAGACAATCTTCACAGAGCCGGCAGTGGCTCAACGGCGGCAAAGCGGCTGTGCCCGGTTCTGCTTTGTACCGAGCGGCTCCCGGGTGCCCAGCCGCTATCGCTGCCAACCGGACTTGGCTCTGGAGATCTTTGCCAAGACCCATAATACCACGGTGGATAAGCTCTCGGACGAAGAACGGGCCGCTGTGGAGACTCGGGTGACTCCCACGTTTACGTCTGTTCATTACGGCGAGCCGGTCTACGCCCAGCTCAGCCGCACCATAGCCGACGAAATTCGCACCGGCGCCGAAGATGGCGCCGAGATGGGGGTGTTCAACCAGTTGAAGCAACCCCAGAGGGAAGCCAATTTAAGCGCCGCGCTGGAAGATTATCTGCGTTTTGGCCTGGAAGCGGGCATTTTCTACGTCACTTAACGATCCAAGGAGGGCATTATGAAGGGTGACTTCACCCGCTCAACATTCAAGAAAAAGAGTCATTACAGCAGCGTGCGCTGGCAGCAGGGGCGCGTGCACGTAGATGCTGACTGGAACGAGGAAATGGACATCCTGGCCCATGGGGATCAAACCACCCGCCGCGACGTAATCGGACTCTGTGGCGGCCCCGCGGGCACGGACGCCGACGGCAAGCCCCTGGCCGGTTTTCTGGTCTATGAAAAGGATGGCGAGCTGCACATCTCCCCGGGGCGGTACTACGTGGACGGCATCCTGGTGGAGAACGAGGCGGAGGTTTCCATTTTAGAACAGCCAGATTTGGAGCGGTTGCCGGACGACCCTGATGACCGTCCCTTTGCCCAGGTCATGGGGCCTCCTGGCACCGAACTCGACGATGGTACATACCTGGCCTTTCTGGACGTCTGGGAGCGACACGTGACTGCCCTGGAGGATCCGCACATTCGCGAGGTGGCCTTGGGCGGCCCGGACACGGCCACCCGGACCCAGGTGGTCTGGCAAGTCAGATTGATGCCGGTTGAGAGCGAGGACGAAGAGGAACACAACTGTGCTTCGGGCCTGGCTCAGTGGCAAACCCTCACCACCGCAAGTACTGGCCGTCTCGCGGCTCAAGCCGAGTCGGAAGAGGCAGAGACCGATCCGTGTATTGTTCCCGCCCAAGCTGGTTACCGAGGGCTGGAAAATCAGCTCTACCGGGTGGAGGTCCACCAAATAGTTTCCGAGGACGAGATCACCATCAAGTGGTCCCGGGAGAACGGATCCGTAGTATTCGCCTGGATAGGCCAAGACCCCGCCAAACCTAACAGACTCACAGTGAAGAGCACAGGCCGAGATCAAGTTTTGGGCTTAGCGGCAGACGACTGGGTGGAGCTCACCGACGACGTACGAGAGCTGCGGGGGCAGCCAGGGACTCTGGTTCAGATCCAGACCATCGAGGGCAACGTTCTGATAATCGACCCCGACGTGAGCGTCGATATCAAAGACTTTCCTAGACATGGCAAAGTGCGTCGCTGGGACATGCCCAGCAAAATAGGCGAAATCACCGTGAATCTGGCCGCCGCCGACAACTTGGTTAAGCTGGAAAACGGTATCCAGGTGAAATTCGAACCGGGAACGTTTCGCACGGGCGACTACTGGCTGATTCCGGCCCGCACGGCCACCCGTAATATCGAATGGCCACTCGATGACTCAGACGAACCAGTCGCTCTGCTGCCCCACGGCATCCATCACCATTACTGCCGACTGGCCCTTGTGGATTTCGACGGCACCAGTTGGGCGCCGCGCAGTGATTGTCGTCATCTGTTCCCGCCGTTGACCGAGATGATTAGAATCTTCCACGTGGGCGGCGACGGCCAGGAGGCCATGCCCCGCCAATTCCTTCCTCAATCTCTGCAGGTGGGCGTGAGCAACGGTCAATGGCCGGTGGAGGGCGCGCAGGTGGCGTTCAACATCGTACGCGGGAACGGCAGACTCCAGGCGCCCGGCGCCGGTATGGCCCGGCGCATTGTGGTGGAAACTGACGCAAACGGCATCGCCGAGTGCCGCTGGCGCCTCGACGCCCGTACCATTAGCCAACAAGTGGAAGCCACCCTGCTGGACATCGACGGCAAGCCCTTTGCAGCCGCAGACGGGAATCCCCAGGTCACACCCCTTGTTTTCAACGCCAACCTGAGCATTGCCAGTCAAGTGGCCTACGATCCACGCAACTGTCCGGATCTGGGCCAGGTCACAACAGTCCAGGACGCCATCGACACCCTCTGCCAGCGCCCCCAAGGCGGCGGGTGCTGCGTCACGGTGGGAAGGGGCGGTGCCTTCGAACGGCTTGATGAGGCCATTTCCGCTTTGCTGGAGCAGGGAGAGCGAGACATCTGCATCTGCATCCTGGCTGGAGAGCAGGTGGCAACCAGCCTACCCCTTAAGAAGACGCTGGAAGGTCGAGACCTGCATATTACCATCCATGGGTGTGGCCTTGCCAGCCGTCTTACACTTGAGGAACCGTGGCTGTTTCAAGGAGTTGAAGCGGTAACC
>JABAHQ010001732.1_pt1 | contig 23260 bp, 19 predicted proteins | sample 7062091 | NCBI WGS metagenome assembly JABAHQ01 (sample SAMN14534359, study PRJNA622989) | marine sediment metagenome | biome: marine biome [ENVO:00000428]; feature: marine pelagic biome [ENVO:01000023]; material: deep marine sediment [ENVO:00002113] | place: India: Gulf of Kutch | collected...
GTAGGATGGGTCAAGCGCCGAAGGCGCGGACCCATCATCTCGGTCGTATGCGTCTACGCCACAGCAAGTAGCCCGGATGAAGCGCAGCGAAATCCGGGAACCGCTGTATCGCCCTGCGCAACAGTGGGTGTGATAGAACAAGAATCCCAAGCGATGCGCCCGATGCCGTGCCTGCCGGGCGGAGGCGGTAGAACGCGCCGCCCGCCAAGCCGGCCCTGGGCAATCGAAACGGCCATCGTGGGATGGGCCAAGCAAGTAGCCCGGATGAAGCGCAGCGAAATCCGGGATGTCCGTGCCGCACCCGCGCGGAAGCGGCAAAGCGCCCCCGGCTGGCGCACGCGGCGCGAAGGGCAGCAAAGAGGACGAACACCATGAACCGAAGAGGATTCTTTGCGACGATCACCGGACTGGGGCTGCTGCCCCTGGCCGGGCGCCTCGGCGCGCAGCCGGCCCCGCCGCCCCTGCTGATCCAGGAATCGCCCCTGGCGGGGTTCCAGTACCACCACGGGGATGCCCTCTGGCCGCAACTGCACACCGGCCAGCCGCTCGCCCTCGTGCGCGAACCGGCCAACCCCTACGACGCACGCGCCGTGCGCATCGACTGGAACGGCTACAAGCTCGGCTACCTGCCGCGCATCGAGAACACCGCCGCCAGCCAGATGCTCGACCGCGGCGAGCGCCTCACCGGCCGCATCGTGCGCCTGCGCGAGTCGCGCAACCCCTGGGAGCGGGTGCGGGTGGCGGTCGAGTTGACGTAGAGCGGCGCACAGTAGGAAATCGTGCTTTTTTGTGGGGGAGAATTGGGAGAACATGGTCCGCAATAGACAACTCGAGCTGGTTTCGATGACCAAGGCGCTTTGCCAGCCAAAGCCGGACACGCCACCCAGCGAGTGGCTCAATGGCGGGTGCGCCCAGCACAAGGCCGGGCGCACTTTCACGCAGCGACTGGGGGTCGTAGGCGTAGGGATCACTGGAGGGGAGCGGCGATCAACGTGAAAGCACTGACAACAAGGGTTGGAACATATGGTTGACCCGTTGGCCTATTCGGACTATTTCCGTCGCGCAATGAGCTGGCGGGACGGCGACCCGTATCCGTACCAGGATCGTCTCGCCTTGGATACGCCGTGGCCGGATCTGCTCGACGTGCCCACCGGTCTGGGTAAGACCGCGGCGGTAACTTTAGCCTGGGCCTGGAAGCGTGGCTGGCGCTTTGGAGGACGGCGTGGCGAGATTGATCCGGACACTCCGCGCCGCCTGGTGTGGTGCCTGCCCATGCGTGTCCTGGTCGAGCAAACAGTTTCCAATATTCAAGACTGGCTTTCCAATTTGGATATTTGCGCGCCACTCGGCTCGGAGCGCGTTTCCGTGCATTTGCTCATGGGCGGAGAGGAGGATCTCGGCTCGTGGGTGCAATATCCTGAGGACGACATGATCCTGGTAGGCACGCAGGATATGTTGCTATCGCGCGCGCTTATGCGTGGCTATGGTATGAGCCGGTACCGTTGGCCCATGGATTTCGCGCTTTTGCACAACGACGCGCTATGGGTATTCGACGAAGTGCAGCTCATGGGCCCGGCGCTGGCGACCAGCGCACAACTCGAAGGGATGCGTCGAGCGGTTGAGACCAGTCGGCCGACGCGCAGCCTGTGGGTTTCGGCAACGTTGCATCGCGACTGGTTGCGGACCGTTGATCTCCGAGAGCACGCCGACGCCTTGCAAACGGTTCAGCTTAGTGATCAGGACCGAGCGCAGTCCACCGTCACAACTCGGCTCTCGGCAACTAAGGAACTCAACCAAGCCCAAACGCAACTCAATGCACAGAACTGTAAGAATAAAGCGACCGCCTACATAGCCGCTTTGGCGGATGAGGTTGCCGAGAGCCATCAAGCGGGTACGCAGACTCTGGTGATACTGAACCGCGTGGAAAGGGCACAGCGGTTGTTCAGCGCGCTGCAAGAGCGACTGCCTGACGTGGATCGCTTGTTGCTGCATGCGCGCTTCCGGCCAAGGGAGCGCAAGCTGATTGAAAAGCAACTGGGTGGGACGCCGGGATCGTCGGCCCGGATTATCGTGGCTACCCAGGCGGTGGAGGCAGGCGTCGACATCTCCAGCCGTACCCTAATCACGGAGCTCGCCCCCTGGTCTTCGCTGGTGCAGCGCTTTGGCCGCTGCAACCGTGCCGGCGAACACACCCACGCTGAGATTCGGTGGGTGGACATTGCCGACGACTCCGGGGAGGCGGCGCCGTATACGGACGAGGAGCTGAGCACAGCGCGCCGGAATCTAGTGACATTGAGCAGTGCCAGCGCCGAAGCACTGCCGAAGGTGGATGGACAGCCGGCATTCTGTCAGGTGCTGCGCCGTCGGGACCTGATGGAGCTTTTCAATACCGATCCGGACCTCTCGGGGTTCGACGTAGATGTCGCGCCTTACATTCGTGACTCGGGTACCGCGCAGGCCCAGGTGTTCTGGCGAGACTTCGATCCGCGTCCTACGGAAGATATTTCACCCGCCCGCGACGAAATGTGTCCGGTAGGTTTGGGGCAGCTAGCCGAATACCTGAACAAGAAGGGCCGCGAGGCTTGGGTATGGGATCATCTGGGCGAATCCTGGCAGTCGATCGACAAAAGCCGCCTGCGCCCTGGATTGGTCGTGCTTCTGCGCGCCGCCGACGGCGGTTATTTGGCGGATCAGGGCTTTGAGTCCGATAGCAAAAAGGCAGTCCCGGCGGTCGTACCGGCAGGGGGCAAAAGTCAGGAGCGGTATTCGGGCGACCCGAAGACCCAGATCGGTCGTTATGTGGAACTGAGCGAGCATCTCGAGGATGTGGCAACCCACGCTGACCAGCTCGCAAGCGCGCTGGCGCTGCCACGCCATGACTGCGATGTGCTTGTGAATGCAGGGTGTTGGCACGACGTTGGTAAGGCCCACGAGGCCTTCCAGCGCGGTATTGTCGGAGACGATGTGCAAGCTGGACATACCCTGTGGGCGAAGTCCGCGCGAAGTGGCCGACCCAATTACTTTGTTGTCGATGACAAGGGCGACCAATACCCACGGCGCGGTTTTCGCCATGAATTGGCCTCCATGCTGGCGTGGCTGGAGCACGCCGAACCGAGTGCTGATCGCGACTTGATTGCCTATCTCATCGCCGCCCATCACGGCAAAGTGCGGTTAAGGCTGCGTGCGTTGCCGATCGAGAACGAGCCGCCGGATGGCGAGACCCTCTACGCCCGGGGTGTCTGGCAGGGGGATCGGTTGCCAGCGTTGGTTTTTAATGGAAGAACTATTCCGGAAACGAGTCTGCGCCTTGACCTCATGCGGCTGGGCCAAGGTCCACAGGGGCCTTCCTGGACCGAGCGTACCCGCCGTCTGCTCGAAGTCTACGGACCGTTCCGCCTAGCCTGGCTTGAGACGTTGGTTCGGATCGCTGATTGGCGGGCCTCCGCGCAGGAGGCGAAGCAATGACGCTGGATAGTCTGATCGCAGTATTCAAAGCCCTGAATCAGGCCAATGCCCGTTATCTTGTCGCGGGAGGGGTCGCGGTTAATCTGCACGGCTATTCCCGGGCGACTCAGGATCTGGATCTGGTCGTCGCGCTGTCGCCGGATAACGCCTTGGCCGCGATGCGCGCTCTGGCCGGGCTCGGCTACCGGCCTCAGGTTCCCGTTGCGATCGAAGACTTTGCCGACGCGGATCGTCGAACAGAATGGATCACGGACAAAAACATGGAGGTCTTCTCTGTGATCAGCGACCAGTACCCGGACACCACAGTGGATGTGTTTGTCAGCGAACCGTTTCCTTTCGACGATGAATTCGGATTGGCGGAGGCTTATGAGGTTGAGCCGGGTGTTGTCGTAAAGGTTGTTCGACCCCAGGCGCTGATTGCCATGAAGCGGGCCGCCGGGCGGGACCGGGACCGCGATGACATCCAGCACCTGGAATGGATATTGGAAGAGCGGAAAAAGGGGGAGGGCCATGATTGAAAGGGCGGACGAAGGCTGGGACGCGGCCACCTGGGAAGGCAGTCGGCGCGCCCAGCTGCACCGGAGCTTGCGGTTGACACCGCGGGCGCGGTTGGAGGCAATGATCGCGCTCGGTGACACTGCCCAACGCCTAGCTCAGTCGAGCCGCAAGGGCAGCTCCAAAAATAGTGCCGATAGTGCTGCGGCGGTCGCGGAAGAGACCGGATCCTATGGCGATCCGGAACAACGCAAGCCTATATCATTGGCCGGTTGCACTCCCATCCCTCTGGCCAGCTACCTCAAGGCGCTCGGTATCCTGCGCCTCGTGGCCGAGCAGGCCGATTCGGACGCCCGCGGTTACTGGCAGGACGATCAATTCGTGTTGGAAAGCCGGTTGGATCAGGATGGACTGCGGGCGTTCTTTTTCGAGCACTACCGTCCGACGCCGGTCCTGGCACCCTGGAACGGTGGAAGCGGATTTTTCCCGAAAGATAATCAGTCCGGTATAGGTCCCATCGAAAAAGGTTCAGCACGGAGATTCGATGTCCTGCGCGCCGCAGTTGCCACGTGTCGGGCTGCGCTTCGCCGGCAAGGGTTGTCCGCCAAGCCGGAAGGAGAGCAAAACAAGGCGGCGCTGTTGGCGGAACTGCGTAACGAGCTGAGCGAAGAAGCCCTGGCATGGCTTGATGCAGCCGTGATGCTGACCGAAAACGGCCCAAAGTATCCGCCGCTGCTTGGGACAGGTGGCAACGATGGTCGGCTTGATTTTACCAACAACTTCATGCAGCGGCTTGTGTCGGTGATCGACCCAAATACGGGGACGGCAGGGCCTGCCGCTGATGCACTTCTTGGCCAGGCACTGTATAGCGAACCCCAGCCGGGATTGTCCACAGACAAGATTGGACAGTTCTGGCCGGGTGCCGCCGGCGGTCCGAATCAGACCTCCGGTTTTGATGCGGATGCGTTGGTAAATCCGTGGGACTTCATTCTTATGATCGAGGGGGCGCTGCTGTTCGCCGCTGCCGCGACCCGGCGCCTCGAAAGCTCCGTGCCCGGAGCGCTCAGTTATCCGTTTACTGTGCGGTCCACTGGTGCAGGCTCCGGCGCGGCGGCGCTGGGCGACGAAAACAGTGCCCGGGCCGAGATTTGGGTGCCTCTATGGTCCGCGCCGACAGGGCTTGCCGAACTAAAGGCCTTGCTGGCGGAAGGGCGGGCGACTATCGGGCGTCGCCCTGTGCGCGATGGACTCGATTTTGCTCGAGCCGTTTCTCGCCTTGGCGTAGACCGCGGCATAGGCGCATTCCAGCGTTATGCGTTCCTAATGCGCTCCGGTAAGGCTTACTTCGCGACCCCGTTGAATCGAGTCATCGCTAGACGCAATGCGGCCGCGGATCTGGTTGACGAGCTGGACGGCAACAATTGGTTTGCTCGTTTTCGCAGCTTGGCCCGACGTAATGGTAGTAATCGCGTGATCTCGCTGGTCCGTCGGTTGGAAGATGCTGTTTTCGAGCTTGCCGCAGTTCAGAACGACGCGAGGCGGGCGACGCAAAAGCTGCTCACGTTGGTTGGCGAAGCCCAGCTCTATCTAGCCAGAAGCCCGAGGGCCCGCGAAGCCTGCCCCCCGGTGCCGTCCCTTTCCTCCCGATGGCTGACGAATGCGGACGACGGCAGCCCCGAAATGGCGGTGGCGACGGCGCTGGCCGGGCTCCATGCACGCCAGCGTCGGGGCGATGAGGAGCCCAATTGGATCATGCCCATGCGGGCCCATTTGGCCCCGGAGCGGACCGGGCGGTATCCGGCATGGGACGAAAACGTTGCCCATCAGGTCACCTGGGGACAGGGCACGGTTGAAGCGAACCTCATTGCCACGTTTCAGCGGCGCCTGCTGCAGGCGGAGCAGACGAGCCTCGATGATAAACCGTTGGCGGCGGCGCACAAGGCGTCCTTGGCCCAGGTGGCGGACTGGCTCGCTGGGGCGTTGGACACTCAGCGCCTGGCCGCTTTGTTGCCCGGTTTGATGCTGGTGCGGATCCCCGGGGGTGGAAAGGCGGGCTCGGAGCGAGGCACGCCGTTACCGGCCGCCTATCGGCTGCTGAAGCCCTTCTTCTGCACCGACGCTCAACTGCGCCGCAGTCGAATCCTGCCCCCCGACAGCCATCTCGCCATCCCCCCGGACTTGGTGCGCCGTTTGGCGGCGGGTACCACTGACGGCGTGCTCGAAGTCGCCCAGCGTAGGTTGCGCGCCGCCGGTATGCACGTGGGTTTCCGGATTCCCGCGCCCGGCATCACCGACGGCAGGCGGCTGCTGGCTACCTTGCTGGTGCCGATTGCTGACTACGACCTCCAGCGCCTGCTGCCCCGGCAGACGCAGACCGACAACCAACAAGCAAGCTGACAGGAGTCCATCATGTCCCTGAATTTAGATCCATTGAAGAACAGTCCCCGCCTGCTCATGGAGGCCGATCTTCGGCCTGTTCAGGGTACCCGTTTCCAGCCCACCGGTTTTCCAGATCTGGGCGCGGCAGAGTATCCCAACCCAAACGGTGACGGCCGCATGCTGCTGGTGGAGTCCGCCCAGAGTATGGCCAATCGACTTGAGGCCGTTTGCTGGGACGAGGCTTCTGAGGATTGGATCCAGCCTTTACAAGGACTGCCCTACGTGCGCGTCAAAGACGCCAAAGGTGAGACGTTAACCAGCTCCGTGCTGGAGGCCCATCGGCTGAACTCGCCTTATATCCTTGAGGGTAAGGACACAACAGTCCTGGAAATGCTGAAGTCTGAACTCGCGGATATGGAGCGGGGCCGCGTGAATATTCGGAAACTCGCGGAGACTCTGCTGCGAGTTGACACAAATGCCGCGCTTCATGGTGTGTTCCTCGCCAAAAGAGATCTGGCCGGCGGGCGGTTACGTTTGCCCCGAGCGCTTTCCGCTTTCATTGAGGCGGCAGGTGTCCAGGTGGCGCCCAGCGGGGGAGTTAAAGTGGACGCGGTGGATCCCAGTGGCGATACGTCCAAGGGTTTTGGCAACGTCCCATACGCCCGCGATGAGTACGTCGCTCCCAAGATCACTGCCTACTTCAATCTGGACCTCGCCCAGATTCGTGCCTTCGGCTTGGGTGAGAATGTCGAACGTCTACTCATGGGACTTGCGTTGTTCAAGATTCGGCGTTTCCTGGACACAGGCCTGCGTCTGCGCACCGCCTGCGATTTGGAATGCGACAGCCTGCGCGTGATCCGGCCCGATGGGTTCGACGTGCCGGCCCTCGACACGCTGGAATCGGCTATGCCGAGTCTCATCGAGGCAGTGGCCGGCGAAGGCTTGTTCAACGATCCGCGCATCACAGAAATAACCTACAGGAAGTAGTCATGCTTGCGCTAACCTTCCGTTTTCCGGCCGGGCGATTCCACGCCACACCTTGGGGTCGCCATGTCAACGAGGCCGAAGTGGAGTGGCCGCCCTCGGCCTGGCGCATTCTGCGAGCATTGATCGCCACTTGGCACCGGAAGGTTGATCCCGCGTGCTTCCCGGAGACGTTGTTGCAGCGGCTGGTCGAGCGGCTGGCGGAAACACAGCCGGTCTATTATCTTCCACCGGCGGTGCGTGCCCACAGCCGGCATTATATGCCCCAGGGTAAATTCAAAGGAGGCCGCGAGGATACCTCCCTGGTTTTCGATGCCTTCGCCCGCGTGGCCGACGATGCGGAGCTTGTTGTTGGCTGGCCGGAAGTGGCCTTGGAAACGGACGAACATGCTCTGCTCGCCGCGTTGGCACACGACCTGGGTTTTCTTGGTCGCGCAGAGAGCTGGGTGGAGGCGCGTGTCATCGAGGACTGGAATGGCACGGTGAATTGCTGGCCCTCGGAGCCGGCTGTACACACCGAAACCGGCGAAGCCCTGGAGCCGGTCCGGCTGCTTATGCCCATGCCGCCCGAGCAATACAAGCAATGGCGCGGGCAGACCATCAGCGAGCACGGCCTTGATGCCAAAAAGCTCAAGACTGCGCGGAAACGAATCCTGGAGACTTTGCCCGAGCAATTGGCCGATGCACTGACCCTTGACACAGGCATTATACAAAAAGTCGGCTGGAGCCGGCCGCCAGGCGCCCGCTTCACAACCTATCAGCGCCCATACGAGGCGTTTGGCATCAAACCTTCAGTTCGACGCAATCGCCGGTCGCCGACAGCCGTCACGGCTCGTCTGGCCCTGGCGGGCAAACCTCTGCCGCGGATCGAAGACGCCGTACGAATTGGGGAGATTATGCGTATGGCTGCCATGAAACAAGCCGAACGTGTCAATGGCGGCGGCATACCGAGCGTATTGTCGGGCCACGATCTGCCCGCAGACAACCGTCATGGTCATGCCTTTTACCTGCCGGAGGACGCAGATGGAGACGGGCACATCGACCACATTCTTATCCATGCTTCCGGTGGGTTGCCGCCCGAGGCCCTCAAGGCCCTGGATGGCATCACCCGGATATGGGAGCGTGACGCTGGCGAATGGCAGGTGTTGTTCGAAGGCCATGGGAGGCCGGAAGACCTGAGCACGTCTTGTTACACGGGGCAAAGTCGGGGATGGAGGTCCGTGACGCCCTATCTTCATCCGTGGTTCGCCAAGAAGCGTTTCGGTGTCGCCGAACAGATCGCCCGCGAGTGTCGCGAGCGGGGGCTGCCGGAACCGGAGGTGAGCATCGAGCCCGTGCCCTATGCTGGAGCAGATGGTCGCCGGCGCCGTCCAGTCCACTTTCGCCGCTTTCGCAGCAGCCGCAAGCGGCTCATCCAACCCGACACCCGGGGCCAATTCGTGCGGTTGACTTTCCAGGAGCCGATTGCAGGTCCGCTAGCGTTGGGCTTTGGTTGCCACTTTGGGTTGGGAATGTTCCAGCCTGCCTGAGAAGCAGCTTTGACAACATTGTGGATAGAGATGGCTTAGTGACCCGGTGGCATCGTGCGGAAGTGCCTCGACGACTAAGCGCTCAGTTCTTTAACAATTTGGAATGTTACATCTTCCGCGGCGCCGGGCAGCGGGCGCCGCGGCCTCATTCGAAACGCAACTGACATCTGATTTCTGCCCATTAAACGATCGGCCACCATTGTCCTCGCAGGGCCCGTACTCATTGAGCGGGCCGCGGAGTATCCATCCATTCCCCAGCCAGTTCACCCCAGCGCAATGCCTTCGGGGCGCGACCAGCCACCTCGGCCCGGCCAGGACATCGAGGGACAACTCCGGCTGCAGGGCAGGCTGTGGTCCGCGCCGCAAGCGTGGGAGCCGAGGAAGCGGAAGCTGTGATGCGGCTACATAGACAAACGTCCCGCCGTCACGCAGGCGCCGAGTTCGATTCACACCAAGGAGACGTAACATGAGCGAAGCGTTGAATCTGGATGTTCTCAATGCCGCGGTTTCCGGATCTGCCGCCGCCTTTCGCTGCCGGCGCCGACTCCAACCAGCCGGCGGCGAGGGCGATAAGGTCTTCCCGCCCACCTTCGCCGGTGCGGTCTACGCCGTCGAACAGCGCAAGGTCGCCGGCCGCGACGAACCGGTGACCTGCGTCCTGCTCGACAGCGTGCAGAGCCAGGCCAACCGCATGGAGCTGGCGCTGCAACAAGCGGTCGATGCAGGCAGCATCCGGATGCCCTTGGTGCAGGTCGATTTCTCCGACCACGACCCTTCCGGCGACGTCGAGGCCGATCTCGAGGCCGGGCGGCTCGTCGACGCGGTGGGCAAGATCACCAGCCTGCAGGTGCCGCACCGGCTCGCCGACGCCATTCTGCGTGACAGCGAGCTCGACGGCGTGCCGTTCCGCCAGTCCGAGACCGGTAAAGCACTGAACACCGTGAGCCTTGCGAACGCCACGCCACTGTACGAGCTCTGCCCCACCGCGCTGCTGTTCGGCATGTGGGACTCCACCGGGCCGAAAGGGGGGCTGGGACCGAAGTTCGAGCGGGCGGTGGTCTCCGAGATCGTCGGCATCGGCGCCGAGCTCGGCGACCTGCTGCGCGGTGTGCGCCGTGATCCGCTGGAGATCCGCTCGGCCGTCAAAGTCACCAAGGCAGCGGATGGCTCGTGGGAGATCGCGGGACCGAAGGCCAAGGGCGCGGTGGCCCCTTCGGAGATCAACCACTCAAGCGTTCCCTATCCCAAGCGGCGAGATCAGAAGTCGGACGACAACTACTACGCCGGCGCCACTATCGAATACGCCGAGCAGACCACCACGTTGTCATTGATCGGGTTGCGCCGCCTGCGCTTTCCCGTCAACGGATCAACGAACGAAGCGGCCGAGCAGGCCGCCCGCGCCGTATTGGCTGCGCTGGGTCTGTGCGGTGCAACGCTGGCCTTCGAGGCGGGCGTGGGCCTGCGCTCGCGCAGCCTGCTGTGGCCGGAAGGCCCCATGGCCTGGGAGCTGCTCGAGCGGCCTGGAACACCGCCGAGGGAGTTCGAGTTGAACGGTGAGCAGGCCGTCGGCCTGCTGAACGAGGCCATTGACGCCGCCAGGGCGGCGGGTCTGCCGTGGCGTGAAGAGCCCGTCCCGCTGAAGCCTTCTGACAACCTGGTCGACCTGGTGCGCCGCAGCCAGGAGCAGGCGACCAGGGAAGCCTCGGAGTCCGAGGCCTGAGATGCTGGCCTTCGGCATCCGCTATCTCAACGGCTTCGCCGCGGCCGCCGAACCCGACGACCTGGAGCGCGCCGAATGGCCGCCGCACCCGGGCCGGGTGTTCATGGCGCTGGCCGCGGCGCACTTCCAGACCGGCGCGGACCCCGGAGAACGGGCTGCGCTGCTATGGCTGGAGGGCTCCGAGCGCGGCGGTGAGATCTCAGCCCCCGCCATGGTCGTGCCCGACGGCCGGGAGCGCGCGGTGGTAACGCACTATGTACCCGTGAACGACAAGGCTGGGCCGTCCAAGGCGCTGATGCAATCCATGCCGCTTACCCGCGAGCGCCAGGATCGGGTGTTCGCCCGCACCTGGCTTGAGGCGGAAACGACCTATCTCGCCTGGCCGGACCTCGATCCGCCGGCGGACTGCCGCGACGCGCTGGATGCTTTGTGCAAGAAGGTCACCCGTATCGGCCACTCCACCTCCCTGGTCCAGATGTGGGTCGCTGACGAAGCGGAAGTCGGCGAACCGAACTGGCTGCCGGACGACAACCGCGGCGTCATCCGCCTGCGTATCGTCGGGCCGGGCACGCTGGAGTACCTCGAAAAGGAGTACAGCGCGATGGAAATCGAAGACTATGCGACGTTGGCGGTGGAGGCCGAAGCCGGCGCCGATGCAAAGACGATGAAGGCCGCCAAAAAACGGCTCAAAGAGGACTACGGCAACCAGCCGCCCCCGCAGCGCCGGCCGACGCTGTCGCTCTACCAAGGCTACGCTCGTGCCGCCGAGACGCCGGACCAAGCACAGGTACCCGGCACCCTCTTCAGCCCCCATTTCATCCCGCTCAGGCTGGAAGCCGAAAACAGCCGCCACCGCGCGCTGGACCTCGCCACTACCCTTGCGGTCGCCGCCCGCTGGCGCGAGGCCATCCTCAGCCACTGCAACGGCGAATCGGAGACCGTGCGCAGCCTGCTCAGCGGCCACGACGACGACGGCGCCCCGCTCAAGGATCCGCATCTGGCCTTCGTCCCGCTGCCTTTTATCGGTCACGAGCACGCCGACGGCCACCTGCTCGGCATGGGGCTGGTCCTGCCCGGCGGCATAGACCGGGATACACGCCGCGACGCCCTGCGCGTCATCGGCCAGGTTCGTCGCCTCAAGCTGGGGCGACTGGGTGTCTGGAAGGTCCTCCCCGTCACGGAATCACGCCCGCCCTGGAACCTGCGCCCCGAGGCCTGGACCACGCACCCCGAAGGCGCCACGCAGTGGGCCACCGTGACACCTGTCGCCCTCGACCGCCATCCGAAAGCTAAAGACAGGGGCACCTATCAGAAAGAGCTGGCTGCCATGATTGCCGACGGCTGCGAGCGCATCGGGCTACCGAGGCCCAGAGAGGTCATTGTCACCCCCGTCTCCGCGCACCTCGGCACCCCGCCGGCCCATGCGTTCCCCAAGCTCCAACGCAAGGACGGCAGCGAGCGGCGGCATACCCACGCGATCCTGGTCTTCGACGAGCCGGTGTGTGGGCCGGTGCTGATCGGGGCGGGGCGGTTTCGGGGGTATGGGGTGTGTCGCCCCTTGGGAACAAATTTCTGAGAAGCAATGTGACGAGGGATGCAACGAAGCTCGGGCGACAATTTGGAGGTACATCTTGAACGCTAACTGGGAAGAAATCCTGCTGGCTTATCTGCACGATCCTCCGGATAAGGCTCTATCGATTCGTGGGCATGTGCCTCGTGCGCGAGACAATGCACAGATTGCCGTAGGTGACCACATCAGCAGGAGGGTTCTGGAAGATGCTGTCTCAACAGCCGACCCGCTAGCGTCAATCATCGAACGGTTCCCGATGCCCACGGCTGGAGACGCGGGGCGGCGGGCGGTTGGGCCGCAGAACGGGCAGTTGCACATTGTCCAACCTTTATCTGCCGCCTCGACACTGTTGTGTGTTCCAGAGTTAAACAAGGAACTGGAGCAGAACGAGAAAGATCAACTTCGCGCAACCATCGCAGACCTTCCTGGCGAAGGCGAGGAAAAAGCGCGTAATCGTTTCCTGGCTATTTGGCGGCTCTGGCAGAATGCTTTAACCACGAACGTCAACGAGTGCTTGGCCCTATTGCCGGCCGACACTCGCATTCCCGACCACACGGTCTGGGATCACCTCGACATCACGGCTGCTTTCAAGGCCGCGGAGGCTGACGGCCGTGGGGCGGCTCTGCTGATGTTTGCCATCGGACCCGTGCAACGGTTCATAGAGACGGCGCGCTCCGTGCGCGACCTCTGGTCGGGCAGCATGATTCTTTCCTGGCTGTCGTTTCGAGCGATGCTTCCGCTCATCGAACAGCTTGGCCCGACGGCGCTCGTTTATCCGGCGCTGCGCGGTATTCCATTGATTGACTTATGGCTGCGTGATGCCCGGCGGTTTGGCGATAGGCTCCGGTTGCCGGTCGCTGATCTTCGGCTCACCCCCGCGCTCCCCCATCGTTTTCTCGCTGTGGTGCCCTGGGGAGCGGACAGTGAAGCAGCAAGCAAGCTTGCCTCCGAGTGTCGCAAAGCCGCCGCCGATGCCTGGTCGGAACTGACGCAGAACGTGAAGGATCGTATTCGGGCGCAGCTCGATGCGCTCCACGTTGGCTGGGACAAACGCTGGGGTAGCCAAATTGCTAGTTACTTTAGTACATCCACCGCTGTTGTGCCGCTAGCAGGCACAGGAGAAGAGATTGACCAGCGGTTGGCACGGTTGCTGGCTGGCAAGGATTCGTTCAAAGAGGCATTTTCTACCGCCGGAGCAATCCGCGAGCTAGCGCGCTCCATCCCCCAGGACGATCGGCCGAACTACGTCCAGGATCACGCCGGTCGCTGGCAGTATCAGGTGGAACTGGTCGGGCGTTCGTTGGCATCGCAACGCTCGGTGCGTCACGTGCCGACGACGGCATCGGTCACGAATTCCGATGAGCGGTTTCCACAGAAATGCACGCTTCTTGGGAGCTTCGAGCAGATGGGGCCGGATGATCTGCACCAGTCCAAGGACTTCTGGGACAAGGTCGCAGCGCAGAATGGATTGAGTGTCGACGGCGTCCGCATTCGTCCAGGAGAGGCGCTGTGTGCCGTCGCGATGGTGAAGCGATTCGCCGCTCCGTCGTTTCTTCGGAACCAGCTTCAATTGTCTCTGGGTGATTTGCGATTCCCTGACACCTGGACCGTCGCCGCTGCCAAGTGGCTTTCAGATGCAAACATCGATTGGAAAGCCGACTGGCGGGATGACGCCGGCCAACTGGTTCCCTGGAACGGCCATTGGCTGCAATGGGAGAAACGAGACGAGAATCTCGATGACGCGGATCGTTGTCCTGCTCAGCTCTGGAATCTAATTCGAGACGCCAGGAGACCTGAACAATTCGGCAAGCCGCCAGTCTACTACGCCATCCTGAAACTGGACGGCGACGATCTCGGCGGCTGGTTGCGGGGCGAGAATTCGCCGACCGTTCGGGAAGTCATGCACCCCGATCTCGTGAGCTATTACGAAAACACTGGGGAGCTGGCGAAAGCCGGCCTCGATGCAAAACGGCCGGTCGGCCCGGCACTCCACGCGGCCATCAGCTCGGCACTATCCAACTTTGCTCTACACGTTGTTCCGAACGTCGTCAGGAAGTATCACGGCACGGTCATCTATTCGGGCGGAGACGATACGTTGATGCTTCTCCCGGTGACCACTGCTTTGCAATGTGCCTCTGAGCTGCGTGAGGCCTATGTGAGCGACTGGTACGATGCCGACGGGCGCAAGCTGTTGATGATGGGGTCACGCGCCACGCTCTCTGGCGGGCTGGTCGTTGTCCATGCCAAGGACGACCTGCACCTGGCGTTGCAGAGCGCGCGAGATGCCGAAGAACAAGCGAAAGAGTCGGGACGCGATGCCCTGGCACTCACGATCCGCCGCAGGTCGGGGGAGCATACCTCTGCGATTTGCCCGTGGTCATTTGCTGAGACTGTTCGGGAGTGGATGGCTGCTTTTCACCGGGGGGCCTCGGATCGCTGGACATATCACCTTTATGCCGATCGGGCGACGCTCGAAGAACTCCCCGTAGAGGCGATCAAATCGGAAATGCGTCGTCAGATCCGTCGAGCAGAATCGCCCACGCCAGAATTGATCCCACCAAGTCGATTCGCAGAATGCTTTGATGGGTTTCGCCAGCTGTCCGTGTCCCCTGAGGAAGGTGCGAGACCCCGATTTCACTCGAAGGAAGAATCGCTCGTCCACTTCCTTACACTTTGCCATACAGCGTCCTTTCTGGCACGCGGGAGGGACGCATGAGTACGGGTACCGCCACGACTCTTGCTTTCGCACTGGAACCGCTCGACGTGCTCTTCTTCCGCGACGGCCGGCCATTCACCGGCGCCGAACGTAGCGTCAGCGGCCTGCCACTGCCGCAGACCTTTACTGGAGCGATCCGCACGGCATTGCTCCGTTCGGTCGGGTGTGATTTTCAAGCCCTTGGCAGTGCCATGAACGACGGCGCCTCTTTCGCGGATGCTGTGGGCGATGCGAGCACAGCAGAACATCGTTGGATCGGTAACGTGACCGTACTTGGTCCGTGGCTCGGTCGACGCGCAGCCGACGACGACGGTGCCGAAGTGCTCCTCCCTCTTCCGGCAACGGTTCATCGAGAAAAAAAGAATCACAAGAACCTGCATCGGTTGTCTCCACTACCGGAAGGACAACTGCCTGGCTGGAATCCGCCAGCAGGTCCGGAGGAACTGCGTCCCCTGTGGCCGAAGCAGTTGGCTGCCACCGAACCGGCCGAGGGCTATCTCACGCCTAAAGGGCTGCAACAGTTTCTTCGTGACCGCGATGTCGCTGCCGATGCCGTGATTCCAGCGAGTGAACTCTTTGGACTGGATTACCGTACCGGCCTCGGAATCTCGCCTAATCGCCTCGTGGCTGAGGAATCGCAGATCTTCGGCCGCGGCTTCCTGGCATTGAAGAAAGGTATATTTCTGTACGGCGAGGTACTACTGCCCGATGGCGCTCCAGCCGATGGGTGTCTCGAAGACATCGAATTGCTTCCGTTCGGTGGCGAGGGCCGGTACGTCCGATTGCGACGTCTTGATCGGTCATTTGACTGGCCGTCGGTCGTGCCTCAGGGCAAGAACGAGAATCGTTTGCTGCTGCTCACCACTCCATGTGCGTTCGCCGCCGGTTGGAAGCCGAAATGCCTGGATGGTCATATCGTCGCGGCTGCGGTGCCCGGCTCGCTGGCGTTTTCGGGCTGGGACATGGCGCGTCGCGGCCCGAAGCCGACGCAGTTTGCGGTGCCGGCCGGCAGTGTGTATTTCCTCGATTCACAACCGAACACGGCCACACAAAGCCTGGCGGAGAGTGATGAAGCCCGTCTGCAAGGCTGGGGCTGCTTCCTTACAGGAGTCTGGACCGATGAATGAATCCTCGACGTCGAACGTGCGCGATCAATCGAAACAGGCGGCAACGCTGTTGTTCATCCACGCTCAGACCGGCCTGCATCCCGGTTCCGGCACGGCACTGGGCACGGTGGACCTCCCGGTCCAGCGTGAACGGCACACGCAATGGCCCATCATTCCAGGCTCGACGCTCAAGGGAATCCTGCGAGATGCCTTTCGTCCCGCCAATGGAAACGGGCAAGACCGGGAAGACTGGCTGGCTGCGTTCGGCCCCGAGACGGCCGAAGCCGACAAACATGCCGGCGCTCTGAGCTTGACGGATGCTCGCATCCTTGCATTTCCGGTGCGCTCGCTCAAAGGCGTCTTCGCCTGGGTGGCGTGTCCGTCCGTACTGCAGCGACTTCATCGAGATCTGAATCTCGCGCAGACCAACGGCGTGGCACTCCCCTTTCCGACTGAGCCGGCCAAGGACAAAGCCCTATGCCAGCAAGACAGTCCACTTCTCGTAGATGGTAAACAATTGGTCTTGGAAGAATTCGAGTTCGAACGGACCGGCGATGCAGACGGCGTAGTGGAATGGATCTCCGGTCGAGCCATTGCCGATGAGGCCACGCAGAAGCGATTGCGGAGTCATCTGGTCATTCTGCACGATGATGACTTCACGCATTTCGTTCGGCACGCGACCGAAGTCATCGCCCGCGTCGGCCTCGACTACGAACGCAAGACAGTCAAGACGGGCGCCCTCTTTTACGAAGAGTTCCTACCACCGGAGACGTTTTTCTATTCCGTCGTACTGGCGAGCGCAAGCCGACGTAATGGTCACGACAAAGATGCCAAAGAAATCTTGAACTACCTGCGAGGGAACCTGCCACCGGTGTTGCAGATCGGTGCGGATGAAACCATTGGCAAGGGCCTTTGCGCCGTGCGCTTTGATTACGGAAAGGAGGGTGCGTGATGCCGGAAGCAACGACGAGCAAGGCTGGTCGGACCCTCGACCAGCGCCGTGCCAATCATGCGTGGGGAATGATTCAAGGCGTTCTGAAACAGTACCCTCCGCGTTTGGTAAAGGAGAACGGCAAGGAAAAGAGAGTTCCGCACGAACAGGCCAAGAGATACGGCGGCCAGGCCAAGAAGCTACCGACGCGGATCATGGCCGCAGGACTCGGACAGGCCCTAGCTTTCCTCAAGGCCAAAGATTACGCGCCGGGGCTACTGGCAGAATTGTCGGCCTGGATTGGCAATCGAATACCTCCCAAACAAGACGAGCGCACGGAACTGCTTGAGCGCATCGTCAAGGGCGATTCCGACTTTCTGCGCCGGGCGACCGACGAGGCTCTGGCCTATCTCGTCTGGCTCAACCGCTTTGCCGAGGCCGAAGGATTAACGGACGACGAGACGTCATGACTATTGTTCTGCCGCAGAGCACGGTCCAACTCATTAACACCTTACCTGACGACCATCGGCATCCAGGCTTGCAACTGGACAAGTTCAGCATTCCGGGCGACCAGCAGGCACAGAAAGGCGCGCTGGGAAAAGTCTGCAAAGCGTCAGGTGACCACGATCTCCTCACACTCCTGCTGGATCGCCGCAATCGTTTGTTGAATACATTCCCGGGTGCGGACTCTTTTGCGTGCACAACCACCGGTCCGCTGACGCTGCATCTGGCCCGCGCGGCCGTCCTGGAAAATGCCGGCATTTGCCTGCACCCGATCTATGGCTTTGCCTATCTGCCCGGTAGTGGTTTGAAGGGGATGGCCCGAGCCTACGCCGAAACTGTGTGGCTGCCGGTGCAGGCGAATCGCAAGCAAGCATGGCGTCAGATCGAGAATGTCTTCGGCTGGGCACCTAATCCAGATCGAAAACGCCAGATTAATGACCCCAACCATCCGGCCGAGCCGCGGATCGTAAACGATGCCGAACCGGAATCACCCGAAATCAAGGCCCATGTCGGTGACATCGTGTTCCACGATGCCTGGCCGGAATCCTGGCCGCAGCTCATCGTGGACATCGTGAACAATCATCATCCCGACTACTACCAAGCCGCTCTGGACGACAATGATCACCCGCCTGGCGACTGGGAAGACCCGAAGCCGGTATACTTCCTAGCAGTGAAGCCGGAAACGACCTTTTCCTTTCCGCTCGCCAAGCGGCGTGCGGATGTGACCGATGACTTGCTTGACCTGGCCCGCCAATGGCTGCTCGGCGCTCTGTGCCAATTGGGTGCAGGGGCCAAGACAGCGGTGGGATACGGGGCCTTCAAGCCGGCGGACGATTGTCCTGCAAAATTAGTCAGCATAACGCAGTCCACATGGACGACGGCGACTCAGCCACAGCAGCACCGTGCTGAATTCAGCGCGACCTTGGAACTCGTCACACCGGCATTTATGGCCGGGGCCAACCAACAAGCCGACGACTGTGACCTCCGTGCCGCGACGCTGCGCGGCTTGCTGCGCTGGTGGTGGCGCACGATGCACTCGGGCTTCCTCGACGTGAAAACCCTGCGGGCACTGGAAGCCGCCATCTGGGGCGACACGCACAGCGGCGGGGCGGTACGAACCGTCGTCGAGAGAGTCAGCAACGGACAACCACACTCCTACGACAAGCGAAGCAAGGCCAACTTCAGTGCTCAGCAGAAGGTTTCCGATCTCGGCATTCCGAATGGCAATGGCGATGCACGCAAGATGACCCAAGGACTCTGGTATGTCTCATACGGCATGGACGAAGGAGGACAACACAATCACCGTGAGCGGTATGTCATTGAGCCACCATCGTCATGGCGCGCACGGCTGATTGCGCGACGCAATCGCTTCGAGAGCAATGGGCCAGAGATGACGGCGCAGCAGGTGCTTGAACAAGCCCAGGCGGCCCTCTGGCTGTTGTGCCATTTTGGTGGAGTGGGTTCAAAGGCACGGAAAGGCTTCGGTTCACTCGCGGCGGGCGATCTGAATGACCACACGTTGGGATCTTGCCAATCGGCTGCTGCGCAGCTCCGCCAAGAGTTGGGATTGTCGAACGACTTCGAAGAAGACCGCGCCCGTTCGCCATCCCTGCGACAGATGCTTGGCCCCGTTGAAGCCAGTTTCACCTGGCCGGATGTGTGGAGAGTACTCGACCAGGTAGGTTTCGCATACCAGTCCTTCGCAAAGAAGTATAAACATCGGCTGAAGAAGAACGCCTTGGGGCTGCCTCGTCGGGTCGGCAGTCCGACCCAGGGTAGTTTTAATCCGACGCCGCCTGTTACCTCCAATAGCCGGCACTCTTCGCCCGTGCACATCCACATCGCCCGCGTTGACAATGGCTGGGTTGTTCGAACGGTCGCGTTTCCTTCCGCGTACCTGCCAAATCTCAGTGCCAGCCGAGACTTCTTGGAGGAGTTCCTCGAAGACTTCGACCGCGATCTCCAAAGGCGCACGGTGTTATCGCCCCCTTCGGGCGCTGGGCGGCCAACTCGCAGCCCGCGCGAACAACCCACGATGAAGGACAGATCGGACCTCCCCAAACCCGGCGATTATGTCGAAGCCACTCTCCTTGATGAGAAAAGCAAGAAGGGCGGCTGGAAGGCCAAGCATGAGGCGTCTGGGCTAAGTGGCCCCATTCAAAATACCGCCGATGTTCCCGTCGACAAGCAGGTGGGCGAGAAGCTGTCGCTCATCGTCGCGAGCGTCACCGCGCGCGAAATTGCTTTTCGATATCCGACTCCCGAAATTGAGAAACGGGCGCAGGCCGGGAGGAGAAAGGGCAAAGGGAAGTCGGGCCGTCCGCAAAAGCGCGGGAGACGAACGTAAGGTATGGCGGACAAACAACACCATCTCTTCATCTGCACGGTGGGCGGCACTCCCGAGCCGATCACCGCTGCGTTGCGGCACTGGAAGCCGGCTCGCGTGGTCTTTGTGCACAGCATCGATACCCAAGCGAGCGCAGCGGCCGTTACGAATGAGCCTGATCTCCTGCAGCCTGGCGCGTGGGACGTGATGGAGCTTCACGATGCGCAGGACTTCAGTGACTGCGTTCGTCAGATCCGGACCATCGACGAGCAGATCGGCGCGTGGCGACGAAAAGGAACCGAGTACGACATCATCGTGGACTTCACCGGAGGAACCAAGTGCATGTCGGCTGCGCTGGCGCTCGTCTCGCGACGCTGGCCGTGTGTGTTCTCCTACGTCGGGGGTACAGAGCGCACCAAGGGCGGGACCGGTATTGTGGTGTCAGGGAAGGAGCGGACGCTCGTCAGCCAGAACCCATGGAACGCGCTGGGCTACCAGGCCATCGAAGATGCTTGCCTGTTGTTCGATCAGCACGCCTTCATGCCCGCCGCGAATGTCCTGGACGCAGCGCGCAAGGCTGCCGATGACGATGCGGCTAAGAGGATTTTTTCCACGTTCTACCAACTGTGCGAAGGATACGGGCTCTGGGATCGATTCCAGCACAAAGGCGCAGCTCAACGCATTGCCAACGTGCTGAAGAACGCCACTGACCTTCAAGCAATGCTTGGATCGAGCCCATCCGACGCCCTGCTCCGGAGGGTGCAGCAACACCACCGGGACCTACAAACGCTGGAGGATCAGCCTCGTTCACGCGTCATGGTGGCCGATTTGATGAGCAACGCGCGGCGACGAGAGCATGAAGGCCGCTTCGATGACGGCGTTGCCCGCTTGTACAGGGCAATCGAGGCGCTAGCCCAGCTCGCTCTTGCCGAACGCCACGGGATCTCGGGTACCAGCAGTGTCTCTCTTGATCGCATCCCTGAATCATTGCGCGTTCGTTGGGCGCCTCGCGCTGAGAATGGAAAGCTTGTCCTCGGGCTACAAGACGCGTTCGTATTGCTAAAAGAAGTTGGCGATGAAGTGGGAAAGACGTTCAAGGATCTCGAACTGGATGATCCCCAACGTTCTCCACTGGTGACTCGGAATCAGTCGATCCTCGCGCATGGGTTTCAACCAGTGAGCGAGAAGGTCTTCAAGCAGCTCTGGGATGCAGCAATGAAGTTGGGTGGTTTCGAAGAAGCCGACTTGCCGGCGTTTCCGAAGTTGGCTGACTCTGAGGCGGCTTAGATCATGCTTACTGTTCCGCCATTTCCGCAGTTTTTCCGCACCCTTTGGGGCAACGATCCCTTCCCCTGGCAGCGCCTGCTCGCCGCGCAGTTGGTGGAAGGCGAGTGGCCCAAGGCGCGGGATTTGCCGACCGCCGCGGGTAAGACGGCGTGTATCGATACCGCACTCTACGCCCTGGCGCGCAGGCGGCCAAGCTCGTGTGGGAGCGCTCGGCGCCGCGGCGGATGTTGCAGTCATTTTTTGAAATCCTCGGGCGCTGCCGGGAAGCTGGTGTTCGCATGCTGCGATCAAGGGCTACGCGTCGGAAAGAATCGGCCCTGCGCGCTAAGGGTACGAGATGGGTAAGCTGAAACTACCCGCACCAGGGATGCCCCGAGGCCCGAGCTCATGCGCACTTCGGCCCGCGCCAGGGGATTCGGGATCAGACCCTCCGCACCGGCCCGGGATAGCGGGCCACGACCTCGTCCGAGGTCAGGAGCAGCGCGCCTTCCGATTCGGCCTGCGCGACGAGCACGCGGTCGAACGGGTCCTTGTGGATGGGCGGCAGGTGCGCCGTCGCCATAACGTGATTGCCGGTGATGGCAAGCTCGGCGTAGCCGTTCTCCAGCAGGCCGCGACGAAACACGTGGGGATCGACCCGGAAGTCGCGTCGCCCCAGCCCATGCTTGATGGTGATTTCCCAGAGGCTGGCGGCGCTGAACCAAAGCGCGTTCCGCGGCTCGGTGATCATGCTCCGCGCCTGCTCGGAGAGCCGCTCCGGTTGGCCGGCCGCCCAAAGGAGAAGGTGCGTATCAAGCAACAGGATCATCGTCGATACCGAAGGATTCCGCGATTTCCGCCTCGCCCATGCGGTCGAAGTCGTCGGGGACCTCGATCTCTCCGGACAGGAATCCGAGCCGCTGGGCCTGGGCCGGCTCGGGCGCTTCTACGGCCACCACCTTGGCGATGGGCCGGCCCGCCTTGGCGATGATGAACGGCTCGCCCCGGCTGACCTGCTCGAGGAGCTTGGACAAGCGGGTCTTGGCTTCGTGAATGTTGACGGTTTCCATGGTGCGGCCGGGAAGTAGATTGGTTGAATAAACTTAGTTTATCGGACTAGGCTTCGATGTCAATACTGGAGTGACAGGCGAAATACCCGAACGTCGGATTGGCGATGATTAAGCTTCTTGAGACGGATGTGAATGAAGCGCTTCAGATGGGCTTTACGGTTACTAGTCGCTCAAGGCCGGTAAAGTCGTTCGGGTTCCTGGTATAGAGGGGCAGATTGTTGGAAGCAGCGGTGGAGGCGATGAGTAGATCGGCCAGTCGGGCGCGATGGGTTCGGCCCGCCGCGCGCACGGCGGCGAAGACGCGGCCGTACATGCGCGCGGTGTCGGCATCGAAGGGCAATGCGTCCCAGGTGGACGCGGCCCATTGCAAACGGTCCTGGCGGCGAGCCCGTTCTTCCTCGTCGTTGGCGGCATGCGGCCCGGCGGCCAGCTCGGCGAGGGTGACGGCGGCAATAGCGGACTCGTCCGGCAGGCGAGCGGGATCGATCCGATCAGGATCGAGCACCACGGAGGCGGCCGGCAAGCCACGGCTGGGCTCAGCTATCGAGGGACTGATCTACAACTGTATCCACATCCGCGCGGAAGCGGCGGGCATCGATCCGCGCCGCGTGGGCGGCGGCCTCGGCGATCGCTGCCCGCGGCACGAACCGGCGGGGCCGGATGGGCCGCAATTCGGCAACCGGCGTGCCGTTGCGGGTGACAATGAGCGTCTGGCCCGCCTGCACCTCACGCAGGACAGCGGCGGAGTTGTTCCGGAGCTCTCGCTGGGTAATGGTCTTGTTCACGAGCGCGACTGTCGCATCTATAGCACCTTATAACAATCTTGAGCTGGTAATGAGTCAACTAATTGATTTTTCTGCTTGGTTCCAGGCCCTTTGGCACCATGATCCCTTCCCCTGGCAGCGCAGGCTCGCCAAACGCTTGGTGGAAGGCGAGTGGCCCAAGGTGCTGGACTTGCCGACGGCGGCTGGCAAGACGGCGTGCATCGACATTGCCATATTTGCCCTGGCCGCCCAGGCGGACAAGCCCGTGTGGGAGCGCACGGCGCCGCGGCGCCTCTGGTTCGTGGTGGACCGGCGCATTGTCGTCGACGAAGCCTTTGCGCGGGCGGAGCAAATTGCGGAGAAGCTTGCGGCGGCGCAGGACGGCCCGCTCAAGGCGGTCGCCGACCGGCTGTTGCAGATCAGCGGCACGCAGCG
>JABAHQ010001475.1_pt1 | contig 23253 bp, 28 predicted proteins | sample 7062091 | NCBI WGS metagenome assembly JABAHQ01 (sample SAMN14534359, study PRJNA622989) | marine sediment metagenome | biome: marine biome [ENVO:00000428]; feature: marine pelagic biome [ENVO:01000023]; material: deep marine sediment [ENVO:00002113] | place: India: Gulf of Kutch | collected...
TGGCCCCCGGCACGGAGGTGCAGGTGGTGGACGTGGCCGGCGGCCGGCCGCTGGGTCCGGGGGAGCAGGGCGAGCTGTGGATCCGCGGGCCGCAGATCATGAAGGGCTACCTGGGCCGGCCGGAGGAGACGGAGGCGGCGGTGGACGGCGAGGGCTGGTACCATTCCGGCGACATCGGCCACGTGGACGAGGACGGCTACTTCTACGTGGTGGACCGGCTCAAGGAGCTGATCAAGTACAAGGGCTACCAGGTGGCCCCGGCCGAGCTGGAGGCGCTGCTGCTCGGCCACCCCGCCGTGGCCGACGCCGCGGTGATCCCCAGCCCGGACGCCGAGGCGGGCGAGGTGCCCAAGGCCTTCGTGGTGCCGCAGGCCGGGGCGGACGCCCACCCCGAAGCGCTGATGGCGTGGATCGCCGGCGAGGTGGCGCCCTACAAGCGCGTGCGCCGCCTGGAGCTGACCGAGCACATTCCCAAGTCGCCCTCGGGCAAGATCCTGCGCCGCGTGCTGGTGGAGGCCGAGCGCGAGCGCGCGGCGGGCTGAGCCCGGCGGCATCATCGCAGGAGGTGCGAGCCATGATCTATCGCAGCCCGGTGCCGGACATCGAGATCCCGGAGGTGTCGCTGCCCCGCTTCATGCTGGAACGGCTGGAGCAGTGGGGAGACAAGCCGGCGCTGGTGGACGGGCCCAGCGGCCGCACGCTGACCTACGGCGCCCTGGCCGGCGCCATCCGCGCGGCGGCCGGCGGACTGGCCCCGCGGGGCTTCGGCAAGGGCGACGTGCTGGCCATCTACAGCCCCAACCTGCCCGAGTACGCCGTGGCCTTCTACGGGGCGGCGCTGGCCGGGGGCAGCAGCACGACCATCAATCCCCTGTTCACCGAGGGGGAGCTGTCCCGCCAGCTCGGCGATGCGGGGGCGCGGCTGCTGGTCACGGTGGGGCCGTTCCTGGAGACGGCCACGGCCGCGGCCGGGCGCAGCGGGGTGGGCGAGGTGCTCACGTTCGACGGGGCGCCGGGCAGCACGCCGTTCGCCGCGCTGCTGGAGGCGGGCGATGCGCCGCCGCAGGTGGAGATCGAGCCGGCGCAGGACGTGGTGGTGCTGCCCTATTCCAGCGGCACCACGGGGCTGCCCAAGGGCGTGATGCTCACGCACCGCAACCTCATGACCATGGGCCTGTGCTACTTCGTCGACGTGGACCCGGTGGACCGCGGCGACGCCATCGTCTACGCCGCGCCCTTGTCGCACGGCTGCGGGCTGTACGCCATCCCGCACCTGATGGCCGGCGCGCGCCACGTGGTACCGGCCTCGGGCGGGGTGGAGCCGGCCGAGCTGTTCGCGCTCGGCCAGGCGCTGGGGCCCTTGTCCACCTTCGCGGCACCCACCATCGTGAAACGGCTGGTGGACCACGCCGAGGCCCACGGCCTGGGACCGGCCGACGCGGCGCGCGCGTTCAAGACCATCGTCTACGGGGGTGCGCCCATGTACCTGGCCGACATCCGGCGCGCGCTGCGCGTGATGGGTCCGCGCTTCGTTCAGATCTACGGCCAGGGCGAAACGCCCATGGTGGGCACCGCGCTCTCGAGACGGCACATCGCCGACGCCGCGCACCCGGACCACGCGGCGCGCCTGGCCTCGGTGGGCGTGCGCGAAGGCTGGCTCTGGACCGGCGACCTGGGCTCGATGGACGCGCACGGCTTCCTCACGCTCAAGGACCGCAGCAAAGACCTGCTCATCAGCGGCGGCTCCAACATCTACCCGCGCGAGGTGGAAGAGGTCTTGCTCACCGCGCCCGGCGTGGCCGAGGTGGCGGTGGTGGGCGCGCCCGACCCCGAGTGGGGCGAGGTCGTGGTGGCGTTCGTGGTCGCGGCACCGGGCCAGGCAGGCGATGCCGCCGCACTCGACGCCCACTGCCTCGCGCGCATCGCGCGCTTCAAGCGGCCCAAGCGCTACGTCTTCGTGGACGCCCTGCCCAAGAACCACTACGGCAAGGTGCTCAAGACCGAGCTGCGCCAACGCGCCGCTCAGTCGGAGAACCCCGCGTGACGGCAGGCCGCAAGGTGAACCACCACGCCCAGACGACCAGGATCAGTTGCAGCGGCGCGCGCACCAGCAGATAGATGGGCCCCCACGCATGGCCACCCATCGGCACCTGGTGCAGGGCCGCATGGATGTTGGCCGGGAAGAACAGAATCAGCACCGCCACGGCGCTCAGGCCAGCCAGCTGGCGCAACCGGGGGATGAAGAAGCCGATGGCAATGGCGATTTCCAGCACCCCGGTCAGGTAGACCAGCGGCGCTCTGCCCGGCACCCAGGCCGGCAGCATCTGCGCCATCGGTTCGGTCTGGATGAAATGCCCGCTGGCCGTGAACAGGAAGACCAGGCCCAGCCCGACGGCCGCAGCGGCCTTCGGGTCGGGCCCGCGCCGGCCGCTGGACGCGAGCAGCCGCGCGAAGAGGTACGGCGCGGTCAACAAGAGGAGCAAGACGATGGGTGTGATCACGGGGCGTTTCCTGCATGAATTCGGTGGTGCGCACCTTAGGCAGGTCAGGCCGTGAAGACGACGCCCTTGCGACGAATCGCCACCCGATGGGCGCCACTTGCCTGGGAGCGGCGCGAAACGCCAACGCCCTGCGCACAGGCGGCCGCCGAGAAGCCGCCGGCGTCGGCCACGCGCAGGAAGGTGATCAGGTCGTCGAGCTTGTCCATGGGCTCCCCCGGCAGGCGCCCTGGCTCAGTTGCCTTTGGCGGCAGTCGCCGGCGGGCGCCAGCCGAAGAACATGGGGTAGACCTTCTCCACCACCGGGCCGTCGAAATCCCAGGACACGCACTGGCCCAGGTGCGGCGGCGGGCGGCCGTCGTCGCGCGGCGAGAAGGCGCCGGCGCGGGTCTGCATGGCGGCCGTGGCCAGGTTGTAGAGCAGCTCACGCAGGTGGGTGCACCCGGCGGTGTTGCCCAGGTGGCGCTGGATGGTGTGGCGCCAGCCCTTGCCCAGCACCTCGCCCACCATGCGCTGCATGTTGGGCAGGATGCCCGGGCAGGGCTCGTGCGGGAAGGCATCCATGGCGACGGCGATGTCGCGGATCACCATGGCCTCGTCGTAGGTCACGCGGATCCACATGTGGTGAATGGGCTCGTGGGCGGCCCAGCGGCCCTCGCCGCGGATGTCGACGTCGAAGGGCTTGCTGTCGTGCAGCTCGCCCTCGATCTCCCACAGGCCATCGTCGCGGCGAAATCCCTGGTAGTTGACGCGGCGGGTGTGCATGGGCTGGCGCGCAGCGGGGGTGGGCAGTGGCACGTGGGGCTCCGGGGCTTCGGGAAAACCCGCGATTGTCGGATCAATCACCGCCAGGCGCTGGCACACTGGTGTCTTGCCTCCCAGGAGCGCGCCATGGCCCACGACCACGACCACGACCACGATCACCAGCACGACGAGCACGACCACGACCACCCCCACAGCGACGCGCCCTGGAAGCACAACGGCGTGCGCGTGATCCCGGGCAACCAGCTTGACGGCAACGTGCCCTCCACGCCGGGCATGGACCGCAAGGCCGCGATCAACTTCGCGCGCGTGGGCGCTCAGAAGCTGTGGGCCGGCACCGTCACCATCCACGCCAACGCCAAGACCGGTGCCCACCACCACGGGCACCTGGAAAGCGTCATCTACGTCGTCAAGGGCCGTGCGCGCATGCGCTGGGGAGACCAGCTGGAGTTCACCGCCGAGGCTGGCCCGGGCGATTTCATCTACGTGCCGCCCTACGTGCCGCACCAGGAGATCAACGCCAGCCCGACCGAGGTGCTGGAGTGCGTGCTGTGCCGCAGCGACGGCCAGGCGGTGGCGGTCAACCTGGACATCGAGCCGGTGGAAAAACCCGAGACGGTGCTGTGGGTGGACCCCACGCACCCCACCGGCGGCGTCTGACCGCGTGCCCGATCTGCGCAGCCTCACGTCCGTGGTGCCCGCCACGGGCCGGCTCGACACCCTTCTGCTGCGCCCGGCCCGGCGGCTGGACGCCGTGGCCGTGAGCGAGGCCGAGGCCGTGCACGGGCGGGGCCTGGCCGGCGACCACAGTGCCGCGCGCCACGGCGGCCTGCGGCAAGTGACCCTGATCCAGGCCGAGCACCTGCCCGTCATCGCCGCGCTCACCGGACGCGAGCTCCAGGCGGCCTGGCTGCGCCGCAACCTCGTCGTCTCGGGCGTGAACCTGCTGGCCGCGCGCAGCCTGTTCGAGGACGTGGTGATGCACATCCGCATCGGCGAGACCGTGGTGCTGGAGGCCACGGGCGACTGCGCACCCTGCTCGCGCATGGAGTATGTGCTGGGCCCCGGCGGCTACAACGCCATGCGGGGGCACGGCGGGCTGACGGCGCGGGTGCTGGTGGGCGGCGTGCTGCGTCCGGGGGATGCGGTGCGGATCGTGCGCGCCGCTGTTGTGCACACAAAAGGCACACACAGATAAAATTCGCCGGTGAAGCCGTTTCGCTGGAATCCGGACAAGAACCACGCGCTGCAGACCAGCCGCGGTGTGTCGTTCGAAGCCATCGTGGTGGCCATCGAAAACGGCGGTCTGCTGGACATCATGATTCACCCCAATGCCCGGCGGTACCCGAATCAGAAGATTTTTCTCGTGGCGCTGGATGGTTACGTTCATCTCGTGCCCTTCGTCGAAGCTGCTGACCACACCTTCCTGAAGACCATCATCCCCAGCCGCAAAGCCACGCGAGACCACTTGCCCACCGGAGGCCACGATGCCCAAGCTTGACGCCTACGAATCGGACGTTCTGGCGGCCTTCGAGAAGGGTCGACTCCAGTCGGTCGCCACCAAGGCGGAACTCGCCAAGGCGCGTGCCGCCGCGCGGGCCACCGCCATCAAGGACCGCAGGGTCAACATCCGCCTGACGTCGGGCGATCTGCAGGACATCCAGACCCGGGCGCTGGAAGAAGGCATGCCTTATCAGACGCTCATCGCGAGCGTGCTCCACAAGTACGCCACAGGCCGGCTGGTCGAGGCCGGAACGCAAGAGCCGGCCCCCGAGGGTTACGGTACGCGCCGACGCCGCAAGGCCTGAACCTCAATCCCCCTGAAAGCCCCCCGCCCGCAGCGTCACCACCAGGGTGTCGCGCCAGCCGTGGCCATCGGCCGGGTCGGGCTGGATGGGCGTGCTTTCGTGGATCACGCGCTCGTCGTCGAGCAGCAGCAGCGACCACGGATCGCGCAGCGTGAAGCGCTGGCCGCTGGGGCCGTTGGCCTCGAACACGCGGCTTTCACCCCCCTTGATGGCGTGGCGCCGCACCAGAAACACCGCCACCAGGTCCACGCCGTCGCGGTGGGCGCCCTCGGGCGTGGGACGGCCGATGCCGTCGGTGGTGTCGATGCGGAACGGGTGCGCCTCGACCGCCCAGGCTTGTTCGCCGCGCAAGGCGCTGGCCGCCGCACCCAGGCGCTGCAGCAGGCGAATCCAGGCCGGGGCCTGGGCCATGGCGGCCTCCATGGGTTCGAACCAGCGCTGCATGCCGCCGTGCAGGGCGTTGTATTCCACCGGCTGCCAGTGCGCGCGGTGCGGCACCTGCTCCACCCGCTCGCCGTCCACCACAAAGCAACTGTGTCGGCGCAGGCGGTAGCGGCCGCCGTCCTTCAGGTAGGCGTCTGGCGCCAGGCGGTCCCAGTGCGGCTCCAGGGCACGCAAGTCGTCCAGCGGCACACCGATCCAAGCGGCGGTGTCCTCGCCGCTGAGCAGGCCTGCGCCGCGCTCGCGCAGCGCGGTGTCGATGGCGTTGGGGGACAGGTAAGGGGGCGAAAACTNNATCTCGGCGGCGCTCATTCCCACGAGTGTAGGGGCGCGCCTCGGGGAAAGCCCGCATCGGGGAATGCCGGCGTGAGTGGCCCAATGGCGCCATGAACGCCGCCGCCAACCCTGGGCCCCCCGAAGCGCCGCCGTCGAGCCAGGCCACCCGCGAGCCCTCGGCGCTGGAGCTGCCGATCGCCGACCTGCGCCCGGGCGACCCGCTGCGCTGGCTGCGGGCCGGTTGGGCCGACTTCCTGCGTTGCCCGGGCATCGGCCTGTTCTACGGGGCCTGCTTCTGCGCCATGGGGCATGCGCTGCTGGGCGTCTTCCGGGCGGCGCCAGCCTATGTGCTCGCGCTCTCGGCGGGCTTTCTGCTGATGGGCCCCTTCCTGTGCCTGGGCCTTTACGACGCCAGCCGGGCGCTGCAGCGCGGTGAGACGCCGTCGCTGGGGCGCTCGCTGCGTGCCTGGCTGCCCACCAAAGGCAGCATGGCCCTGTTCGCGGGCGTGCTGCTGGTGCAGGAAATGCTGTGGGGGCGCGCTTCGCTGGTGGTCTTCGCCGTCAGCTTCACGACCCTGCCGGACACGCAGCACCTGCTCGCCCAGATGCTGCGCGGCCAGCACCTGGAGTTCCTGATCACCTGGACGCTGGTGGGCGGCGTGTTCGCCGGTCTGATCTTCGTGACCAGCGTGGTGAGCATTCCCATGATCCTGGACCGCGGCGCCGACGCGATCTCGGCGGGCCTCACGAGCATTCGCGCCTGCCTGCAGAACCCGGGCGTGATGCTGTGGTGGGGCGTGTTGGTCAGCGCGCTGGTGGCGTTGTCGATGCTGCCGTGGTTCCTGGGCCTGCTGGTGAGCGGCCCGGTCATCGGGCACGCCAGTTGGCATGCCTACCGCGCCACGGTGGCGCCGGGCGGGCCAGCCGAGGCGGCGTAGTCAGGCGCCGCGCTGGGAGCGGCGGCGGTCCCGCCGCCCCGCCGCCGAGCCCAGCAGGGCCGGTTCGACCAGACCGTCGAACAAGGGCTGCAGCTTCATGATGCTGTTCATGGCCGCCCGCTCGTCGAGGTCGCGGCACAGCCAGTGCAGCAGGTCGGGCCGCATGAACCACAGCGCACGGGCCGATTCGGCCACCAGCAGCCGGTGGCGCAGTTGCTCCGCCTCGAAGCCGCCGGCTTCACCGACCAGGGCCAGCATGGCCTTGCGCACGCGCGCCAATCGGTAGGGATCGTCGTCGTGGCGGTTCTCGCCCTGCAGCCGCTGGGCAACGGTGTCGAAGAGGGTCGAGAGGAACTGCTTCATGCCTGGGTGGGCGCAACTCTTGTAGGGGCTTGTCGGAACATCCGCTGACGACGGGCGCCATTCCAGCACAAAACGCCCGTTTTGTAACGACCTTCGTGAACCTTCATGGCGCGGCGCCCGCGGGCGCACCCTCGCGCCACAGCCGAAGGGCCAGCCACCACGACAGCAAGGTGTTGGTCAGGGCCAGCAGGCCCAGGGCCAGACGCACGCCCGCCGGGGGCTCATGGATCTGGATGAACAGCACCAGGGCGCTGGAGAGCGCCTGAAAGCCGAGCACGAGCCAGAACAGGCCCTTGCGCGGCTGCCAAAGGCGGTGAACGGCGGCGGCAAGCGAAGGCATTCGCTCATTGTGCCCGGGCGGTTTCGGCCCCTTGCGCCTCCTTGGCGCGTTCGGCCTCCCGCTCCTGCAGCCAGCGCCACATCACCTTGCCGCTGCCACTCTTGGGCAGGGCGTCGACGAACTCCACCTCGCGCGGGCACTTGTAGGCCGCCATGTGCTCGCGGCACCAGGCCAGGATATCGGCCTCGCTGAGGCGGCCCTTCGCTTCGGCGCGCAGCACCACCACGGCCTTCACGCTTTCTCCGCGGTAGGCGTCGCGCGTGGCGATCACGCAGGCCTCGGCGATGCCGGGGTGCTTGAACATCAGCGCCTCCACCTCCGCCGGCCAGACCTTGAAGCCGCTGGCGTTGATCATGCGCTTGAGGCGGTCGGTGATGAAGAAGTAGCCGTCCCCGTCCACGCGCCCCAGGTCGCCCGAGCGGAAAAAGCGCTTGCCGTCGATCTCGATGAAGGCCGCGGCCGTGGCCTCGGGGCGTTTCCAGTACCCGTCGAACACCATGGGGCCGTGGATCACGATCTCGCCCGTCTCGCCCTGTGGCAGCTCGCGCAGTGTGTCGGGGTCGACCACGCGCGCGTCCGTGCTCATGAAGGGAATGCCCAGGCACTGCTGCTTGGGGTCGTCGGGCGGGTTGCTGTGCGAGGGCGCGGCCGTTTCGGTGAGGCCGTAGCCCTCGACGAAGCGCAGGCCGAACAGATCGAGCAGGCGCTGCGCCACAGCCTGCGGCATGGCCGCGCCGCCACCACCGATGTAGACCAGGCTGGACAGGTCGTACTGGTCGAAGCCGGGACTGGCCAGCAGGTCGATCACCATGGTGGGGATGTTGGTCCAGTGCGTGACGCGCCAACGCGAGATCAGGCGCCCGGCGAGTTCGCGGTCCCAGCGCGGCATCAGCACCAGGGTGGAGCCGGCGTAGATGGCCGTGTGCATGCCCGCGACCATGCCGGTGATGTGGAACAGCGGCACCACCAGCAGTGCCACCGTCTCGGGCGAGCTGTCCCCCCACAGGCTGCCCGCCACCGCGTTGTGCATCAGCGTGCGGTGCGGGTGCATGCAGCCCTTGGGCAGGCCGGTGGTGCCGCTGGTGTAGGGCAGCACGGCCAGGTCGTCGGGGCCGCGGTTGTGCTCGGGCAATGGCGCGGTGCTGGCCAGGGCCTCGGTCCAGCTGGCCACGCCACCACCCGGCAAGACAGGCCGATCGTGTCGCGCGCCCAGCCAGCCCTGCCAGGCCGGGGGCATGCCCGTCACATCGTCCATCGGGCCGATGGCGTCCGCGTAGTGCGTCACCACCAGGTGGCGCAGGCGCTGCGCCTCGGGCAACTCCGCGTTCGCTTTCAGCAACTCGCCAGCGAGATCGGCCGCGCACACGGCCACGCGCGCATCCGGGTCGGTGATGTAGTGCCCGAGCTCATCGGCCTTGTTCATGGGGTTGACCGGCACCACCACCGCATTGGCGCGCAGCACCGCGTAGCAGGCGACGATCCACTGCGGGCAGTTCTGCAGGAACAGGATCACACGGTCGCCATCGCGCACACCTTGCGCCCGCAGGTGTGCGGCCAGGCGCTCGGCCTGCCCGTGCAGCGCGGCGTACGTGGTGACGCGGTCGAAAAAAACCAGTGCGGCCTTGTCCGGGTAGCGCCGGGCGCTCACCGACAGGTTCTCCCACAGCGAGGTCTGCGGCGGGCGAAGCGCGTGCGGCAATCGCCGGGGCCAGAAGCTGTGGTGCGCGCGCACCGGCGGCTCCAGGTGGCTCATGTCGGTGGGTCTCCTTTGGGGTTCTTGTATGGCACGAATACTGCGTCTGGCGCCTGGGCCTAATTGATCGGATTGTTCAATAAAGCTTTTGCATAAGCCTCCCACGTAAACCCCGATCCCTGGCCCAAAAGGCCAGGACTACATTGCCCCGCTTGCGGGCGTCGCACCGAACAGGTGCCCGCGCGTACGTGCCCGACAACACCACCGACCTACGGAGTACCTGATGAAACTCAATGCCCTGAAGCTGACCGCCCTCACCCTGGGCACCACGGCCGCGCTCCTCGCCGCGCCGGCCCACGCGGGCAAGGACCTTGACGCCGTCAAGAAGCGGGGCGAGCTCAACTGTGGGGTCAACACCGGCCTTCCCGGCTTCTCCGCGGCCGACAGCCAGGGCAAGTGGAGCGGCATGGACGTGGACCTCTGCCGCTCGGTGGCCGCGGCCATCCTGGGCAACCCCGACAAGGTGCGCTACGTGCCGCTGACCGCGCAGCAGCGCTTCACCGCGCTGCAGTCCGGCGAGATCGACGTGCTGGCGCGCAACACCACCTGGACGCTCACCCGCGNNTACGACGGCCAGGGCTTCATGGTGCCCAAGAAGCTCAACGTCAAGAGCGCCAAGCAACTCAAGGGCGCCACGGTCTGCGTGCAGTCGGGCACCACCACCGAACTCAACCTCACCGACTACTCGCGCGCCAACAACCTGAACATCAAGCCCGTGGTGTTCGAAAAGCTCGAAGCCGCGCTCGCCGCCTACTCCTCGGGCCGCTGCCAGGCCTACACCACCGACGCATCGGGCCTGGCGTCTTCGCGCGCCAAGGACATGGCCAAGCCCGACGACCACGTGATCCTGCCCGAGCTGATCTCCAAGGAGCCTCTTGGCCCGGCCGTGCGCCGCGGCGACGAGGACTTCGCCGCCATCGTCAAATGGGTGGGCTTTGCGCTGATCGAGGCTGAGGAATATGGCGTGACGCAAGCCAACGTCGACCAGCTCAAGGGCTCCAGCACCAACCCCTCCGTCATGCGCCTGCTGGGCATGGGGAACGAAGACACCGGCAAGCTGCTCGGCCTCGACAAGGAATGGGCGTACCGGGCCATCAAGGCCGTGGGCAACTACGGCGAACAGTTCGAGCGCCACGTGGGTCCGAAGACCGCGATCGCCCTGCCGCGCGGCGTCAACCAGCTCTGGACCAAGGGCGGCGTCCTGTACGCCCCACCGATCCGCTGATCCACGCCGGGCCGCACCGGCGGCCCGGCCTGCCCCCTGCCCGCAGCGATGCCAGTCGCTGCGGGCATTCTTCGTGTCCCCATCGCATCCNNCCCGCATCTCCTCCACCCCCTTCACGACAATGGTCGCTCAACAGCCGGGCCACGCGCGGCGTGATCTACCAGGTCGTGGCGCTGGCCTTGCTGGGCCTGGGCCTCTGGTACCTGGCGCACAACACGCAGGCCAACATGCAGGCCCGCGGCATCCAGAGCGGCTTCGACTTTCTGGGCGCCAGCGCCGGATTCGACATCGGCGAAACGCTCATCGCCTATGACCCCAGCCAGAGCTACGGCCAGGCCATCTGGGTGGGCGTGCTCAACACCGTCAAGGTGGCGCTGGCGGGCATCGTGTTCACCACCATCCTGGGCGTGGCACTGGGCGTGGGGCGCTTCTCGCGCAACGCGCTGGTGCGCGGCCTGTGCTATGGCTACGTCGAGGCCTTCCGCAACGTGCCGCTGTTGCTGCAACTGCTCATGTGGTACCTGGTCTTCATCGAGCTGCTGCCCGCCTCGAACGAAGCCATGTCGGCGGGTGGCCTGCTGTTCCTCAGCAAGGGCGGCCTGTCCTTCCCCTGGCCCACGGCCGGCGTCGGCCACGTGCTCGGTGGGCTGGCCGTCGGCGTGATCGCCGGCGTGCTGTGGCGTCGTCGCGTGCAGAAGCGCTTCGAGGCCACCGGCCAGGATGGTGACCGCTTCTGGGCGCCGCTGGCCATGCTGCTGGTGTTCGCCGTCGTGGGCTGGGTGGTGGCCGGCATGCCCCGCGAATGGAGCATCCCGGAGCAACTGCCCTTCATGGTCGATGGCGGCCTGGCCCNNATGGTCGATGGCGGCCTGGCCCTCACGCCCGAGTTCCTCGCCCTGCTGATCGGCCTGACCACCTACACCGCGTCCTTCGTGGCCGAGGTGGTGCGCGGCGGCATCCAGTCCGTCAGCCGCGGACAAGACGAGGCCGCGTCCGCGCTGGGCCTGAACCCGCGGCAGAAGATGAAACTCGTGGTCTTGCCCCAGGCCATGCGCGTGATCATTCCGCCACTGACCAACCAGTACCTCAACCTCACCAAGAACTCATCGCTCGCGGTGGTGGTCGGCTACCCCGACGTGGTGTCCATCGCCAACACCACCATCAACCAGAGCGGCCGCGCGGTGGAGTGCATCGCCATCATCATGCTGGTCTACCTCAGCACCTCGCTCACCACCTCGCTGGTGATGAACTGGTACAACCGCCGCATGGCGATCCGGGAGCGTTGATCGCCATGAACGCGCAGTTCCAACCCATCGCGCCCCGGCCCTCGCCGGTGCGCCACTCCGGTGCGCTGAACTGGGCGCGCCGCAACCTCTTTGCCGACTGGAAGTCCACGCTCGCCACGCTCATCGTCGGCGCGGTGCTGCTGTGGGCTGTGCCGAAGCTGTGGCAATGGGTGATCGCCGGCGCCGTGTTCCGGCCCGACGCCGACGCCTGTCAGGCTGCGCGCGGCGTGGGCGCCTGCTGGGGCGTGATCGCCGAGAAGTACCGCGTCATCCTGTTCGGTCGCTACCCGTTCGACGAGCAATGGCGCCCGCTGCTGGCCACGCTGCTGATCGTCTTCACGCTCGTGATCAGTTGCATGCGCGTCTTCTGGACGCGCTGGCTGGCGCTGATCTGGCTGGCGTCGCTGGCAGGCTTCTTCGTTCTCATGGGCGGCGGCGTGCTCGGCCTGTCCAGCGTGCGCACCGAGCTGTGGGGCGGCCTGCCGCTCACCCTCATGCTGGCGGTGCTGTCGCTGTTCCTCGCCTTCCCGCTCGCGGTGCTGGTGGCCCTGGGCCGTCGCGCGAAGCTGCCCGCCATCCGCACCATCAGCGTGCTCTACGTCGAGCTGATCCGCGGCGTGCCGCTGATCTCGCTGCTCTTCATGGCCTCCTTCATGCTGCCGCTGTTCATGCCGCGCGGGGTGACGGTGGACGTGCTGGTGCGCGTGGTCGCGGGCCTCACGCTGTTCATTGCGGCCTACATGGCCGAGATGGTGCGCGGCGGCCTGCAGGCCGTGCCGAAGGGCCAGTTCGAGGCGGCCGATTCCCTGGGCCTGGGCTACTGGCAGACGCAGCGGCTCATCGTGCTGCCGCAGGCCGTGTCCATGGTGGTCCCCAGCATCATGAACACCTTCATTTCGCTGTTCAAGGACACCTCGCTGGTCACCATCGTCTCGCTCTACGAGCTCACCGGTGCGCTCGCCCTGGCCCTGAACTCCGACGTGCAGTGGCGCCCCTTCAAGCTCGAGGCCTATTTCTTCATCACGCTGATCTATTTCACCGGCTGCTTCGCCATGTCGCGCTACAGCCTGTGGGTGGAAAAACAGCTTGCCGCCAGCAAGGCGCGCTGAAAGCCGAACATGACCGAACAACAAGCCATCATCCGTTTCGACAAAGTCAACAAGTGGTACGGCAATCACTTCCACGTGCTGCGCGACATCGACCTCAGCGTCGCCAAGGGCGAACGCATCGTGATCTGCGGCCCTTCGGGCTCGGGCAAGTCGACGCTCATTCGCTGCATCAACCGGCTCGAGGAACACCAGCAGGGCGTCATCGAGGTCGACGGCGTCGAGCTCAAGGACGACATCAAGGCCATCGACCAGGTGCGCAAGAACGTGGGCATGGTGTTCCAGCAGTTCAACCTGTTCCCGCACCTCACCGTGCTCGAGAACCTCACGCTCGCGCCCATGTGGGTGCGCAAGATGCCCAAGAAGGAGGCCGAGGAGCGGGCCATGCAGCAGTTGAAGCGCGTGCGCATCGCCGAGCAGGCCAGCAAGTACCCGCTGCAGCTCTCGGGTGGCCAGCAGCAGCGCGTGGCCATTGCCCGCGCGCTGTGCCTGAAGCCCAAGATCATGCTGTTCGACGAGCCCACCTCCGCGCTCGACCCCGAGATGATCAAGGAGGTGCTCGACGTCATGATCGAGCTGGCCGACAAGGGCATGACCATGCTGTGCGTGACCCACGAGATGGGCTTCGCCACGGCGGTGGCCGACCGCGTCATCTTCATGGACGAGGGCCAGATCGTCGAGCAGAACGAGCCCGACGAGTTCTTCAACAACCCGCAGAACGAGCGCAGCAAGGACTTCCTGTCCAAGATCCTCGGCCATTGACTTGAGGCGGTCATCGCGCGCTGACACAATGCGCGCGACACGGAGCCTGCGCCTGGCAGGCCCGACAAGGAGACCGCCATGCCGCAGCAAGCCCTTCCCGCCGCCCGGCGACTGACCTGGCTGCGCTGGAGTTGCACCACGGCCCTGGGCCTGTCCCTGTGGTGCACGGGCGCGGCCCTGGCCTTCGACGTGCAGGGCCACCGCGGCGCCCGTGCATTGGCGCCCGAGAACACGCTCCACGGCTTCCAGCGTGCGCTGGCCATCGGCGTGAGCACGCTGGAACTGGACGTGGTGCTCAGCGCCGAGGGAGTGCCCATCGTCTCGCACGACACCACGGCCAACCCCGACATCACGCGCGACCCGAGCGGGCGCTGGTTGCAGTCGCGCGGCCAGCCCTTTCACACGCTGACGCTCGACCAGATTGCCGCCTTCGACATCGGCCGCATCAACCCGTCGAGCCGGTACGCGCGCGACTTCCCGCTGCAGGAAGCCGCGGATGGCGAACGCATCCCCACGCTGGCGGCGGTGTTCGACCTGGTCAACCGCCTGCGCGCCGACCACGTTCGCTTCAACATCGAACTCAAGCGCAACCCGGAACGGCCGCAGGAATCGCCCGAGCCCGAGGCCTTCGTGCGCGCCGTGCTCGCCGTCATCCAGGCCCGGGGCATGGCAGCGCGCTGCAACCTGCAGAGCTTCGACTGGACCTTGCTCAAGCTCAGCCAGCGCCTGGCGCCCGACATGCCGCTGGCTTTCCTGAGCGTGCAGCGCCCCCGATCGAACAACCTGCACAGCGGCGTGTGGAGCGCGGGCCTGCGCGAGGCGGATTTCAAAGATGCCCCGGCCCTGCTGGCGGCGGCCGGCGCCCGGCTGTGGTCGCCCAACTTCAACGACATCAGCCGCAGGCTCGTGGAGCGCGCGCGCGAAGAGGGCCTGCGCGTGATCCCCTGGACGGTGAACGAGGTGCCCGACATGGAGCGCCTGATCGATTGGGGCGTCGATGGCATCATCACCGACCACCCGGAGCGCCTGCGCGCCGTGATGGAGCAGCGCGGCATGGGCCTGCCGCCGACCGTCGACACCGCGCCGGCCCGCCAGAACTGAACGACATGTCCCATCCACTGCTGCAACCCGTGGCCGATGCACTTGGCGGCCTGCGCAACGCGACCCTCTCGCCCGCCGAGGCCAGCGCGCGCCTGCGCAATCAGAGCGAACTGATCGCCGCCCTGCCCCCGCGCTTTGGCGAGGTGCTGGGCCAGTTGCTCGACCGCCTCGAGTCCTCTGCGCTGTTCGATGGCGAGAGCTGTTCCTTCAGCTCGCGCGAACTGCACGACAGCCTGCAGTTCTGGATCGACAAGGCAGAGGCGCGGCTGGCGGCCGCCTGAGCCCGTCACGGAAACCCGTGTCAGCCGCCCGTCGCGCCACCGGGCGGCCGGCGTAAGGCACGCGGGCGCCGCCGCGACCGACCCCTTTTTTGCGGAGGCCGCCATGTTCCCACTCAAGCGCATCATCCTGACCGCCGGGCTGGCTGCGATGGCCGGGGTCGCTACCGCTGCCGACCTGCGCTGCGAGGCGCAACGCGGCGCGCANNCGAGCTCTACACCTCGGAAGGCTGCAGTTCCTGCCCGCCGGCCGATCGCTGGCTCAGCGGCCTGCGTGGCCACGACGGGGTGGTGGCGCTGTCCTTCCATGTGAACTACTGGAACCACCTCGGCTGGCGCGACCCGTTCGCCACGGCCGCCACCACCGCGCGCCAGTACCGCCTGGCCGAGCGCCTGGGCGCGCGCCAGGTCTACACGCCGCAGGTCGTGCTCAACGGCCGCGACCACCGCGGCTGGCGCGGTCAGTCGGCCGCGCAACTGCCCACGCCGTCGGGCCCGGCGCCCGCGCTGCGCGTCTGGCGCGAGGGTGGCGATCTGCTGGCGGAGGTGGCGGGTGGCCACGGCGAACTGGCCGGCTACTGGGCGGTGCTGCTCGATGAGGTGAGCAGCCGCGTCACCGCAGGCGAGAACGCGGGTGAGCACCTGCGCCACGACCACGTGGTGGCGCACTACCAGCCGGTGATGCCCTGGCGCGACGCTCAGCCGCACACCGAGCGCTGGCACCTGCCGCTGCGGGGCCCGCACCGCGTCGCCTTCGTGGTAACCGACCCCACGCTCACCCGGCCCGTTCAGGCGGTGGTGCTCAGCTGCCCTGCATGAGCCGGGAACCTAGCACGCGCTTTCCTTATCATCCACACCCATGCGCGCCCTCTGGATCGCCCTGCTGATTGCCCTGCTCCCCGTGCGCGGCTGGGTGGGCGACGCCATGGCCCTGTCCATGCTGGCAGCCCCCGGCGGCCATCCCGCCCAGCAGTCCAGCGCCGCCGGGCCTTGCCCGCACGCGGAGCCAGCCGCGGCCCACGACGGGGCGGCGCATGCCGAGTCCGCCCACGGCGATCACCGCCACCTGCAAGGTGATGCCGCCCACGACAACAACGCCGGGCACCAGCACCTTGCCTGCGACCTCTGCAACGGCCCGGCACTGCAGGCCAGCGCGGCCGATTCGCCGCGGGGGCAGGCGGCCCCCGGGCCTCAAGTGCTGCGCGCCGAGCGCTTCGCCAGCCTGGCCCCGCGGCAACAGCACAAACCCCCCATCGCCTGAGCGCTCGCACCCGTGGTGCGTCCGCGTGTGCCCTGCCGGGCCGCGCGCACGCCGTTCGCGAACCCTCAGGAGATGAACATGAAGCACCGCTTGCGGCTGCTGCCGCTGTGCGTGGCCTTGTCGGCCACTCCCTTGCTGGCGGGCACGCCCGCCGAGGCCTTGCGCGCCGCCGATCCCGGCGAAACGCCGGCCGCCCATACCCCGCCGCTGCCCGAACCGCAGCAACTGGACGCGCCCCCGACCGACACCGACCTGGCCCAGGCGCTCGCACGCTGGCGCGAGGCCAACCGGCGCGTGGCCGAGTTTCCGCGCGGCCACATGGACCTGCTGCGTTGGGAGGCCGCGCGAGCCCCCGCGCCAGCGCCGCCCGCCCCGGCGCCCGCCCTCCCCCTGATGCCGGCCGAGGCCTTGAACATGTCCCTGCGCGAGCGCCCGGACCTGTTCACCCACACGGGCATGAACCCGCTTGAACAGGCGCGCGTGCGGGTGGCCTTCGCCGGCCACGCGCGCACGCTGCAGCAGGCCTGGATCGACGCGGTCGCGCTGCGCGCCTCGGCCCGATTGAGCGCGCACGAACTGGACACGGCGCGCACCGGCACCGAACTCGGCCGGCGCATGGTGCAGGCCGGCAACTGGCCCCACGCCCGGCTGCTGCAAGAGCAGCGCATCGAGGCCGAGGCCTGGCGCGCCCAGGGCGACGCCACCCTGGCCGCGCAGGCGGCGCTGGAGCGGCTGGCCGGCCTGCTGGGCTTGTGGCGCGCGGCCGAGGTCCAGGCGCTCGCCGAGCGCCTGCCCGATGCCCTGCCCGCCCCGCCCGAGCGAATGGTCGCCCCAGCCCCCGACGCCTCGCCCGAGGCCGCGGCGCTGCGGGGNNCGAAGCCGCCCGGCTCTTCACCGGCCTGCCCGAGGGCCGCTGGGAGGCCTGGACGCGCCAGCGCGACGCAGCGCTGCAGGCCCTGGCCGCCACCGACGGCGGCGGTACCACGCCGCCGCACCTGGACGATCTGCGCCTGCTGCGCGAGCAGCGATCACAGGAGGCCGAGACACAGCGCGCGCGGCTGCTGCGCATGGCCGGTGAACGCCGCGCCATGGCACGCCTGGCCTGGTCGCAACTGGCCGTGCGCCACACGCAGGCGCTGCACGCGGACCAGGTCATTGCCCCCCTGAGCGACGAGCTGCAACAGGACATGCAACGGCGCGTCAACGGCATGCTGGAGAGCACCTGGACCCTGCTGGCCAGCGCCCGCGAACGCAGCGCCGGCCTGCGCACCGCCGTGATGGCGCGCCGCGACTACTGGCGCGCGCAAGCCGCGTGGCAAGCCCTGCTGGCCGGCGACGGCTTCGCCATCGACGGCCCGAGCGGCGCGGGCCAGGCCCCCACCAGCGGCAACGGCACCCCCCACTGAGGACACCCCATGCAACGACGACACTTTTTTGCCGGCGCTGCGAGCGCCGTCGCCGCCGCTGGCGTCAGCCGCGTGGCCCTGGCCGCGCTGCCCGAGGCGCCGCAACAGACATCAGCCGAGACGGCCGCCCCCTGGACGCCGCCCGGCGTGACCGGCGCGGGCCGCCCCTACCAAGCCGTGGTCACGCTCAACGGCTGGACCCTGCCCTGGCGCATGAACAACGGCGTCAAGGAGTTCCACCTGGTGGCCGAGCCCGTGGTGCGCGAGGTCGCGCCCGGCTTCCACGTGAACATGTGGGGCTACAACGGCCAAAGCCCGGGCCCCACCATCGAGGTGGTCGAGGGCGATCGCGTGCGGATCTACGTGACCAACCGCCTGCCCGAGCACACCACCATCCACTGGCACGGCCAACGCCTGCCCAATGGCATGGACGGCGTCGGCGGCCTCAACCAGCCGCAGATCCCCGTCGGCAAGACCTTCGTCTACGAGTTCGTGGCGCGCCGGCCCGGCACCTTCATGTACCACCCGCACGCCGACGAGATGGTGCAGATGGCCATGGGCATGATGGGCTTCTGGGTCACGCACCCGAAGCAAAAGCACCCGCTCATCGAGGACGCGCAGCGCGACTACTGCTTCCTGCTCAACGCCTTCGACGTCACGCCCGGCAGCCGCACGCCCCAGGTCAACACCATGCTCGAGCAGAACATCTGGTGCTGGAACAGCCGCGTGTTTCCCGCCATCAGTCCGCTGGTGGCGCGCCTGGGCGAGCGCGTGCGCGTGCGCATCGGTAACCTCACCATGACCAACCACCCCATCCACATCCACGGCATCGAGTTCGAGGTGACGGGCACCGACGGCGGCCCCACGCCCAGGGGCTCGCGCTGGCCGGAGGTGACCACCGATGTGGCCGTGGGCCAGATGCGGCAGATCGAGTTCATCGCCGACGAGCCGGGCGACTGGGCCATGCACTGCCACAAGAGCCACCACACCATGGGCGCCATGGGGCACGACGTGCCCACCATGATCGGCGCCGACCACCGCGGCCTGGTGGCACCGCTGCAGCGCGCGGCGCCCGACCACATGGTGATGGGCGAACGCGGCATGGCCGACATGGGTGAGATGCAGATGGAACTGCCCGCCAACACCTTCCCCATGATGACCGGCAGCGGCCCCTATGGCCCCATCGAGATGGGCGGCATGTTCACCGTCTTCAAGGTGCGCGCCGACCAGAAGCCCGGCGACTACAGCGACCCCGGCCCCTACGCCCAGCCACCCGGCACGCAGGCCCGCCTGGTGGAGACCGCAAGCGCGCCCGAGGCACCGCGCGACGCGACCCGCCCTTCCGGCCCCGCGCCGCAACCCAAGGCCAGCGCGCGCAAGCCCGCAGGCCACGCCCACCATTGACCCATCGAAGGGAAACCTCCATGAACCCGCAACGACGCACCCTGATTGCACTGCCTCTGGTGCTGACCCTACCTCTGGCGCGCGCGCATGGCGACGCGCACCGGGGCCACGGCGGCCCCGGCGGCGTGGTGAAGGAACAGAAGCCTTGGGGCATCGCCGGCGACGCGAAGGACGCGCGCCGCACCGTCACCGTCCGCATGACCGACGACATGAAGCTCACGCCCAACCACATCGACGCCCGCGAGGGCGAAACCCTGCGCATCCGCGCGGTGAACGCCGGCGCGTTGATGCACGAGATCGTGCTCGGCACGCGCACGGAACTGCAGGCGCACGCCGAACTCATGAAGAAGCACCCCGGCATGCAGCACGAAGAGCCCTACATGGCGCACGTACCGCCGGGCCGGCAGGGCGACCTGGTCTGGCACTTCAACCGCGCGGGCGAATTCGAATTCGCCTGTCTGATCGCCGGCCACTTCGAGGCTGGCATGCGCGGCACGATCCGCGTGCTGCCACGCAAAGGATGAACACCATGAACCGACGACAACTGCTGCTGACTGGCGCCACGCTGGCGCTGCCGGCCCGGGCCGTGGCGCAGGCCAAGGCACCGCTGCCCGTGCTGCAGGTCTGGAAAGACCCCAACTGCGGCTGCTGCAAGGACTGGGTCGCCTACCTGCAGGCCGATGGCTTCACCGTGCAGGTGCACGACACGGGCAACACGGCCATGCGCCGCCGCCTGGGCCTGCCCGAGCGCTACGCCTCGTGCCACACCGGGCTCATCGGTGGGTACGTGATCGAAGGCCACGTGAACGCGCGCGAGATCCGCCGGCTGCTCACGGAGAAACCCCCGGCCCTGGGCCTGGCGGTGCCCGGCATGCCCGTGGGCAGCCCGGGCATGGACGACCCCGTCTACGGCGGCCGCCAGGACCCGTACGACGTGCTGCTGGTGCAGCGCGATGGCACGGCGCGGGTGCTCCAGTCGTACTTCAGGCGCAGGTGAGCGGGCGCCTGGCACCTCACGGATCCCGACCGCCGCGAGCGGGCGAATACCGACGACGCTCTACCTCCGACGACCTAGTCTGAGCGGCACGTTGCCGGAACGCGCGCCGCTCGTTTGCAACGGAGGCTGCTTTTGAATGGAGAAGCACCCATGAGACGACTTGGCCTGCTCGGCGTCGGATGTGACGTCGCACATTTCACGAAGATTCCGCAGCTCAAGCCTGAAGCGCAAATCCAGCCACCCGAGGCTTGGGAGGTTCACGCCGCGCAGGACTTCATTCAAACCCTGTTCAGCAAGCAACTGAAGGAGGCCTGGCCAGAAACCCGAGTGAAGATACTGGAGGTGGCGCGAGAACTCCGGCACCGTGCCGACCACTGGGAAACGTACCAATGGGAAGAGAAGCCCCAGTACCGTCACATCGTCACGCCAGAGTCCAAGCGCAATCGCGCAGCACTGCTCGAGCGAGCGGTCGGCCTGATGGATGAGTACCTCCACACCCATCCGGACGCCGCGAACACCTGCATCGAAGTGCACAGCTATGAACCAGGCTCGGGCGACTTCCTGATGGAGCGCGTCCCCCACGTGCCACCTGCAAGCGCGCTGAATGCCTACTCACGCGGCGGGTATCTGCAGTACGCCGGATCCGACGACCCCAGGAGAAATCCGCTCGACCAACCTGCCCCGGGCGACTGCATCGTGGTGGCAGGGGCACCGGAAGGCGGGGGCGGCGCGCTCAAGCTCATCAGCCCCTGCTGGGGGCAGGAAGAACAGGCCTTCATGCAGATCCCGGCGCTGTTCATTGCCATTTATGGCGAGGGCTTCAAGACACGCTTCAAGGTGCCGGGCAGCGGCAACCTGATGGAAATCACGCCGGTTCTGGTGACAAACGTGGTGCCCCTGGCCACGCTGGCGAGTGACGTGCACTCCACTCGAAAACCGACGGAGAAAAAGGACGGGGACGGCCACGTGCTCCCACCCAACTACAGCACCAGCGTATTTCACGGCAGTGCGGAACAGTTCAGCGCAGAGGCCAGCCTGCTGAAGAAGGAAGGCCCGGTGGTCAACGCGCTGTTCTATTCGTTTACCGACATGCGCACGCGCGTCAGGGACAACGACCTTGTGTACCGTTTGGAGGACCTGCGCGACATGGCCACGAGCGTGGGCAAAGCCGCCAAGCTGCACGCCAGGGCCACCGCGCCAAAACACCGGGTGCAAGCCATCGGCGTCGGCGCCGGCATCTACGAACATGCCGAGTGCGTATCGGCGGCCATCACCCTGTTGATGATGGTTCTGCTGGGGCTCGATGCCCGCCTCTACTACGGCAAATCAGCCTTCGAAGCGGCGATGACGCTGGTGGGCAAGGTGCTCGACGCGATGGCTCTGAAATCGCCACCCGCGGGTGGCTTCACCCATGACGACTACGTGCGGGAGATGTTGACCCAGATCGGAAACGTGGAGGAAAAGGACAAGGTGCACTGGCAAATCGGTGGCTTCAAGAGGCCACGGCCCGCTCGTGAGAACGCTGCGAAGCAGACGGCGCCAAGCGAGGGTTCAACCGCCTCCCCCCTGCCGAGCGGCGCATCCCGTCCAACCGGCGACGAACTCAAGACCGTCATCCCGGTCTGACTGCCATCACACCCGACATCAATGGGGAACTGCCCCGGACTGGAGATTGGATGAACCGACTGCACCTGGTTGCCGTGCTGGCCTTCGCCACGGCCAGCGCCCTGGCCGCCGAACCCACGCCCGCCGACGGCGAGGTCCGCCGCATCAACCCCGCCGGCCAGGAAATCACCCTCAAGCACGGCGAGATCAAGAACCTGGACATGCCGCCCATGACGATGGTGTTCAAGGTGAAGGAGCCCGCGTTGCTGGCCAACATCAAGGCCGGCGACAAGGTGCGCTTCACGGCCGACCAGATCAACGGCACCTACACCGTGCTGTCGATCGAAGCCGTGAAACCTTGATCTGCATCAAACCCGGCGCCCGAAACGGCGCCGGGCACGAATGCGGCGCTACATATCGGCGAGCAGAGGCCGATAGCACGTGGGCGCGGCGGCCGAACCAGGCGCCGCCTCTCCTCACCACCAATCCATGCGCTCCAACCTGTCAGTCTCCCAACAGGAATACGTCATCCCGGATGGCGTGACCCTGGTCTCCACCACCGATCTGCAGAGCCACATCACCTACTGCAACCCCGCCTTCGTCGCGGTCAGCGGCTTCGACCGCGACGAGCTGATGGGCCAGCCGCACAACATCGTGCGACACCCCGACATGCCCCCCGAGGCCTTTCGCGACATGTGGGACACGCTGCGCAGCGGCTCGCCCTGGTCGGCCCCCGTGAAGAACCGCCGCAAGAACGGCGACCACTACTGGGTGATGGCCAATGCCACGCCCATCGTGCAGAACGGACAGACCGTGGGCTACATGTCCGTGCGCACCAAGCCCACGCGCGAGCAGGTGCAGGCGGCCGAGGCGCTGTATGCGCGCATGCGCGACGAGCGCGAGCGCGGCCAGTCGACGGTGGGCCTGCGGCGTGGCCAGGTGGTGCACCAAGGTCTGGCCGGGTGGCTGCGCCGCGCACTGCGGCCCAGCCTGGGCCGCGCCATCGGCGGGGTTTGCGTGGCGCTGGCGCTGGCCGGCCTGGCGCTGGGCGGGATGGGTGCGCGCCTGGGCACCACGGCCCAGGTCGCCCTGGCGGTGCCCCTGCTGGCGGCGGCTCTGCTCGCCGCCTGGGCCCTTCGCCGCCAGACCGTGCACCCGCTGGCGCAAGCGGTGCGCTTCGCCAACACCATGGCCGCGGGCGACCTCACCGCGCGCCTGGCGATGCGCGGCCCGGCCGAGTTCGGCGAACTCGCCGCGGCCCTGAACCAGCTCAACGTGAACCTGCAGGCGGTGGTGGCCGACGTGCGCCATGAGCTCGAGGGCGTGCAGGTCGCCAGCCACCAGATCGCCAGCGGCAATCAGGACCTCTCCTCGCGCACCGAGGCCCAGGCCAGCAACCTGCAGCAAACGGCGGCGTCCATGGAACAGATGAACGGCACCGTGGCGCAAAGCGCCAGCACCGCGCAGGAGGCCACCGAGCTCGCGCAGCGCGCGGCCAGCGTCGCGCGCGACGGCAACAGCGCCATGGCGCAGGTCATCACCACCATGGGCGAGATCAGCCACAGCTCGTCGCGCATCGGCGAAATCATCCAGGTCATCGACGGCATCTCGTTCCAGACCAACATCCTGGCGCTCAACGCGGC
>JABAHQ010002314.1_pt2 | contig 23236 bp, 15 predicted proteins | sample 7062091 | NCBI WGS metagenome assembly JABAHQ01 (sample SAMN14534359, study PRJNA622989) | marine sediment metagenome | biome: marine biome [ENVO:00000428]; feature: marine pelagic biome [ENVO:01000023]; material: deep marine sediment [ENVO:00002113] | place: India: Gulf of Kutch | collected...
TGTATTCCATATTCGATCCGATGTTTTTAACCGCAACCCCAAATGAAACGCCTTCAAGTCCGCCAAGATTATGGTATTGAATTCCTGCGTCAAAAGCAAAAGCAGTTGCCGATGCACGGGGAATGCTTTCACTAATCAGCTTGCCAGTAAAACCAAACTTAATGGCGTCAGTTAACCGCCTTGAATAGGTTAAGCCAGCGGTTACCATAGTCGGCGAAAAAGTTTGACCTGAAAGGCCATCGGGATCTGAATTCGTCGTCTGCGGAATGTCGCCCACATCAATTGCTTTAATGCTGGCACCAATTGTTCCAAGGTCCTGGAACTTGACTGCCACTGATGCATAATTCACATTAATATCATTGAATATTTGCATAGTGGAAAACAATCCGGCAGCGTTATTCTCCATAGTGGACAACCCAGCAGGATTCCAGAAAATAGCATCCAAGCCGGAAGTATATGCTAAGTTTGCGCCACCCATGGCCAGGTCCCTGGCCCCAACAGGTATTCTTACCTGCGACCCGGCAGCCGTACCTACCCGGGCAGGATCTCCACCATAGACTTGCAGAAAGCCTAAGATGAAGACTAATGAAAAAGTCATTATCAATATAGATCTATTCTGAATTCTCATCATTTACTCCTTATAGTTTAGAATCAATATACTTTGCTCTCTAATACCAGAGATTTGTAAGTAATTCATTAGAAAAATTCCAGTATTTCTTCGTGTTGAATAATGAACACTTTCAACGCCTTTTCCTTATTCAATTCAGGCATCTCGATATGAACAATATAGAGTCCGCTCGCCACAGGAAAATTCGACTCGTTTCGCAAGTCCCACTTCTGGAATTGAGATTCGCTATTCTTTTCTATTGTTCGTACCAAGTCTCCGGCTAGATTAAAGATACGCAAAGTAGCTTGGTCTGGTAAGTGGCTGAAAGTAACAAACCGATCAAAACGGCTCGTTTCTTCCGGATTGAATGCGTAGTAGGGATTAGGAAATACATTAATCTTTTCCACATCTTCTTTAGCAGCCGCTTGGCTGAACGAAGACTGGGGAGTGCCAAAAGTAAACTGATCGTTTGTGGTGTTTGGTTTGGTTGTAACAATTCGGAAAATTGTGCCGGTTTCAGGCATATCCTGATTGAATGTACCGTCATCATTAAGACCATTCCAGTTGACTAAAACAACACGCATTAGCGAGGGTACCGTTTGCCAGGTACCATCATCGCGAATAGCCCACAAAGTGGCGCCAACAGCGCCAGCAGGGTCTGCCTGATGCGCAGCCACGAGTCGATTATATCCGGCTTCGCCGCCATCACCTTCATCGCCCGGCGCAATAGGTTCCACCCAGTAAATACCATCGGTAAAGGGATCGTTTTCAGCACTGGATACAGCGTGATCGATAGCATTCAGGTTAAATTCACCAACACCGGTATCTTCATCGATGTCTAACACCCAGGGGAATAGACGCAGATCATCATCGGGATCATCGGCATCACCAATGTTCCAAATTTCAAAAGGAACACTTTCAACCGTTTCGGTAGTCCAATTAAAAAATCCCTGTCCGCCATCTTCCGTAAAGCGAATTTCAAAATCGTCCGGGATTAGATTATGTATTCCCGGATCAAGTCCAAATCCGCCGGAGTATTGGGACACTCGGCCAACAAAAGATTCAAAACTCCCGTCGGTATTATCGGTTTGATGAACACCCCAATGACCATCCCCCACTTGTTGATCTTCTCCGGGATTGGCGTTACCTGGCGTGGGGAACCCTGCAAAATTTAAGCCACCGGGAAGTGGTGGATCTAAAGGACCACTGCCATTTGCAACCACCTGAAAACTCTTAAAAGTTAATGGCGGTCCGGCAACCTTGACCTGAATTCCTTCAAAGATCGGCTGATCTTGTCTCTCATCTAAGGAACCGGTTTGCTTTTGGTCACGTACAACCACCCGACCTGTAGACTCATTACGAACATTCCACCCGACTAATGTTTCCACGACCATAGAGTCGTTACCGAGTGAGTCCGTAACAAACGTGGTATCGTTGAACTCTTCAAAAAAGACCGTGTAATCATCTCCGGTGAGAGCGGTCGGATCAATCACATTGACCTGCACCTGTCCGTCGCTGGCGCCCTGGCTATGATCAACCTCAACCGTAGCGCCTGGATCTGTTGGTAAAATGGTGCCCGGCTTCGGATCCTGAGGCACTACAGTCATAATTGTCGCAGAGGATTCCAAAGTGCTGTCTTCTATCAAGCGGACCGAAGTGGTGAAGTCATTGTAATTATAAGCCGTTACAGCAAAGAAATAGCTATTTCCCGGAAAAAGTGCTTCACCGGTAATAAAATTCTGATCAATAGTGATATGGCGTTTAATACCATTATCGGTGCCTTGTTGAACCGCAACTGTTTCTACCCGGCCGGTTTCTTCAATCAGCTTTTTCCCCATTATGGTAGTAATGCCATTAACCTTATCAAAAGTAGCAATCCTGGTTGCCTGATCCAAAGAAGCATTTGCACTGGGGAATTGATACACATTGTATCCTTCAAAATCATAACCGGTTCTGGGATTATCAGCTTCGGTAGCGGCAACGGCATCCTGATTTGTGCCCCAGTTCAAGACAATTTTTTCCCGAAACGGTACTGCTTCCACATCCGGTGATGGCGGAGGTTTGGGAACGGTTAGAAATAAATCATCATAGAGCCTTTGCGCGATCTCATCTGTCGCCTTCACTTCGGCAACCGAACCTAACCAATCATCACCTACACCACCGATTAACGCCACTACAATTTCCTGGACGCCGGGTTCAGGGAAATTTGCCAATCCGTCACCATTCTGGTCTTCCCAGGTGGGCAGATCAAACGGTCCGGTATTAAGCAACAATCGCCTGTCCCCGGGGGCTAAGTTACCACCCTGGGCATCCAAATCGCCTGTTTGAGCAACCGGGTCTCCATTTAGAGGGAATTTGGTGACACGTCCTGTCAAAGGCCCGGCCCGGTGAGTAAATGGTGTGGGATTTTCCACATCAAAAGTCGGAATAAATCCTCTTAATAGATTATACCAACCTCTGGTACCATCGTAATCCCCTAAGGGGGGATCGGAGATAACCGGGTCACCGGCAGCAAAAAAGGCAAAAGAGGTCATCGGTAAATTTCTAAACCCGGGACGTTTTTTAAGATCAAATACGGCCGTATCTCCGGGAGATTCAACGATAGGTCCCTGGAAAAAGTCGTATCCGGCAGAAGCGGGTGGTAAGCCAATCTGGGCATACTGATCATCATTTGGACTTCCATTATAAACAAATCCAAGGCTAAGGGTACTATCATTGCCAACCACGTCATCACCGAAATTACCCAAATCGGGGTCCGACCATTGTGAAACATACATTGAGTCGATCAAAAACCCGGATTTATTGATAAATTTGTATTTCTTAAAAATAATTTGACCTAATCTGGCACTTGCCTGATTGTACGCCCAGGCAGTAACCTGATATTCAAGACCCAGGGGCTCGGCGCCAAGAAATTCGTTGGTTTGTGAGCTCGAGAAATCATTGGCGACAAACCAGATTACCTGATCGGCATCCGCAATTCCGGGATGATCACCTTCAGAGGCGATGGCAGCACCTTGGTTATCTAATACCGGGTCATAAATACCATTATCATTAACATCCTCAAAAGGCGCTCCTAAATCCACCGGCCAATTGATCCAGTCTTGTTTATACTGCTCCAGGACTTCCTGAATTTGAGCATCGGAAACGGTACTCTCGGTAACATTATTTAATTCAGCGGCATCTTTTCTCACCTGCGATGCGGTAAGGGTCCGCCAATCGGCGCGAATTCTATAAATGCGGATGTCACTGTCATCATCAGGCGTCACGCGATTCCCGCTTGAATTAATATAGCCTGGTACGGCGCCACTAATATAGCTTGAGCCGCCCGCTCTTAACGGTCTTGTTGCACCCGGTTCCGTGGTGATTCCGGCCCAAATAAATCCATCAGCAAAGATAGTACTGGATGCTGCCGGAGGATAAAAACCTCCCGAGCTTCCTGTAACCGGGTCTCTCCCACTTTGCCCGTCCCATTGCATCCAATAGGTCCAATTGGCAATGTTAGATAAAGTACGGGCGGGATTCAAAACCGTAGTTTTATTAAAACTTATTCTTTTGTTCTCCTTGGGTCGGGCAAATAACCCCATAGTTGAGGTCAAAAATATAAAAATGACCAGAATCCAAAGGAACTTATCAAACTTTTGTGTTATTTTCATTTTAGTTACTCCTTAAAAATTTTATGATAACGGCTGAATATAATCTCTAATAGGAAATTTCCAAACCTAACCAGATCTGTCTCGGATGTCCCCATAAATCGGCTCTACGCTGAACCGTGTTGGTAAACGCGGTATTGGTCAGCTGGGAGAAATATGATTGGCCATTTTGAATATTTATCGCATTATATAACTCCGCATAATCCTCACCGCCGTTGGTGTTTCTCAATTCCTCACCAAACTGAGGATCGGTAATCACACCGTCATTATCATCATCACCGGTTAGTTGATAAACATTCAAGACATTGCGAGTATTAAATAAATTGGTCACCCGAGAATAGATAGTAGCGCTAATATCTCCGGTAACATTAAAGGACTTATCCAGTCTCAGGTCAACATTAAAGTTCCAGGGGGTTGTGGAGGAGTTGATCGGTTCGGCAGCTTCTCTGGTACGTGAGTCTAACATATAGTCTACACCTGCATCATAAGCTTCCGACTGACCCAACTGGTTGAGGGCAATTTTTGTATAAGGATGGCCACTATTGAAAGAAAAGATAACATTGGTGCCTAATTGTTGTAATACCGGGCCACCATCATTTTTCCCAAACCGGTAGTCTAAAATGACAGAACCTTTGTGAGTCTGGCTGAAATCCAGGGGATTAATAAGTGTCGGGGTAGGTGTGGCTTGATCGATAGCGCCGCGGAAACTTAATTCGCCGGATCCGCTACCTTCTGCCTGGGTCAGGGTATAATTAATCTGCGCTTGTAAACGGTTAATCCGTCTGAGTCTGAGTCGAAGTTCCACCCCCTTGGTGGTGGTGAAATCCGCGTTTGCCAATCGGGCGTAAGTTGCCACATTCGGACCGGTGGATTCCTCTCGTACCACTGTAATTTGCCCCTTATCATTTCGGTAGAAGCCTGTCACATCCAAAGCAGCAACCTTACCAACTTGCTGGCTGAAACCCAATTCATAAGAGGTGGTTTTGATCGGATCCAGACCAAAGCCTATTGTATTAACAAAGAAATTGCCGCCGGAAGTAATTTGATCGCTGAGACCAAAATTGCCATGATAGATGTTCCGTAATTCAGGCATTTGAATAAATTTCCCATACTGAGCATAGAATTTGGTTCTTTCGGTAACCGGAAAGGAAATCCCTAAGCGCGGGCTGACCTGTTTAAAAGGATCTACTTCCTCAAATGCATCTTCACTAATCAATCCTGTCACATCATTTACCTCAGGATTGCCCGGATCTTTTAATCTAACATCATCGGTATCAAAAATATCCAGCCGTAGTCCGGCATTGATGATAAGATCACTATATTCGATCTTATCCTGCACGTAAACAGCAGTGAAAACGGGGTTTTTGGGACCATCAACCGGTACCCTGTTTCCTACAGCGCCTTGTGAAAAGCCATCATCATCGATTTCATTGCCATAGAGATCAAATCCATAACCGGTGTATTCCCCCTGCGTAGCAAAAGTAACTGCATCTATACTTTTGGGATCGGTGGGCGTACCATCTTCGGTTAACCTCATCACCCAGGGCTCAATCTCAAATCGGCGGGCTGTATAACGCCGAACATCGCCCCCCACTTTTAGCTCGTGATGTCTGCCAATCTGGCTGACAAAATCGAGTGCGCCACTGATATAAGTCTGGCGTTCCAATCGATACAGAGTCCCTCTATCACGGGCTTGTGGATTTGCATTGGCAGTGCCAAACATCGGTGTATGCCCATTTTGGGCAAACGGTATCCCATTAAATTGATAGGGATGGGGATTACTCCAGGGAATGGAATGAGAGGGATCATTAAATGTAGGTTGCATGGAGGGATCTTTTTCCATAATTAAGTCGCCTCGGAACCATTTTTGCCAATCGCCTCCGAATAGCTCATCTTTTCGTTCACTCTCATTACTAAAATAGCTGAGCTTTAAATTATAAAAAGTGGTAGGACTTAAGATGTGCGTGAATTTACCGCTTAACAAGAGGGTATTATCCTCAATAAATCCTTCCCTTGTATTTAACACATTGGTTAATGGACGGCGGTTTACATAGGTTTCCTGATTGGTATATGTTCCGCTCACCCGAAACTTCAGATTCTCAAGGAGTATTTGATCGAATAACAGGGTTCCGTTTACAGACCAACGCTCCATACTATTAAGCTTGGAAAAATTATCCGGCCAGGCAAACGTAACCGTATCGCCGCCTACCAGCTCATTATCGTCATTCAGATTGGCCGGATTGACGGGATTCATATCCACCCGGGTAAACGGTTCATCCGGTGCGCTCACAAATCTTCTGAGGCGATCACCTTCATCTCTATTTTCCCCGGCAAGGAAAAATCTTACATTTTTACCCAGACCCGGAACCGGTCCGCTGAGTGTCGCAGTACCAACATGATGACGGAAAGAAGGAGTACCTAAAAATTCTTCCCCTTCATCAGCAAATTTATCCGTTTGAAAATCCAGTGAAAAATTATAATCGGGAGTACCGGTTTTTAATTCGGTTCGTATAATTCCTGAATTGGCACCACCAAACTCGGCAGTATACCCACCGGCTAAGACCTGATATTCTTCCACTGCTTCTTGAATTACATAAACAGCTTGCGTATTGCTTATCGGATCAATGGCAGATGCGCCATCAAGATAATAGCCGACTTCTTCTTCACGGCCACCACGTATGTGGATATTATCATCTTGAACAATCACGCTGTTTTGTAAAGCGACAATACTTTGCAGTCCGCGAACGGGCGTCGATTGCAGGTCTTCAGAAGTAACCAATGATACACTTTGGGTAACGTGTTTCTCAACCAATGGTCGTTGACCACTGACAATTACTGCTTCACCCTCTACCGTGGTTTCTTCTAAATTAAAATTCACTTCTTCGGTAACATTAGCGGAAATACGGACGCCTTCTTTCACAACGTTGGTATAACCAACAAAATTAGCGCGAACATTATAAACACCGACGGGAACATTTAATATAACGTAATATCCATCGATATCCGTAGCGGCCCCTAAGGTTGTCCCTTCGATAATGATATTAACACCAGGGAGTGGTTCACCCGTAGCGTCATCTTTCACTACCCCCACAATTTTACCTGAGGATTGTCCAAACAGATAAAACGGAGCAGATAGAAAGATAATTAACAAGAATAAAATTCTCTTCTTCATTTCTCAATCTCCATACAATTTAATTAACTTTACAACTTTAATTGAATTAACGGTTAATTATATCGCTCTTATGTCATACAACTTCCTCCTATTTTATAAACTTGAAGATTTAATAATTGAATAAAATAGTTAAGCTATACCGCACCGCTATATTTGATTCACTCAAGTTGAACTTATCAAACTGAACTAATTAAGTACGAATTGATTCACTACTGGTAGTGGGAATCGAAATCTGATGATTATGGCAAGTAATTTGGATTGTTTTGTAACAAAAAAGAATTATATGCCTCTCCAATTAACTTAATTGTTAAGAAATTAATGATTAATTAATCATCCAGAACACCTGTGTTTACAAAAATCGTGCACAAAAAAGACTTCAATCAACCTAATATATTGTTTTAAATAAATTTAACGCAGAATTCTTCTTGGGTCTTTTCTGGTGATTGAAGTCATTTTTTCCTATCGTCGCGGGAAAAATATTTCCTGATTTTGTAGAGTTTCGTTTAAAATTATCAATCAAACTGATGATCTCATTACTGGAAATCTTGCCATGTATCTTTTTATTTTTTAAAGAAATACCAATTTGGACATAGCATTTCTTAGCAAAACAGACAGAGTTTAAGGGGAAATAATAAAATATGCAAGTCCTTGGAGTGATTTTTTTGGGATTTTTTAGTAAAAAACGCTCAATGCGCTATAAATCGCTTCAATTTTTGCTGTACCATTTGCGAACGACTTCCTCGGCCGGCTTAGCGTTCGGGGTAAAATCGTTGTTCCTTTTGCCACCATACTCCAGGTAGGTTGGCCATTTCCACCAATAAATGCCTCTCAACCATGAGATGTCTTCAAGTGCTGAAAAAACTGCTTTGTAGCCCTTTTCCTGATGAGTCAGATTGAGAGACTTTCCCCGGGCTGATTCATGGGGTTGTCTCCAGGGAGCGGGAGTGGCGGTAAAACCGATCTCAGTGATGATCACCGGTTTTCCAAAGCGGCGTTGTATTCGTTCCATTTTAGCGATTACGTCTGCCATACCGTTTCTTAATTCGTCCAGGGTGGGATTTTCTTTTTTACTTAAGGGATAATAACAATTTATGCCGATAAAATCGAAGGCATCCCAAAAGCTCAGTTGCTCAAACTCCTTCCCCCAATTGGCCGCATACGTAATTTGACCGCTATATAACTGTCTGATCTTTTCGATCAATCGTCGCCAACGTTTTTCCTGATTGAGGGTGGTTTTGGAAAGTTCGGTTCCGATACACAACATTTCGATCCCATACATTTCCGCTAACAGTGCATAGTGGCGTATCCAGCGATAATAATATTCAAAGAATCGCTCCCAATCTTCTTCTGTCTTCATTTCAATTTCGCCCGGCCAACTGCGCCCCATCCAGATATGTGGTTTCAACATAACCGACATCTTCAACTCCTTCGCCGTGAGCGCAGCATGGATAACGCTTTCATCATTTTCAGAACCGGGGCTGTCAGAAAACTGTAGAAACACCGGTTGATGGGGATCGCGCATATAGCTGAAGGGGGTAATGGATATCGCAGTGGTTCCCATGCCCGCCAATTTTTGAAGCGCCTGATCGGATTTTTCCGACATATACCCGTTATAGATTTGGTACCCCTCATGGGCATGGCAAAAGCCTTTTTGAAAACCGTCAGCCTCCGGAAAGCTATTCCGATCTTTGGCGAGTTGTTGCTCAGATTTTGCAGAAATCTTTTTTAAATATTGATCCCAACGTCGTTGCAGTTCTTTTATTTCATCAGAACCAGGCTGCCAATCAGGATAACGATCTATGAATTTTGCTTTGCCCCATTCTTGCAACAAAAAGGCCACCAAAGTGCCTGCCAACGGTTTCATCGTTAATTCGGATTCTTTTTGAAGCAGGTCATTATCCAGCAAATCAGTTAGCGGTGCAGCATTACCGGACAAAAACAAACGACTCGCCCAGTAATCATACCCTTTCTCTCGCCAATTTTGTGAGAAATAAACACTTAATCCCATTTCCAAAACTGTCTGGGCTGGCTGTCCCAATTGATAACCTAATACCAGAGCTGTATGTGTGCTTTGCTNNCTTTGCTTATCTCCAGAGAAACCGGGTTCGATAGCGGTATGAATTTCGTTATCTTGAAGATCATAATGTGATGGCCTGGTATTTTTGGTAATGATCCCCTTATCCTCCAAGGTAGGATAGAGATGATACTCAATAACGGGAAACTGAAAATTCTCTCCCAGAAACTGCCTTATTTCCCCTATCCCCTTTTCCTGCTGCCAAACAAATTGCTGTAATTTCGCGGCATTCAAATCAATATCGTGTAATTGGAATCGAAAATGTTCGGTTACCGCCGCCAGGGCTGTTTCCTTTTCAAAATCACGATGATTCTCTGAACTCAGGCGCCATCGGTCTTGGGGATGTTGAGAAAAAAATCCCATCGCCAAAGATTGCCCGTTGCGCGAAATATGATAATCCCCGATTTGACTAAAGCCTATCTTTTCACGGGCAGTTCTGATAATTTTTAAATCACTATTGCCGGAGATTAAATGGATTGAACATTGGGGATCGACCGGGTTGGGGTAAAACAATCTGATAATGTCATCAGAATTANNAACTGAACAGGAAGCTCCGGGGCTAATTCCGCCAAAATACGATTAGACTGTTTGCTTCCGACTAAAAAAACCGATTTATTTTGGAGTTCTTCAACCGAAGTCTCTCCATCACTCTGAACCTTAATGTCCAGCCATCGCCTACGCGATTTAACATGCTCCGCAAATGACTTGTATGGAGCGGTAAGCTGTGCATCGCCGGTTCCGTAAACAAGTATTGCTTTTCTATTTTTATACAGTTTTCTTAACAGATCACTGCGAGTGGGTAATTCAGCGGCACGATTAGTATTGCTGCCAAAAATATTGTCCAAATCTGCCCAGTAAAACAGTCCGGTGCAAACCACAATGATGATGCCCAGGTATAAGAAAAATGAATGTTTAGATGCAGATTGCCGCATTTCACTTCCTCGCCGCAGCCGGAGATACGGGTTGATAAAATGCTTGCAACACTTGCTTGCTCTCCGAATCCTGCACCCAGGCGATGACTGCCAAATCATTCCGATTTAGTTTGATTGGCCGGGCTCTCCATCCATCCGCGTTGCGAAATCGCTTGGCGTGTTCCTCAGCAAAGGAGTCCAAATAAGTCGCCAACTCGGCTTCCAGTTTTTCTAATTCGATGGCCTCTTGCACTTTATAAACCCCATTTTTCAAATTAATCGGCAGGCCTTCCTCACCGCCGATTAGTTTGCGTACCACAAAAGCATGAGGATTGACGCCGTTACTGCCAAGATAGTCCACCGACTTCTCAACCAGGGCAATATGTAAGTTAGCGGTTTCAGAGAAGGTTGCATTTGACTTCAACTGAATTTGCACATCGAGCTTATCCTGAGATAATTCGGTGCTGCCGGACAGCTTTACCGGCGGCTTTTTCTGAAGATGTTTTTGAATGGTGTGTTGATAGAGGTTGAATCTATTTTTAGCAGCGATTTTAGGTCCACCACCACTAATTTTGTCGCTTCCGTTAATAAAAACGGTTGGCGTCCCGAAATTGCGTCCATAATACTCGTAACGTGATTCGGTGTCATCATTGGTGAGTGGATCCGGCGCCGGAATGTGTAAGTGATGTTCCAGGATAGCCAGGGAATTGCGGGGATAGTATTCTGCCAATGCATCAAAGGCATAATCGGCGGCCTGACAAGGTGAACACTCCGCCCCGGTGAATAGCTCGGCTAAGACTACCTTTCCGGTCAGCAGCTGTTCCGGTTGATAATGACCCGGATCGAAATTGTTTAGCTCTTCCTGAACCGTCTCGATCTTTTGTGCAAGCCCATCAGCATTGCCATGCATTTCCGCATATAAATCATTTAGCGCATTCTTAATTTTTTCAGTCTCTCGTATTGCTACGGTTTCCAGATAAACATTTAACGCTTTTTCTTTCTCTCCCAAACGTTCATACGTCTGACCGACCATATACCAAAAATCGGTTTTCCAGGGGGAAGCCAATTTTATCACCGGCTTTAAGGTATTCAGGGCCTCATCATAATCAGCCTGTGCAAAATACACGTGCGCCAAAGCAGAGCGATATTCCACTTCATCGGATACTTGGGTATCAGCATCGATCGAAGCCACCGCTTCACCTGCCCACTTCCTGGCTTGCTCAAGATCGACGCCGGTTCTGGCCATGAAAATTGCAGCCTGACTTTGTGCCTGAATTTTTTCCTCACCTTCAACATCGGTTAATTGTTGATTTATGGTTTCCTTTATAATTTTCGATTTTAATTCTTCCCTTTCTTTTTCACTGGCAGCTTCTTGATTCAACCAATCATTAAAATGTTTCAAGGCATCTTCACCCGCGCCAAACAGCAGGGCTTTGGCGACAGTGCGGAGCGCCTGAGGACGCTTGCCAGCAGCTTCTTCATATTGCGCCAGTCTTTGCAGGAAATCGGGGCTTTGTTCATTTCCGACCAGAGCTTCCCGCTGCAATTCTTCAGCTTTCTCCGCCTGCCCTAATTGATACAGCACCAACGCGCGGGTATCCAGCACATTCCTTAAAGTCCGGGAGCGATTTATCGACCTTGCCCAGTCTTCAGCCTGTTTGGCATATTTTGCCGCTGCTTCTAATCCGATCCCACGTTCAGCAAGTCGCCAGGCAATCATGTTATATTGAGCGGCTCGTTTATCTTCAGGAATGGTGGATAGATAATCTTCAACAATTTCCAACGCTTTATCCTCTTCGCCAACATCCAGCAAGTCGGTGAACAATCTTCTATACGCCGTACCCAGATTGTCACTTTGCGGATATTGTTCGATAAAATTTTGCAATGCTTCAATCCGTTTGGCAGGATCATCGAGCTGCATCGCCTGGGAAAACTTTTCATTCTCACTCTGAGCGAAAAGCAATCCAAACATGAACAAAACCGCGGATAATAATATAATGGATGAAATTTTGGTCAGCTTCATAACAGCATCTCCTTGGTTTGGTTAGCCGGATCAAAACATATCATGCCAACATTCAGGTTTTGGTGGTTCATCGTTCAGGGTTGTCGGTTGCACTGTTTCTGGCAATCATGCAATGTTCAAATAATTAAACCCGGAACTTTGAACCCAGAACCTGCAAAATTAAAGTATAATTTTATTTCAAACGCAAATCAATACAAAAAGATGCAGACAGATTTTTAGAAGAAGGACCAACATTAGATTTTTTGGCGAAACATGATGGGAATATGTTTCTCGGTAGGTGCTCCGATTTGAAAAAGTTGCCAATTGGAATCGTAATTATCAATCATAGCACGCATTCGTTGAATGCGGTCTTCAGCGTCGGAAAACTGGCCATTCCAATCAAATAGCTCCACGCGATAATTATAACGCTTCTTTTCTCCATTCACCTTGACTTCAACTTCAATAAATTTATGCTCGTCCATTTGCGGAACCTGGATACAAATTTCACTCATATCACACTCCTTCAAATTTGATTTTCTGGTTTTGCTTCACCGGCAATTATATTCAAAAATTATACCGCACTTATTTTTATAAATTTAGGACACGCGAACTGCCTGACTATACTTTAGATGTGGGGAAGGATCCTGGTTTGCAATGTCAATTAACAGTGTACGCTCACATTACACTAAATGTGCGCAGGCGGACAAAATATCAAATCGCTTTTATTTTACTTTTGGTGTTTGACAATTTGTAAATTTAGTGTAAAATTATAGAGTTGTTTGGGATTAGAGGGGTTAGTGTAAAGAGAATTATCAGAATTAATGGCATCAGCCCGATATGATAGATTTTTTATACAAGGTTATTACCCATCCCAAAGTGACGTTTGCTCTGGCTATTTTAGGATTTATTGCCGTTTTAGTTATTATCGGATTTATCTTTCGCCGCTATCTCCATATATGGCTTTTCTATCCGGCTCAATTTTTCATTCCTTCAATATTTGTGTTCATATATTTATCTTATAAAAATGACACCCCCAAAGAATTACTATGGTATCTGGTTATTGGGGGATTGCTGGTTAGCATCCTCTTTTTCTTTATTCTATTAGAGAACTACAAGGCATATAAAGCCAATAAACCACCGCCCTATAAGGGTATTATCTATTTTTCCGGCACCATGGCTTTGGTTTTAATCTTTCTCGATGTCTATCTAATCACCGGATTCAATGTGTTAGAGGTGATCAGGGATGGATTTTCATATTTCAGAACGTGGTTGGGGATTTAGGAACTTTTACGCTGCTTTTTGTCCAGCCAATGCGCGTGTGGGCTAACCTTATTAATTTCGTTTTTCTGCTAAGGGAGGCTGGCAAAATCCAGTTAGTTTCCCCATCCCGCAGGTGCGGAAAGGTGACAGCGTCCGTGCTAAGTAAGTGGCGCCTTAGCGCAAAGCGTTTAGCGAACAACGCAGGCTGCCTGTCCTGTTGGATACCAAACATCCCACCGGGGCAGCTGGAATGCGGCGCAGGGAGACAGGGCAAATCTTTCATTATTCATCACTTCAGGGGGGAATTAAATATTACACCCCCTAAATTGAATATAAACAATTAATTTTTAATCTTAATAGCATCATCACGCCCTCTACATTTAACTAACCTTATTACCTTATTTTTTCATGTTTCATGCTACTGTTGTATGAATTATTCGTCCCTTTGTATTGAATAAGGTAATAAGGTTTAGGACCTGGTTAACATTAATGCTACTAAAGTGCAAAAGATCAAGATAAGGCTTTTATTAGCTCCACTTCTAACCAGTGTGAGTGGCAGAGGCCTTTGTGATTGTCAAGAGGCAGTCAATCAGCAAAGATTATCACTTCCACCAATTCCCCTTCTTTAAATTCATTGCCAGGTTCCACGATCAGGAAACCGTGCGCATCACTAATCGATGAAATCATGTGCGAACCTTGTTTGGACAAAGGATGTATCGCTGGTCTCTGATGGCCATTTGGTTCGATGGCGACGCGCAACAGATTGGTTCGCTCGGAATCATTTCTTACGCTCTTCGCCAGTTTGCCTTGAAGGGTGGGATGCTCGAATTTTTCCCCGGTTAAATACCGAATCACCGGATGAACGTAGAAGCGATAACAGACGTAGGCAGATACCGGATTCCCGGGCAGCCCGAAGAAAAGTGTCTCACCTTTTCGCGCAAAAAACAGCGGCTTACCCGGTTTTTGGCTGACTCGCCAAAACAAAGTTTCAAAACCGCACTCTTCTGCTGCGTTCTTCACCAGATCATGTTCACCGACGGAGATCCCCCCGGAAAAGAGAATTATTTGGGAATCCCCCAGGGCCGTATTAATAGCACTGACGGTTTTTTCATAGTCATCTCCCACCTGAACACTAAGGAGAATATTACCTTTGGACTGCTGTACTGACGCACTCAACATCAAACCGTTTGAATCGCGGATTTGCCAGGGTTTGGCCGGTTCATAAAATCTCACTAATTCAGTGCCGGTTACAATCACCGATATCCCCGGTTTGCGATAAGTGCGCACGGATGCTATTCCCTGGGAGGCAAGAAGAGCTAATCGGGCTGGATTCAGTATAGTGCCTTGCTTGAGCAGGAGTGCTCCCTTGCCAAATTCTTCTCCTTCAAAGCGAAGGTGCTGTTGGGATTTCTTTACTGTCTTAATTCGCAGCGTATTTTCATTATCCTCTGAATCTTCAATCGGAATAACCGTATCTGCACCATCGCATATCATTGCACCGGTGTTGATGCGGATCGCCTGCCCGGATTGCAGTCTATGGGTAAAGGGCACACCGGCCCGGCTCTCACCAACGATTTTCAACCTTACCGGATTTGATTCAGTAGCAGATTGAACATCTTCCCAGCGAACCGCAAATCCATCCATAGCACTGTTGGAATAACGGGGAGAGGGCTCCGCGGCGTAAATATCCTCAGTCAGGAGTCTTCCCAGGGCATCAGCCAAGGCGATTTGCTCAACCTGTCGCTGAGGCAAATTATCCTTCACAATTTGTTGGGCTTCTTGTATGGGGATCATGCTTAACTCCGATCTTTAATTTAAAATGCTGCCTACTTACTCTGCTTCAGAGAGCGGGGAATTTTTGTTAGTGTTAGAGTGTTCTTGTGCTCATGTGTTCTTGTGGGTTCAAGTGTTCATTTGCATTTGCGGTTTGGCTCAGGGGGAAATTAAAGTCGCTCCGTCACTCAAACACCTGCGCACGCGAGCACTTCACATCTATTTCACCTGAAGTCTTTCCTCATAATAATCGCATCTTCCCCGTTACGATAATAGTGAAGACGGACACTGATCTGTTTAAATCCGAATTTCTTATAAAGCGAGATCGCCGCCGTATTGCTGCGCCGAACTTCCAGTATGGCAAACTCCGCATTGTCTGCCATTTCCAATAGCGCGCTCAAAAAATACTCTCCCCATCCCCGTCCTTGATGCATGGGTGAAATGGAAATAGTGGCAATATGGAATTCTCGGTAGATATTCCAAACCACCGCTGAGCCGATGATCTCATTCATGTATTCCAAAACCACCGGCCTGGAGAGGCGATTGCTGTTAATTTCAAACTGGTAGCTCTGCCGCGACCAGGGATCACGAAAGACCTGCTGCTCGATTTCCAATATGGTATCCAAATCGTCGGAGGCCATGGGACGAATAACGGGCTTGGAATTCATGACACCCCTTTAAACGCACGCATATAAAATGGTTCGCATTCTTTAATATCCGAAACCAGACCTTGCTGAAACTTTTGTAGTCCTAATTCCAGCAAACTCCAAATTTGTGGAGATGTTGGCGAAGGATTATAAAAAAGACCACCGTCGGGAAGAACAGGTTCTAATTGGGAACGCAGTTTTCGGGCATCTGCCCCAAGAATGAGGGCATGTGAGGGAATAACTTCCGCTAAATTTTCTATGGCGATTAAGGTATCCTCTGTTACTTTTTGCAGCTCTTCTTCCCGCCATTCATACACGGCGCAAAAAACATCACCTCGATGGGCATCAATTATCGGCACCACTGGTTGGGATTGGTATCCAATTTGATACGCCCATATATCTAATGTCGATACCTCGACAATGGGGATGCCCAGCGCGTGGGCATACCCCTTAGCCAGACTGTATCCGATTCGCAATCCGGTAAAAGACCCGGGACCGGCGGAAAGAATTATCGCGGTCAGTTCCTTTGCCGTAAGTTGACAGTTTTGCAACAGGTATTCAACGAAACTGGCCATTTTTTCGGAGTGAATGTTTTTCAGGTTCACCGAAATTTCCGCTAAGAGGCGATTATCATGGGAAATCCCCACCGAACATGCGGAGCCGCTGCTTTCCAGTCCAAGTAGGGTAATGGTATTATTTTGATGTTCCGATTTCATTGAAACCATATTTTTCAAATTAGTTTTCTTGAAAGGCTTTATCACTCAGTCCAAATTTATGCCTAAATCAGTATCAACAATATATAGAGAAACTCGTTCCAAGCCCATTAATCAGGCTGTTATAAATTCACAAAGAAAGCATCCAAACACTGTCATTCCCGCCTGTCTGCCGTCAGCCAGGCAGGCATGTTTTTGCCATAGGCACCACTTTGTGGAAGCGGGAATCTTGCCACTATTTCGCTGGATTCCCGAGAAATACGTTCGGAATGACAAGATTCAATCTGTTGCTGTTTCGGCACGTAACGAATATAGGCTTTTATTTCTTATTGACCTCCAATGCCTTCTTTAATGCGCTTAGCAACAGCTCCACATTTTCCGGGCGGCTATTGTAGCCCATCAATCCGATGCGCCACACTTTTCCGGCTAATTCACCAAATCCGCCGGCGATTTCGATATTGTATTCGCTCAGCAAATACTTTTTCACCGCATTGCCGTCCACATCATCGGGAATTTTGACCGTGGTCAGGCTGGGCAGACGCTGTTCCGCAACGACATGGCATTCCAATCCCAATTCGGTTAAGCCATTCCAGAACAATCGTGCGGTCTCCCGGTGGCGATGCCAGCGAGCTTGCAAGCCTTCTTCGGCCACGATGCGTAGGGCCTCTCTCAATCCATAATTCATATTAATCGGCGCAGTATGGTGATAAACGCGCTCACCGCCCCAATAGTTCATCAGCAAGGACATATCCAGATACCAGTTGGCAACCTTGCTTTTACGCGATTTCAACTTTTCCAAAGCTCTCTCACCCAGGGTTAAGGGAGCAATTCCCGGCGGGCAACTCAGGCATTTCTGGCTGCCGCTGTAGGCGACATCGATCTTCCATTCATCCAGCAATACCGGTACGCCGCCGAGACTGGTCACCGTATCGACCAGGAACAGGCAGTCATAATTCCGACAAAGCTCACCGATTTCTTCCAGCGGTTGTCGTGCTCCGGTGGACGTCTCCGCATGAACTAAGGCCAAAATGTTCGGTTGATATTTCTTCAATGCATCGCGAATTTCATTGAGCGTAAATACCTCTCCCCAGGCACAATCGATATGCGACACTTCGGCGCCATAACGTTCTGCCATATCCATCAGGCGATTTCCGAAATAGCCGTTGACGCCGACCAAAACTTTATCTCCCGGTCCCACTAAATTGGCAATACTGGCCTCCATAGCAGCGCTGCCGGTGCCGCTAACCGGTATGGTAAACCGATTGTCGGTTTGCCAGGCATATCGTAGCAGCTCCATATTTTCATCCATGATCTTTAGAAATTCGGGGTCGAGGTGCCCGACCTGGCGCATCCCCAACGCTTGCAACACCCTGGGATGTGCATTGGACGGTCCCGGGCCTAACAGCAGCCGGGGAGAGACATCAAGTTGCTTGGTTTGAATTCGATGAAGGTCGCTGACTGCGTAGTTCGGTTCTTCCATAAAAATTAGTCCTCTTTGGTGTTGATTAAATACTGTCGTCTAAATCAGAATCGCTGCAAATTTACTTTGCGAGGCGAAGGATGTCAATGGATACCTGATTAGTGTCATAGTTCTTGAACTATGGAATATTAAGTTCCATTTTTCAAGGAAAATTTAAAGTTGTGCTGTGTGATAAGCATAGATCTGAACATCTTTTTGGGACTGCATCGATGCAGCATTGACACAGTCACAGTCAATGCAATCCCAAAAACGTCACTCCAAATCTAATTGATCAAACCGATAGTTTTGTTTTAAGTGCTCCAAATATTCCCTTTGCTGCTGAAATCGATAATAATAACTCCCAAACAAATAATCTTCCGGTCTTTTCACATACCTGTGTTTCACCGGGTTGAAATACAAATAATTCAATCGGGCATAATAAGAAGACTCATTAGTAATGCAGGTATCCCAGTAATTATAGAATATATGTTCAACTGATTTTAATTCCGGGTAACCTTTTCGCATCCACATTGAACTGAATTTGTGAAAATTTTGGATGATATCGGCGATGGTCTTTTTCCCGTCTTCACTTGCCTGCAGCATAAGATGGTAATGATTGTCCAGTATCACCAGTCATCTATTTGCCAACCAAATTTTTCACAGCCGGTCTTTAATATTTCTAGCATTTTTTCTTTGATCGGCGCCTTTTCAAAATGAGGTTTATGCTGATAGGACGAACCGGTTACCCAATATTTGGCGCCCGGTAAAAACAGATGGGGCGGATTGTGTAAGTATTTTTTAAGATTCGCTTTTTTCATTATACCTCTTTGGGTTTTGGGTTGGTTTTGTTTGGTTTTGGCTGCATCGACTGTGTCGATGCTAAATCGACATAGTCGATTTATTCAAATAAAAAATCACCGGATCAACAACATCTTCCGGGTTTGCACAAAATCACCGGCTCTGATGCGGAGCAGATACACCCCACTGGCCACCTGAGTGCCGACTTCATTGCGCCCCTCCCAGCGCACTTGATAGTCTCCGGCAGGCTGTTGTTCATTGACCAACGTCTTCATTTTCTGACCGAGAATATTATAAACCATAAGCTCGACTTTAACCGCTTCAGGCAGTTGATAGCGAATGGTCGTCTGCGGATTAAACGGATTGGGATAATTCTGAAATAACCAAAATTTGTCAGCAATTTGAGAAATTGGTGGTGCATTACCAATACCGGTAATTGTGGAATCGTATTCCAATACATAATACCCGCCGCCGAATTCCGCATCGCCCTGTTCTACCGCATATAATTCCGGTTCATTCCAGGCGATGCTTCGTATGTCCAACCCTGCATGACGGCTGGCGATTTCCCGGGGCTGATAGGGATCGGATACATCGTAAATCTTAATCCCGTCTGTGAGACCCAGTATTAGCGTGTCGCCAAAGGCAGCCATCTCGACAATCGGATTTTGCATACCCCCGGCTGCAAAAGGCCCTACCATAATACTGTCTGCCAACTGTAAATTATCCGGTTGCGAGGCATCGATAATGTGGATTTGGTTTTCTCCGGAAGGTTCGGGCATCACATAGATTTTCCCGCCGCTCATTTCCAGATTTGGAGCAAACACCGGTACTGGCGCTATTGATAGTGAATCCAGAGCGTAGATATTGAGAGGATCGGAAACATCCAGAGTGATGATACCCTCGAAGAAGGCACGTGATGCAAACGCAGCTATGCTATCCTCAAAAACGACATCCCCTCGCATGACCCAAGGAAAATTGTAAGAAGAAATTTGAACCGGAGAAGTGGGATCGCTGAGGTCATATACCTGTAATTCATCATCCGGCAACCCGTAGCCAATTGGCAAATATAAATAGGGAAATTGCAAGTGCACCTCTGCCGGGGACACATTCGAAAAAATTAAAACTCGGCCGGCAATTTTGCTTTCCAGATGCAGATTAAAATTGGGATCGATGGAGTACACATTAAGACTATCATCGAAGCCGTAACTAACCAAAATCGATCCATCCATCTCAAACAGAACATGATGGCGGGGTATCTCATTGTGAATGAAATTCCCCGGGTCGCTTCCGGCATCAAAGATGGTTAGTTTTTTATTCCAAAATTGCGGTTGATGTAACGCGAAAATTTTACCATCGAGATAGGTTAGTTGGGTAGCATTGATAAAATTGTCTACATAAAAATATTGCCTCAGATCGTTATGATAGGTTGAAACATTAAATCCGTTGGCAACCTGGGGAAAGAAGATACTGTCACTTACTGTTAATTCGACTTCGCCGGTACCGGTGTGTTGGGGGGTAAATTCAATTAATGAGGGTGTCTGGCTATTGAAGAAAACCCATTCCGGGAAATCCCAGTCAAAACTCAACAGATCACCATCGGGATCGGATGAATTGCTGCCATCGGCGATGATGGAATTGCCGAAAACAATATGGGAGGGGTTTACAGTAAGGTTAACCGAGGGGGGATGATTCTGCACTGCCTCAGCAGTGAGCGTGTCATCAAGCACATCTCCACTGCTCAGCGAGGCCTGTAATCCAACGGAATATAGCCCGGGCAGGTCGGGATCGAGTGTCACCTGGAATCCGGGCCCTCCTGACAATTGTGCCGTGCTCCCCGGCGGTTTGCTGAGTAATTGCCAATTTGCAGATTGGATGCTATCGGGATAGGCCAGGGTCAGAAGTTCCGCATCAAATATAAATGTGGAATCGGTGGATATGAGTGAATCATTGATGGTAATATCCAGCAATCGTCCGGTCGGAAAAAAGTCATCCAGATATGCCGATCTTTGCCGGAGAACGGTGATACTATTCAACGCATCGGCACCACGACCCACCATGTAGGCGATAATGATATTCTGCGTGTCTCCCAGCGCCAAATGAAATGGCCCGCTGCTCACCAAAAACCGTTTGTCAGCCGGTACATTATCCCGCCAGTCGCTACCGGTAACCGGATCGCCGCTATAGAAAAATTTAGGATTGGTGGATGGCCTTCCCCCTACTCCCCATTGGGTGGGATCAATTGGATTTCCATGCATATCAAAGCCACCCACCTGATAATTTCTGGCAACAATTGAGTTGAAGGGATCACCAATGATGGGATCGCCATTAATGTAAGTCATAAATGACGTCATTGTTAAATTGCGATGGTCCACAATGGTATCAATCCCGGCAAGTGTTTTTTCAAACACAAATGCAGTGTCTCCGGGAGAATTCACCACAGCTCCCTGAAGCAGCTTGATTCCGAAAGCAGGGGGATTGGCACCATAATATAAATCCACGCCGTCATTATAAATAAAGCCCATATCCGCCATTGTATCACAAGCGATCAGATCATCCTCATGGTCCCCGATATCAGGGTCTTCCCATATAGAAAAAATCAAACTGTCCACATCACCTGAATCAGTGTTGATGATTTGGTAACGAAAGAAGATGACATCCTCCAATGGCCCGCCCGGATGATAAGCCCATACGGTTTGATTGATTTCCAAACCCATAGGCGGCGTGCCCAATCGGGGAGTGCGCCTGGAGATGGGGGTGCCGTCGTTAATGGGCGTCCAGATGGTTTTATCTCCCAGAAGCTCCGGGCGATCCACATTGGGATCGTAAAGACCATCGCCATTCAGATCGATGAAGTTGGCACCCAATGCCACCGCATCGCTCCATTCCACATAGGCCGGGCTGCCAAAGTCATCTTCAGAGGAAACCTCGTAAAATTTGGCTAATGGATCTTCGGGATCCATTCCCCAGATACCAGGTTGCCATTCTTCAATAAGCGAGGCTGGCGCCATCCAGGAAGCGCGCAGATCTCCATTGACGAGGCCTGTGGTTGCTAATCCACCGGAAAACAAAAACGCCAAATTGGTACCATTGGGGTAATAACCACGACCGTTATCGCCAGTGCTACCGTTGTTTTCAAGCGGCAGATCAACGCGATTGATGTTCATCCGGGTTAACAGATCAGGGATAGTCGTCTTTTGAGAAGTGGGGTCTTTTTTCCCGGCGGCTAAGCCAATAACGCTTACACCAATCCCAATGATGAAAGCGTGGATTATTCTCTTAGACATGATCTCCTCCCTACGTGACTAAGATTGAAAATTTTATAATTTTTTTAATCTACTCAATCATGAATAAAATCGCAAGAGCATTTGACCACACATACAAAATTTTGCCTTTGGACAGAATTGAACATTCATCATTTTTTCCTTGACAAATTCCTAACACTATTTTAACTTCGGCATGCTTTTGGTAATCACCGGCTGTTTCATACCAGAATAGTCCTGAGGACCATCAGCTAATTAATTTTATTTGTTTTTCATTTTTATAGGAGTCTTAGTAATGTCAGACCGAGTAACTGGAGTTGTTAAATGGTTTAGCGCCACCAAAGGCTATGGATTTATTTCCAATGCTGAGGGCGAAGATGTATTTGTCCACTATAGCAATATTCGCGACACTGGTGGTTTTCGTTCTTTAGAAGAAGGACAGGAAGTGGAATTCACGATAGAGGAAGGAAAGAAAGGTCCTCAGGCACAAGATGTGAAAATACTGTAGTGTTGAGCTCTATCCTTTGACAATCCACCGGGTGCAGTATGCGAGTGAGTATGCTGCACTTTTTTTTATCCTGTCTACCGAACGCTTGGAACAATGATATACTTCTCTTGATGCAGTTTACCCCACCCATTCTATAAAAACAACTTCTTGAATAATCCATTTGATTTGGCTAATTTGATAATGCTGTTTTGTGGCTTTAGAATTTATACCAATTTTAGGCAATGATTGTGCATTTGTCCTGGCATTTCGAAACTTAAAAGTTTGTCATTCCCGCAATCTTTTGCCACTGGCACCACTTTGTGGAAGCGGGAATCCACTTTGGAAGGTTTATAGATTCCCTGCCTGCGTGCCTCGGTAGGCAGGCCGATAAAAGCATTCGGGAATGACAAATGCACAATCATT
>JABAHQ010009666.1_pt2 | contig 23201 bp, 19 predicted proteins | sample 7062091 | NCBI WGS metagenome assembly JABAHQ01 (sample SAMN14534359, study PRJNA622989) | marine sediment metagenome | biome: marine biome [ENVO:00000428]; feature: marine pelagic biome [ENVO:01000023]; material: deep marine sediment [ENVO:00002113] | place: India: Gulf of Kutch | collected...
CTTGATTTTTCATGTTGTTTTACGCTATATCATATTGCAAAATAATCGTTGCGGCGGCCCATAGGGTGTCGACACTCCAGGGGCCGCCGTTGGCTGGTCCGGTAGAAAACCATGAGTAAGGGGAGGGACGACATGAAGATTCGAGCGCTTCAAAACATCCGCCGCAAGGGCCTCGTACTGGCCGCGGCGATACTCGGGATGGTCGGCATCGCCGGTCAGGCGGTCGCGGGCGAGTGGCCCGATAGGCCCATCACGCTCATCGTGCCCTGGGGTGCCGGCGGTGGCACGGACACCGTCGCGCGCACCCTGGCCGCGGTCATGGAGAAGAATCTCGGCCAACCGATCAACGTCGTGAACCGCACCGGCGGCTCGGGCCTCATCGGCCACGCCGCGCTCGCCAATGCGGACCCCGACGGGTACACCATCGGCACCATCAACGTCGATCTGTGCCAGCTCGTGTGCAAGGATCTCACCGATCTCACGTACGATAAGTTCACTCAGGTCGCGCTCCTGAACGCTGCCCCTTCGGGCGTGGTGGTCAACGCCGATTCGCCCTACAAGAGTGCGCAGGGGCTGCTGGACGCCGTCAAGGCGCAGCCGGCCGGGACATTCACCGCATCCGGCACGGGCACCGGCGGCATCTGGCACCTGGCGATGGCCGGCTGGCTGTGGAAAGCGGGCCTCGATCCCAACCGGGTGCGCTGGGTTCCCACGGGCGGCGAGGCGCCGTCGCTGAAGGATCTGGCCTCGGGCGCGGTCGATTTCGTGACGGTGCCGCTGTCGAGCGCCTACCCGATGGCCAAGGCCGGCAAGGTGCGGGCGCTCGCGACCATGGGGGAGGAGCGCTTCTCGAGGCTTCCCGACGTGCCCACGCTCGAGGAGGCCACCGGCATCGCGTGGACGGTGGGCACCTGGCGCATGATCGGCGCACCCGCGGGTCTGCCGGACGACGTCAAGCGGAAGCTCGAGCACGCGGTGAGGCAGGCCTTCGACAGCGAGGAGTTCACGAGCTTCATGGAGAAGCGGGGCTTCAAGAAGGTGTGGAAGGACTCGGAGGCAGCGCGGCAGTTCCACCAGGAACAGGACAAGTCCATCTGCGACGTGATGAAGGCTGCGGGAATGGTGTGACACCACCGTTTGGCGCTAGAGGCTGAGCGCCGCCGGCATCGGGGGGAGGGCTCCATGCGCGTGAACGACGCCATCATCGGTGCGGCCATCATCGTGATCGCCCTGGGGCTCATGTTCACGGCCGCGGACTTCCCCGCGATGCCGGGTGTTCCGTACGGCGCCAACGTGTTCCCGCAGGTCGTCTGCGGGATCCTCGTCCTCGCCGGAGCCATCCTGGTTTTCGGGGGCATCGGCCAGGCCCGTGCCCGCGGACGTCTGGTGGAGCTGGACGCCTGGGCGCGGCGCCCGCGGACCTGGCTGCAGTTCGGGTTGGTCGTGGGCGGGCTGCTCCTGTATATCTTCGCCTCCGAGCCGCTGGGCTTCCCGCTCACCGCGTTTCTCATCCTGCTGCCGATGCTCCTCGTCCTGCGCGGGCGGCGGCACGCGCTCTCTTCGTGTGCCATCGCCGCCATATTCCCGATCGTGATCCATTTGGCCTTCGCCAAGTGGTTGCGCGTGCCGTTGCCGGAAGGGCCGTTCCCGGGCCTCTTCTGAGGTCTGAGGCGCGCCGCGCTGCGCGGCGCCAAGCTGACGGAAGGTCGTCATGGACAACCTGCTGGCCGCCATCGACCTGGTCATGAGCTGGGACGTGATCCTGGTGATCATCGGATCGTGCGTATTCGGGCTGTTCACGGGAGCGATGCCCGGCATCTCGGCAACGGTCGCGGTGGCGCTGCTGGTGCCGATCACCTTTTTCCTCTCGCCGGTGGCGGCGCTCGCCTCGATCGCGACGGCGGTGGCCATCGCCATCTTCGCCGGTGATCTGCCGGGCGGGCTGCTGCGGATCCCGGGGATGCCCGCATCCGCGGCCTACGCCGACGAGGCCTACGCCATGACGCGCCAGGGGCGCGGCGAGCGCGCGCTCTTCACGTCGCTGGTGTGCTCGGTGCTGGGGGGCCTGGCGGGGGCGGCCGCGCTCAGCGTCTCGGCACCGGTTCTGGCGGACTTTGCCCTCGAGTTCCAATACTACGAGTACTTCTGGCTCGCCTGCATCGGTCTGAGCACGGCCGCCTTCGTGTGCGCCGAGCAGCCGGTGAAGGGGCTGGTGTCGCTGTGCATCGGGCTGATGCTCTCCACCGTGGGCTACGACGCCATCTCCGGCATTCCGCGCTACACCTTCGGCGTCTTCGAGCTGATGGAGGGGATCCACTTCATCCCCGCCATGATCGGGGTGTTCGCCGTGGGCGAGGTGCTGCGCAACCTCTGCCATCCGAGCCGGGGCAAGCTGGTCGAGGGACCCAGCGAACGCACGCCCATTCGCAGCGTGCTCGCCACCGTGTTCCGCAACAAGGCCAACGTCGGGCGCGGCTCGGTTCTGGGCATTCTCATCGGCGCGCTGCCGGGTGCGGGATCGGACATGGCGGCGTGGGTGTCGTATGCGACCGCCAAGCGCTTCTCCAAGCAGCCGCAGCGCTTCGGCACGGGCTACGAGGAGGGCATCATCGCCGCGTCGTCGTCCAACAACGCCGCGACCTGCTCGACGTGGATTCCGTCGCTGGTGTTCGGCATTCCCGGGGACTCGGTGACGGCCATCGTGATCGGTGTGCTGTTCCTGAAGGGCCTCGAGCCCGGGCCCACGGTGTTTCTGGAGAACGCGCCGCTCGTCTACTCCATCTTCGTGGCGTTCTTCATCGCCAACCTGATTCTGCTGCCGGTCGGTTACCTCGCCATCAAGACCGCCAAGCAGTTGCTGCGCGTGCCGACGGATCTGCTGATGCCCCTGATCCTGGTCTTCTGCACGGTAGGCGCCTTCGCGATCAACAACTCCCTCATGGGGGTGGCGGTGATCCTGTGCCTCGGGGTCGCCTCTTTCTTCATGCAGGAGAACGGCTTCCCCGTGGCGCCCCTGATCCTCGGCATGATCATGGGCGACCTGCTGGAGGAGAACTTCATGCAGGCGATGATCGTGGCCAACGGGGATTTGACCGCGTTCTTCGGCCGGCCCATCGCCGCGATGCTGGGCACGCTCACCATCCTCATCTGGGTGCTGCCGCTTTTGGGGTTGGGGATCTCACGGGTCAAGAAGAGAGCGCAGCGGCCCGCTTCCTCCGGGAACGACGGGGGCGAGCCCGCGGCGGCGCGCGGTGAGACGACCTCGTGAAGGGGGTTGCGGCTCGGGAGAGCAGCCGGGAGACAGCCATGACATCGCCGGGACGAGGACCATGAAGGGTGCGGAGCTCATCGCCGACTATCTGATCCGGGAGGGGATGCCCTACGTGTTCGGCATCTGCGGGCACGGCAACGTCGGCATGCTGGACGCGCTCTACGATCGCCGCGATCGCATCTGCCTGGTCTCGCCGCGCCACGAGCAGACCGCCGGCCACATGGCGGACGCCTTCTTCCGCGTCTCCCACCGCCCGGTGGCGACCCTCACCTCCTGCGGGCCGGGCTCGGCCAACATCCCCATGGCGCTCGCCTGCGCCCAGGCCGACTCCTCCGCGTTCCTCGCCATCACCGCCAACGTGCCCACGTCGCAGTTCAACCGCGCCCCGTTCCAGGAGACGTACATGCATGTCCAGGCGGGTTTCCCGGAGGTGGTGCGCCCCTACGTGAAACGCTCGTTCCAGCCGACCCGCGTCGACATGCTGCCCCTCGCCCTGCGCCAGGCGACGACGCTCATGACCACGGGCCGCCCGGGGCCGGTGAATCTGGACGTGCCGTACAACCTGTTCCAGGAGACCGCCGACGTCGAAGTGCCGTCCTCACCCCGCCCCGCCATCTCCAACCGCCCCGGGGCGGCGCCCGAGGACGTGGCGCGTATCGCGCAGGCGCTGCTCGCGGCCCGGCGCCCGCTCATCTTCGTCGGCCACGGCGTGACCCTGTCCGAGGCGGGCGAGGCGCTGAGCGCCCTGGCGCGCCGGCTGCGCATCCCCGTCGCGGCCTCGCCCAACGGCATGGGCACCCTCGACATGAGGGATCCGCTGTCGCTCGGCTTCATCGGGCGCAACGGCACCTATCCGGCCAACCAGGCGGGCCGGCACTGCGACGTGCTGCTGGCGGTGGGCGCGCGCTTCGACGACCGTTCGGCATCGTCGTGGAAGCCGGGCTACTCCTGGAACATTCCGCCCACCCGGCTGATTCAGGTCGACATCGATGCGGCCGAGCTCGGACGCAACTATGACCCCTACATCGGCGCGCAGGCGGACGCGCGCACGTTCCTCATGCAGCTCCTCGCGGAGATCGAGCGCCAGGGCGCCCCGGGCCGTCCCGAGGCGACCGCGTGGCTCGAAGAGATCGGCGAGTGGCAGCGCGACTGGACGGATTTCGTCGCGCCCAACTTCGAGCTCGACACCCGTCCCATGCGACCGGAGCGGCTGGTCCGCGACGTGCGCCAGGTCACCCCGGAGGACGCCATCATGGTGTTCGACTCGGGGGCGCACCACAACTGGTTCATGCAGTTCTGGGAGTGCCGCCGCCCGCAGAGCATGCTCAACACCTGGGGGTTCTCGGCCATGGGCTTCGGCGTCTCGGGCGTCCTCGGCGCCCAGCTCGCGGCGCCCGAGCGCCCCTGCATCGCAGTGGTCGGCGACGGCGGCTTCACCATGGCGCCCCACGTGCTGTGCACGGCGGTGGAGTACGACATCCCGGCGATCTGGGTGGTCTGGAACAACTACGCCTGGGGCGCCATCCGCGACCTGCAGCACGGGCAGTTCGGGGGGCGCGAGATCGGCACGAGCTTCACGCGCGGGGCCAACGGCGAGCCCTACAACCCGGACTTCGCGGCGTTGGCCCGCGCCCACGGCGTGGACGCCCTGAAGGTGAGCCGCTCGGACGACTTCCGCGACGCCCTCGCCGAGGCCATCGCGAGCCGGCGGCCGTGGCTCATCGACGTCGAGGTCGACCCGGAGGTCAAGCCCCCGTCGGTGGGCACCTGGGAGCTGCCGCCCCTGGCACATCCGGAGCCGGCCTTCGGCCGCCCCTGGCGGCCCGGGGATTGAACATCGGAACAGCAGACAGCGAGGAGTGACAGGATGAGCGAGCACGCGACGCGGCTGAGCCACCTCATCGGCGGGGAGGCCGTCGCCGGCGGTGATCATTTCGAGAGCATCGACCCCTATCGGGGCGAGGTCGTGTGCCGCGCGCCCAACGCCACCGACGCGGAGGTGGCGCAGGCGGTCGCCGCCGCTGCGGCCGCCGCGCCCGAGGTCGCGGCCATCCCGGCGTACGAGCGTGCGCTCATCCTGCGCCGCGCGGGCGAGCTGATCGTCGAACGCGCCGACGAGATCGGCGAGGTCATGGCCCGCGAGACGGGCAAGGCGATCAAGGACGCCCGCGCCGAGGTCAGGCGCTCCACCGACACCATGAGCCTCTCGGCCGAGGAGGCCATTCGCATCGAGGGCGCCCACGTGCCACTGGACGGCAGCGCCGTGGGCCACGGCAAGCTCGCCTTCCTGGTGCGCTTCCCGGTGGGCGTCGTGGGCGCCATCACACCCTTCAACGCGCCCTTCAATCTCGCGTGCCACAAGCTCGGTCCGGCCCTGGCCGCGGGCAACGCCGTCGTCATCAAGCCGCCCCAGCAGTGCCCGATGGTGGTGCACAAGCTGGTGGAGCTGCTCTTCGATGCCGGTATGCCCTCGCACTTCGTCAACGTCGTCCACGGCGGGCCCGACGCGGGGCGTGCGCTGGTGCGCGACGAGCGCGTCTCGGTCATCACCTTCACCGGATCCTCGCGCGCGGGGCGTGAGATCCGTGCGGCCGCCGGGCTGCGCCGGGTCGCGCTGGAGCTCGGCGGCAACGGCCCCACCATCGTGTGCGAGGACGCCGACCTCGACGCCATCGCGCCCCAGATCGCGCGCAACGCCGTGCGTCTCGCGGGCCAGAGCTGCATCTCGGTGCAGAACGTGTTCGTGCCCGGGCACCTGGCGAACGCGCTCGCCGAGCGGGTGGCGCGCGCCATGGCGGCGCTGCGCCTCGGCGACCCGCTGGACGAGGCCACCGACGTCGGCACCCTCATCGACGAGGCGGCCGCGCGCCGCGTCGAGGGCTGGGTCGCGGATGCGGTCGCGCACGGCGCGGAGGTCGTCACCGGCGGTGCGCGCGAGGGCGCGGCGTTTGCCCCCACGTTGCTGCGCAACGTCACCACCGACATGCCCGTGGTGTGCGAGGAGATCTTCGGACCGGTGGCCAACATCGTGTCCTACGCGGAGGTGGACGAGGCGGTGCGCTTCGTCAACGCGAGCCCCTACGGGCTGCAGTGCGGCGTGTTCACCGATTCGATGAAGCTCGGCGTGGATCTCGCACGGCGCATCCGCGCCGGCGGCGTGATCCTGAACGGGACATCCACCTGGCGCACCGACCAGCTCGCCTACGGCGGGGTCAAGGACAGCGGCATCGGCCGCGAGGGGCCGCGGTACGCCATCCGGGACATGACCGAGGAGCGCCTGATTCTGTTCAACCTGTGACGAATGGCGCAAGGCGGGCCGATGAGGGCGCAGAAGCGCAGAACGATGTGAGGCAAGAACTCGCGCTGCAGCGCGTTTCGGCATACCGGCTTTGCGCGGGCCGATTGACGCACCTGCACGGCAGAGGGGGAGAGCGACGATGAAGGTTCTGGTGACAGGCGGTGGCGGCTTTCTGGGCGTCGCGCTCTGCCGCGCGCTGGCGGCACGCGGCGACGTCGCCATCGCCACCGACGGCGTGGTCTCGCCGCCGCTCGAGCGCGCCGCCGCGAAGGGCGCGAATATCGTCGTCCGTCAGGGGGACGTCACCGACATGGCGAGCCTGTGCCGCATCTTCAAGGACGAGCAGCCCGAGGCGGTGATCCACTGCGCCGCGGTGGTGGGCGTCATCGCCTCGCTCGCGAGCTCGGCCAACGTATTTCGGGTCAACGTCGAGGGCACCATCAACTTGTGGGAGAGCATGGCGCTCTTCGGCGTGAGGCGCTGTCTGCACATCAGCTCCGAGGAAACCTACGGCGACTTCCAGGCCGATCGCATCACCGAGGATCATCCGCAGAACCCGCTCTACGCCTACGGCGTCACCAAGGTGGCCATCGAGCACCTCGGCCGGACCTATCGCATCACCCACGGAATCGAGAACGTCAACCTGCGCACCTCGTGGGTGTACGGCCCCGACTTTCCGCGCCTGCGCATTCCGCGCGACATCGTCGAGGCCGCGGTGGAAGAGCGCGAGTTGCACGTGCCGTCGGGTGCCGACTCGAAGATCGATCACACCTACGTGGACGACTTCGTGGACGGCACGCTGCGCGCCCTCGACCACCCGGAGCATCCTTACCACGCCTACCACATCGCGAGCGGCACGTGCCCGACGGTCGCGGACATGGTCGACATCGTCAAGAAGCTGGTCCCGGGCGCCCGTATCTCGGTAGGTCCCGGCGTCTACAAGCACGCGGGCCGCGTCGACATCCCCCGCAAGGGGGCGCTCGACTGCACGCGCGCGGCGCAGGTGTTCGGCTACGAGCCGCGCTTCGATCTCGAGGCCGGCCTCGCGGCGTACGTGGATCAACTGCGAGCCGAGCGATGCCCATGAACGGCCTGGCAGGCCCTGGAAGCGTGGCTCGGGACCGTGTGGTGGGGGCAGGGATGCGCGCTCTCGCATCCAGCCCCAGCGTGCCGCGGAAAGAGCGCGGTGTCCCCGCTCGCGTCGTCGCCTTGGGCGAGCGATGAACAGAACACGTCAAGCTTGACAGGCTGCCAGCACAGGAGGAGCCATGCCCGACGACATCAAGGTCAAGAACGCCGTCATCCGCCGCGGTGCCAGCGTGCTCTGGGAGAACCCGCCCAACCACTATGACGCGCTCTCCAAGATGCTGGTGCGCCCGGAGAATACGGCGACCCGGCGCTTCGATTTCCGGATCTCCATCTACCAGCCCAAGGGATATGTGGCGCCCCACCACCATCAGGTTCAGGAGCAGATCTATCACATCCAGTCGGGCGAGGGCGTGATGGAGCTCGAGGGCGAGCGTCACGTGGTGAGACCGCAGGACACCGTGTTCATCCCGCCCGGGCTCGAGCACGCGATCTACAACACGGGTCTCGTGGACCTCGTGTTCTACGTCATCACCAGCCCGCCGGAGGACGAATGATGAGCAAGCTACTCGTGACGGGCGCCATGGGCCACGTGGGCTTCGAGACCGTCAAGCAGGCACTCGGCCAGAGCTTGGACGTGGTCGCCCAGTACAACCGCACCTTCCGTCCCGAGGACGCCGAGGCGCTCGGCAACAGGGTGACCTGGGCGCAATGCGATCTCTCGGATCCGTATCAAGTCGGCATGCTCGCGGCCGAGCACGACATCGACGGCTGCATCCATCCGGCCGCCATCCCCAACGACAAAATGGGGCTGCCGCAACCGCTGCGCACCTTCCAAAGCAACGTCGCGGCCACCGACTACCTGCTCGAGACCGCGCGCCGCCGCGAGTGGCGGCGCTTCGTGTTCGTCTCCACCGGCGCCGTCTACCAGGAGTGGAAGGACAAGACGAAGCCCATCCCGGAGACCGAGCCGCCGACGCCGAGGACGCTCTACGGCGGCACCAAGCGCGCCGCCGAGATCATCACCGAAGTCTACGCCAACATGTACGGCCTCTCGGCGGCGTCAGTGCGCATCTCATGGGTGTTCGGGCCGCCGCTCGTGCCGAAGACCTTCGAGGGCCCGCGCGGACCGATCCCCGAGTTCCTGAAGCGGGTGCTGCGCGGGGAGCGCGTCGAGGAGCCGAGCGGCGGTGACTTCGCAGCCAGCTTCACCTATGTCACCGACTGCGCGCTCGGGCTGCTCGAGGCCTACAAGGCCGACGAGCTCCGCTACACCTCCTACAACCTGGGATCGGGCGAGAACCATTCGACGCTCCGCGTGGTCGACGCCATCCGCGCCGCGGTGCCCGAGGCCGAGATCTCGGTGGGCTCCGGCCCCGAGCCTTGGACCGACTACACGGTGCTGCGCGGACCGCTGAGCTGCGAGCGCATGAAGGAGGATTTCGGGTTCTCGCCGACGTATACCCTGGAGAGCGCGGTGGTCGAGTTCGCGGACTGGATGCGCCATCACCCCCAGAGCTACGCCGCGTGACGGCGTCGCGTGGTGTCGTCGTCCCGACGCCCTGAGCCCGTGCCGGTGAGATCCGCCGCCGTCACCTCCCCGTTGGCCGGTGAGGAGGGCTTCGCAGATCGACGCGGGCTGGCCCTGGGGATGGTTCTGACGGTGCTGGCGGGCGCAATGCTGGCCAGCATGGACGCCGTCGGAAAATACCTCACCGCCGATCTCGACGTGCTCCAGATCGTGTGGGCACGCTACACGTTTCACACCCTCATCGTCCTCGGCGTGCTCGCCGCCCGGGGCGGTCTGGGCTTCGTGCGCGCGCGGCGCCCGGGGCTCCAGACCCTGCGCGGGGGCGCGCTTCTGGGCGCGACCCTGTGCCTGTATACCGCGCTCGCCTACGTCCCGCTCGCCGACGCCACGGCCGTGCAGTTCTTCGCGCCCGTGCTGGTCACGGTGCTCTCCGGGATCTTTCTGCGCGAGCACGTCGGAGCGCGGCGCATCGCTGCGGTGCTCGCGGGATTCGGCGGAGTTCTGTTGATCGTGCGCCCCGGCCTGGCGGGCGGAGACTGGCACATGCTGCTGCCCCTGGGCGCAGCGTGCATGCTCGCGTTGTATCTGCTGTTGACGCGCCGCCTGAGCGGCGCCGACGACAGCCGCACCACCCTCTTCTACACCACCGCGCTGGGCGCGGTGCTCCTCACCCTCGTCGTGCCGGCGGTGTGGCGCACGCCCGCCCCCGAGGCGCTCGCGCTGATGATCGCCATGGGCGCGCTCGGCGCCACCGCGCACCTGGGCCTCATCATCGCCTTCGGCTTCGCACCCGCCTCGGTGCTCTCTCCCTTCCTCTACGCCCAGCTCGTTTGGGCCGGCGTGGTGAGCGTGCTCTACTTCGGCGATCCCCTGACCCCGCCGATGATCATCGGGGCGCTGGTGCTGGTCGTGAGCGGCCTGTATATCTGGTGGCGAGAGTCGGTGGGCCCCGCCGACGTACATCGCTGAAAGCGTGTTACATGGCTCTCTCTCACCCAGTGGCGGCGGGAAGTCGCAACTGCAGCAGCAGGCCGCGTGCAGCGCTGCCGGGATGTTGATACGAACGTATTGTGCGTCATTTACGCGTCATAAACGCAGTGCGATTCCTCGCATCGTCGCACCCATCGAGAGCATTCTCGAGTCTGAACTCGCGCGTCGGATACACGTCAAAAGGACGGTATAGGCGGTACTCCGAAGGCACGGTCGTGCAAGGGAGCTCTCACGCCCCCGCACGATCCGGGCACGCTCTGATCGGAGTGGACATGGGGGAACCAAGCGACATTCGAGAGGGCTTTATTCCCCTATGGCCGACTATCTTTATCCAGAAGCGATTGCCGGGCCACGAAGCATACGACGCCTCGCTCGTCACGGCGGTGCAGGAGCTGGAGCGCAAATCCGGACGCAGCTTGACGACAGCCTACCGTTATGACTTCTTTGCGGATCCCGACCCCGCCATCCAGTGGCTCAAGAACCAGATCCATCAGGTGATGGCTGCCTACTTCCACTGGCTCCGGATTCCCTATGACGTCGAGGGCACGATTCAGGGATGGGCGAACATCAACCGGCTCGGGGACTATCACGACCTGCACAATCATCCTGGTGCTTATCTCAGTGGAACGTATTACGCACGCGTGCCCAAAGCGAAAAAAATGAAACACAGCCGGGCTGATCTGCGCCCCGGATGCATAACGTTCTACGATCCTCGATATTGTGCAAACATGATTGCTATCGAGGGTGATCCGTACATGTCGGGCGAGCACACCATCCGACCCGAACCCGGACTCCTGCTGATGTGGCCGGCCTTCGTCAATCATTTCGTGCATCCGAACCTCTCGCAAGAGCCCCGCGTAAGTATCAGCTTCAACGTCGTGCTACGTCCGTCGGACGATCATCTGCCGCCGACGGTCTAGAGCGCGAACCCGACAACCCCTTTTCCAAACGTGCCTGGGCTTGGCGCGCGCTTTGTCATTCCTCACAAACGGCGGTTCCAACCAGTGTGCGAGGCGCGGCTGAATCACCCGCGGCTCGTTGCGGTCAGGGTGGGTTCTGCGCCCGGGCAAGGTCCCGCGTCGCTGGCTGAAAACCGGTGCGTGGCGCTCGTGTACCTCGCTGTGGTGCGCGTGATGTCCCGGGGCTTGGGCCGCCTGGAAGCGCGCCTGCGCGTGCCGGGGCTCGGTGGGACCGGTGCGGTGCGAAGCTTCGTGCTCTATGCCTGGGAAGAATCACTCGGCAGCGGGAGATCAGACTGGAGCGGGTGATGGGAATCGAACCCACGTCATCAGCTTGGGAAGCTGAGGTTCTACCATTGAACTACACCCGCGCGGGACACGCATGATTCTATTCCTCCGTGCACCTGGCGCAAGGGGTCGCCTCGACGGCGCCGATTTGAGCTGCTCCCAGCCGGGATCCGGCTGAAAGCGGGCGCCATGACGGTCCGCGACCCGCTCCAGTCTCTGCACCACGGTATCGACGCCTTCGCTGCGCGCGCAGCGCATGGGGCCGCCCCGGAAGGGCGCGAAGCCGGTGCCGAACACCATGCCGGCGTCGAGCAGATCGGCGTCGGCGACTGGCCCTTCACGCAGGCAGGCCACCGCCTCGTCGAGCAGGCGCAGAACGAGCCGGTCTTGGATGGCGCTGGGATCCGCCGAGCCGGCGCGGCGGCCCCGGGCCCGCTGTCCGCGCTCGAGCCTCGTGCTCTGCAAACGCATGGCGTTCCCGGCCTTCTGCCGATTGCTCATATCCGTATTTCCCGCAAGCGGTGACCTGGGCAAGGCCGGTCTCGGGGCGGTCGGGTCGTTCATCGGGGGGGGTGGCCCAGGCTGTCCTGCCATTCGACCCGCGAAGCTGCGATTTTGCTGATCCAGATCAACGACAAGCCGGCCGTCGTAGCCGAAAAAAACACATACAGGCGGGAAAAATGAGCGACCGGCTCAGCCGGTCGAGCGGCCACCGTACCGAGGATTCCCATGTCGAAGGCTCGGCAAGACGAGCCCACCGATATCAGCGAACCGAGGCGCGAGGCTAACCAGGGCCCCAGGTTCGAGATCGTGGCCCGAGAGGACTTCTCGGACGCCACCTATCTTCTCGAAGTCCATCACCCCCTGATGGCGAAGGCGGCAAGACCGGGCCAGTTCGTCATCGTCATATCCCAGGAAAACGGCGAGCGTATCCCCTTGACCATCGCGGATTTCGATTCGAAGAGGGGAACGATTACGCTGGTCGTTCAGGCGGTCGGAAAAACCACGAGGCAAATGCAGCGAGACTGCCACCCCGGAACCGGGCTCTACAGCGTGGTGGGGCCCATGGGTGTTCCCAGCCATGTCGGCGATGCCAAGAAGGTGGTCTGCGTGGGCGGCGGGCTGGGGATCGCGCCCATCTTCCCGCAGGCACGCGCTTTCAAGGAGAACGGCGCGTACGTGATTGGCGTCGTCGGGTTCAGAACCAAGGAATTGGTGTTCTGGGAAGACAAGTTCAGGAAATACTGTGACGAATTCATTATCTGTAGCGATGACGGATCGGTCGGAATCCAGGGGCTGGTAACCGAAGGCATCAAGGTAGCCCTGGACAAACATGTCGACATCGATGAGGTCGTCGCTATCGGCCCGCCTATCATGATGAAGGCCTGTGCGGAGGCGACGCGCCCCCACAAGATCAAGACCAAAGTCAGCCTGAACCCGGTCATGGTCGACGGCACGGGAATGTGCGGCGGCTGCCGGGTCAGGGTGGGCGGCAGGGTGAGGTTCGCCTGCGTCGACGGACCCGACTTCGACGGACATCAGGTCGATTTCGACGACCTCATGAACCGACTGCGGCGATTCTCGGCGGAGGAGAGGCTGGCGCTGGAGCGCTGGTCGGAGACCTGCCGCATGCCGACCCCGGTCAGTCGGTACGAAGGATGAATCGTACCGGCGCCGGCTGGAGATAGCGCGGAGCCCGGATCGACGATGGCAAGGAAAACCATACGCACTATTCCGCAAGAACGGACACCGATGCCCGTACAGGACTGCGCGGTGCGGGCGCGAAACTTCGCCGAGGTCGCGCTCGGGTACAGCGAGGAGGCCGTACTGAACGAGAGCGAGCGCTGCCTGCTGTGTCCGGACGCGGCTTGTGTTCGCGGTTGCCCCGTCGAGATCGACATCCCCGGTTTCATCACCAAGACGATCGAACGGGACTATCGCGGCGCCTACGACATTCTCACCGACGCCAACCTGTTGCCGGCGATCTGCGGTCGGGTCTGCCCGCAGGAGGATCAGTGCGAGGGCGTCTGCCCCGTCGGCGACACGCTGGAGCCGGTGGCGATCGGCCGGATCGAGCGCTGGCTCGGTGATCTGGCGATAAAAAAGGGCTGGCGCAATATCCCGTACAGGGAGCCGAACGGCTTCAAGGTGGGCATCATCGGCTCCGGACCGGCCGGAATGGCCTGTGCGGCCGACCTGGCCAAGGCGGGGTGCGACGTCACGATCTACGAGGCCCTGCATCGTCCCGGCGGCGTGTTGCGCTACGGCATTCCGGAATTTCGCCTTCCCGACGATGTACTCGACGGCGAGTATGAGAACCTGACCAGGCTGGGGGTCAAAATAGAGTGCAACACGTTGGTGGGACGTCTGTTCACGATTGAGCAGATGCTCGATGAAATGGGCTACGACGGAGTTTTCATCGGCACCGGGGCAGGTTCACCGAAGTTCATGGACATCCCGGGCGAGTCCCTGAACGGCGTGGTTTCCGCCAACGAGCTCCTGACCCGTTGCAACCTGATGCGGGCCGGAGAATTTCCGCACTATGACACGCCGTTGCACCTCGGCCGGCGCGTGGCCGTCATCGGCGCCGGCAACACGGCTATGGATGCGATGAGGGTCTGCCTGAGGCTGGGTGTGGAGAAGGTGTATTGCGTCTACCGGCGTACACGCGCGGAAAGCCCTGCGAGGGTGGAGGAGATCGACCATGCCGAGGAGGAAGGCGTCGAGTTCCACTGGCTGACCGCGCCCGTGGAGATACGGAACGACGGCGAGGGCAACGTCCGCGGCATGCGTTGTATCCGCATGGAGCTCGGCGAGCCGGACGAGTCCGGCAGACGGCGCCCCGTTCCCGTGGCGGGCAGCGAGTACGAGTTTGATGCCGACATGATTGTCTATGCAATCGGAACAAGCGCGAACCCGATCTTGGGCCAGACCTCGAAGCTCAAGCTGAACAAGCGCGGCTACATCGAAGTGGACGAGGACCTCGCCACGTCGATGGCAGGCGTATACGCCGGCGGAGACATCGTCACCGGGGCGGCCACGGTAATCCTCGCCATGGGCGCGGGGCGCAAGGCCGCACGCAGCCTGAAGGCCTATCTCGGGATGCGCGGCACCGACACCGTCTATCTTCCCGAGCGTAGGGGAAGCGAGGGCAAATGCTTCGGAATCGCTGTCGAGGAGAAGAACTTCTCCCGTATTCGGGTTGCCTAGGATAGACGAGACGTAACTAGGACAAGTACCTATGCTGAACGCAGTGTCTGATCACACGCCCCGAGATCGCGAGGTACCGGCTGGCAAACCTGCGGTGACGCTCGACGAGCATATCGTCGAGGTCGTCAGCGACTCGGGTGAGGGCGCGCAGAAGTGCGGTCAGTCATTCGGGTCGATCGCCGCCAAGATGGGCAACGGAATCTGGACTGTCGAGATCATCCCGGCCGAAATTCAGCCGCCCGCGCGCAGCATCGCCGGTGCAAGCGGGAGCCGCGTTCGCTTCGCGTCCCATCCCGTCACCAACGTAGGCGACTACGCCGACCTGGTCGTGGCCTTCAACGAGCAAGTGCTGTTGGGCCGAGTCGAGGCCAACGAGCTCAAGCCCGGCTGCATCATAGTGCTCGAGAGCAAATGGCGGACCGACCCGCACCCCGGGATCGCCGCGTCGTACGCGCAGACCCATGCCAAGCTCGTTGACCGAGGATACAGGGTCTATGAAGTTCCGATGGAGCAGGAATGCCTTAAGTACGTTGCTGACCCGCGGCGCGGTAAGAACATGTTTGCTCTTGGCCTTCTCTGCAGCATCTACAGTCTCGATTTGCAGATGGGTCGGGATCAAGTGGCTTTCGCGTTCGCAAAGAAGGATGCAAGCGTTATCGGCGCGAACGTGCGTTTGTTGGAGGCCGGTCACCAGTGGGCGGAGGAGAACCTCGACATCAAGTTCCGAATTCCTGCGTCCAAGCCGCGCGAGCCCCAGATCGTGGTCAACGGCAATATTGCCTTGGGTCTCGGTGTATTGGCGTCGGGCATGGAGATCTGCGCCATGTACCCGATCACGCCCGCCACTGCGGCGTCGCATTACCTGAGCGACGTCTTCGAGGACGCGGGAGGCTTGGTGCACCAGGCGGAGGACGAGATCGCCGCGTGCTGCTTCGCCATCGGGGCCTCTTATGCGGGCAAATGCGCGGTGACGATCACCTCGGGTCCGGGATACTCCTTGAAGCAGGAAGCCATCGGCCTCGCTGTCATGGCGGAAATCCCGCTGGTGGTCGTCGACGTCCAGCGCGGGGGGCCCAGCACGGGCCAGCCGACGAAAGCGGAACAGGGCGACTTGCTCTCGGCATGCTTCGGCAGCCATGGAGACGCACCGAAGGTGGTCATGGCGGCAGCGACCATCGAGGACTGCTTCTACTCGATGATCACGGCGCGCAGAATTGCCGAGCTGTTCAACATGGTGGTCGTCGTGCTCTCGGACGCGAACCTCGCCACCGCGCAACAACCGTTTCCGCGACCGCGGTTCGACGAGGCGTGGCCCGCTGCGCCCACTGATCAGAGTCGGGTTCCCCGAGGGATGAAACCCTACGACTGGGACGCTCGGACCGGTCTCGCGCGCAGGTTCATCCCCGGACAGCCGGGCGGCATGTATTGTCTTACCGGCCTGGCGCATGATCGCGAAAGTCATGTCGCCTACGATCCGCGGAGCAACGAGGAAGGGATCCGCCACCGAAGCTTGAAACTGGCCGCGCTTCAGAAGACCTTGAAGACTCCGCCCGTATACGGAGACGAGGAAGGCGACCTCCTGGTGGTGGGCTGGGGCAGCACGAAGGGCGCTATCGAGGAAGCCGTCGCGCGCGTTCGCGCGGAAGGCAAAAAAGTGTCGTCCATGCACATGAAGTTTCTCCAGCCCATGCCATCGGGCGTGAAGGAGGCGCTGCGCCGCTTCAAGAAGGTGATGACGGTGGAGAACAGCTGGTGCGACCGGCTCGACGACGATGTGATCGACGACGACAACCGTCGCTTCTCGAATCTGGCTTGGCTAATGCGCGCGAGATATCTCGTTGACATCGATTGTTGGAGCGAAGTCATGGGACAGCCCACTAAGCCGGGCACCATCGCGCAAATCATCCGAGAGAAACTGCAATAGAGAAGGATATTAGACATGGCTGAGCCTATGCCGGTGTGCTTGCTGCGACTGGAGGATGAGAATCACGGCCTCGAGGATTATCAACGCGGCGTGCCCCGATGGTGTACCGGCTGCGGCGACAACGCCATCCTCGCGGCGGTGCAGCGTGTGTGTCGAAGCGAACAGGTGGCTCCCGAAAAGACTGTGTTCATCTCCGGCATCGGCTGTTCGAGCAGATTTCCTCACTACATGAATGCCTACGGGTTCCACGGCATCCATGGCCGTGCGCTTCCCGTCGCCGAAGGCCTCAAGATGATAAGACCCGATCTGCACGTTTTCGTCAGCACCGGCGACGGTGATTGCTGCAGCATCGGCACCGCGCACTGGATTCACGCCATCCGCTACAATATGGACATGACCGTCGTGCTGCACGACAATCAGATTTACGGTCTGACCAAGATGCAGGCGTCACCTACGTCCCCGCGCGGTTTGAAGACCAAGACTTCGCCTCGAGGAGCCTACCTCGAAGCGCTCAATCCGCTGACTGTTACGCTCGGGGTACCGAATATTTCGTTCGTCGCTCAGGGCGTCGACTGGATTCCCGAAATCCTGCACGATCTTATCTCGCTCGCCTTCCAGCATAAGGGCTTCTCGTTCGTGCGCGTGCTTCAGCGGTGTCCGGAGTACCTGCCGGAGGCTTTCGACCCCTGGGTAAAAGACCCTGCGAGGACGCTGTTGCTGACGCATAAAGACGGCATCGAACCGAGTCCGGGTCTCACAAAGACTTACCGTAACCAGGAGGTGCACGACCCTCTGAATATCGACCGGGCCAGAGAGATAGCATCGATGAGCGATCCGATACCGGTGGGTGTTCTCTACCGCAACCGCGACGTGCCGCGCTACGAGGATACTCGGGATACCAAGCGGTATACGCCCGACGCGATCCAGCACGTGCTGGAGAGAGAGTTGGACAAGTTCACGATCTGGCCCGCCGATTGAGCCACGGGTGCGGGCGTTATGCGGGCCGAGCGCGTCGTCGGAAGCAAGGAGGCGAAACGCCAGCTTTGAACACGACAGACGAGAGAACATGTCCAAAGACGCGGTGAGCGCAAATCCATCTGATGCCGGTGTCTACGACCTCACGATCGGCGGGGCGGGCGGGGATTTTGATGAGGCTCGGGAACCGAACGTTCGACCCGCGGTGCTCGCCCGCTACAGGGATCTCACGAAGCTCCGCTACGATTACCCGCTGGTTCTGGCCGACGGCGGTCGTGGTGGGGAAATTGTGCGATCTCTTTCCGGCGTCGTCGATGGCCTCTTGCAGCAGAGCGCTCCCCGCGGCATAGAGGGCGAGCGTGACAGGGCGCACGTACTGAGACTCGAGCAGGAGATACGGGCGCTGGCCTCACGAGGCACCAAAGGATCACTGTCGCAGCTTTGGGAGCTGGCAGAGAGCAATCTGTTTCGGAGAATGGATGCGGCGGCACGGAGCGCCTTGAAAGACAGCCTGGCTCGCGCCCGCGACGCCTTGATGTTGGATGGTGAAGTCGTTGACTGCAACGAGGAGACCCCGAGTGAGCTGTTGACGCATCTCTGGAGCTTCGTACAGGATCAGAAGGCGCGGCAATTCTTCGACAAGATCGATCGACTTACCCAGGGATTGTCGGATATCCTCAAGGCCGACTTCATGAAGTCGGCGGATGCGCACACTCCAGAGAGATTGAAACGTTCAGTTGGCACTGCCTACGAGGCGGCATTCGACTTCGAGGCAATGTCGCGGGTCTTGCGAGTAGCTCCCCGCCAGGATGACTCGCTGCCGAACAAGCGACGCCAACGTATCAATTCTGCGCTTAGCGTATTCAGATCGCAGAAATTTTTCTTGCGGCCGGGCGAACATGCCGAAGCGGTCAGGCGCGAAGCGCCTCATTGCTTCGTCTTCGATAGCTGCAAGCGTGCGCTCGACGCCTTCCAGGACCGGCTGCCCGAGATAGCCGGGCTCGTCAAAGCGATGAGCATCGCCGAGCTGGAGTGCGAGAACCGCTACCAGGAGTCAGCGCACGACCCGTTCTTCGACGGGCTCGACGAGAATTCGTTGACGCCCAACGACCTGGCGTTGTTCCCCTCGTATTTGGTCTGTCTGCGTAACGCAGACTGCGACGCCGCCGAGCGTGCGAAGCTGCTCGAGGCCCTGTGCTCGGGGCTGCCGTTGAAGGTCCTGGCCCAGAGCGACGACATCCTCGATCACCACCCGGTCTGGGCCAGGAGATTTTCTTTCGGCAGGCAGGGCTCGCAGCTCGCCAGCATGGCGGTCGGCCTCAACAGCAGTTACGTCCTGCAGTCGAGCAGCTCGCATCTGTACCAGATACGGGAACGGATCCTGCGCGGCATGGGGTACGAAGGGCCAGCGCTGTTCAGCGTATTCTCGGGGAGCCACGTCCCCGCCGCCGACATGCCGCCTTATCTACGGGCGGCCGCGGCGATGGAATCGCGCGCCTTTCCGGCCTTCACCTATGACCCTGCCGCAGGAGCCGACCTCGCATCGCGGTTCTGCATTGACGATAACCCGCAGGCACAGCGCGATTGGCCGATGCACCACCTGTACTATGAAGACGAAGATCACCAAAGAATCACGGAGCATCTTGGCTTCACGTTCGCCGACTTCGTGGCATGCGATAGGCGCTACGCCGGGCGCTTCGCGAGGGTCCCGCGCGGCAAGTGGCATGCGGGCATGATTCCGGTGGCTGACTTCCTCGAGCTCGAAGCGCAGACGAGCGCCGGAAAGGCCCCCTATGTTCCGATGGTCGACGACAGCAACGTCCTTCAAAGACTCGTGGTCGATGACGAGCTGATCCTTGCAGCGCGTCGCTGCCTCGAGATGTGGCGCAGCTTGCAGGAGCTGGGAGGAATCAACAACTCGCATGCGAGCAGGCTGCTTGAAAGGGAGAAGGAGCGCTGGGAACGCGAGAGGCAGCAGGAGCTGGAAGCGCTGAGGGGCCAGCCCAAGCACGAGATCCCCGCGCCGGCGCTCGAGCAAGAAACGCAGGCGCAGAAAGAAACCGTACAGGCGCAGCCCGAGGAGGCGCTCGAAGCGCCCATGGATGAGCCGTATATCGAAACGCCGCGTTGTACGACTTGCGACGAATGCATCCAGATAAACAACAGGATGTTCGCGTATGACGACAACAAGCAGGCCTACATCGCGGACGTCGACGCCGGAACCTACCGGGAGCTCGTAGAAGCGGCTGAGAGCTGCCAGGTGGCCATCATTCATCCGGGAAAGCCGAAAAATCCGAATGAGCCCGACCTGGCCGACCTGATCCAGCGAGCCGAACCTTTTAACTAGCAGGGGTGCCGAAAACCGGCGCGCTATGGTCTCTCTCAACAGGGTTTGGGAGAGCAGTATCTGGAGCTCCTCAAGGCCTGAACAGGTCGCACACATTTGGAGAAGGCTCTGTAAATCAACTGCTTGAGCCTCTCTTACCTCCCGACGCCGGTAGAAAGCCCCCCTTGGTCCCTGGATGCCAGGTGGCATCTGACGGGTGGCTTTTGAGCCGATCCAGGCGCCAGTAGCTCTCGGTGTCCGCCTGTAACGCCCGTTTCGGGAACTTGCGCGGGCTTCGTGGTCTTATTTTTCATCCGGGCATGAAGCGCTTGTCCTGCGTCACATTGTTGCTCGTTTGCCTCGGCGCTCAGTCGCAGGGCGCGGAGATCCGCGTGCGTGCCAGCGACGACGAGGGTCGCCCGCTCGCCGACGTGGTGGTCTCCGCGGATCGCGTGGGTGCCGGTGGCCGGTCGAAGGAAGCCGCCCCCGTAAACGGGGAGCGACCGACGGCCACCATCGCCCAGATTGACAAGCAGTTCGTCCCCTACGTGACCGCGATCCGGGTCGGAACGGCGGTTACATTCCCGAACTACGACGAGATTCTTCACAATGTTTACTCCTTCTCGCGGGCCAAGACGTTCCAGCTTCCACTCTACAAGGACACGTCACCCGAGCCGGTGGTGTTCGGCGAGCCTGGAGTGGTCGTGCTGGGGTGCAACATTCACGACTGGATGGTGGCCTACGTGTACGTTCTCGAAACCCCATGGTTCTCGAAGACGACCTCGGAGGGCCGGGCGACGCTCGAGGTTCCGCCGGGCGAATACCTGGTCGAGGTGCGGCACCCGCGACGAAACAGACGCGCCTCGACTCCGGCGCGAGAGCTACGCCTCCAGGAGGGCGCACGGGCGGAGCTCGAATTTCGTGTGACTTTGAAGCCCGAGTGGCGGCCCGAACGCAAGCCCGAGCGAGGGCGTTGAAGGGCGGGGCCGAAAATGCGGTTCCGCAGCCTGCAGAGTCGCATCCTGATCTTTTTCCTGGTGCTGTTCACCCTTGTTCAAGGCGTCACCATCGTTTCCATCGTCACTGCCAACTGGCGCTGGGTGAACACGCAAATCCGCGCTGACCTGGACGTTGCAGGCCGCGTCTTTGAGCGGCTGCTCGACGAGCGTGTCGAACAGCTGGTGTTGAGCACGAAGCTCCTCTCCGGCGATTTTGCCTTCAAGCAAGCGTATGCAAGCGGCGACCGCGAGACCCTTATGTCGGCGGTGCGCAACCTACAGGAGCACCGCATTGGGGCGGATGTGATGATCCTCGCGGATGCCGCTACGTACACCGTGATAGCCGACACGTTGCATCCCGACGCGCACGGGAAAGCAGCTCCTTTTCGGCGTCTCATCGAGCGTTCCGAGAATACCGGGAAGCCTTCGGCCTCGCTCGGGACCATCGACGAGCACCTCTACGAGATCGTGGTCATACCGCTCTTGGCCCCCGAGCCCGTGGCGTGGATCGCCGTCGGATTTCGAATCGACGATGGGCTCGCGGGGGAGCTGAAGGATCTGGCGCAGGCAGACGTTTCATTCCTGGCACGCGGCGACACCGGAGCGCGTAGAGTGGTTGCCTCTACGCTGCCTGCGGCCTCGCGGCACGCCCTCGCCTCGCGCACGGATATCCTTACGCCCGGAGTTGCAACAATATCACTCGGGGGTGAGGACTTCGTCGCATCGCGAATGGGGCTCGATGGGCACGCCTCGGTAATCATTCAACGATCCCTGGACGAAGCGTTGGCGCCGTTCCAGCGGCTCTACAGGGTGTTGCTGATCGTGGGGCTCGCCAGCGTGGCGCTCACCGTTCTAGGGAGTGTGCTCATCGCGCGCACGGTGACACGGCCCGTGAAGATTCTCGCCGAGGGTGCACACCGCATCGGCCGGGGTGACTACGCGCATCCGATCCACGTGTCGCAGCGAGACGAGATCGGTCAGCTCGCGGACGCTTTCAACCAGATGACCAACGGGTTGCGGGCGTTTCAGCGTTATCTGCCCGGCGATCTGGTTCGCACTCTGATCTCCAAGGGCATCGAATCCCGGCCTCAGGCACGAGTCGCCACGGTGTTGTTCACGGATATCGCGGACTTCACAGACATCGTGGACGGCATGTCCCCGGAGCGGATAGTCACCGTGCTCAACCATTACTTCAGCGCCATCTCCCGACCCATACAGGCGCATGGCGGTGTCATTCTGCAGTTTCAAGGTGACGCCGTGCTGGCCGTCTTCAACTTGCCCGAGCATGACCCCGAGCATGCTATCCATGCTGTCCGAGCTGCCCTCGAGATCCAGGACACCGTGGCCGCGCGAAACTTCGGCGACGCCATTCGGCTTCGCACCCGCATTGGCATCAATACCGGCGAGGTCGTCGCCGGCTCGGTCGGATCGGAATCGCGGGTCGCGTATACCGTACACGGCGATGCGGTGAACCTCGCGGCCCGACTCGAGTCGCTGAACAAGGCATACGGGACGCGCATTCTCGTCTCCGCTGCCACGGCGGAGCTTCTCCGCGGAGAGTTCGCCCCGGAAGCGCTCGGCGAAGTCGAGGTTCGCGGCCGGCACGACGCCGTCAGCGTCTATAAGCTAGCGTGACCGCTCAGCTCGGCGGACCTCGAGCAGGTAGAGCGTCAACGCCCGGCTGCCCAGGAAGCGCGGCGCGCTCCTGACCGGAGGCGGCAGGCGGTCGAGGTGCGTGTTCAGCACGCACCGGATGATAGTAAAGCATGCTGCGTGCTAAGTGCGTCGCAAAAGAACGCGAATCAAGACAAACTCATTCGATCAATCTACACTTTGCAATCAAGGGTTGTTGAAAAAGACCCGATGTCCCCTTTCGCATCCGTCCAATCTTCGGGAGGAGTCCAGGTTCGCTTCGCGGCTTTCGCCGCGGCTCGGTAGCGTCGCCATCCTGCGCGGCAAGACGCGAAACTCGGCTCAGCCCGTTGAGAAAGGCCGGTACTTCCGCGAAGCGGATGAATTCTTTCATCGCGTGCCAATAATCGCGAGGAGGAAAGACAATGAAGTTACAAAAATGGATGGTGAGCGTTCTTTCGGGGGTAATGCTCTGCGCGGTCGTGTTTTCTGCACAGGCTGGCAACCAGGGCGGCAAAAGGACTTACCAAACGGCCGACTTGCAGGACTTGGAAACCGACGCCTTTCGTGCCGGGGCCGCCACGCTCGTACGCACCAGGAACGAGGTGTGGGCAAGCCTCAGCTCGACGGATCTGGATCCGGCCGCCGCTTACACCGTGTGGTGGGTGGTGTTCAACAATCCAGCTGCCTGCTTCGGGCCTTGCGGGCTGGAT
>JABAHQ010000875.1_pt4 | contig 23191 bp, 18 predicted proteins | sample 7062091 | NCBI WGS metagenome assembly JABAHQ01 (sample SAMN14534359, study PRJNA622989) | marine sediment metagenome | biome: marine biome [ENVO:00000428]; feature: marine pelagic biome [ENVO:01000023]; material: deep marine sediment [ENVO:00002113] | place: India: Gulf of Kutch | collected...
CCTCCATGATTCTCTCGAGACTCTTCAGTACAGAGATGGCATTGGCTGGCGACGTCACGACCTCTTCATTCAAGTCTTCTCGATAATTCAAATGGTGGTGCCTTAAATTGCTAAAAATGGATAACTCAAGTCGCTTGGGGTCAATCATGATCATTTGAACCTGAGTGGGATGTGCTTTGTAAAGGACGCTGGCAATGATGCTGTTCAGACACACGCTTTTCCCCGACCCGGTTGCGCCCGCGATTAGCAGATGAGGCATTTCGTCCAGGTTCGCAACGTAAGGTTTACCGGAAATGGTCTTGCCAAGAGCAAGGGCTAACGGCGACTCCGAGTCCTGAAACTGCTTTGACCTGATGACCTCCTTCAAATAGACCATCTCCCTGTTTCGATTTGGCAACTCAATACCGACCGCGCCTTTCCCAGGGATGGGCGCCACAATTCGCACACTCTTGGCGCGCATAGCAAGGGCCAAATCGTCGGCAAGGGAGACAATTCGACTTATTTTGACTCCCGGTGCAGGTGCAACTTCATATCGAGTGATCACCGGTCCCGGACTGATATCGGTTACTTTTCCCTGCACACCAAACTCTAAGAGCCGATCTTCTAAAATTTGTGCATTCGCATAAAGCTCATCTTTGGTGATTTCGTCTTCTCGCGCCTGAGGCGTGGAAAGCAGTTCCATAGGCGGGAACTTGTAATTTCCCGGGTCGAGGAACTCTCTCCTTAAAGCAGCGCCGGCCGCATCGCCCGGTTCCTGAATCTCCAGCTCCATCTCCATTTGTGGTTTCTTTGCCGACTTGTCATTGTTTCCACGTCCAAGTTCAACATCCTCAATCACTTCTTTGTCTGCAGAATCAAACCCTTTTGACACCGATGCCGAAGGTTCTTTTTTGAGTTTAGGTCGCTTGCGTACGCGCTTCGACCTGCTCTTGACAAAGCTTATTATAGAAGCAGTCCTCTGCATGAATTCGGTAATGAATTCCGAGAAGCTAATTTTGGTGGCGCCAATGAACGTAATCATAATCATCGCGAGCAGCACGAGGATCGTACCGACGACTCCCAGAGAGCGGTGCATGAACTGCGCAACGATACGGCCCACGCGTCCCGACAGTGAGTAACCCAATTCTGTGGCTCCAGGCGAAATGACTTCGGGGAGGGCCAAAATAATCGATGTGTAGACGGCAAAAATCAGCAAATACACCGACCAGCGAAGCGAATTCACTAACGAATGTCCCCGAAACATGCTCCATCCCATGAACGTAATGATTAACGGTATAACAAACGAGGGGCGACCTATGAGATAATGATTCAGGAAGTAGGCAATGTAAACCCCGGCAATGCCCAACTGATTATCAATTTGACCAATTTCGATGTTCCCCGGCTGCTCCTCGGGATTGTACGTAAGCAGACTCAGGAGAACCAGGAGCCCAAACGTTATCAGCAAGATGCCGATGATCTCTTCCTGTCTAGAAACGAGATTGTTTTTTGATCTGCTCATTTCGCGTTCAATCAGACCTGTCGGGCAGAATTGATGCTTTGAACAAATTCATGGGCTCGGCTGCGCACGTCCTCTGCGTTGAGAAGCGCGGAGATGACCGCCACTCCATCTGCCCCGGCCCGAATGACCGGAGCAAGGTTTTCGGGGGTGAGGCCACCAATGGCTACCAATGGCAATTCAGTTTCAGCGCGCAGCTCTTCGACCATCTCCATCCCCATTTGTGGCTCATCCTTGGTGTTGGTGGGATAAATCGCCCCGACTCCCAAATAGTCAGGTTCTGCATCAATGGAGCGCTTGAACTCATCGAGATTGTGCACGGAAATTCCCAATATTTTATTTTCGCCGATGAGATGTCTCGCCACATTATGCGGCAAGTCGTCTTGACCCAAGTGGACGCCATCGGCATCCACCGCGAGGGCAATATCCAAACGATCGTTGACGATCAATGGCACGCCGAAATGGGCCGTCACTTCCTTGATCGCGGCGCCGTCTTGATAGAATTCATTAATATGAGAGGATTTGTTCCTGAGTTGGATGATTCCTGCCCCTCCTCTAATCACTTCTTCTGCTAAGTATTGAATCGATCTGTCTTTGATGAAATCTTTATCCAGGATGGCGTATAGGGACCAATCGACTTTTCGGCTCTCTATTCTTGGATTCAACTCATATGCTCTTTGAAAAACGATACCAATCAGCCATTCATTTCGAACCTTTAATCAGGTCAATACCGATATAAAGCAGAACTCCTACAAATAGAATTACAACACCAGCCACTAACCACTCCATTTCACAAATTCTCCAATTCGTTGATCCTGTTATTAATTGTTCGATGCATAAAGATAATCGTGATTGACATGGTAACTATAAGCACGATGTCGAGTTTAACCAAAAGGGATTTTGGGTTTCATAGTTTGTTACTAGCCAACAACAATAAAAATCCCAAGCCATAGTTTTAGATATGCAATTGCTTCCTTTATCTTATCAATAGCCGCCATCAGCCAGATCTATGTTCTTATGGTTTCAAACACCCTCTTGTCATTCGCAGACTTCGTAATGTGAACCTCCGATTCCTCCTACTCAATACGGTCGCTGATAAAAGGGTGTTTTCACCACTTCTGCAGCGACTTCTCTTCCACGAATTTGGAGCATAATCTCCGTGCCAACTTCATTGAAAGGCAGGTTCACGTATCCAAGCCCGATTCCCTTTTCCAAACTTGGCGAAAATGTGCCGCTGGTGACGTAGCCGATATCCTTGCTGTCTTTAACGATTCTATAGCCGTGCCTGGGAACCGCTCGGTCCTTCAACTCGAAGCCAACCAGTTTTCGGGACACTCCTTCTTCTTTGGCCTTCACAATCGGACCGCGGCCTATGAAGTCGCCTTTGTCAACCTTGGTAATCCAACTCAAGCCGGCTTCGATGGGATTGGTGGTTTCATCGATGTCATTGCCATATAAGCAGTATTTCATCTCCATGCGAAGTGTATCACGTGCACCCAAACCAATGGGGTCGATGTCAAACTCCTTCCCGGCTTCGAGAATGGCGTTCCAAATTCTTACTGCATGTTTGGCATCAAACGCCACCTCAAACCCATCTTCACCTGTATATCCTGTCCGAGAAAAAACCACATCGATGCCGTCTATCTGACCTTCGCGAAACCAATAAAATTTAATTGGGGATAACTCGATGTCCGACAATTTCTGCAGACTCGCTTCAGCGTGGCGTCCCTGGACCGCAAGCAGGCAAGTGTCCTCACTTATGTCCGTTAATTCAACGCCCTCCTCCAAATTCTGCTTCATCCATTGAAAATCCTTTTCTCGATTTGAGGCGTTCACGATCATCATATAGTGGTCTGGGAACCGGAACAAAACCAGGTCATCGACCATGCCGCCATCTTCATAGCACATACCCGTGTACTGAGCTCGAGTATCAACCAATTTCGTGACATCATTCAATGTCATTTTTTGCAAATATTCCCGGGCATTGTCGCCCTTTATGATAAATTCGCCCATGTGGCTCACATCAAACATGCCGACGGAGCTGCGCACTTTCTTGTGCTCCTCGATGATGCCTCGGTACTGTACCGGCATCAAATAACCTGCAAATTCGACAATTTTTGCACCTAAGGATTGATGAGTGTCATACAGAGCCGTCTTTTGGGGATTCAAAATCGCTCCTTTCCGGTACTTTGATTCGTTTCGGTTGCGGTATCCAATCTAAATGTTTTTCAGGGCATTCTTGATTCGTTCAAGTCCTTTCTCAATATTCTCGACAGAATTGGCGTATGAAAATCGCAAATAGCCGTCACCATACTTGCCAAATGCGGTACCCGACAAGACTGCAACCCCGGCTTCGTTTAACAGATAATTCTCCAACTCCTGTGAACCCTCATTTATCTTTTTCACATTGGGAAATGCGTAGAATGCGCCCTTTGGCGTGATGCAGCTCATGCCCGGAATGTCGTTCAAACCCGCCACAATAATGTCTCTCCGTTTGCGAAATTCTTCCAGCATGGCATCGACTTCTTCTGTTGGGCCTTGTAAGGCCTGGATCGCAGCATGTTGAGAAAATGTGGCTGTGCAGGAATTGCTATTGATCATTAATCGCTCAATCTTCTGAGCCAGTTCTTCGGGCATGACCCCAAATCCCAGGCGCCAACCGGTCATGGCGTAGGTCTTAGAGAATCCATCCAAGAGAATGGTTCTCTCTTGCATGCCCGGCAAAGAATAAATGCTGTGATGTTCTCCTTCATAAATAATGTTCTTGTAGACTTCATCGCTAAGAACCAGAATCTCCTTCTCCCTGGCAACTTCAGCAATCACCTCGTTGTCTTGCCTCGTCAAAATGCCGCCGGTCGGGTTGTGCGGGGAATTAATGATAATCAGCTTTGTGCGGTCCGTCACTAACGACCGGAATTCTTCGGGGCTGAAACGAAAGTCGTTTTCCTCCCAAAGGGGCAGCGGAACCGCTTTCCCGCCCACAAAGTTGATCACGGACTCATAAATCGGAAAGCCTGGATTCGGATAGATAATTTCATCGTCTGAATCTATGAGGGCTAAAATAGCAAAAAACATGATAGGCTTGGCACCGGGAGTCACGACAACCTGCTCAACCTTCGGCCGGATGCCCCGCCGGGAATCGACATCTTCAACAATGGCCTCTCTCAGCGGCATGATACCGGCAGCTGGCGAGTAATGCGTTTCTCCTGCTCGTAGCGCTTCAACACCCGCTTCGATGATGTGCTTTGGGGTGGGAAAATCAGGCTCGCCAATTTGTAAATGCACGATCTCTCTGCCTTGTGCCTCCAATGCTTTCGCGCGTGCCATGACTTCAAATGCGGTTTCCGTACCTAATCGCTCCATTCTCTCTGCAAAATTCAAGTTCATCGTGAATCTCCGCAATATGGTTCCAAGTTATACTTCGCTTAAGGAAACAAGTTCTTCAATTGATCCCATCGTCGTATATCATTAAAGATTACGAATATCATGAGCGCTAAAAGAAAAGCCATTCCGATTTGCTGAATTACGACTTTCGTTTTCACAGACAACGGCTTGCGCCGGATACCTTCGATTGCCAGGAACACCAAATGTCCGCCATCCAAAACCGGAAACGGCAACAGATTAAAAAAACCTAAATTCAGACTAATAAAGGCGGTGAACATGAGCAAGGTGTCGATACCCCTTTTTGCGCTCTCGCCGGTCAACTGAAAAATGGTGATGGGGCCACCGATGGCCTCCTTGAACTCAATCTCACCCGTCACGATCAGTTTGAGCGCTTTCAAGATTTGGGCAATTGTCTGATAAGAGTTTACCACACCGTATTTAAAGGATTCAATGAGGCCGAATTTCTGATAAACCAATTCCGGAGCGATTCCTATCAGTCCGATTTCGCGTTCCTCTTGCAGCTCCGGTGTCACGGTTTTGGTAATCGTCTGCCCGTTTCTTTGCCACTTGATTTGAATCTCGGTGCCTGGCTTGCTATGGATGATCTCGGTCAATTCTTGCCACGTTGACACCGGTTGTCCATCCACAGCCGTAATCACGTCTCCCTGTTGCAGACCAATCGCTTCGGCCGGTCTGCCTTCCAGTACCTCGCCGACCTTTGTACCTTCAGTTCCTTGGACCATGCCGACAAAATACACGAGCATCGCATAGATAACCACCGCAGTCAGGATATTCATGAAGGATCCGGCAGAAATCACAATAACACGCTGCCAGATCGGTTTCGATTGAAATTCCCATGGTTCGCCGCGTATGTCTGTGTTCATGGTCTCATCAACCATCCCGGCCATCTTCACATAGCCGCCTAACGGTAACCACGAGATGCAGTAATCCGTTTCGCCGATTTTCTTGCCGATCATGCGGGGCGGAAAACCGAGAGAAAATCTCTCAACCCGGATCCCTACCATTTTTGCCGTGATAAAATGTCCGAACTCGTGGACAAAAATCAGCAAACCCAAAACAAAGATGAATGATATAATGGAAGTCAAAATCAAATCCTCTTGTTATTTACAACTCATTAAAATTCTTTTTGACATATTCTCTCGTCATTCTGTCGCATTCCAGAAGTTCATCAACTTTGTGACAGCTATTAAATTGACACTCGGTTAACGCCTTCTCGACAATTTCCGGGATTTCCTCAAAACTGATTTTCCGATTCAAAAACAAACTTACAGCTTCTTCGTTCGCAGCATTCAAAACTGCCGGAGCCGAACCGCCGTATTCCAACGCCTCATACGACAATCTCAAGCAACTGAATTTATTCATGTCTGGTGGTTCAAAAGTCAGGGCTTGCAGCGTCTTCAAATCCAGGCGCGGAAAGTCAGCTGGATAGCGGTCCGGGTACGTCAGGGCGTATTGAATCGGAATGCGCATGTCGGGCAGACCCAACTGCGCCTTGACCGAGCCATCCTCGAATTCAACCAAACTATGAATGATCGATTGCGGATGAATGACCACATCAATCCTGTCTGCTTCGATCCCGAAGAGCCAATGCGCTTCGATCACTTCCAAACCTTTGTTCATCAAGGTCGCTGAATCGATGGTGATCTTTTGACCCATGTCCCAATTCGGATGCTTCAATGCTTGTTCAACGGTCACACTGGCTAATGCCGCATGAGGCAAGTTCCTAAACGGCCCACCCGATGCGGTTAATATGATAGAATGAATCGAGTCCACATTTTCCCCTGCGATGCATTGAAGGAGTGCGTTATGTTCGCTATCAATCGGTATGATTTCTGCACCTGTCTCTTTGGCTTTTTGCATGACGAACTGCCCGCCAATTACCAAAGATTCTTTATTTGCCAACGCCACACGCCGGTTGGCTTTGATGGCATTCAACGTCGGCTGCAATCCAACTGCTCCGACCAAAGCATTCACCACGATGTCCATATCGTCCCTGCTGCTGATTTCGAGCAGAGCTTCAAATCCGGACAAAACCTCTATGTCGATGTCCTCGAATTTCTTCCGGTACGAGTTTAACTCATCTTCCTTTAAAATCGCAACAGCCTTGGGACGAAACTTCTTGGCCTGTTCATACAGCAGCTTGATGTTTCGATAAGCCGTCAAATACTGAATCCGAAAATGGCTGTTCTGGGACTCCAATACATTGAGGCAATTCTTGCCAATGGATCCGGTTGAACCTAATATGCCAATTGTTTTCATCAATAAGAACTTATCTAAAACTGATTCCTATTCCTAAATCAAAACTATCGAACTCACTAAAATTGTACGAACCATTCACATGCACCAGCGGCAAAATATTCGCCTTTACACCGATGGTCGCCTGAGTTTCATTTTCATCGAAACGTTCGCCATCCAGGAATTCGTCATTCAATTTTAACGTTGTAAAATCGACGCCTCCGCCAACGTATAAGGTCAGGATCGGAATCGAATAACTTGCTACGGCCTTCAGACTTGCGGTGCTTACGGTACCGAAGTCGAACTCATCAGGCACAAACACGGCATGATAGGCGCCCAACACCATCACTTTCGGCAATGCAGGCAGTTGCAGGAGACCATATTTTATTCCCCCGCCAATTAGCGTCACACCACCACGGCTGTCGGATCTTGGAGGCGTGATATCTGAGTCCGCACCCGCACCAAGCGGAAAATAAAAGAATCTTCCCATCAGTTCAAAATTTGCCGGCAATCCGATGCTTCCGTGCAAGAAAGCCAAACCCAGAAAATCCTCCTGGGCAAACACAGGCAGCTCTTTGAATTCCTCAGGCACATTCGCCACGACCCCTCGAAGTCCAACGTCAATACCGGCGACACTGTGCATATCCGCTGTATGAAACAATCCCCCGCCTACGACGGAACCAAAGAATTTCAGGATTGCATCTACTTCCTGTTTGATTTCTTGCTCATTGTCAGCCGTATCAAACTTAAAATATTGTGTATGGGCAGAAGAGGCCGCCATCAACACCGAAATCGCAACGAAGATTGCCAAGAGACTCTGTTTCATCATAACTCCTCCTCAAGCAAGTATTTGAGTTTAAGTTCTTCTATCACTCTTAATTCGTTCTGGGATAATGATCTCTCTTCGAACAGTATGCCGAAATGATTTTCAAAGCCCGCCTTGATACATTTCACGATTTCTTGATACTCAATTCTTCGTTTCAAGATCCTTTCCATCGATACCGTATTTGCCTGCAACAAGTTGCGCGAACGTTGTAAGTTTCCGTTTCGTCGAGATAGATATTCGAGTATTTGCAAGTGTTCATCTCCGAGAATGATCGAGCCGTGCTGAAGCAGTCCGTTTCTAAAACGTCGCTGTGCGCTGCCCACCACTTTTTTGGATTCATAATGGATTTCATATTTTGCGGATGTGGCAAAACACGCAACCTGCTGGTTATACCGCGGCGATGACTGTGACACCTCTTTTCTTTCGAGAATCACTTCCGGGAGCATGTATTTCAACCCCTTCACAATGGCCGAGCTTATTTGATTGTAAAGTTCCGGTGGATTCTCCCCAAATAATGAATGCCCTCGGGGAATAATAACGCAATAAGTTACCTCATGAGCATGAAGAATCGCGCGGCCGCCTGTCGGACGACGAACCAGGCCAATCCCTTTCTGCTCACATTTGGTGGTATCAAGGTCGTCAAAATTCTGGTTATAACCGATTGAAATTGTAAAGGGGTGCCACCGATAAACACGCAACACCGGTTGACTAAGAGGAGCTAAAGTGGCCATGACCTCATCCGTGGCCATGTTGAAACTTCCGTCGGCTGCCCCCGAATCTATGAAACGCCAAATCTGTTTTTCAACTTTTTGCACCATGCTGCCTTGAGGTGATACAAGCTTGTCGCATCTTTACTCCCTGTCAACTACTGCGGCAGACAATTCCGCTTCGCACACTAAACGATCTTCGACAAATGCTTTACCTTGCATCTTACAGATCGACTGTCTGAATTTAATCATTTCCATTTCAAAACGCAACTGATCTCCAGGATGCACGGGCTGTCTAAATTTGACTTTGTCCATGCCAGTGAAATAGACCAGCTTCTCACCCGGCTTTTCCTGGTTATCTAACAGCAGGATGCCTCCGGTTTGGGCCATCGCTTCCACAATCAACACGCCAGGCATAATTGGATGACCGGGAAAATGACCGACAAAGTACGGTTCGTTTATGGTTACGTTCTTAATGCCAACAACCCGTTCTTTCGGCTTCAACTCCAGAATTCTGTCCACAAGCAAAAACGGATAACGATGGGGCAAGAACTTCTGTAATGTTAACGCATCAAATATGATCTTAGTCTCACTTTTACCTGATTGCTTCATCCCTCCTCCACAGTCGGCAAGCTTGGTGCTTCTAATCAAAAAGTTGGTTAAAAAACAACAAGGTGCTAATCAGGACATCTCCTGATTAGCACCTGTCAAGTGGGCTTCTCGGTTTTTTTTCGTGATTAATTCGAATTTGAGTTGGTTTTTGCGGGAACACCTTTATTCAGCTCTTTCAACAGTCTTTCTGTGAGATCGGTCTGGTCCTCGGACGCATAAAGTATGTTAGCCGCAACGGTGTCGAAAATATAACTGTACCCTTCGGCTTCTCCTATATTCTTAATGGCCACGTTTATTTTTTTTATGACCGGCTCCAGAAGTTCTTCCTCCTTTTTTATAGCCTCACCCTGCGCCCCCCATTTCTCGTTCAGGAATTGTTGATACTTTAGATAAAGGCTCTGAATTTCTTGTTGTTTTTCCTGTTTTCTTTCTTCGCTAAGCAACAGGCTTTGTGATTCCAATTGCTCTTGCAAATCTTGAATCTGCTTTTGCATGCCCTTTGCTTCTTTTTCCCACTCAGCATTCAAGTCTCGCAATTTTTCCCTCACATCCTGAGCTTCTTTATAGGTTGCCAAAACTTTATTGGAATTGACATAGCCTATTTTTAATTGTGCCGATGTTGAACCAACTCCAACCACCAACAGTGTGGTTAAAACTAAGCATAACGAAAAGCTTAACTTAAAACCTTTCACACTTACCTCCATCTCATGATTATTATGATGATTAAATATTCAATACTCAATTAGAAACTTCTACCAAAAACAAAGTGGGGTTTCCACTCGCCGAATTTTTCACCTGTGAGACGATCAATGTTGTCAAACCCAAAAGCATAATCAAAACCTATTATACCAAGCATTGGCATGAAGATGCGCACTCCAACACCGACAGAACGACGCAAGTCGAATAAATCGGTCTCAGAGAGACTTTCCCATGTGTTTCCCGCCTCTGCAAATGCCAAGCCGAAAATCGTTGGGTTTGGTGAAATCGGAAAGCGAAGCTCCGTGCTGTACTTAAACATAACCTTTCCACCCGGAGTGAGCGCTCGGTTTGACAAAGGATCGTCATAGCCGCGTAATGGGATCGATCTCGACAATCCTTCACCGCCCATGAAGAAATGTTCAAGAAACGGGATATTAGCCGCATCGCTGCCAAAGCCCTCGATATATCCTGCTTGAAAGTTGTTAAAAAGGACAAAATTAAAGAAAGCGGGCGCAAACCATTCGTTTTGGATAGTGTGCTTATGGAAACTGACATTCCCACCCAACAGTCCGCCGGAGATCTCAGTAGAATACGTAAATTTGGAGCCTCTTGTGGGGAATTCGGGTCTGTCCAAGCTGTTTCGAGTAACTATTTGCGTTAAACTACTCGTTGTAAGAGGCCATTGTTGGGTTGCAATTCCATTGGGATTCGCTTGTTCAATTTGCTCTATGAAATTGGAAAGGTTGGTTCGATCAATTCGGTAAATCCAGTCGACTCTAAAAAAGTTGTCGGGCCAACGAAGACGCCGGCCTAACCGCAGACTGCCGCCCTGACTGCGTTGATCATAGCCTGTAAATCGACGGTCGCGCTTGGTATCATACAAGTTAATTCCAAACAAAGTCGGAGTGTCAAACAGCCACGGTTCAGTAAAACCGACTTGAATCGAACGAAACGCCCTTCCGAAATTCCAGTCAAAACTCAAGGTCTGCCCATTTCCCATGAAGTTATTCATGGTCACGCCAATGCTGCCGATCAGTTTGTCTCGCTCGCTGAACCCCGCGGACATATTGGCGGTATCCGTTGATTTCTCTTCCACCTCAATGGTGACGTCCACCTCTTCGTCGTTGACCGGTCTGACATCCGGTCTGACATCCGCAAAATAGTTCAGAACAAAAATTTCTCTTTGACTGCGCATCAATGCTTCCCGGCTGAACGTGTCACCAGGTCGAATCTTAAGCTCACGTCGAATGACCTTCTCTTTCGTTTTCGTATTGCCCAGGATGTGAATCTTACGAACCGAGACCGCATTCCCTTCAATAACTCGAAAATGGACATCCACGGTATCTTTACCGACAGGTGTTTCTTGAGGGGTAACCGAGGCGTAAATATAACCGGCATCGTAATACAGACCGCCGATTCGTTCGAAAACCGCTTTCTCGATTTTCTCCTTATTGTAGACGTCACCTTTATTGAAGTCCAAAAAGCTGTTTAACTGCTCTTCGGTAAAAAGTTCCTGCCCTTCCCACGTAATGTCGCCAAAATAATATTGAATGCCCTCTCGAACCCAAATGTCAATATACATGGATTTTTTATCCGGACCGTAATAAATGGAATCTCTGAGAACTTCCGCATCTCGAAATCCCTCTTTGTGATAAAAACTGATCAGCTTCTTCCTATCCTCTCGATATTTCTCTGGATCAAAATCCCCGCCACCGAAAAACAAGAACCCATCTTCTTCTGTATTTTCGAGTTGTCCTCGCAGTTCTCCATCCGAGAAGGCCTGGTTTCCGTGAAATGTTATGCCCTCGATCTTGACTTTGTTGCCCTCTTTAATTTTAAAACGCAAAACGATTTTTTCGTCTCGACTGCCGTCTCTGGTTTGGGGTTCAATATCAGCCAGTAAGTACCCCTTCTCTTCATACAATTTCGCTATCTTCTCTTTGGCCCGTTTAATTTCCTGGGGGCTTATGACCTGTCCTCGATAAAAGTCCAGTTCTTTTTCAATGTCTTTCTTCTTAAGCTTGTCATTTCCTTCCAGTTCGATCCTCTCAAGGCGCGGATATTCTTCTACCTTAATCTTGAGATAGACAGATTCGCCAACTTGCTTCTCCAGGACTACTTGGATGTCTGAAAACATCTTCAGACTCCAAAGCTGTTTTATGGCTTTTTGGATATCCTCACCGGTTATCGTTTCATTAACCGCCAATCCGGAATTGAGCTTGATAAAATTGGCGTCGGCGGTACGATGGCCTTCAACCGATAATCCCATGAGTTTCAACGTCCTACGCTGTAGGGTTTGCGCGGTTGCGGCGTCTAGAAAAAAGATACTTATCAACAAGAAAAGAAAAACCGTCGGCTTTAAAAGATTACCTCTAAACATCATAAAACTCCCACACCTGTCTAGATATTCTAAATTCCTGTCTACAACGGATTGGAGACCTATTTGTTGGTCGCTTTATTAATATTTTCTAACCAAAAACAGCTCAAAAAGTTCAATTAAGATCGCCCAAAGGAAATGAATGGCGCAACCAGATTTTTTTATCGTCCTTGTGAGTTTCTAATAAAGTATTATAATCATACTCCATTTGCAAGAGCCACTTAGAGTTAAGGCGATATTCTAAGCCAAGGACATGTTGCAGACCCACCCCTTTGTCTTGAAATTGATAATCGATACCGGTTTTCAACTCACCTGTGTACAGGAAATAGAGGTCCTCTGTCAGATATTTACCTAACGAGACTCGGCTGCTTCTCAGCAGTTCCAGAGAAGAGCTTAGTTGCTCGTTATTGAAATTTGCATCCAGAAAGTTTCGGGTGATTGCATAACTAAATCGAACAACATCCAGGCCAAACGTTTGTTCCAATTCGCGTTCCAAAGGTCGCATCAAGGGTCGAAAGATAAATTTATCCGTACTGTAGCCCACCGCTTTGGTCGCTTGTTCCTCTACCGTTTCCGAGGAATACCCGAGAGTCTCCATGATATCCGCCTGAGTTTCTTCATATCCGGGATACTCGGACGAAAGTTTGATCTTAACTCGGTTCCACCGTCCTTGTCTGAACTCCTGGTTCGTAAGATCGTCAACCGTGTAAAGTTCCAGGTAGACATCATTGGGGGTACCGGTCGTATCCCTCAGAACCGTCCACGCCTTGCCGTGCAACACCGGATAAAGTGAGGAATGATCGAAATTTGCTCCAAACTTCTGGACCCGGAAATTTAAATCGACATACTCGAAATCGCCACGCGTTGATTGTACATCGCCGTTAATTCGAAACGTTGAATCTTCGAGGACTCCGGAAAATTCGAGATTACTGCTCTCTTTATCTATTTCCATGTTCACGTAGATCCCGGCAGGGAATTGTTTTACATATCTGGTGTCTTTTCCGGGCAATGCGGCCACATCCCAGTTAATATTATTGAGAATGTTCATCGCCACCGAGTTTTCGTTATCTCCCCCGCCTTCAAATGGAAATATCAAATTCGCATTCTGCACATGTATTTCCCCTCTCACGTAGGGACGCTGCCATGGTCCAGCAACGAAAAAAGATTCCTTTTCACTACGACCATGCAGAGAAAACCGTCCAATCTCACCTTTTTCCATTAAACCCGGGATATTAAGCTGTATGCCATTGGGCGATGTTTTAAAAATTAGGGCGCCCAAATTCAGGTCGTCGTCGCCGACTTTGAGTGGCTCATAAACATTATGATTCAATCCTGTCAGTAAGTTCGAGTTTGAAATTGAGATCGAATCCCCCTGAATTGTGCCCTGTAATTCATGTATATTTAGAAAATAATCTTCAGGCAAGACTTCGAAATCCGCGGTGATATTTTCAACCTTCTTTGTGACAGACCTCAACTTAAGAACACCATTCTCACACTTAAATCGACTACCCGTGAAATTCGGCTTTTTGTATTTTCCAGCCAAATACAAATCCAAATGTCCCCTGCTCGATGTTTTCACAAAAAAATCATCGATATCGGATAATACAGACAAAAAGTTGCCATCGCCCGAAAGCTCGAGCTCCAGTTGCTCTTCTCCTCGAAAACCAAGCTTTCCGGTTCCCTCCAGGGTAAACTCATCGAATTTGCCGAACACAGCGTGGCCGATATTTATTTCGCGTTTGGAGAGATATGAGCCGTTCCGATGTTCCGAGTCTCCAAAATCCCAAATGGCTTCGTCAAAATTAAATTTCAGAATCTTCAGATTATGGAACTTCACATCCCCGAAAATTGGTATTTCGGGCAACGCTCCCCGCAAACCCACTTGAACAATTGCGTCTCCCCGAATTAAACCATCTTTATTCGCGATTATCTTGGTCACATCATTGACGTCAACTTTTGAACCTGCAATTGTGACATCTACCTTTTGGGTAGCCAGATCAATTTGCCCTTTGGCCACGATACTGGTCGATTCTGTTTTCTCGAGTGTGAATTTCTTGATGTTGAGAAGTGAACCTCTGGTATTGAAGCTTAGCTCACCCGATATTGGGCCAACATCTCGAAAAAACCCCTCGAGCAACCAGCCATGTCCAGAATATTCGGGACTTTGCGTATCGTTGTTAACTGTGATTTTGCCATACACATCACCCTCGTAGTTGGGGGAGGTTTTCCCCAGGAGGGCGAGCAACTGTGAGAGCTTCAAACCGGATATTTCAAGCGTGCCTTTTTCCGGTGTGTATGTGTCTTTGGAAAGGTCTAAAGAACCTTGCAACCAATCATCTATAAAGATTCTTTTAAGCTTGAAATCTTCTTTGGTGATATCGAGCTCAAATTCGCCCTTGGAGCTTCTGTTCGAGTTTGGGAAAAGTTCAATAAAACCGACCAATTGCTTAGTACGCGCGGCCCAAGTACTGTCCGTCTTAATAAGGAAGACTTTTTCAAAATCGTCCGGTCGATAACCTTCTACCTTGAAATTCATGCGTCTTCCGATCCCATCGGCCGTAAGATTCAGAGTATATGTTTCAGCGACAAAATCCAGGATCGGATTGTTAACAAATCCAAAGATTTTTTGAAAATTATCTGCCTGAACGTTTAAATAAGGATCCAAGAAAATGTCATTCGCATTTACTTTCAGACGAAATTTCTCTTCTCTATCATCAGATTCGAGGCCCAAATTGTAGTTGCCTTGATTGTAACTAAAAGAGCCTTCCAGTGAAAATGTTTCAGCAGACTTTTTTCTAAACTGTATCTGAAGTTCACCTCTGCTGACCGGACTCACGAGCGTTCCCATGACCTTAATTTTGGATTTTGCGAAACAACGATCGGCTGAGGTTAAACCGAGATTATGAAGATCGTTGGTAAAATCGCCTTCAATATTGAGGCCAAAATCGAGGAGCTTGTCCGAAGCCTGAAAATCGATTTCACCGTTACCGAAGACTTTCGCATTATCGATCAAGCCTTTGATATCGCTAATCCTCAAAGACATGCCCTTGAAATTCATCTGGGCCGTCAAGTCACGCACGCGCCTGTCCATGAACATCAGGCTGTCCGCCATGATTGTCCCTTGGATATCAGGATCCGAAAATCGGTCCGTTATCGCGACATCCAAACCTGCATGTCCTTTGAATGGTAGCTGCTTTTCTGGCAAAAACTGTGTCAGAAATTCCTCGATGTCGATTCGCTCAGACGACAGGTGCAGATCAAATCGAGGTTCCAGAAGATTCCGTATTCTTCCCGAAAGAACGACAGGAGAGCCGTTTACGGTTTGGGTAGATTTCTTTAGCTTCACATCCCAATCTTTAATCTCAGCATCAAGACTGACATCGCCAACGTAAAGATTCTCAGAGGCAAGTTTTAGTTGGCCATTTCGTAAATTAAGATTCCCCTCGATGTCGAATCCACGCGTGGGTTTCATCCGTTCGGTGATGACCAGGTGTCCATTTACAACGCCATCGAGCACCTCAAAATAATCCGGAATCAGAAACGGGACCTCATTACCTATCTTGTAGTCATGCAGATCAACATTAACGATGTCCAGGCCTCCTTTGTTCAGATCAAGTTGGCCATACATGACCATATTGTATTCCTCGGATTCAAAGAAATGACCCGCCAACCTTAGCCAGGCGCGATTTTTATTATCAGTATAAGCCCAACCGTTGATTCGTTTCGCCGTTCGAGTTTCTTGTGATGTCTTGGTATTTCGAATAAAGATTTCGCCTTCGGAGATTGTTATCCTCTTTATGAAGTCATATTCACGGATGATGGAGCGGTATAGATTCTCTGTCTCTTGGGAGATCTCTAAGGAAAGATCCGGATCGGAATCCGGAGATTGGTTCGGAAGATAGCTTATGGTTAATTGCGGTTTGTAGAGGGTGACCTCCTCGGCGGTTTTATCAAGTTCGCCGCCACCCCGTAAAAGGCTCTTGATGCTGTAATCGACGCGGAGTTCGGCAATTTGGACCTCGTAAGGTGAGTCGCGAAAAACAAGTTTGACGCTGTCCAAATTAACCGAACCCAACCCGAAACTCAGTTTCTCGATGGTACATTCGTCGCCAAAGGTGGATTTCAACCTCGCGATCAGCAGGTTCCGGATGCCCTGATTCAATTTGAACAAATTCCAAGCGCTGAAAAGAATAAAACTGACAAACAGAGTTCCAAGGGTGATTGAAATTATGATTTTACGAAACATTCACTATGCCGTCTTTAGAAACATCTGTCCCTGATGAAGTTGCTCACTGACACGCCCGAAACGACGTTCACGATTTTGATAAGCAGCAATGGCTCGAAAGAATTCGAATCGCCGAAAATCAGGCCAAAGTACGTCTGTCACATAAATCTCTGTGTAGGCAAGTTGCCAAAGCAAAAAATTGCTCACCCGCAACTCTCCGCTCGTTCGGATGAGCAGTTCCGGCTCGGGCATAGAAGCTGTGTAAAGATGTTGGGCAATGACGTCTTCATCAATATCATCCGGATCGATCTGTCCCGATTTAACCTTGTGGGCAATGTTCTGTACAGCGTCGGTAATCTCCCGACGACCGCCGTAACTGAGCGCCAAATTTAAAGTCAGTCCAGTGTTATCTTTCAACATCTCCATTGCTTTTTTCATGGCTCGTCGAGCCCCCCCAGGAAGATCATCGAGCCTACCGATGACCATCAACCTGACATTGTTTTTCTTGAGTTCATTCACCTCGGCTCGCACGGTTCGCAGAAGCAGCCGCATCAACGCTGATACCTCTCCGCGAGGCCGCTTCCAGTTCTCCAAAGAAAACGTGTAAAGAGTCAGATATTGGATGTCCAGTTCACCGCTCGCTCGGACAATCTCGCGCACTGAGTTAATGCCTTCGCGGTGGCCATCAACCCGCGAGAGTTGGCGCTTGCACGCCCATCGCCCATTGCCATCCATGATGATTGCAATGTGTTTTGGTATGTTCCCTTGTTGAATAATGCGCTGTTTTAAACCTTCTTCGTCCATGATCCCTCAATTAACGTTGATTGTCTCAAACTATAAAATTAATCGAAAATTTCTTTGAAAGTCAAGAAGTTAATCTGGTTTGCAGAAAATTTCGGTCCTACTTCCTAAGTACCAACAAAGCCAGCACTTGCGTTATAATTTCACATTCTAATTAAAGAACAGTTCCATTAAATTAAAAATACTAAATCTGCTTGACAAGACTTTAGGAATTAACTACTTTAAGGTGTTGGCCGATTCGACATATTGTCGGAAAACCGGCAAAGAGAGGATATCAATTAAATTAAGGAAGGGGTAAACGATGAGAATTAAATCTAAAGTTCTAAGCTTTGCGTCATGCCTGTATTTTCTTTCGATGCTATCTGCTTCACCGATCTTAAGTCAAAATTTGGATGATGTCAAAGAAAGTTTGTTCGGGAAGACCGAGAAGAAACTTGTGCAAGCCCAGGCGGAAAAAGCAAACCTCCTTTCTCCGAAGCTTTTTGAGCAAGCCTCTGATAAGTACAACGAGGCGCTGCAGGACTTCAAGAATGGCAGACCTTTGAAAGATATTGAAAGGAAACTGAAGGAAGTCAACGTTAAATTAGATCAAAGCTTACAAGCTGCCAAATTAGGTCACGTCACGTTTTCAACCACCTTGAAGGCACGCGAAGACGCCTTAAAAGCCAATGCACCTGAGCACGCAAAAGAAGCGTTTAAAAATGCAGAAGAGGAGTTTATTTCAGCGACAAAAAAATTAGAAAAAGGGGACGTCAAAGACGCAAAAAAGAAAGTTCCGGAAATCAACAAATTATATCGGACGGCCGAACTAACCGCCATCAAAGTAAGCATCATGGGTGCGGTAAGGAATTTAATTAAAGAAGCGCGGGAGGAGGAAGCCCACAAATACACCCCGATCACTTATGCCAATGCACAGAAATTGTTGAACGAAGCAGAGGCGATTCTAAATAGCAACCGTCGTTCGGAAACCAGTGCGAAAGAGAAGGCGGAAGCAGCAGAAGTTGAAGCCCGACACGCCATCTTTCTTACCAAACAGATCAAACGCCTCGAAGACAATCCCGAGGAGTGGGAAAATTTCATTCTTGATCGTGAAACCTTGATAGAAGATATCGCCCGGGAACTTGGATTCAAACCGAAATTCGATGAGGGATTAGACAAACCATTAAATCGGATTTTCAAGATTACCCAAAGTCTTCAAAAAGAGAAAAAGCAATTACTCGCCGAGGTCGACGAAAAAAATCAGAAACTTCAACAGCTAAGAGATGAACTACAGCAATACCAAGAAAAGGAACGCGGTCTGAAGGCAGAACTCGAAGAAAAACAGTACAAATTGGAAATAAAAAGGCAGTGGGAAGAGAAATTCAAGTCCCTCGAGGATATTTTCTCCAGTGAAGAAGCCGTGGTGTTACGCCGCGGTAACGACATTATCTTGCGCTTGATCGGTCTCACATTCCCTTCGGGAAAATCCACCATCGAGCCGGAATATTTCAGCTTATTAACGGCTGTGCAACGCGCAATTCGAAAATTCCCGGACGCATCCATCACGATTGAAGGACACACGGATGCCATCGGCAACGAACAATACAACCAAAATCTTTCTTACGAACGAGCACTGGCCGTGAAACAGTACTTATTGGCCAATATGGGATTGGATGAAAGTCGAGTGACCGCCCTGGGTTACGGAGAAAGCAAACCAATTGCCAGTAATGAAACCAGGGAAGGACGCGCTCAGAACCGACGCATCGACATCGTTCTCTCTATTGATGAAGAACTGCTGTAACGCCCATAATTGACCGTTAAACCGCTGGCGCCAGGGGACTCGAAATAGATTGAGCAGTTGATGCGAAAACGTAGCAGACTTCTGGTTTTGCGAACGCTTCCGGGAAATTCAGCAGGCGTTAAAAAATTTTATTGATTTTGAGGAATATTTTTTTTATTAATGGAACAGATTCTTACAGACAGGGTAACAACTTTAAAGCGGGTGTTAAATTAAGTCGAGGTAACGATCATGAAACCAATGAAGCTTTTCTGTGTCGGCTTATCCCTGCTGATCCTTCCAACGTTGGTATTTGGTCAATTGAAGCAGGATAAGCAGGTCGATATGGCAAGTGCCTTAATAAAACCCTCAGGTGTCTCGAATATGGTCGGCTTGCTTGGACTCGATCCGAATAAATTCTCCATGAGTCACAGTTATTCTTTCTCGTTTTCTTCCTTGGGTGGACAGAGCTTTGGGCAAGGAGTCTATTTAAACACCATGCACTATCAATTCTCCGATCCGCTTACCATGTATTTTCAGTTTGGCTTCCTTCATCGTCCTTTCGGTGATTTTGGCCAAACCAACTTGAGCCAGAACGAACTCTTCGTGTCTGGAGCAGGATTCAAATATCAACCCGCTGACAATTTCAAAGTTCAATTTGAATTCAGTCAACAGCCGAGGTCTTACTATTATTCCTCACCACTCAATCGAGTGGGAGCGCGCAAGGCGTGGTGGGAAACGGAAGAACACGAAAAAGAATAAACGGAGCGATTCATTCACTGAATAACGCAAACCCTAATGACCGAGTCATCCCTCGGTCATTTTTTAAGGAGGAGGATGGTCAAGAGAAGACGCAACTTTCGCCAGAAAAATTTGGCCAAGAGAAAACGGGGGCGTACTTCCAGAAACACCCGAAAAAAAACCCTGAAGGAACGATTTCTAACCGTCGCCCTTTGGACCTTGAGCCTGGTAAATTTTGTTCTAATTGCCTCCCTGCTTTCCGATTTCTTTGCCTCTCCCAATGAAAAACCCGTTTCTATGAATTTGCCCGGTAATTCCACTGAGGAACCTCAGGGGGAAATCATCACAGTGGAAGTGCTCAATGCGTGCGGCGTACAAGGTCTCGCTCACGATTTCACCGAATATTTGCGTCAGAACAACTTCGATGTCGTCAATGTTGGAAATTATCCTGGAGGCTTTGATCTACCGCGGACCACTGTTTTAGACCGTGTTTCCATTCAAAATGTCAATGCGACGAAGATCGCCAAAGCACTCGGCGTGGATGAGCGTCAAGTACAACCGCAATTGGAGGAATCTCAGCAGCTCATGGTCACGGTTTTGATTGGCAAAGACTACAAAACGTTGAAGGCGTACAAGCAGATGCGTCAAGACGGAATGTAGGTACAACTGCTCTGTCGTTATTTAAAAATTTCCTCTCTTTTACCGATGATTTGAAGCAGTCAAGCCCGTCCTTCCAACAAAACCCTTGCTTTATTCTTGTAAACTTTTTTTCTTTAAAATAGATACAAATGCAGACAAAGATCACGGCTGAGAAGTGAACATTCTTCTTTCACGGAAATTAATATTCAGGAGCGCTTATGCCTGTTACGACCATTGAGTGGCTGAATGGAAAGGTTCGAATGATAGACCAAACGAAACTGCCCGAGGAATTGGTCTATCTCGATATCGAGGATGTCGAGGTGCTGGCAGAGGGGATCAAGTCCTTACGGGTGCGTGGGGCGCCTGCAATCGGAATAGCCGGGGCGTTCGGGTTGGTTTTGGGCATTCAGAATTTCGAAGGTAACGACAAAGAAGCGTTTCTTAGAGAGCTGAATCGAATCGCCGATTATTTAAATGCAACCCGCCCGACCGCCGTGAATCTATCCTGGGCACTCAATCGCATGAAAAAAGTTGCTCAGGAAAATGCAACTCTTGGTGTCGAAAAAATCAAAGAACGGCTGTTACAGGAAGCCTTGAAAATCTGGGAAGAAGATCGCGAGATCTGTCGCCGAATTGGCAAACACGGGGCTAAACTCATCAAAAATGGCTCGCATGTTTTGACCCACTGCAACACCGGTGCGTTGGCCACCGCTGATTATGGCACGGCACTTGGCGTGGTCTTTGCTGCCAACGAGGAAGGCAAGAAAGTGAACGTCTATGCAGACGAAACCCGGCCGCTGCTTCAGGGCGCACGACTCAATGTTTGGGAACTCATGAATGAAGGCATCGATGTGACGCTCATCACCGATAACACCGCAGCGTTTGTCATGCAACAAGAGAAAGTCGATTGTGTGATTGTTGGTGCGGATCGCATTGCCGCGAACGGCGATACCGCCAACAAAATCGGAACGTACAGTGTCGCGGTTCTCGCAGAAAAGCACGGCATCCCATTTTATGTCGCGGCTCCCTATTCAACCATTGACTTTAATATCAAAAAGGGAGCCGACATTCCCATCGAAGAACGCGCTGCGGAAGAAGTGACGGAAGGGTTTGGGAAAAGAACGGCTCCCCAAAATGCGAAGGTGTACAGCCCCGCGTTTGATATTACGCCTCATGAGTTGATTAGCGCCATCATAACCGAGGAGGGCGTGATCGAGCCTCCATTTGAGATTAATTTGAAGAAGTCTGCAAGAAATCAAAATTCGTAGTTAAGGTTAAAAGGATTTAACAGTAAAGAAAAAAATGTATACCCCTACCTTCAAAACTCTATCTCGGCTTTTCTACATCGTTGCATGTCTTCTGCTTCTACAATGGCTTTTCGGTTGCCAGCCAAAGGAAGTGACCTCCGCTAAGATTTACATGCAAAACCGTGACTGGGAGAATGCGATTGAACAATTAGAAATTGCTGTCGAAAACGATCCCGAAAACGCTGAAGCACATTTCTTGCTGGGGAAAGCGTATGGACATAAGGCCCGGTATCGGGAAATGAAGAACGAGTTTGAGAAGTCTCTGCAGCTTTCTGAGACGTTCCGACCGCAAATTACGGCAGAGCGAGAACGGCACTGGACTGACCAGTATAATGCTGGCATTATTGCACTGGATAAGCGCGATTATGCTAAAGGTGAAAAATACTTCAAAACGGCAATCCTCATTGATTCTTCGAAACACGAAGCTCATAAGAAATTAGCCGTGTGTTTTTTAAACAGCAATCAACTGAACAATGCTTTGTTTGTTTACAACCGACTGTTGGAAAAGTACCCGAACGATTCAGAGCTACTGATTTCTGTGGCCAATCTCTATTACAGCCAAAACAAATTTGAGCAAACCGTGGCAACCTTGAAAAAGGTGCTGAAAATCGAGCCCGATCATCGCGATGCCCTGGCGAATCTTGCCATTACCTATGAACGTCTGGGGAGAATGGATAAAGCATTTCGGGCGTTCGAGCGAGCCATAAAAGCCAACCCACTCGACCAGGACCTGATATTTTTATATGGGGTTCACCACTACAAGAGGGAAAACTATCTGAAATCCATTCAGCTTTTTCAGCGTGTGCTTGAGCTTAACCCAAACGAATTTGAAGCCACCTCGAATATTGGAAATGCCTATTTGAGTATGGCTGAGAGTCTGCGAAAAAAACTCAAAAAGGCCAACAACGGAACCTACACACCGGAAGAAATACAAAACTTAAAGAACCGGATCATCCTGAATTACAAAAGAGCGATTCCTTATCTTGAAAAGGCATTAGAGATACGCCCCAAAGATCCTGACCTCTGGCGAAATCTTGGCGTGGCGTACACAAATACCGACAACAGAGAAAAAGGCCAGCAAGCCTTTCTCAAGTCGGAGGAATTGCGGTTAGAATCGCCCCAGTAGATACCCCGACGGATGGATAGTGCCAAGTTATAGCCACGCTGGTTCCATCCACATAAACCTGGGCGTAATTACCGCCAGCCGAAAAACTTTCAGGCTAACCGCAGCACAGTTGCTGGATTATGTAAATTACCCTACCTCAACTTGTTAAAGTCCTCCACAGAGATGTCCGCGTCTTTTAATATCTTACGAAGGGTTCCTCGAGCGATGTCTTTACCGTTTATGAACGGGCACCGTTGTCCA
>JABAHQ010001997.1_pt1 | contig 23164 bp, 19 predicted proteins | sample 7062091 | NCBI WGS metagenome assembly JABAHQ01 (sample SAMN14534359, study PRJNA622989) | marine sediment metagenome | biome: marine biome [ENVO:00000428]; feature: marine pelagic biome [ENVO:01000023]; material: deep marine sediment [ENVO:00002113] | place: India: Gulf of Kutch | collected...
TTCCCCGCTCCAGGCGCCGGCCGCGACCACCACGCACGCCGCCGGCCAGTACCCCCGCGACGTTTGTACGCCTTGGATTCGACCCTGCCGGTGGATGAGATCGGTGACGGTCGTCTCCTCCCGGATGTCGACGCCGGCCCGACGCACGCTCTCGTGCAGCGCGCGTATGAAGCGCGGCGGGCGGATCTGGTGCATCCGGGGCAGCCAGATGACCGGCGTCCCGCACGCGCCCAGGGCGGGCTCGAGCTCGCGCGCGTGCTCGGGCGTGACGACCTCCAGGGGGGTCCGCGTCTGCACCGCCCAATGGCCGGCGGCATCCGCCTCGCCGGCATCGAGGATCAGGAATCCCGAAGCGAGCCACTCGGGATCGATACCGGTTTCCTCGTGCAGCGAAGTGATCAGATCCGGGTACATGTCCTCGCTGACCTTGGCCAGCGCCGTCACCGCAGCCGGCTGGCGCCAGGGATAGAGCGGCGAGAGAATGCCACCGGCCGCCCACGACGCCTCGCGCCCGATGCCTCCCCGCTCGATGAGCGTCACCGCGCAACCGGGGCTTGCGAGCTCGCGCGCCGTCAGCAAGCCGTTCACGCCGCCCCCGATCACCACACAATCCGTTGCCGCTCCCATCACCGATCGCATTCCACGGGTCGAGCCGTCACTTGTGCATTTTACTGAACCCCTCTTCTCTCCTACGGCGCTTGCCGAGACAGAGCCTCGGGAGCGCTCATTCGCATCGCTGCGCCTCATGAACGCATGGAGCCACGTTCGAACGCGACGTCGCCGGGAATGTGACGGCCACCACATGTGACATCCGGGCGCGCGCATTTTCCACTGCACATCGAGCGCTCATCGTTCCCACCCGGCCTGCCCTTCGAGCCCGCTTGTCCGAGGCTTGCTACCGCCCGTCCGCGTGCGGCTCAAGAACGCACCGCCGCTGCCAATGAAACCGTTACAGGCAGAAATGGATGGCCGATGACCGCACACATGCTCGATGCACATTCGATGAACGAAAGTGACGTGACCATGTGTTTGATACCGATATTTCCCATGGGGCGGCTCGTCTTCGCAGACGTCACCGCCCGTCCAGCACCCAACGCCGCTCGTCCAGTATCAACCTGACAGTGGCTCCGGCGGCTGCTAAGTAGGAAGACTATGAGAACACAGCGCGGCTTCACACTGTTCGAGCTCATGATCACCGTTGCCATCGGGGCGCTATTGGTGACCCTTGCAGTGCCGAGCTTCAACACCATGCTCCAGAACAATCGTCTCACCTCTCAGATCAACGAGTTCGTGGCGACCTTGCAGCTCGCACGAAGCGAGGCCGTCAAGCGCAACGAGACCGTCATTCTGTGTGCGACCGACGATCCGGCGGCGGACCCACTCGATTGCACCGCGGCGGCCGATTGGGAGACGGGATGGATCGTCTTCTCGGACGCCGACTCCGACGGCGCCCCGTCGGCGACTGCGGATGAGTGCAACGCGGGGGCCGATTGCATCGTGGCGGTTCACGCAGCCGTCGAAGGACTCAATACCCTGCGCGGTGAGCCGGCGGCGGTGGCCGATTCCATCGCCTATCAGCCGAGCGGGATCAGCGACGACTCCGGCACCTTCATCCTCTGCGATCCGAGGGGTGCCGGGCACGCGAAGGCGATCGTGGTGAGCACGACCGGTCGCCCGAGGGCATCCAAGAAGAAGGCCGACGGCACGGCGCTCACCTGCCCGTGACGGGCTAACAGACTCATGAGACGCACGAACGTACAAGCGACCCACCAACGCGGCTTCACGTTGATGGAAGTCTTGATCGCACTGGTCATCTTCTCCATCGGCCTGCTGGGGATCGCGACCCTGCAGATGACGGGAATGAAGCAGACCCACAATTCTCACCTGCGGGCGGTCGCCGTGGCGCAGGCCCAGGCCATGGCCGATCGCATGCGCGCGAACATGAACGCCGTAAACGACGGCGATTACAACGTGGGCGCCCCCGGTGCGCCGTGGGGCGCGATGCCCGACGACACCGATATCGCCACTGCGTGCGACGCGAACGAGTGCACTTCGGCCGAGATGGCCGTCTACGACCTGGCGCAGTGGAACGACCCCAGCGAGTTCTTCGCCGGCATGGGGCTCGACGATGCGCTGCCGGGCGGCGTTGGCATGGTGTGCATCGACTCCACGCCGAACGACGGCAACTCGGCCGCTTGGGCCTGCGACTACGCCGGCGACGTCTACGCGATCAAAGTGCAGTGGACGGAACGCGGCCTCGACGAGAACGAGAACGACACCGAGACCAAGGTGTTCGCCATGAGGGTCAGACCATCATGAGCGACAGCCATCGACGGCAAGCGCGCCGGTCGCGGAAGCGGTCCGCGGGCGCCGCGCGCACAGCGGGATTCTCGCTGGTCGAGATGATGGTGGCCCTGGGGGTGTCCATGATTCTCATGGCCGGCATCATCCAGCTTCTGGTCGGCAACAAGCAGGCCTATCGGATCCAGGAAGGCGCCTCTCGGCTGAACGAGAACGCGCGCTTCGCGGTACAGGACATCACGCAGAAGCTGCGCATGGGCGGGCACTGGGGCGGCGTGGCGTCGAACTTCGTCAGCACCAACGGCGGCCTGCCCGGCGCGCCCGGCAACAACTGTACCCACGGCGGCTGGGCGACCTTCAGCAACACGGGGCTCGAAGGCTACGAGGGCGGCGCCACATCGCCCCTGGTCACCTGCGTGCCCGACGCCAACTACGTGGCCAACAGCGACGTCGTCGTGGTGCGTTACGCGGACGCGTTGTCCGTCCCGAGCGCACAGGCCACCGCCGCACCGCTCGACGCGGACATCTACGTGCGGGCGGGCGTGGGGCGCCGTGCGGAGATCGCACAAGGGTCCGACATCACGGGCATCGGCGACCTCTATGACGCGGGCGACCCCGACGCGGCGGGCTTCTACAACTACCCCTACCGGCTCTTCGCCTACTTCGTGCGCCCCTGCAGCGCACCGGGCGCCGACGGCGTCTGCGACACGGCGGACGACGCCGGGGACGGAATCCCCACCCTGGTGCGCCTCGCGCTGGTGGGAACCACGCTCGACGAAGAGGGCGTGGTCGAGGGCGTGGAGCAGCTCCAGGTGCAGTACGGCGTCAACACCGACGGCGACCTCGACGGCAACGCGGATCAGTACTTCACGGCCGACAACGTGCCCAACTGGAACAACGTCGTCAGCCTGCGCCTGAGCCTCCTCGTACGCAATCCGGAGACCGACGTCTCGGCCGACGACGCCGACACGTACGACATGGTGGGCGGCTTCAGCTACACGCCGCCGGCCGCCGATCGGCAGTTCCCGCGCAAGCTCTACAACACCGTCATACAGGTTCGCAACCGGACTCGAGGCTGATGAGAATCTCGACGCTCAAAGATCATGCCTTCAGCGCGGACGGAACGTCCCGGGCCCAGCTCGGCAGCGTGCTGATCACGGCGCTCGTCTTCATGGTGGTGCTCACCATGGTCGCGGTGGTCGCCATGCGCTCCACCACGCTCGACTTCAAGATCACCACGAACAACATGCTGAAGGCGCGCGCCTTCGAGAACTCGGAGACGGGGCGCGGCTGGACGGCGCAGGTGCTCGACGCCCACGTGTTCAACCGCGGCTACGAGCCCGCGTGGCCGGACGAGGACGGCGGCGCCATCCCGGACACCGTAGGCTTCACCCTGCCCGCCGGGCTCTCGGTCTGCCCATGCCCCGGCACACCGGATGATCTCTGGGCGGTCAACAACGTCCCGCTCGCCGACTACAGCACCGAGGACCTGCAGTACCGCCTCGACGGCAACGGGGACGGGGACTTCGACGACGCCTTCGACGTCGCCTCGGACCTCTTCATCACGCGCCTGAACGTGGTGCCCATGGTCGGGGGCGCGCTCGCCCAGATCTCGGGCTACGAAGGTTTCGGAAAAGGGGCGGCCGCCGGCGGCGCCGCCGTGTTCTTCGACTCACGAAGCCGCGGCGCTTCGCTCGACAGCACCAGCGCGATCGTCGGAGGGGACGTGCGCATCGTGATACGCAATTAGGTCTCAGTAGTGTAACGGAGACGTTCCCGTGACCACCGTGCTCATCCGCATCCGCAACCTCGGCCTCGGCGTTGTCCTGAGCGGCGCCCTGCTGCCCTCGGTCCTCATGCAGGAGGCGAGAGCCGAGGTCTCGCTGGCCACGGTCGAGGACTACACCTCTTTCCCGGTGATCATCACCCAGTCGGCGACGCCGCTGGTGATGCTGGCCATGTCGCGCGATCACCAGTACTGGTTCAAGGCGTACAACGACTACACCGACCTGGACCCCAAGAAGGGCGACGGGATCGAGACCACCTACAAGCACTCCATCGACTACTTCGGGTACTTCGACCCCTACAAGTGCTACCAGCACGTGAACGGCCGCTTCGAGCCCAAGGGCTGGAGCCCGAGCGACCCGGCCAACGCCAAGTACTGCGACGCGGTCAACGGCGACTGGAGCGGGAACTTCCTGAACTGGGCCACGATGAGCCGCATGGACATCGTGCGCAAGATCCTCTACGGCGGCAAGCGCTCCACCGACACGAGCACCAGCACCGTGCTCGAGCGCGCGCACCTGCCTTCGGATGCGCACAGCTTCGTCAAGTACTACGCGGGCGACGACATCAGCCGGTTGACGCCCTTCAGCCCGCAGACCCAGAGCGACATCGCGCTGGGTGCCCCGCCCCAGGACGTCGGCATCTCCATCTGCAACAGCACCGAGGACTGGGGCGACACGCCCGTGTCGCAGACCACCACCAAGCCGCCCCTCATCCGGGTGGCCGAGGGGAACTTCTCGCTGTGGGCCTCCAACGAGCGCTGGCAGTGCCGTTGGGGCGATGATGCGGGCCTGGGCTGGACGAGCACCCCGGACAGAGATTCCACGAACGCCAACGACCCGGCCAAGTCGGGCATTCCGGCGCATCCCGACAACCCCCTGCGGGGCAGCCACGGGCTCGGCAACAACGACTACGTGGCGCGGGTGCTGGTGTGCGACGACGACTTCTATGCGAACAACAAGAACGAGGACGGGGCCCGCGCCACCTCGCCCGACACGGACCGCGCCGACAACTGCGCGATCTATCCCGACGGCAACGCCAAGCCCGTGGGGCTGCTCCAGGAGTTCGGCGAGGACGAGCGCATCCACTTCGGCCTCATGACCGGAAGCTGGCAGAACAACATCTCGGGCGGCGTGCTGCGCCGAAACGTCGGCCCCCTGGACGAGGAGATCAACGCCGACACCGACGGCACCTTCGTCCCGCCCAAGACCGGCAAGGACGCCGGCATCATCACCACGCTCGACCGGATCCGCGTCTACGGGTACCGCTACGACGACGGCACCTACCGCCGGAATGAGGGCGACAACTGCACCTTCCAGCTCGCGAGCATCACCGAGGGCGACTGCACGGCGTGGGGCAACCCCATCTCCGAGCTCTACCTCGAGGCGCTGCGCTACTTCGCGGGCAAGGCCGACCCGACCTCGGCCTTCGAGCTCACGGGCGCGGGCGACCACTTCAGTCTGCCCAAGACGGCGTGGTTGGACCCCATCGACGCCGACAACGCCTGCGCACGGCTGAACACGGTGGTCTTCAACGCCAGCGTCAGCTCCTACGACAACGACCAGATGAGCTCGGACCTCGCGGGCAGCCCCGACTTCGCCGCTCTCACCGACCAGATCGGCGACGCGGAAGGCATCACCGGGACCAAGGCCTTCATCGGGCGCAACGGCACCGACAACGACGAGCTGTGCGGGCCGAAGACCGTCAACGGCCTCGGCCGGGCCCTCGGGCTGTGCCCCGAGGCGCCCACGGTGCTGGGCTCGTACCAGATGGCCGGCGCCGCGTGGCACGGGCACACCACCGACCTGCGCGGGGATCTGAACGGCGAGCAGAACGTAACCGCCTACGCCGTGGCGCTCTCCACCACGGTGCCCAAGATCCGCATCCCGCTCGATCCCACGGACCCGGACTCGCGGGCGGTCACCATCCTGCCGGCCTACCGCAACCTCAAGGATCCCAGCGCGCCGGGCGGGGGGGCGCTGGTGGACTTCAAGATCGTGCAGCCCAACACGGAGGTGGCGCCCGGCGTCTACGCCGGCAAGTTCTACGTCAACTGGGAGGACAGCGAGCAGGGCGGCGACTACGACCAGGACATGTGGGGCGTGCTCGACTACATGCTCGACACCAACGCCGGCACCATCACGGTCACCACCGAGTCCATCGCGGAGTCCACGAGCACGCCGCAGCTCTTCGGGTTCGTCATCAGCGGCACCACCCAGGACGGCTTCCACGCCTACTCGGGCATCGAGGGGGTCGATTTCACCGATCCCACCGGCGTGCTGGGCTGCAACGACTGCTACCCCAGCGTCTCCGGCGCGGGGGCGGGGACGGGACAATCCGGCCCGCAGTCGTACACCTTCAACCTGGGGCCGGCCAGCGCCGAGCTCTTGCCGAGCCCGCTGTTCTTCGCCGCCAAGTGGGGCGGGTTCGTCGACACCAACGACAACGGCAAGCCCGACAAGGTCGAGGAATGGGACGCCAAGGACAACGACACCGGCGCCGAGGGCGCCGACGGGCTGCCCGACAACTACTTCTTCGTGACCAACCCCAGGGGCCTGCAGCGCTCGCTGCGCGCGGTGTTCAAGGCCATCGTGGCCCGCACCGCCTCGGGCACCGCGGCGGCGGTGGTGGCGAACACCCAGACCGGCTCGGGCGCCGCCTACCAGGCCCTCTACGAGCCGCTGACCAAGGACGACGACGGCAACGAGGTCGAGTGGATCGGCAACCTGCACGCGTTGTGGGTCGACCAGTTCGGGCTGCTGCGCGAGGACAACCCGGGTGGCACCCCCAACGGCAAGCTCGACGACTACAACACCGATCCGGTGGTGGACATCTTCTTCGACGAGGACGACCGCAAGACCAAGCTGCGGCGCTTCTCGAGCTCCGACAACCTCGAGTTCATCGAGGCGTCGAGCACGGAGCACAAGCTCACGGACCTCTCGCCCATCTGGAGCGCCCGCGATCAGCTCTCGCCCGAGCCCGACTTCGTCGACGTCACGCAGCAGCGGACCTACTCGAGCGCAGCGGACGACGGCCGCTACGTCTTCACCTGGATCGACAAGAACCTCGACGGTGACATCGATTCGGGTGAGCAGGTCGACCTCGAGCGCGCCAACATCACGTCCGGCAACTTCGGGTACTTCGACGTGGCCACGGAGGCCGAGGCGGAGGACCTGGTGGACTACATCCGGGGCGCCGAGGTGGCCAATCACCGCCCGCGGGTGGTCGACGTGGACGACGACGGCGACACGGAAATCATGCGCCTCGGCGACATCATCCACTCGACACCCACGCCGGTGGGCGCGCCGAGCGAGGCGCTCGACGTGCTGTTCGCGGATCTCAGCTACGCCAAGTTCCGCAAACAATACGTCGCCCGCCGCCAGGTAGTGTACGTGGGCGCCAACGACGGGATGCTCCACGCCTTCAACGCGGGCTTCTTCGACTCCGCGACCCAGGAGTTCAAGAAGCAGCTCAACGGCGAGACGCCGCATCCGCTGGGCTCGGAGCTGTGGGCCTACGTGCCGCGCAACCTGCTGCCGCACCTCAAGTGGCTCAAGGACCCCAACTACACGCACGTCTACTACGTGGACGGCAAGCCCCGGGTGTTCGACGCCAAGGTCTTCCCGGCGGACGCGACCCATCCCGACGGATGGGGTACCGTGCTGATCGTCGGCTTCCGCCTGGGCGGCGGCGACCTCACCACCGACACCGCGGGCGACGGCCTGGGCGGCAACGACGCCGACGGCAACAACGCCGACGACGTCACCATGCTCTCGGCCTACGTGGTGCTCGACATCACCGATCCCGAGCAGCCCCCGCAGGTGCTGGCCGAGATCACCCACCCGAACCTGGAGTACACCACCGTGTACCCGGCGGTGGCCTACTTCCAGGCCACCAACAAATGGTATCTAGTCTTCGGCTCCGGGCCGAACGATCTCGCCACCGGCACCAGCGATCAGAACGCGTACCTCTACGCGTACAACATGCGCGCGGGGGTATCCGGCGTCGAGATCGATCTGCTGAACGGCTTCGCCCGCAACGTCTCCACCATCAGCCAGGGCTTCATGGGCAACCCGCTCATCGTCGACTGGGACCTCGACGGCGACGCCGACGATCTGTATTTCGGCGTGGTCGAGGGCGGCACCCAGAACCCGGGCGGACATCTGCGCAAGCTGGTGATCGACGGCGTCGACAAGCCAGGGAGCTGGCCGCAGTCGAAGAAGATATTGACCACCGGTCAGCCCTTCCTCGCGCGGCCCACGTCGACCGCCGACGAGCGAGGCCGGCACTGGATCTACGCCAGCAGCGGACGGCTGCTCGTCAACGGCGACAAGAACGACTCCAAGCAGCAGACCTTGTACGGCCTCATCGACGGCCCGCCCAACACCTTCGCACTGAACGGCACCGAGCAGGTCGACACCAGCGACGCCGTCGTCTACGCCGACGAGACGGTGAGCGACGTCATCGACCCGGACGGCGACAGCATCACCAACTTCACCGAGCTGGTCCAGGAGGTCGAAGAGGCCGGCGGCTGGAAGTACGACTACGAGACCAACAGCGCCGACCCCTCCCAGCGCGGCATCGTGGACTCCGCGCTCACGGGCGGGATTCTCTTCAACCCGGCCTTCACACCGGGCAACGACCTCTGCAACTCCGAGGGCAAGAGCGAGTTGCTCGGGTTCTTCTTCAAGACCGGGACGCCGCTACCCAGCCCCACCGTGTTCGGCTCGGTGTGCAGCGACGGCAGCGACTCCTGCCCGGATAACGAGCTCATCTCCCTGCCCAGCGTCGATCTGGGGTCGGGTCTCGCCTCCTCGCCCAGCATCCACGCCGGCGCGGGCCATGGCAGCCAGGAGGTGAGCGTGGTCGAGCAGACCTCCACCGGCGCCATCGTGCTGGAGAAAGCCACCACCGCGAGCGGCGTGCTGAGCGGCGAGGTCTCATGGCGGGAACACAGCGACTAAAAACAGGGTGAACACGATGAAGCGAACTTCAGCGGCTTACGTAACGACTCCCGCGCGCAGGCGCACTCAGGGCTTCACGCTCATCGAGCTGATGATAGTGGTGGCCGTGGTCAGCATCCTGGCGATGATCGCGTACCCCGCGTACCAGGATCATATCCGGAAGACCCGGCGCGCGGACGGCAAGGCCTTGCTGCTGGATGCGGCCGCCCGCATGGAGCGTCACTACTTCGACGAGAACGGGTACACGGACGACCTGACGGAGCTCGGCTTCGGCACGGCGAACAACGCGCCCTCGCCCGAGGGCTACTGGGAGCTGACCGTGGACCCGGGCCCCACCGGGACCCTCAACACGAGCTTCGTGGTCATTGCCAACAATGCCGCCGGGTTCGCCGACCCCCAGTGCACGTCGCTCACCCTCAACTCCCGCGGACAGAAGGGAGCGACGGGCTCGGCGGACGCCGCCGCCTGCTGGCGTTAGGGCGCGCCCCTGAAGCGGGGTCAGACCCGCAAATCTGACCCCGCGCCTTCTTCGGGTTGAGGTCTAAGCCGCGGCCTCAATCACTGTGGCCGGAGCTCCATCGGACTCCGGCCTTTTTTTTGCTCCATCGCGCAATAGCTGCAAATCAGACCCCGGGGCGAACGAGCCGGAGGGTTTTCCCGAGCCTCCACTCATTGGGCTCGGGCGTATCTGCCGCGTAGGGTGGACCGAGCGCAGCGAAGCCCACCCTACGGGCTTTCGACGAAGCAACGCGTGCCCCACGGCCCAGCACGCCAAGCTGGCCGTCGTCCGATATCTCGCGATGAACCTCTTCGCTCTTCCCGTATAGGCCGCCCTGTCCCATGGGATGGGCACCCGGGCAACCCTTGGGATTAGCGGCCGCGAGGCGGGAACCTAAAGTCCCCGGCGTCGGGCAACCGCCGCGCTCGGGGGGAACCGAATCGGGGGGTGGTCAGGCGTGCAGCAGGCCGCGCGGCAGGGAGAAGGTGACGTGCTCTCGAATGCCCTCGACCTCGCGCACGTCCTCACCGCCCCACTCCTTGAGCCGCGTGAGCACGTCCTGCACCAGTACATCCGGAGCCGACGCACCGGCAGTGATGCCCACGGTGTGCGCGTCGGTGAACCACACGGGGTCGAGGTCGGCCGCGCTGTCCACCTGATAGGCTCGGGAGCCCAGCTTGGTCGCGAGCTCGCGCAGGCGGTTGGAGTTGGAGCTGGTGCGCGAGCCGACGATGACGAACACGTCGCACGCGGGCGCCAGGCGCTTCACGGAGTCCTGGCGGTTCTGCGTGGCGTAGCAGATGTCCTCCTTGCGAGGACCGACGATGTGGGGAAAGCGCTCGCGCAGCGCGTCGATGACGGCGGCCGTGTCGTCCATGGAGAGCGTGGTCTGGGTCACGAAGGCGAGGCGCTCCGGGTCCCGCACCTCCAGTCGCCACACGTCCTCGACGCCCTCCACCAGGTACATCCGGCCCGCGCCGTTGCGCGCCTCGTACTGCCCCAGGGTGCCTTCGACCTCCGGGTGACCCGCGTGCCCGATGAGGATGCACTCGCGACCTTCGCGCTGGTAGCGCGCCACCTCCATGTGCACCTTGGTCACCAGCGGGCACGTGGCATCGAACACTTGCAGCCCGCGCTCCTCGGACTCCCGGCGCACCGCCTTGGAGACGCCGTGCGCGCTGAAGATGACGATGGCCTCGTCGGGCACTTCCTGGATCTCGTCCACGAACACCGCGCCCTTGCGCTCGAGATCCTCCACCACGTGCCGGTTGTGAACGACTTCGTGGCGGACGTAGACGGGCGGGCCGAAGAGCTCCAGCGCCCTTTCCACGATGGCGATGGCCCGATCCACGCCGGCGCAGAAACCCCGGGGATTGGCGAGCAGAATTTGCATGTCGACCCTTATATCGGAAGGCGGGCGTCGAATTTCAACCCCATGTTAGAAACTGCCGGAGCGTGTGTCTACAGCTCGAGCAATGCGCGCCGCGCGCGAACGATTCGCTTCAGGGTTCCTCTTCCCGGGCCGTGGACGGAGTCTCCTCCCGCAGGATGCTGATGAGCAATATGACGACGCCCACGCTGATCGCCGAGTCGGCCACGTTGAACGCGGGCCAGTGCCAGGAGCGATAGTAGACGTCGATGAAATCCACCACGGCGCCACGCGCGAGGCGATCCCAGAGATTGCCGAGCGCCCCACCGAGGACCAGCGCCAGCGCGCAGCCGAGCCACCGCTTGTCGGGCGGCAGCTTCCGCAGCCACACGACGATGAACGCGCTCACCGCCAGCGAGAGGGCGCTGAAGAACCAACGCTGCCATCCCCCGGCATCGCTCAGAAAACTGAACGCCGCACCCGTGTTGTGGGTTAGTGTGAAGTTCAGGAAAGGGGTTACTGCCAGCGGATCGTGCACCGACAAGGTACTCGTCGCCAGCACCTTGGTGCCCTGGTCCAGCGCGATGACCACCAGCGCCAGTCCCAGCCAAAGCCATGTGTGCCGTCTCATCACCCAGCCCGTGATTCGTGATTCGTCGAAGGGGTTGTGCGCGTGCCGCGCCCAAATGCGAAGGCTGTGACCTGTAGCGGCGAATCTTACAGCGCGACGGCTCGAAACGCGCTTACGCCGTCCCGTAGCCGGCCCGTCACGAATCACGAATCACGGGTCAGGCGTAGCGCCGGCGTTCGCCGCGGCCCTCGACGTTCTCCACGCAGCGGCCGCAGAGCTCGGGGTGCGTCGTATGCGCGCCGACCTCGGGGCGGCGGTGCCAGCACCGCACGCATTTGCGCTGGCGCGAGGGCTCGACCCACAGCCAAAGCTCGCGCTCGCCCGCGAGCGGAGCCCGCGTCGCATCCTGCGGGCGGTGGGCGAGCGGATGCACGTGCGCCTCCGAGGTGATGAGCACGAAGCGCAGCTCGTCCTCGAGGCGGCGCAGCCGCGCGAGCAGCGTCTCGTCGCAGTAGAGCTCGACCTCGGCGTCGAGCGCCGCGCCGATGTCGCCGGCCGCGCGCAGCTCCTCCAGACGCTTGTTGACGGCGTCGCGCACCTCGCGCACCGTCTCCCAGAAGTCCATGTCCAGCTCTCCGTCCTCGAGGGGAAAGAGCTCCTCGTACCACGTCTCCAGAAACACCGTCTCCGAGTGCTCACCGGGGACGAGGCGCCAGATCTCCTCGGCGGTGAAGCTCAGGATCGGGGCGAGCCAGCGCGCAAGCGCGGTGACCACGTGATACATCGCACTCTGCGCCGAGCGCCGCACCAGGCTGTCGGCGCGTGTCGTGTACAGCCGATCCTTGATGATGTCGAGGTAGTACGCCGACATGTCGAGCGCACAGAAGTTGTGCACCTTCTGATACACCAGGTGAAACTGGTTGGCGTCGTAGGCGCGCTGCAGCCCTCCCTGGAGGTGGTGCGCGCGGGCGACGGCCCACCGATCCAGCGCCAGCATCTCCTCCGGCGCCACCCGGTGGCGCTCCGGATCGAAGCCGTCCAGGTTCCCCAGCAGAAAGCGCGCGGTGTTGCGCATGCGCCGGTAGGTGTCCGCCATGCGCTTCAGGATCTCGTCGGAGACATTCATCTCCGCGCGGTAGTCCGCCGCCGCCACCCATAGCCGCAGCACGTCGGCGCCGAGCGTGCTCACCACCTCCTGGGGCACGACCACGTTGCCCCGCGACTTGGACATCTTGTGGCCCTCGGCGTCCACGATGAAGCCGTGGGTGAGCACGCCGCGGTAGGGGGCGCGGTCGTTGAGGGCGACGGAGGCCAGCAGCGAGGACTGGAACCAGCCGCGGTGCTGATCCGAGCCCTCGAGGTAGAGCTCCGCGGGGAAGTGCAGCTCGGGGCGGCGTCCGAGCACCGAGAAGTGCGTGGTGCCCGAGTCGAACCAAACATCCAGAGTGTCGTCGACCGTCTCGTAGTGGGCGGCGTCCGCGCCGAGCATCTCCTCGACGGAGAGCGCGAACCAGGCGTCGATCCCCCCCTGCTCGACGCGCTTCGCCACCGCTTCCACCAGACGCGGGGTCTGCGGGTGCAGCGCGCCGGTCTCCTTGTGCACGAACAAGGTGATGGGAACGCCCCAGCTGCGCTGGCGCGAGATGCACCAGTCCGGGCGGTTCTCGATCATCCCCTCGATGCGCGCCTGGCCCCAGTGCGGCTGCCACTCGACTTCGCGGATGGCGCGCAGCACGCGCTCGCGGAAGTCCTTGTGCTCCATGCTGATGAACCACTGCTGGGTGGCGCGGAAGATAACGGGCGTCTTGTGCCGCCAGCAGTGCGGGTAGCTGTGCTGGAAGGACTCGTGCTGCACCAGCTTCTCGCGCTCGCGCAGCACCTCGATGATGTGCTCGTTGGCATCGAAGACGTGCTCGCCCGCGAAGAGCGCGGTGCCCGGCAGGAAGCGGCCATCCGGACCCACGGGGTTGTCGATGGGCAGTCCGTAGCGCCGGCCGACGACGAAGTCGTCGTGGCCGTGCCCGGGCGAGGTGTGCACCGCCCCGGTGCCCGCCTCGGTGGTGACGTGGGTCCCGAGGATGAGAGGTGAGATCCGGTCGTAGAACGGATGCGAGAGCTCGAGACCCTCCAGCGCCGCACCCTTGCAACGCCCGAGCACCCGATAGCGCTCGATCTCGTAGCGACGCATGGCCTCATCGAGCAACGCCTCGGCGAGCACGAAGCGTTCCGGGCCCGCGTCGGTCTCGCACTGCGCGAGCACGTAGTCATAGTCCGGGTGCACGGCCACCGCGTGGTTGGCCGGCAGCGTCCAGGGCGTGGTGGTCCAGATGAGCACCGAGACCGGACCTTCGCCCTCGTCCTTCGCCCCAAAACGCGCGAGCAGCGCCGCCTGGTCGCGCGCCGCAAAGCGCACGTCGATGGACGGCGAGACCTTGTCCTCGTACTCCACCTCGGCCTCGGCCAGCGCCGAGCCGCACTCCATGCAGAAGAGCACGGGCTTCAGGCCCTGATAGACGTAGCCGCCTTCGATGATCTTGCCCAGCGCCCGGATGATGTCGGCCTCGACCTTGTAGTCCATGGTCATGTACGGGTTGTCCCAGTCCCCGAGCACGCCGAGGCGCTTGAAGTCGATGCGCTGTCGCTCGATCTGCTCCGCCGCGTACTCGCGGCATGCCTTGCGAAAGGCGGCAGGTGCGACGTCCTTGCCCGCTTTGCCGATGCGCTTCTCGACCTGGTGCTCGATGGGCAGGCCGTGGCAGTCCCAGCCCGGGACGTAGGGCGCGTCGTATCCGTTCAGCCCGCGCGCCTTGACGATGATGTCTTTGAGGATCTTGTTGACCGCATGGCCGATGTGGATGTCGCCGTTGGCGTACGGCGGACCGTCGTGCAGCACGTATTTGTCGCACCCGCGCCGCGCCTCGCGCAGGCGCCGGTAGAGATCGATGCCCTCCCAGAACTGGAGCATGCCGGGCTCGCGCTCGGCGAGGCGCGCGCGCATGGGAAACTCCGTCCTCGGTAGATTCAGGGTGTCTTTGTAATCGGCCATGTCCGTCTCGAATATCCGCCCGTGATCCCCGGCTCGTCGTCGCCGGTCTCAGCGCTTGTCGAGCGCCATCGATTCATCGTCCCGCGAGAGCATTTCCTTGGCCTTGGCGGCGTCGCGCTCGAGCTGCACGCGCAGCGCATCCAGGGAACCGAACCTCACCTCATCGCGCAGCTTGTGCAGGAATTCCACCTCCACGTGACGCCCGTAGACATCGCGGTCGAACCCGAAGAGGTGCACCTCCAGGCGCCGCTCGGTCCCGCTCACCGTGGGGCGCATGCCGACGTTCGCCATCCCCGGCAGCGGCTGCGGCGCCAGGCCCGCCACGCGTACCGCGAACACACCCGAGACGGGTGAGATCCGGCGGTGTAAAGGGATGTTGGCGGTCGGAAACCCGATGCTGCGCCCGAGGCGATCGCCCTGCGCCACCCGTCCCAGCATGCTGTAGGGCCGGCCCAGGAGCGCCGCCGCCTGGGCGAGCCGGCCCTCGGTGAGCAGCTCGCGGACCCAGCTGCTGCTCACCCGACGCCCGTCGCGGCGCACCGTGTCGCGGCGCACGACGTCGAAGGACAAGCGTTCCCCCGCCGCCACGAGCTGCGCGAAATCTCCCTGCCCGCCCCGACCGAAGCGGAAGTCATCGCCCACCACGATCTCGCGGATGCCGAGCCTGCGGACCAATAGATCCCCGATGAAGGCGTCGGGGGTGAGGTTCGAGAACGCGCGATCGAAGCGCACCACGAGGATCCGATCCAGGGGCAGGCGCGCGAGCGCGTGCACCTTCTCGCGCAGCCGCGTGAGCCGTGCACGCACCCGCGCCCCGGCGAAGAACTCCTGAGGCTGCGGCTCGAAGGTCATGAGCAGGGCCGGCACGCCGGCCTCGCGCGCGCGGCTCACGAGCTGCTCCACGATCGCCTGATGGCCGAGGTGCACGCCGTCGAAGTTGCCGACGGTCAACACGCACCCGCGGTGGCGTTCGCGCAGGTTGTGCAAGTCGCGAATCAGCTCCACCAGGGCTCACCGGTTCTCGAGGGCGCAGTCGTCGAGAGAACAAAGGGTTTCGAGCAAAAGCCTGATTATAAGTCCCGCTCATCGCCGCTCGCCACCGAGCGACAGGAGCGCGCGCGGGCGCAGACCCAGGGCCGAGAGGGCGAGGAAGTAAACGAGCCCGCCGGCACCGATGACCAGCACCAGGCGCACCACACGCTCGGCGGTCCCCGCCTCGAGCCAGAGCTCGAGCGGCCCGCGCCCGAGGAGCAGCACGGCGGCCATGGCCAGGTTGGCCACCAGTATGCGCAGGGCGAAGCCGCGCCAGCCCGGGCGCGGCCGGTGCATGCCCTCGCGACGCAGCCCCCGGTACAGGAGCCCGGCGTTGATGTAGGCCGAGATCGAGGTGGCCAGCGCCAGCCCCGCGTGGGCGAGAGGGAAGACCAGCATCACGTTCAGCACCACGTTGGCCGCCATGGCGATGGCGGCGATGCGCACGGGGGTGCCCATGTCCTGACGGGCGAAGAACCCCGGCGCGAGGATCTTGACCCCCACGAACCCGAGCAGGCCCACCGTGTAGGCCACCAGGCTGCGGCTCGCCATGCGCACGTCGTGGGCGCCGAACGCGCCATGCTGGAAGAGCGTGGAGAGCACCGGGCCCGCGAGCAGCGCGAGCCCCACCGCCGCGGGCAGGGCGATGGCCAGGGTGGCGCGCAGGCTCCAGTCCAGGGTCTCGGAGAACGCCTCGCGCGAGCCCTCGGTGTAGCGCTGGGAGAGGGTCGGCAGGATCACCGTGCCCAGGGCGACGCCGAAGACCCCGAGCGGGAACTCCACCATGCGATCCGAGAAGTACAGCCAGGACACGCTGCCGGTGACCAGGAACGACGCGATCAGGGTGTCCACGAGCAGATTGACCTGCGCCACCGACACCCCGAAGAGGGCCGGCACGATGAGGCGCAGGATGCGGCGCACCCCCGCGTGCCCGCGCTTGAATCGGGGCCACACCAGCAGCCCTATGCGGCGCAGGAACGGGAGCTGAAACGCGAGCTGCACGATTCCCGCCGCGAACACGCCCCAGGCCAGCGCGATCACCGGGCGCTCGAAATAGGGGGCGGCGAACAGCGCCGCGCCGATGAGCGAGAGGTTCAGCAGCACCGGGGTGAACGCGGGGACCCCGAAACGCCCGTAGGTGTTGAGCATGCCGCCGGCGAAGGCGGTGAGCGAGATGAACAGGATGTAGGGGAAGGTGATCCGCAGCATGTCCACGGTCAGCGCGTACTTCTCCGCGTCGTCCCAGAACCCCGGCGCGAAGACGACGACCAGCACCGGGGCGGCCGCCACCCCCACGGCGGTCACCAAGAGCAGCACCCCGCCCAGCGCCCCCTCGACGTGGGCCGCCAGGTCGCGCACCTCGGCGTGGGAGTAGCGGGTCTTGTACTCGGAGAGCACCGGCACGAAGGCCTGGGAGAAGGCGCCCTCGGCGAACAGCCGCCGCATGAGGTTCGGGATGCGGAAGGCGACCAGAAAGGCGTCGGTGACAGGCTTCGCGCTGGCGCCGAAGAAATTGGCGATGACGATGTCGCGCACGAAGCCGAGGATGCGCGAAAGAAGCGTGTTGGAGCCCACCCGGGCGGTGGCGCGGAGCAGGCGCGCGCTCAGGGGACGGGCGGGGGCTGCGGGCTCGTCAGCCACCGGGGCGCGGATCCGGGGCCGGGCAGATGCACGCGGGGACGGCGCCCGCCATTGACAACGGGCGCATCAAACCGCATATTGCCGGGTCGTTCGCAACCTTCGACTGATAGAGAACCACTCGGTGGCAAACTCTCCGCAAGCCAGAAAGCGCGCCCGCCAGAACATCAAGCGCCGCGAGCACAACGCCGCGCAACGCTCAACCACGCGCACCCAGATCAAGAAGGTGCTCAAAGCCGTCCGCCAAGGTGACAAGCCCTCGGCGGAAGCGGCGTACACGGAGGCCGTGCCGGTGCTCGACCGCATGGCGACCCGCGGCATTATTCATAAGAACAAGGCCGCACGCCACAAGAGCCGCCTGAACGCGCGCATCCGCGCCCTCTAGCCCGCATTTCCCACCACTCCACGGCTGCGCCCCGGGAAAAGTGGTGTCAGACACTACTTTCCCTGTGTAAGGTGGCACACCGGCAGACCAGCGGAAGGGAAAGTAGTGTCTGACACCACTTTTCCGCACCAGTGAGCGATGCGCCCCAAGGCGCCTCAGCGGGGCTCGGTCAACACCAGGTTGTCCCGGTGGATGAGCTCGGGCTCGTCCACGTACCCGAGCAGCTCCACGATGCGCTCGCTCGGCTGCCCCATGATCCGGCGCGTCTCCTCGGCGCTGTAGTTGACCAACCCGCGCGCCACCTCCCGCGCATGCGGGTCCACGCACGCGACCAGCTCACCGCGTGAGAAACTGCCCTCCACCCCCCGCACCCCCACCGGCAGCAGGCTTCGGCCCGAGTCCTGCAGCACCCGCACCGCACCGGCGTCCAGGAGCAGACGGCCCCGCACCCGTAGCTGTCCCGCCAGCCAGCGCTTGCGCGCGGTCATGGGCGCCTGTCCGGGCGAGAGCCGCGTGCCCACGGGCTCGCCTCCGTAGATGCGCTCGAGGATCGCGGGGTCTCGGCCGGAGGCGATGATGCTGGTCGTCCCCGAACGGGCCGCGAGGCGCGCGGCCTGGAGCTTGGTGCGCATCCCGCCGCGCCCGAGGGCCCCGCCCTCCCCGGCCATCTTCTCCAGCTCGGGATCGCCCGCATGGGCCGTCTCAACCCGCCGCGCATCGGGATCGAAGCGCGGGTCGCGGGTGTAGAGTCCGGCGCGGTCGGTGAGAATGACCAGTAGCTGGGCCTCCACCAGGTTGGCCACCAGCCCCGCCAGGGTGTCGTTGTCACCGAAGCGGATCTCGTCGTTGGCCACGGTGTCGTTCTCGTTGACCACCGGCACCGCGTCGAGCCCAAGCAACGTGCGCAGCGTGCTGCGTGCATTGAGGTAACGCCGGCGATCGGCCAGGTCCTCGTGGGTCAGCAGCACCTGCGCGGTGTGCAGGCCGTGGCGCTGGAAGAACGACTCGTACACCTGCACCAGCCCCATCTGCCCCACGGCGGCCGCCGCCTGCAGCTCGTGCAGCGCCACCGGACGGCGCCGCCAACCGAGCCGGCTCATGCCCTCGGCGATGGAGCCCGAGGACACCAGGACCAGGTCGATATCGTGGCGGCGCAGCGCCACCATCTGCTCCACCCACGAGCCGATGGCGTCGCGGTCGAGCCCGCGACCCGCGGCGGTCAGAAGCGAGCTGCCGATCTTGACCACCCACGCCGGGCGGCGCGCGGGTGCACGTGCCGTGGTCACGACCGTTCCCCCTCCTCCAGGTATTGCATGACGCGTTCACAAAGCTCGCGGCAGCCCTCGCCGGTGGCGGCCGAGATCGCGAAGGTGGGACCCGTCCACTCCAGGCGCTCGCGCAGCGCCCGGCAGCGCGGCTCGCGCTCCTCGGGCGCCAGCAGATCGATCTTGTTGAAAACGAGCCAGCGCTCGCGCACCGCCAGCGTCTCACCATATGCTTCCAATTCCGCCGCCACCGTGCAAACGTCGCGCGCCGGATCGGCGTCCGCCTGCGGCGGCGCCACGTCCACCAGATGCAGCAGCAGGCGCGTGCGCGAGAGATGGCGCAGAAAGCGTGTGCCGAGGCCGGCGCCCGCGGCCGCCCCACCGATGAGACCCGGAATGTCGGCGATCACGAAGCTGCGGTGCGGCGCCAGCGCCGCCACACCCAGATGCGGNNGCATTGGGGAGCCCCACCAGGCCCACGTCCGCCAGCAGCCGCAGCTCCAAACGCAGATCCCGGGTCTCGCCCGCCTCGCCCGGCGTCGTCCTGCGCGGCGTGCGATTGACGCTGCTCTTGAAGCGCGCGTTGCCGAGCCCGCGGCGCCCCCCGTGGGCCACCAGCAGACGCTCCCCCGCGCGCGTCAGCTCCCCGAGGTATTCCGCGGTCTGCGCCTCGTATACCACGGTGCCCAGCGGCACGCGGACCTCGGCGTCGGCGCCGCTGCGCCCCGTGCGCTGCCCGCCGCTGCCGGGGCGGCCGTTGCCGGCACGGAAACGCCGCCTGTGACGGAAATCCACCAGCGTGTTGAGGGCGGCGTCGCCGACCAGGTACACGCTGCCGCCGTCGCCGCCGTCGCCGCCGTCGGGTCCGCCCTTGGGAACGAACTTCTCGCGGCGGAAGCTCAGACAGCCGTCGCCGCCGCGGCCGGCTTCGACCCGGATGGTGGCCTCGTCGACGAATTTCATGATGCAACCCCCGAACGCAAGAAACCCCGTGCATAGACGGGGTCTCTTTGCGTGAGAGGCTCTCGGGCGCGCACCGGAATCGCCCGGACGCCCGCGCCTCTCTGCTACGCGGGCACGACGTCCACGTACTTGCGTTTGCGCGGCCCGCGCTCCGCGAACACCACGCGGCCGTCGGACCTGGCGAAGAGCGTGTGATCCTTGCCGATCCCCACGTTCACCCCCGGATGGAAACGTGTCCCGCGCTGGCGCACCAGGATGTGGCCGGCGCGGACCTGCTCGCCGCCGAAGTGCTTGAGCCCCAGGCGCTTGGATATCGAGTCGCGCCCGTTGCGTGTGCTGCCACCTGCCTTCTTGTGTGCCATAGCTGCCTCGCCCGACTACTGCTTCGCACCCTCGCCCGCCGAGATGCCCTTGATCTCGAGCTCGGTGTAGGCCTGACGATGGCCCTGGCGCCGGCGGTAGCGGGTGCGACGCTTGAATTTGATAACGTGTAACTTCTCGCCTCGGCCCTGAGCGCGCACGAGAGCGGAGACGGCCCCGCCCTCCAGGTACGGTGTGCCGACCTGGGTGCTGTCCCCGTCCCCGACCAGCAGGACCTTGTCGAAGCGAACCTCGTTTCCCTCCCCGGCCGGCAGCCTCTCGACCCGTATCCGGTCGCCTTCGCTCACCCGGTACTGTTTGCCACCCGTCTCGAACACCGCGTACATGAAGCTTCTCCGAGCGCGCTGGACCGCCCAGCCATTAAAATAATTAAGTGTATTCGCTCTCGCCGCGAACGACAAGAAAGGGTCCGCCCGCGCGCCCGGTCCCATGGCAAGGAGGCGCTGCTCACCGTGCTACCACAGCGGTGCGCTGCCCATTGTATAATCGCTCAGCGTTTAGACGAGCGTTCCGTTACACGCCGGAGTCGGACCTGCTCCGGCCGCGAGCCACTACGCTGATGCCAGCACCCGAGATCATCACGACCGCGGCCCGCCGGATGGATCTGGAGACCATTCACGCCCTGGTGGAGACGGACATGCGCGCGGTGGATCGCCTCATCGAGCGGCGCCTGGCCTCCAACGTCATTCTCATCAACCATGTCGCGCACTACATCATAAACAGCGGCGGCAAGCGGCTGCGCCCCCTGGTGCTACTCTTGGGCGCGCGCGCCTTCGGCTTCGAGGGCCAGGCCCGCATCGATCTGGCGGCGGTCATCGAGTTCATTCACACCGCCACGCTGCTGCACGACGACGTGGTGGACGGCTCGCATCTGCGACGGGGAAAGGAATCGGCGAACGCCGTATGGGGCCCCCAGGCCAGCGTGCTCGTCGGTGATTTTCTCTATTCGCGTTCCTTTCAGATGATGGTGGACGTGCACAGCATGCGGGTCATGGAGATCCTGGCCGACACGACCAACGTCGTCGCCGAGGGCGAGGTGCTCCAGCTCCTCAACTGCCACGAGCCGGACACTTCCGAGGAGCAGTACCTTCGCGTCATCCGCTGCAAGACTGCCAAGCTGTTCGAGGCGGCGAGCCGGCTGGGCCCGGTGCTCGGCGAGGCGGGCCCGCCGCAGGAGGCGGCAATGGCCTCCTATGGCCTGCACCTCGGCACCGCCTATCAGCTCGTCGACGACGTTCTCGACTACCAGGGGTCGTCGGAGGAGATCGGCAAGAACGTCGGCGACGATCTGGCCGAGGGCAAGCCCACCCTGCCCCTCATCCACGCGATGCGCACGGGCGGCGAGGCGCAGGCGGCGGTCATCCGCCACGCCATCGAGAACGGGGGCCGCGAGAACATTCGGGAAGTGGTGGACGCCGTTGAATCGACCGAGGCCATCGCATACACTGCGCGCGCGGCGCGGGTCGAGGCCGACCTCGCACTCGAGGCCATTCGCGAGGTGCCGTCCACCCCTTACCGGGAAGCGCTGGGAGGCCTCGTCGAATTCTCGGTCAGCCGCTCGTATTGACCTGCGTATACCGACCTACGTAGGGTGGGCTGAGCGTAGCGAAGCCCACCGCTCAAGGCCCATCAAGGACGGTCAAGTCCAATCACGTCGGGGTGTAGCTCAGCCTGGCAGAGCACTGCCTTCGGGAGGCAGGGGTCGGTGGTTCGAATCCACTCACCCCGACCACTAACCCGCAGCGCTGTCACTACCGAGACAACGCAGCAGGAATTGGCCAGGATGGTGCAGGGCCAAATCGAAGCGGGTTCACGCGGGTCAGATTGCCATGGATCCAGTGTTCGCCCACGGGTTCGGTGGCCGCATTGTCCTCACCGAGATCACGCGTGAGCACATCGTCCAGTGCGAGGTTGGAAATGTCGCGAGCAAGGGCGCGGCGTAAGCAGCCCCCGAATCCGCTGCGCTCACCGTTTTCGGTTTTCTCGCATCCCGCAGCCTGAGATCGGGTCACCGGACGACGGTTCGGGTCTGGCTGAAGCCGCCGAGGTGCGCCTCCCGCCGAACCCTGCACGCCCGGAGCCTATGGGCGCTGCAAGCGAAGCTGAACGGACATGGCGTAGGTCCCGTCGACCAAGCACCAGCGGACCCCGCGTGCCCACAATGTGGCGAAGCGCTTCTTGAGGAAATCTATCCGAGCGTTATGATCTCACGCTGTCCGCAGAAACACTTCAAACGCCACGAACGCCGCTCGCCCGACGGCTCAGGGCGGCGGTGGTGAGGCAGCTAGCCTCAATGGCCGCGCGTCGACAGTGACCAGGAACCTGCCGGGGAGCAACGAGATGAGCGAGCAACTACGACTCAACGCGCATACCATCGCCGAGGAAATCGCAACCCACTTCTGCGCGGAGACCACGGGGGAAACCGTCGTGCATCGACTGACGCACCGAGCCGCCGTGGCGATTGTCAGATTGACCTTACGCAATGGCCGCCGGTTCACGGTCCAGGTCGAGGAGAAATTGAAGGGCCGCTAGACGCACAGACGGGTACATCGTACCTCGTCCCGTTTTTCCGTGTGAGAGGCGCTCTGAAGCCGCTGTGGCCGCGAAAATATTAGCGGAGTACCTTAACGAAGAATCCGCTCTACGCCTGGAAGACGGTACGGTTCTGCCGGCAGCTGGATGTCCCCCTACCCGATTGGGTTCTCCGCTACCTCCATGAGGTCGCCGCCAACATCACCGGAGAGCAGTCCGGAGTATGGGGGCCTTTCTCACATCCTCCTCCGGAACTCAAGCACCCTCGGGAGAAGCCCCCCGCACGCGGTCGTAAATGCGCACCTCATCCAATTTCCCGTCGAAGTATGAGGAGCCGACGCGGCCGATCTCGGTGGTGGTGGCATTGACGCCGGTGGCGTCGGTAACGACGACGTGCTGCCAGTCGTTCTCGCCGCTGAGCTGGGAGCCCGGC